>Ga0307939_1000765_pt1 | contig 17425 bp, 12 predicted proteins | sample OrgLakmetagen122_FD_201844 | JGI IMG/M metagenome (GOLD analysis project Ga0307939, IMG submission 201844) | Saline water microbial communities from Organic Lake, Antarctica - #122 | ecosystem: Environmental > Aquatic > Non-marine Saline and Alkaline > Saline | place: Antarctica: Organic Lake... | reverse complement strand
CCTGGATTCTCTTCAAGTTTTTTAGCAGTTTCTGAACCTGGGACAAGCTGTTCAGGCTTCTCAATTGCCACCGGTTTGGATGTAGCCAACGTAGCTGGCATGGATTCCATGGCGGATCCGATTTGCTCTTGGGTTAGAAACTCTACCTGTTCGGCATCAACTTCTGCCTTCGTTTCAAGGCGTATGTTACCAGCGACGTCCTCAGGAGTTTCGCCGTTCGGAAACCAGCCAAAGACAGCTGCGCCGCCGAGGACGACGAGCAAGATGACGGTGAAAAACGTGAAGATTCCGAGGCTATCAATGAAAGCCTTGAAACGGATCAGGAGATTATCGCGGGTAGGATCCATACGGTTGAAAATAAATCAGTTAGAAAGGTTTGCGGATTCAAGGATGCGCGGGTCGCGATTCGGATATAGCGAGTGCTGACCGAGCGCACGAAGAAGGAAGAAAAGGAAGGCGGCGCCGATGGTGACGAAGGCGAAGATATCGCCCCAGAAGGCCCCAGGAATGGAAGGGGTTATTTCACCAAAGACAGCTGGGTTGATATTTCCCAAAGAGATACCACGCTCAGGAATGGAGATCAGATAGTGATCTAGAACGTGCATACAAAGTGTGTATATGGCGACGACTGCGAGAGTTTTGGGATTCTTCTTCAGCCATGCTTGAAGGAGAACAACGAAAGGCACTACGAAGTGGCCGAAGACTAGGAAGAGCATGCCAGTGTTCCAGTGGCCGGTGTTCCTAATCAGGAAGTAAGAAGTTTCTTCAGTGATGTTCGCATACCAGATCAAGAAGAACTGAGAGAAAGCGATGTAGGCCCAGAAGGTAGTGAAAGCGAACAAGAGCTTGCCCATGATATGGAAGTGCTCGGGTCCAGTGACGTGCTTGAGGTGATCTTTGCTCTTTAGCCAGGCACAGACGAGGATGATGACCGCCATCGAGTTAAGAGCGGAACCAGAGAACAAATAAACCCCCCACATGGTGGAGAACCATTTATAATCTAAGGCCATCATGAAATCGAAACCAGTGAAGGTGATAGTCAGAGCGAAAATGATGAGAGTGTAGGTTGAGTGGAAACGTGCGCGGAACAATCGTTTAATTCCAGGATTCGGATCAGTATCCTGATTTGTCGAAACTTTCCGAAGGCCGATGATCACTGCAGAAAGAGCAATTCCGTAAAATGCAAAGCGGATATACCAGAATGGAAGATTCATATACCAATGCTTTGCATAAAGCAGGTGATCCGTGTGGTGAAGATATTCCTTCATCGGCTCATCGCCAGCAGCTCTGTGAACGTTCATCCACTCATAGAGATATTGTTGCACCTGTGGAAAGAGCAGCGGGATTCCGAATAGAAACACCCACGGGAAGGTTGCACCGAGATTCTCAAAGGTCCGGCGCACGGAAGTCCCCCACCCCGAGTTGGAAACGTTGTGTAAAAGCGTCCAAAACACACCACCGATAGAGAGAGTCAGGAAAAAGTAGTAAGCAAACACCCAAGAGTAGGCGAACGAGCCGCGTATCTTTTCAGGAGCGAAGAATAGCAGATACAGGCTAACCAAAGTGCCGATAGAGGCGATGGCGAGTGAGACCGTTCTGATCTTGGAAATCTTCGATTTATCGAGGTGGTCGCCATTGATGGCAATGTCGGAGGATGTTACGTGGTGGGACATCTGGAAAATTATTGATTTGCGGCGTCTTTAGCGGCCTGGAGAGTACGGACGTAGGCGATCACCGCCCACCGGTCACGAACAGGAATGTTTGCGCCGTAGCCGCTCATCATACCCTTACCGTAGGTGATGACGTCATACATACGGCCGTCTGGATAGGTATCGGATTTGAACGGACCGACGTGGAGATTTGCAATTCCGGGAACGCCGTATCGGGAAGTGATTCCCAGACCATTGCCTGCTTCGCCATGACAAACCGCGCAATAGATACCGTAGCGTTCTTGGCCACGCGCGAGAAACTCGACAGCACTTTCCTCAGTCAGCTTAAGCTCCTCAGGCATTCCAGTGCCAAAGTAGTCGCCAACGTGACCGGTGTAATAGTAACCCTCTTGTCCGCCGAACTCGAATTCCGGAATACCGCCAATCTCCTTATCACCGGTTTCGTTGAAACCAATAGGTTGAGTTCCCTCGACTGGCAGGCGACCGCCTTGACGATCCGCGAAAAACCCACTCGGGGCCTGAGCTTTTAGCTTATCCTGTCTATCCATATCAGGAAATATCTCAATGGGAGGCTTGGAAAAGTGCTGTCCGCGGAATCCCATGATCCCGACCACAAGGACCGCGATGATGGCGTATGCTAGAAAAAAGTAGCGCATGGCTGATTAAATAAGTGCGGGTAAAAGGTTAGTTCTCTTCTTCGACAAGCTCGATACTTGTGCCACCGATATCTGCAAGCAGGTCACGGGTAGCATCGGGGCTGAATTTCGCGTCGCGCGCTTCAATCGCGATGAAGAAGCCGTCATCGGTTGCCCGATGGAACTGCTTAGAAGCAAACAGCGGATGATTGAGGCGCGGAAGCTGTATCAGACCAAGAAGACCGAATAGTACGGTGAAGCCGGAAAACAGAATGGTGAGCTCGAACATTACTGGGAAGAACGCCGGAATGGTGAAAATATTGGTCGGCTTTGCTTGGACGATAGTCGGATAGATGACGACTTGGGTCACGTAGGCGAGAGCAAAAGCAGTGGCGCATCCTGCCGAACCTCCGAAGAAGACGAACCAAGGAAGCACTGAACGTTTCAGCCCCATGGCGCCGTCCAATCCGTGAACCGGATAAGGCGTATAGCAGTCCCATTTTTTGAAACCTGCATCACGAACCTTCTCTGCCGCTTTATACAGCGCTGAGGCGCTTTTAAACTCGGCAAGGTAGCCGTAGACTCTTTTACGTGTAGTGCTCACTGGAAATGAATAAATTTGGATTTAAAAGTTACGGCTGATCAGCCCTTGCTGGATTCGAGCTCTTTCTGATACGCGGCGATGTCTTCTGCGCCGGCATCGTTGTGTTCTTCGTTATCTTCGAAGTGCGGATCGCTTTCTTCTTTGGCCCATTTCACCTCGGCGATGTTGATGCAAGGAAGGAAGCGGAGGAATAACAGAAATAGCATCAGGAACATACCAATCGTTCCGACAAATAGCATTTGGTCCTGAGGTGATGGAGAAAAGGTTTTCCAATCACCTGGCAGCCACATACGGGCAAGCGTGGTGACGATGATGACGAAACGTTCGAACCACATTCCGACGTTGACGCACATCGCGACTAGCATGACGACCCATAGGTTCTCGCGCATCGACTTAAACCAGAAGATCTGAGGAGAAAGAACGTTAAGCGACATCATGCAGGCATACGCCCACCAATACGGACCGGTGATCCGATATTTGAAGGCTTCTATTTCGTAAATGGCGCCAGAGTAAAAAGCGACGAACAGCTCCATCAGGTATGCATAACCAACGATCGTGCCGGTAAGCAGGATGATCTTCGCCATGTTGTCGATGTGCTTCATCGTGATCATGTCCTGCAGGCCGTAGATGAAGCGTGCGGGGATCATGATGGTGAGAACCATTGCAAAGCCACCGAAGATCGCTCCAGCCACGAAGTACGGAGGGAAAATAGTCGTGTGCCAGCCCGGAACTACAGAAGTGGCAAAGTCGAAGGAGACGACCGAGTGCACCGAGAGAACCAGTGGAGTGGAAAGCGCGGCAAGAAGGAGATAAGCCATTTCGTAGTGGCTCCACTGGCGATTTCCGCCTCTCCATCCAATAGCAAAAATACCGTATAGTATTTTGCGAATGCCGGGTTTGCAGCGGTCACGAATGGTTGCTAGATCCGGAACCATACCGAGATACCAGAATATCAGGGAAACAGTGAAGTAGGTCGAAACCGCGAACACGTCCCACAGGAGCGGAGACTTGAAGTTTTGCCAAACCGCATTCGCGTTGGGAATGGGTGCGAGGAACCACGCGAACCAAACACGACCAACGTGGAAAGCAGGGAAAATACCGGCGCACATCACAGCGAAAATCGTCATCGCCTCCGCCGCGCGGTTAATGGATGTTCGCCAGTTCTGGCGGGTCAGGAACAGAATGGCTGAGATCAGGGTTCCGGCATGGCCGATACCGATCCAGAAAACGAAGTTTACAATAGGCCAACCCCACATCACGCGGTTGGTATTACCCCAAACGCCGACACCGGTAGAAACCAAGTGAATCAATCCGCCTCCGACACCGATCATCGCAATGATCACGGATGGGATAAACATCAACCACCAGAGAGCGGGTTGCTTATTTTCAATGATTCCGCAAACCCTATCGGTGATCCAATGGTAGGAGCGTTCGTTGAGTATGAGCTTCTCACGCTTAAGAACCGGAAGTTTAACTCCTGTGTCCTGTTGCGAGGCAGTTTCGGTATTGGCAGCCATGGGAATGGGTAAAATCGAGAGAAAAGTTCGTTAGGTAATCAGACCATGTGGATGGTGGCTTGGCCGACGAACTTCGCGTCAGGCATATCTGGATTCGGATTCTTGACGCGTGCCAAGTAACTGGTGCGCGGCAGTGTGCCGATGTAATTGAGCAAATCGTAGTTACGCTCAAGAACTTTACTGCGGCCCATCTCAGAAGCATTGCCGTCTTTAAGGTTACCGAAGCTAATTGCCTCTGCTGGGCAAGCATCTTGACAAGCGGTTTTCACTGAATCGACCGGAATACGGAGTGTTTCATTAGTGACTTTCGAATCGGATGAAAGCTTGCCGGACTCAAGTGCTTCTTGCTTCTGGCCCTGCTTCTGACGAATGACGGCACTTTTGAGGCGCTGCACACAGTAAGTGCATTTTTCCATCACACCGCGCATGCGGATAGTGACGTTCGGGTTTTTCTGAAGATGCTTCGGCTCTTTGTCTTGGCGCACTCCAAGAGGACCTTTGTTGAGGTTGTTTTTGATCAACGGGTTGCGCTTATTGTAATCGAAGAAGTTGAAGCGACGTGCTTTGTAAGGGCAGTTGTTCGCGCAGTAGCGAGTGCCGATACAACGGTTGTAAGCCATAGCGTTAAGGCCATCTTCTGTATGAACGGTGGCGTTAACCGGGCAAACAGTTTCGCATGGCGCGGATTCGCACTGCATGCAGGCAACCGGTTGTGGAACGAGCGAAACGTTATCCGCATCGAAATCGTTCTCTTTGTGCGACGCGAAGTAGCGATCCATTCGGATCCAGTGCATTTCGCGGCCTTTGGCTACCTGTTCTTTGCCCACGATGGGGATATTGTTCTCAGATTGGCAGGCGACTAAGCAGGCATTGCAACCCATGCATGAAGAGAGGTCGATGGACATGCCCCACTGATGAAGCGGATCGTTGATGAGCGGTTGTGTCGCACCGTCTTTACCCTGTCCCCAGTATTTCGAAGTCTCCTGCTTATACAGGGAAATATTCTCTGGAGCGTGTGAGTCGTTACCTTGCTTCTTAACGCCGTGAAGTTGCTTATTGAAATCCCCTTTACCCTTGACCTTATCGGTGGAGATTTCACGAGCGAGTGAGCGGCCATACATCGCGTGGTGCTCTTGAGTCAGAGCGACCGGATAGCGATCTTCGGTGAGCTTTACAGTGGCGCCGGTGGCAAAGTAATCCGTTGCCAAAGTCCTCATCGGGTAGGCATCGAAGCCGCGGTTCACACCGACAAGACCGACGAACTCACTACCTTTTCCGGCACGGCCCATCTTATCCTCTTCATTGAACCCTTGGCCGTAGCCGAGAGGAATGATGAGAGTGTTTTCAGCCTGGCCGAAGGAAACGAGAACCGGGAAATTGAGAGACTTACCGTTTACTGTGACCGTAATCATCGGCGACTCACGGTTTTCACCTTCTCCATCGGGAGAAACCGAAGCGAAAGCGGTTTCGAGTTGGATGATTTGGTCGTAGATACCGAGTTCTTTGGCGGTCTTGGGAGCGATCAGAACCGCGTTATCCCAGGTAAGCTTGGAAATTGGATCGGGAGCTTCTTGAAGCCAGCCGTTATCGATCCAGCGGCCGTCGTAGACTGAAGCATCGGTTGCAAAGACGAGATCGAGACTCTTTTTACTTGGTGCTGAAGTGATTGCCTTCGAGAGATCCGCTGCGGCACTCGCAGAAGCTGAGGGAGTAGCGGCCTCGAAGTTCCCTTTGCTGCTAAAGCCGTTTTTGAGAACTTCTTTCCACTCGGATTTATTACCCGTGAAGGTTGTTTCCACTGCGAGCATGGCTGGCGCTGGAGCACCGTCTTCACCTTCACCAGTGACAAGTTTACCGTCATCTGAAAGAAGTGCGAGGAGCAGTTCTATTTCGGAAACACACTCTGGGTAGAGAGGGAGAATCATTGGCTGAACCACCGAATAAACTCCGCTGGTGCTGTGTGCATCGTTCCAAGACTCTAGGTAATGAGCCGCTGGAATGTGCCAAGTGCTGGCGTGGGCGGTAGCGTTGCTGCGATCACTGAGGTGCAAGCTTGTCTTCGCCTTTGCTAAAGCGTCAGCGAATTTAAGATCCGAAGGCGCGTCGTAAACTGGGTTGGAAGGAGTTGCGAAAATTACTGATTCCACGACCCCGCTATTCAGGTCGGCGGTGAGTTCAGCGATGTCTCCGAAGCCGGTATTACCTGTTTGGAAGGCTTTGACTCCAGTGCCAAGGTTGCCGAGAGCTATGTTGATTGCCAGCGCAAGGTGCTTGACGGCTTTCGACTGGCGGGAACCTGCGAGAACAGCGGTTTTTGCTCCGCTTGCCTTAAGATCTTTGGCGAGCTCTTTTATCCACTGGAGTTCTTTTTCGTCAGCGATTGCCGGGATATTCCCAGCGGAAGCGCCAAGTTCACGAGCGATCTGGGCAGCGACCATTACGATGCGGCTCGGAGCGATGCGCAACCGGTGATCAGCCATACCGCCGGTAAGACTAAAGGCGGATTCCACCGAATACAGGCGGTTCATCGAGCTAGCATCCGGTTTGGTCTTATAGCCCTTACCTTCTGGTTTACGACGATTGAAAAAAGTAATGTTCGAACCTTGGGTATCGATTCCAGCAAAATCGCAATCAAGCGAGAGTATCCGGTCTGCCTTTTCAAAATCCGGCACCAAACTTACTCCGTCGCCGAGAACGTCTTTATCGTTCGTGGTGAGCGCTTCGTATTGATAAAATTTGGCGCTGCCATATTTTGCGCGGAGCTCATCGATCAGTCGAGCGCGTGTAGGGCTATTGTCATTTCCGAATACGAAACCGATTTTTGAACCAGCGTTTTTGGCCAACTCAGCGATTGCCACTTCGAGATCAGCAAGCTTGGCCTTTTTGCCATTCTTGAGAACTTTGCGCGAACGAGAAGTGGAATACATGTCGAGCACAGAAGCCTGGGCAAAAACGTCGGTTCCCTCGTAATCGGGATGCAGGCGGTTAGGCCCGACTTTAGTCGGACGTCCCTCATAGGTCGTGACGACCAATGGCACTGCACCTGTTGCCCGAGGCATAGAGGTCGCGTAGTAAGTCGCTTTCCCCGGGATCACCCATTCAGGTGCCTGTGTGTAAGGAACGATATAAGCTTCAGGACGACGGCAGGCAACCATACCAAAGCCGGCGAGTGCGGTCGAAGAACCCATGAGTTTCAGGAAAGTCCGACGACTTGTCTCCATCTCTTCCTGATTCTCCATCTCGGCAGCACCTCGCGGAAACTCACGATCCATCCAGTTACGAAACTCTTTGGTATCTTCAAGTTGACCGGTGCTCCGCCATGAGACGGTAGTTTCGTCTTGAGGGACTTCGGGGTGTTGCAAAATGCGTTTGCTCATATCAGGGCTGCTGAAAAGTATTTCTGAAAATTAGTGGTGGCACGTGGCACAGCTTTGTTTCGGATGAACCGAGAACTGTTCTTTGAGTTTTTTGCCAAGTTCCAAGGTGGTGTTGACTGACGCGTCCTCGGTGTATTTAGCAACATCGCTGTCGCCGTATTCGAAATTATAGATTTCTTCGAGCGGACGAAGGTGTTTCTCAGGAGCGCGATGGCATTCTAGGCACCATCCCATGGAGTGTGACTCTGCCTGATAAACCACTTCCATCTCGGCGACGTTGCCATGGCAGCTTTGGCAGGAAATCCCGCGATTCACGTGAGCAGAGTGATTGAAGTAGACGTAGTCAGGTGATTTGTGGATACGCACCCAATCGATCGGTTTGCCATCGTAGCCAGCGAATGTCGGATCCATCGAGCGATGCAGCGGCGCGAGCTTCGGGCTATCTTTCTGAACATGTTGGTGACAGTTCCAACATGTATTGCCAGTTGGCACGTTGGAATGACCAGAGACTTCCACGAAGGAATGGCAGTAACGGCAATCAAGTCCGAGCTGCTGGACGTGTATTTTATGCGAGAAGGGAATCGGTTGAGTTGGCTGGTAACCGACACGCTGAGCCTTGGGAGTTGCGTAGTAAGCAAAGGCTAAAGCTACGCCAGCACCTATGGTGCCTAGGCAAAAAGCGATTTTAAATGGAAGCAGGTTCGACCAGCGTGGAAAGATATTCGCCATGGGAGCTAAAAGGAGTGAAGGGGGAGGTCGCGGGGAGACTGGGAGATTGTGAAAAATTTCACAAGCGTTTTTAGTGAACAATTTTCGTTTTTAGAAACGTTCTGTTTAGTCGCTCTATTTTCTCTGACTCGCAGGTTGCATAGGGGCATCGAGCCGCGACGGTGGAGGTAATTTGTGATTTTGACCAATCTTTTCAGAAGAGGCCTGAGAGTTTTTTGAGAACCTCTTGAGAGCCAACGCGCAAGAATACAAAAAACCGGCGACCTACAACCTCCCATAGGGTCGAAGAACTGATAATTTTCAGATTTTAGACTGCACCCTACTCCGGTTCTTCCGCCGGTGGTCCAGTTTCAAAGCGCATCAGATCTTCGATGAAGGTAAGTGGAATACCTCCGGTCTCGCCGTTCCGGTTTTTGGCAAGCACCAGTTCGGCCTTACCTTCGAGAGCTGCACGTTCTTCTTCGTTCTCAGCGTAATATTTATTCCGGTAAAGCAGACCAACGAGGTCGGCGTCCTGCTCGATTGAGCCGGATTCACGAAGGTCGGACATGCGCGGCACACCGAGGCTTTTGCCGGTCCGGCCCTCAGGCCCACGGTTTAGCTGTGCGAGGATCAAGATCGGAATCGCAAGTTCTTTTGCGAGAGCTTTGATTCCAGCAGAAATCTCAGCAATTTCCCGCTCTCGTGAATTCTCCGCCTGCTTCGTGCGCGACTTCATTAATTGCAGGTAATCGATCGCGATGAACTCGATATTCTCTTCACGTTTTTTGCGACGCGCCTTGGCGCGGAGTTCGTTGATTGAGATACCCGCAGTATCATCGATGAACAATTTCGACTCCATAATCTGCATCGACGAGGTGCGCACACGCTCAAGCTCTTGCTTTTTAGGGCTGTAACCACGTGACAGTTGTGAAGTGGCAAATTTTGCCCGCGCGAAGAGCAAGCGCTGAACCAACTGCGCAGAGCTCATCTCGCAAGAGAAAACCATGCAGGGCTTTCCTTGATCAAGGCACACATGCTCTACCACGTTCATCATGAATGAGGTTTTACCCATCGAAGGGCGGGCTGCGACGACGAACATTTCTCCAGGCTTCAATCCACCGGACTTACGGTCCAACTCTTCGAATCCAGTGCTGATACCTGCAGAAGTCTTTTCTCGGGAAAGCAACATCTGGAAATTGCGCATCACCTCTTCAACGGTTTGCTTCAGCGTTTGCGTATCGGTTGTCTCTGCGCTTTCACGAATCGACAGAATGGATTGCTCAACCGAATCAAGAAGCTCTGGAACCTCGTCCGGAGCTTCATAAGCTCTCGATACAGCTTCGTTCGAACTACGGATAATCGCCCTCAGCACGAACTTGTCTTTAACGTGTGAGAGGTGGTGGTGGAAATGGCCTGGACTAGGCGCATAGGTATAAAGCTCAGTGAGATAGCCAGGGCCACCGACTTTTTCCAAAAGGCCTTTATCCAGCAAGCGTTGCACCAAGGAAACCAACTCGATCGCTGCCCCAGCTTCGAACAACTCAATCAGAAAGCCAAACAAGGTCGAGTGATTCGGCAGATAGAAATGGCCTGCCGTAAGTTTTTCTTCGACCGCTGCACTAATGTATTCTTGCGGATCCTGCAGCATGGTCGAGAGCAGGGATTTCTCTGGACCAACCGCGTGCGGAAGAGCACGCGTCACGTCATCAGCTTCACCTGAACCTCGCTGGAGGTCCGGTGCCGATCTATTCTTAGGAGCTTGTTGCAAAGATTCTGCCATGGACTACTCGAGGTTTTGGCAGAAGCCGGCTTCACTCGCAATTCTAACTCTCCACAAAATGAAATTCACTGGAAGAATTGTGAATAAAGCTCAGCCTCCCCACTTATGCGCGCTCTCCTCCAACGGGTCTCCTCTGCAAACGTCGTTATCAGAGATGAAACCGTAGCCTCTATCGATCACGGCATATTGGTTCTGCTTGGCATTGAGGAAGCTGATGACGAATCCGATATCGAATGGCTCAGCGGGAAAATATGTAGAATACGCATTTTCGAAGATGAGGATGGGAAAATGAATCGTAGTATACTGGATACTGGCGGAGAAATCATCGTCGTCAGTCAGTTCACTCTTCATGCTTCAACTAAAAAGGGCAATCGCCCATCGTTTCTTAAAGCTGCAAAGCCGGAAATCTCTGAGCCACTTTACGAACACTTTTGCCGTGCGGCATCGAAAGAGCTCGGACGAAAAATCGGGCGCGGTGTCTTTGGAGCGGATATGAAAGTCTCTCTCACCAACGACGGCCCGGTCACCATATGGATCGATAGCCGGAACAAGGAATAGCAACGATATCCATAAGCTAATAACGCGTCACCGCACTGCGCTCATCTGTGGTATCGAGCTCTGGGATTAACTCTGCTATTGCGGAAATTTTGTTGCAGGTCTCTCTCCATTTTTTATCCGAATAATAAAGCGGAGATGACATTTTTTTTCGGAAACGCGCGAGCCTCTCTTTCGAATCATCACGCAGAGATATAGGGAGCTCCGAGATAGCTTTTGCGGCGACCTCTGCAGAATCTGTTTGATGGCAGATCATCGCCAAGTCATTACCCGCCGAGAGTGCTAGCTTCACATCCTCCCCCCTACCATAGCGCTTCGTGATTGCACCCATATCGAGGTCGTCCGTGAGGATGAGATGACGGTCAAACCCCAGCTGCCAGCGCAACCATTCGGTAATAATACGTCTCGAAAGAGAAGCTGGGAACTCCTTATCCACGTTTGGAAATCTCACATGTGCCAGCATGATCGAATCAAGCTCCGGCATGAGCGCCGTGTAGGGAGTAACATCCTCTTTCATCATCTCCTCGATCGTTGCATCGGAAACCGGGAGATCCTCATGCGGGTCTAACTTAGCCCTCGCACAGGCAGGAAAATGTTTCCCACATCCCAGCATTCCTCGTTTACGCGTCCAGCGGTTCCACATACCCGCACGAGTGATCACATCCTGAGAGTCGCGCCCCCAGCAGCGCTGATTTAAACCATTCTGCAGCCCGGGAAAATAATCGAGGTCCAGCACTGGAGCAAAATTTAGATTGAAACCCATCAGTCTCAAAAGATCCGCCGTAGCCTCCCCCGCCCTCGCGATCTGCTCCGTGTCCGGCTTCGCTGCAAACGCAGTAGCTGATGGCAGAGAAGGTGCGATCGCCTTGGTGCGCTCCACTCGGCCACCTTCTTGATCGATAGCCAGAATCGGATCATCGTAACTGAGTCCTCGGAGATCATCGGTCAGCTTTCTCACCTGCTGTGGGCTCTTAACGTTCCGACTAAAAAGTATAAAGCCCGCCGGCTGTAGTTTCCTAAAGAGAGCCGCTTCTTCAGAGCTTAGCTCCGGCCCTTTGACTCCAAGTAACAACAACGACCCATCCATTTCCGAAGAAAACGATATCTACGCCCCAGCATCAAGCGAAAGCCACTCCCCATTGACTCCGCCAGTTGAAATCTTGGATTTGAAATGCCATACTCCGCCCATGGCTAAAAAAACTCAGTCAACTTTCAACGATGCTTACCCGCCTGTTGCCGACTACGGCTTGATCGGAGATTTACGCACCGCCGCCCTCGTCGGGCAGCGCGGCTCTATCGATTTCATGTGCTTTCCGGAATTCGATTCACCTTCAATTTTCTGTGCTAACGCGGATCGAGAAAAGGGCGGACGCTTCCAAATCGAGCCACTGCTCGAAGACATGAACGAGAAGCAACTCTACCTACCAGACACCAACGTCTTAATGACACGATTTCTCGCGGAAGCAGGCGTCGCTGAAATTTCAAACTTCATGGTGCTCTCGGCTGATGGATCTGAGTGCGAGCAAGCTCTAGTGCGGCGCGCGAAATGCATCATCGGCGAGGTTAAATTCCGGCTCCACTTCGCCCCGCGCTTTGACTACGCACGCGCCAAACATCGCGCAGAACAGGAGTGCGAAACCTGCGTAGTATTTCATTCCGAAGGTGATGACGGCCTCAGTCTACGGCTGAACGCTACTGTGCCATTGGATATCCGAGAGCAGGATGGATTTGCCGAGTTCACCCTAAAAGCCGGAGAGCACGCAACCTTTGTGATGGAGGAATTCAGTGAAGAAATCGAAAGCCCTTGCGGACGCGAGGACTACTCAACTGAATCATTTAAAAAGACCTGCGACTATTGGCGTTCATGGATCGCGCGATGCACTTACAACGGGCGCTGGCGCGAGGCAGTCCACCGCTCAGCCCTCGCACTCAAGCTCCTAACCTCCAGGAAACACGGATCCATTATCGCAGCACCTTGCTTCGGCTTTCCTAATGAAGTCGGCGGCGTTCGGAATTGGGACTACCGCTACACATGGTTACGCGATGCTTCTTTCACCACCTATGCCCTGATGCGTATCGGTTATACCGAGGAAGCAGAGGCCTTTACAAAATGGCTCGACCATCGAATCAAAGAAATTGGTAACGGCGAAACGCTGCAGATTATGTATCGAATCGACGGCTCAAAACTCGACGGAGAATTCCACTTGGATCACCTCGAGGGCTATATGAAATCCAAACCAGTCCGCATCGGCTCAACCAACCACGACCAAATGCAACTCGACATTTTTGGCGAGGTGATGGACTCGGTTTATCTGTTCGATAAGTATGGCTCGCCGATTTCACGGGATCTCTGGATCAAGTTGGAAAAACTGATCGATTTCGTCTGCGATCACTGGCACGAAAAGGACGCAGGCATTTGGGAAATCCGTGGTGGCCATCAAGAATTCCTCTACTCAAGACTGATGTGCTGGGTCGCCTTGGATCGCGCTCTACGACTGGCAAATAAGCGTGCTCTTCCAGCTCCGATCGAGCGCTGGACCAAAGTTCGCGACGCAATCTACGAGGATATTTTTGATAATTTCTGGAACGAAGAACGGGGAGCATTCGTGCAGTCCAAGGGTTCTACTGCCCTTGATGCTTCAGCCCTAATGATGCCCTTGGTTCGGTTTATTTCTCCCACAGATCCAAAATGGCTTTCGTGCTTGAAAGCTATCGAAACCGATCTCGTCGAAGACAGCTTGGTAAAGCGCTACAACGTGGGTGAGGCTTTCTCCGATGAACTCGATGGCAAAGAAGGCACCTTTTCAATCTGCTCGTTCTGGTATGTCGAATGCGTTTCGCGATCAGGCGATCTGCAAAAGGCGAGGCTTCTGTTTGAAAAAATGCTCGGCTACTCAAATGACCTCGGTCTGTTCTCAGAACAACTTGGTAAAAAAGGCGAATTCCTAGGAAACATACCTCAGGCATTCACTCACCTTGCCATGATTTCGACAGCCTTTGAACTCGACCGCAGGCTTTCTGAACATCCATCCCGCCGCGTTCGTGGCGGCTTGGGCTAACGTGGTGCTTGAACCAGAAACCCGGGCAACGCATGGTCAACCCAACTGATGTTTGCAAACCCTCTTGGCCTTCTGACTCTGCTGGCGATCCCCGCGATTCTTGCGATCCATTTTTTGCAGCGAAAGTCCATCACACTGCCCGTCTCAACCTTGTTCCTTCTGGAGCGCACCCAGCGTGAGGCTGTTTCCGGGCGCCGATTCGAAAGAATCATACCGTCCGTGCCTCTTTGGATGCAGCTACTCGCGGTCCTTTTGCTCGCATGGTTTCTTTCCGAGCCACGATTCGAAAAACAAAACTCCGTTCAACGTATCGCGGTCGTAATCGATTCATCAGCCTCAATGTCGGTATTCAAACCCGAAGCCATTGCAGCCTTAACAAAGGCACTCCCGAAATTGCAGGGTCAAGCATCGGTAACAGAAATCACTCTCCTGCCCTCCACTCCCGGCACAGAACGCATTTACTCTGGCTCCTCCATTGATGATCTCACCATTTCGCTAGAGAATTTCTCACCCAGCAGCGGAGTCACAGATCCCTCCTACGCCCTCAGACTGGGGCGCTCCATCGTCTCAAATGAAGGTGTTGTAATTTACCTCACCGACACCCCCGTCGACAACTTACCTTACGATTCTCAACTGATCTCTGTGGGCCGGCCTATTGAAAACGTTGGCTTCACTGGCGTTTCTTTTGAGGAAAAAAAAGGCGCTTTGACCTTCCGCGCAATCGTCAAAAACTACGGCTCTTCCAAAGCGACGCGCGCTTGGTCTTTGGTAACCAAAAACGCCAAGACCGAACCACGCGAAATCGAGATTTCACCGAGAGCTTTTGTGACCATCCAGGCAGCATTCCCGGAAAACGCCGAGAACGTTTACCTTGAGCTGAGTCCTGATGATTTCTCTGTAGATGACACCCTTCCCATGGTTGCGCCTCAACCCAAGAAAATCAAAATCTCCACCACCACGTCTCCCGCCTTCAGCGAACTGACTCAAAAACTGCTGCGCTCAATCGCAGCTGCGCAACCGAGTAATGACGCGACGAAGGCGGATCTGATCATCAGTTCTTACGACCCACTTGACCCACAGTTACCGGAAAGCAATTCCATCTTGTTCGTCGAGGATCCCAGCTCAGCTGGGAAATACTTACGTGGAGGTATCCTTGCGGAATCTCATCCCTTAATGGACGGGATCAATTGGCAAGCACTGCTTATCCGAGAAACGCTACAACTTCCCCGTCAGCCACAAGACGAAGTTCTACTCTGGCAGGATAAGCGTCCGCTTATTTTCCTCCGAACAGAGAATACAACGTCCATCCTCTGTTTTAACTTTGATCTTCGTCTTTCAAACGCCACCCAGCAACCTGCTTTCATCGTGCTTCTCCACCGCTTCGCTGAGCTGATACGCGAAAGAAAAATCGCCCCGCAGAGCTTGAATCTCGAAACCGGCCAACCGATCGAAATCACTACAGACTCAACTCAGAAAATCGAATTGCTCGCAACCGATATCAAGGGTCAAACTACACCCACTCCCATTCCAGGGCGTGCGCCTGCAGCTCCCGGCTTCTTTACGATTGAACAAGATGAATTCAGATTACTCACCGCAGCGGTGCACTTCGCAGACACACGAGAAGCAGATCTAAGCAAGACAGCACCTTTCGAGCAGGAGTATTACGGTGACGCAGCTTCCCTGAGATCACATACCTCATCCGATCCACTGGCACGCTTGTGGATTCTTTTACTCATGGTTGCTCTTATGACCGCTTGGTATTTCACCACAGATAGAACACGCAGTTCTAAAAATACCGAAACACCAGCCCCGAATTAGGACCCGAACGAATTACTTATTCTTTTCAGAAAGAATTTTTTTAACCTCTGCAACATTCACGCCAAGCGCAAGTGCCGCTCCTTTCAAATCGCCACCTGAACGATCAAGCAAGCGGCCCACCAGCTGACGGGACAACCATTCCATGAGTGGCGCATCCGAAGGCGAAGCATCGATAATCTGATCCAGTCCGTGCGCAAGTGCCGAGGTTTTCCCAGGAGCCGAAGCCAGTGGTATATCCGCAGGAAGAAGAATTTGTGAGGATGCCAGCGCACAGGCACGGGCAATCGTATTTTCCAACTCGCGGACATTTCCAGGCCAATGATGAGTCGATAGCGATGCCGTTGCTTCTGCGGAAATACGGATTCTAGCCATGCCGTTCTTGCGGGTAATGCGCTGCAGGAAATACTCCGCAAGCAACGGTATATCCTCAGGCCGCTCACGCAGCGCAGGAATTCTTAACTCAACCACATTGAGCCGATAGAAAAGGTCCTCCCGAAATCTTCCTGCGGAAACCTCGGCAGGAAGATTTTTATGTGTCGCTGCCACGATGCGAACATCCGTTTTGAGCATTTCATTGGAACCAACTCGGGAGAAGCTCCCATCTTGCAAAACACGCAGCAATTTCACCTGAATCGAAAGCGGCATATCGCCGATTTCATCTAAAAACAAGGTTCCCCCATCTGCCTGCTCAAAGCGGCCTGAACGTTTTGCGATCGCACCGGTGAAAGAACCCTTCTCATGTCCGAACAATTCGCTTTCCAAAAGGTTTTCCGGAATCGCTCCACAGTTGATCGTGATCATTTCCCGCTGTCGCCTCGGGCTATACTCATGAACCGCCTTGGCAACGAGTTCCTTGCCCGTTCCACTTTCTCCAGAAATTAAGACCGGCGCATCAGATCGAGCGACCCGCCCCACAAGTTTAAAGACGTCCTGCAGAGCCTTGGATACTCCAATAATTTTTACGCGACCTTCCGGACTTGGAATATCAGTCGCCGGCTCAATCGCGCCGCGCCGATCTTCCACTGTCTGAAGAGCTGATTCAACCACCGGCCGTAATTCGAATGACAAGGACTCCTTCCTCAGCACATCATGCGCGCCTTTCTGGGTTGCCTCGATGATCTGGCCCGTAGTTGGAAAGCCCGTAGTCAGAATTACCAAGGTATCGGGACTCTGCGCGCGAATACGCCCAAGGAGATCCATTCCATCGAAGGGCTGAATGACTACAGCGGCAACAACCACGCTGATCTGAGTTTTTTCAATGACCTTGATTGCCTTTCCAGCATCATCGCACCTCAGTATCCTGAGGCCTTTTGCAGCTAAGTGCTTCGTTGCCCATTCCAAGAAATCCAGATCTGGATCGACAAGTAACAGGGTTTCTTCTGACTGGGTTTCGGGCATTGAACGACCGGAAGGTTCGGTAAAGCCAACACAATATGCAAGATCAAGATACGTGAGAACAAATCGAAAAAAATGACCCAGGCACCTGGAAATTTCTCATTTCTCCTTTTCGTCCAGCATTTTGCTCACTAACTCGCGCAGCTCTTCCACTGGAATGGCGAACGTTTCCGCACGGTTTGCTCGCGCGATATTCATACCCACCACCTGACCATTCAAATTCAGAACTGGTCCTCCCATGGTATCGCTATTGGCCAAGATATCGTGTTGTATAACACGTGGAAAGCCACTCCTACGCTTGGAG
>Ga0307939_1000755_pt1 | contig 17547 bp, 17 predicted proteins | sample OrgLakmetagen122_FD_201844 | JGI IMG/M metagenome (GOLD analysis project Ga0307939, IMG submission 201844) | Saline water microbial communities from Organic Lake, Antarctica - #122 | ecosystem: Environmental > Aquatic > Non-marine Saline and Alkaline > Saline | place: Antarctica: Organic Lake... | reverse complement strand
CTGGCCAGTGGCGAGCAGCTGCCGGACCCGGGCGCCTACGTCAGCCGACTGAACCGCCTGCTTCTCGAACTGGCAAACTAAAGTAAAAACCGTAGGTCGGATTAGGCGCAGCCGTAATCCGACAACCTGAGGCCAGAAACACGTAGGCTGAGGTCAAAAACACGTAGGTCGGATTAGGCGCAGCCGTAATCCGACAACCAGGCAGGACATGCAGGCCGAATCTGTCGGATTACGGCTGCGCCTAATCCGACCTACGAGAGCCAGGGTTTTATGCAGCAGATCACTGTGGACATCATCATTAGTCCGGACGAGTGGATTAAGCTTTACCAGGGCAGTGCCACGGATATCCACACCACGACCCGGGACGGGCGCTCTGTCCGCTTCCCGGCACGCATTCTTTCCCGCTTTTATCTACAAAATGGAATCCGTGGCAGCTTTCGCATCCTGTTTGATGGCCAGGGTAAATTCGTAAGCGTCGAGCGCCTGGCGTAGGTCAGATCAGCCGCAAACATCGTCCCATAATCCCTGTAAACCCGCGTGAAAACTCACTACAATGGCGCCCTGCACGAATTTCGATCACCTGTTGGACATATACTGATGCGAATTATCCTTGCCCCGATGGAAGGTCTGGTTGACGCACCCATCCGCGAGACACTGACAGGTGTGGGCGGCATTGACCGCTGCGTTACAGAATTCATTCGTGTCACCCATGGCATGCTCCCACCCCGCATTTTCTACAAATTTGCACCTGAGCTGAACAATCAATGCCAGACCCGTGCCGGCGTGCCGGTTGCGGTGCAATTGTTGGGTTCGGATCCGGAGCAGATGGCCCTTCACGGTGCCAAAGCGGTTGAATTGGGTGCCACCCAGGTTGATATCAACTTTGGCTGCCCGGCGAAGACCGTGAACAAACATAAAGGCGGTTGCGTGCTTATGCGGGAGCCGGAGCTGATGCACGGCATTACCGCCGCCGTTCGCAAAGCGGTGCCTTTGGGTACGCCGGTGACGGCAAAAATGCGGCTTGGCTATGACGACCGATCCATGGGTGTGGCCTGTGCGCAGGCCCTGGAAGCCGCCGGGGCATCCGAAGTTGTGGTGCATGCAAGAAGTAAAGTGGATGGCTATAAACCACCCGCTTACTGGGAAGAGGTCGCGAAAGTGCGGGAAGCGGTCAATACCCACGTGATTGCCAATGGCGAAATCTGGACGGTTGCGGACTATTGGCGGTGTCGTGAGGTCACTGGCTGCGACGATGTGATGATCGGTCGCGGCCTGATCGCCCGTCCGGACCTGGCAAGGATGATACGTGCCAGCCAGCGCCAGGAAGTGGCTCCAGAGTTAAGCTGGCCGGAGGTTGTGCGCTTGATCGATGACTACGCCGCTGCGCTCAAGACGCGACTGGAAGACAAATTCGTGACAGGGCGCATTAAACAATGGCTCAACTATCTGCGAAGCGGTTATGCCGAGGCAGAGGCGCTCTGGCCGACCGCCAGAAAGATCCGTGAGGTTCCTCCGATGCTTGCCTGCCTCAAGCAGCCGCTTGCCGATAGTCGCGCTGCGTAAACAGGCACAGATGCCCGTTCTGCTCAGCCTTCGTTTTCCATCTCCGGCGAATAACCTCCCATTGCAGCAGAGCGATTAAGCCGCGCGCGCCGGGCCATAGCTTCGTGCGCCGCCTCACGGTTCGACAGGTCACCCTTCCAGGCATGCTGAGCCGGTTCCTGCAGCGCCCGTCCGTAGGAGAAGGTCATCGTCCAGGGTAAATCTGCGTGCTGATTCATCGCGCTGAGGTTCAACGTTGCCTCTTCCGGTGTCTGGCCGCCGGAAAGGAAGAAAACGCCGGCCACGGCGGCAGGCACACAGCGGCGATAAGTGCGAATCGTCATCTGCGCCACCTGCTCGGGGGAGGCCTTCGGGGATTCGTTACCCGGGGTGATCATGCTCGGTTTCAGAATCATGGTCTCAAGGCTCACACGGTGCAGGGTGAGGGCATCGAAAACACCACGAATTACCTGCTCACCGACCTCTGCCGCGCGCTCAATCGAGTGATCGCCGTCAATCAGAACCTCTGGTTCCACAATGGGCACAATGCCCAGAGACTGGCAGATGGCCGCATAACGGGCCAGGGTTTCGGCGTTTGCGCGGATGGCCAGCTCCGAAGGCAGGAAATCGGTGATGTGGAAAACACAGCGCCACTTGGCAAACCGGGCCCCAAGCTCTTTTGCCGCTGCAAGTCTGGCCTCAAGACCGTCCAGCCCGAAAGTGATTTCCTCACCCGGCGCGTTGGCAAGAGGGCCTTTTCCCTTGTCGACCTTGATGCCGGGTACAATGCCCTGTCTGGCCAGCAGTTCTGGCATGGGAATGCCGTCAAGGCTTTGTTGCTCAAGGGTCTCCTCAAAAAGGATGACGCCACTGATGTGTTCATTCAGCCCGGGTGCCGAGAAAATAATGCTACGGTATTCTTGGCGCATGGCTTCCGTGGATTCCACACCAATCGCCTTGAAACGCTTGGCAATGGTGGGGTGGCTCTCGTCTGCTGCAAGAACGCCTTTGCCGGGCTGCGCCAGCTCACGAATCGTCGCCTGCAATTCTTCCTGAATCGTCATGCCGAACTCCTCTTCTGAATAATGTCAGTCTGATAGATTTAGCAGAGTCTACCAATAAAAACGCGCCTCAGTGAGGGGCGTTAGTGCAGTTACCGCGAGCAACCGTTGGGAAAAGTCGTCCAATGCAGCTATATTGCTAAGGAGAAGAATCTGACCGGGTTCATCCCGTTATGCACGAAGAAGACAAGCACTGGTGGTTCCTTGCCGCATGGGTAAAGTTTATTACAGATCGGTGAAAGCCAGGGTGATGCTGGTTGGGCTGACCGCATTGTTAACCTGCATTCCTGTGCATGGTGAATCCGCTGGCACGGACAGCCCGCGCCCATTAAACGGCGAACCCCTCCAGATGCGTACTCTGGAGAATCCCCCGCTGGCGTATACCGATGAAAACGGAGACGTCATCGGGATTCTGGTGGAGGGGATTCGCGAGGCAGTGCGTCGGACCGGGCACGAGGTAGAATTCAGAATCGAACCCTGGAAACGGGTGCTCAAGGAAGTGGCTACTGGCAACGCTGACGGCGCCTTTAATGCGGGTAAGACCGAAGAGCGGGAAACCTGGGGGCTTTACCATAATTCGGTATTGATGGACGAGACCTATGTATTCTTTGCCCGGGAACCCAGGGCGTTGTCCCGGAATCTTGAAGAAGCCTCCGAATTGCGAGTTGGTATCCAGTTAGGCTATTACTACGGGGAACGTTTTGATCGCCTGCTGCAGGACCCGCCTTTCCGGGCTCTTGAAGTGTCACAGACCATCCCCCGCAACCTGAAGCTTCTAAAGGCCGACAGAACCGATGTATTTATCGGGGATCTTTTGCCTACCCTGTACTATGTCAAAGAAATGGGGCTTGAGGACGAGATCCACATCGTGCGGGAAAAGGAATCCGGACTGCCCCTCGTGGTGTCTACCTCGCCTACCTATGTGGCGTTCTCCCGGCGTCGTATCGATCCGGAATACGTCCAGGCCTTCGATGAAGCGCTAGAATCCATGAAAGCGGATTTAACGTTTGACGCCATACTCGGCAACTATCACATGGATGTCCCCGAATTGCCCGACACTCTCTGAAACCCGGCATGGCCTGCACTGCCTACGTCCTCTGCGATCGCCAAAAGTGGGCGATTGCGGGTTTCACACTGATACCATGAACCAGGATCGACAAGGCAACGACCACCAGAGTCAGGTGAATCAACTCCAGGGCGATTTTTTCCGGCAGCCCATGCTGGATGGCGTACATCAGGTAGTAAAGCGAGCCGATACCACGCACACCGAACCAGCCCGCCAGGTTGCGCAGGCGCATGGGTGCATTGGTCCCGAGCAAGCCAAGGTGGACACTGATGGGACGCGCGACAAAAAACAGAAAGGCCGCGAAGCCAACCGCTCGCCAGCTCCATGAATCCCAGAACAGCGAACCGCCGATCAGCAGCACCAACACGATTTCTGCCAGCCGTTCGAGGTGTTCATTGAATGCCAGGGAGCTCTGGTGTACGTGGGCGATAGCCTTGGGCGCCTTGCCAGGCTGGGTTTCACCGGAGGTTGGGGCCGAGTATTGCTGTTTGAGACCGGCCAACTTCAACTCTGTATGGCGCAGTGCCACCGCTGCACTGAAAACCGCCAGAAAGCCCCAGGCATTCACTAACAGGCTGATGCCGTAAGCCGAGGCAATTAGCCCCAGCCCCAGAAAAATTTCCAGAAATTCCAGGCCGGTAAACGTGGTGCGCAGTTTCTGCACCAGCCAGCCAACGGCGCAGCCAGCCATTATGCCGATGCCAATCCCCGCTCCGCTGGCCCAGGCCACATCAATCACCATCCAGCGCCAACCTGCATCGCCAAGGTCGTGCAGCCCCATCAGGCCCAGCCCGAGCATGACAAAAGGAAAAGCGGTGCCGTCGTTCATGCCGGCTTCGCAGGTCAGGGCAAACCGCAGGCGGTCAGGGTCATCGGCGTGGCGAACCTGTACCTCTGTGGCCAGCACTGGGTCCGTAGGGGCAACCACAGCACCGAGCAAAACGGCCGCACCGAGGGGAAGGGCAAGCCAGTAATAACCAAAGAGCGCCACCAGGCCCACTGTCAGCGTCATCGAAAGCACTGCCAGTTGCAGAGGGTTGCGCCAGCGCTTGAAGGTAACCGGTGCCGGCATCTTCACCCCGGCGCAGTACAACGAAATCAGCACAGCGACTTCAGTCAGCAATTCCAGCAATGCCGACTCTTCCAGCGGATTAAAATGAAACAGACCAAAACCCATCGGCCCGACGACAAACCCGATAAGCAGATACACAATGGCCGACGTGGCGGGCACGGTTTTGATGTAGGAGGCGGTAAAGCCCACTATCAGCAGTAGAACGCCAAGTAATATAAACCAGGTGGCCGTGGTCATAAGTGACTTATTGGTGAGTGTTTATACAGAGTGAAGAAACGCACATCACGGTGCGCCCTTTAGTGGGATTTTGCCAGCCGATAACGGCCTGCTTCCTATACGATTCGGTAATCACGCCTGGGTGCGTGTATGTGAGAAGTGTCCGCCAACGGCGTATGGTCAGGCACTAATTTTCTGAGATTAGCTTTATGAGCATTAGTACGCCAATGATCACTGGTTGGTGGGCCAGATAAATCAGCAGGCTATGTTGCCCCGGCTTGGCGAGTTCTCGCTGGAAGGGTGTATTGACTAACGGATCCTTCTCCAGCCAGCGGCTATGCCCCATGGCTATACCTATCCAAACCGCGCTGAGCCAGGGAATCAGCGGGACAAAATCGTTTGGACGCCATGGCAAGGCAGGGAACAGCTCATAGTACGGCCACCTGACCGCTGCATAGCCGAAATAAGTCGCAAGCAGGAGTGCCCCCGCTGCCAAAAGTGCTATGCGAGGCGCATTTATCAGTGGTATGGATAATACGGTGCCTACTGCAATAAAGTGGAGGATTCCGAAATAGATCCAGTTTTCCGGGTACATTACATAAGAAACGACTGAAACAAGTACGGCAGCAGAACTAATCTGAATGAGCCGGCGTGAAAAGCTTTTCCATTTCATGAAATCAGCATGTGCGTAAACCATCCCTATTCCTACGCACAATAAAAACAGCGTCACGATAACTTCTCGCCATTGCCGCCAGCCAGGGCCGTAAGGGATGTTCCAATCGTGATATCCAAAGGTCCGTAAATCGTAAATAAAATGAAATGCGACCATTAACACGATTGCTAACGTTCGGGTCAGATCGACAGTAACGTTACGCGAGCTTTGTCTCATATTTTCAGCCTGAGAGCGATCCGTGCCTTGACGTTACGATTGGATCTGACCCTAGCAGATGTCAGCAAGTGACGATCTGACACTTTAGCAACTGCCATTCAGCGGAAGCCTAGGGCTCATTGGCGTAGCCGCTCTTCGCACGCCTCCTGGGTTTGGCTCATGAAGCTGGTGTTGTCATCCAGGCGACCGAACCAGGCGCCGTCACGCTCTTTGCAGCCTTTCTTGACCTGGCTCGACTCCACCCCAGAATCATCTCCACAGCCCAGGAGGAGAGTGGCGGACACGGCGATCACAACACTTGCGAGAGTTTTCATCAACATAACGAACTCCTTTGTAAGGGTGCAGGGCAAGGGGCTAATGAACGCCACTTGAGCCCCGCGAGAATAATCCGACTCACCTTAAGCATGGTCATAAATCTTGAAAAATTGAAGCAAACGTAAAGAGAATCGCTATGGGGATATTCAAAAGCGTGAAGGCACCCACGGTAAACGTGTCGGCATTAGCAGAGTCGTTGACGAACTTGGCCAGAGTGGCCAGTCTCACAGTTGAATACGACCTTCGCGGCCTGATTCTTGAAGTGGTTGAATCGAGGCATACCGAGTAATTCTTGCCTATTTACTCAGATCGATACGACTAACAGCCTGTATCAACTCCGGCAAAGGTCGGGGTCTTGCGACCCCCAAGCAAACCGTCAGGACCTGAGTAAGTAACCGTACAATCAGACTGATTATCGACAGTCACTTGGTAGTAAACCGGCCCACGCCTACCCCGACAAGCCGAGGAAGAAGGACCTACGACATTGCCACCTACGCAGCTTGTGGTAGAAACATCAATCTGTGCAGCCACACCTATGCCGCTATCTCCCATCTGCGGATAACCATAGCTCATCCTAATTGTTGCGCCTTCAAGGGTGATTGAAGAAGCAGCCGTCTGATCACAACCGCTATCAACAAGACACTTGGTGTGAGCTATTGCTGATGCAGATTTCATCGCGCCTAATACGCCTTCCCTGACGGCAGCACGAGCATCCCCGCCTAAATCTGCAAATCGAGGCAAGGCAAATGCGGCCAGAATGCCCAGGATAACAATGACCATCACTAACTCAATGAGAGTGAAGCCTCTTGCCTGCCTTGATGCGCTAAGGCGTACTGCTTGCATCTTTACTTATCCTCAAACTGCGTTATTTGGTGAGACTCTGACAAACTTATTGGAAATTATGATACTACGGCCATCGCCAACCTCATAAAATTCCGTGTAATCATGATATCGAGACCAAATAACGCACGCCGTGGCCGGGCATTGGATCACAAAAGGTCGCCGCCGTGGCGAGATCTTTCGGTGGCGGATGGACACGGTGATTGATTCCCTGGAAGCACTTGAAGTAAGGGTGCGTGCCTTGTTTATGTTTTTGTACCGGAAGCCTCATTTGTTTTTCCCTGTGACCATCCAATGCGAAACGAATCAATGGCACCTACAACCCAACAAATCATTAACAATAGAGACGAGATATTGACAAGTTGGCCATCATTGCCCGCCAACTGCTGAGATACCAATTCAGTGATCTTGGTGACATCAAGAGGAACCTCACCACTTTGAATTTGTACAAACGCCCGTTTGCCCCGGCTTGGTGAGTTCTAGCTGGTAGCGAGCTTTGTCTCATATTTCCAGCCTGAGAGTGATCCTCTATTTGCCTGAGCGTTTATACAGGAATTGCTGTTCCAGGACGTCCACCGGAACCGGCTTGCTGAACAGGTAGCCTTGCATTTCGTCGCATTTCAGCAATCTCAGCAGCCGGGATTGCTCTTCGGTCTCGACGCCCTCGGCCACGACCTTGAGCTCCAACGAGTGTGCGAGATTGATGATCGTAGATACAAGCGATAATCCCTGTTGATTGGTGGCCATGTCGGTCACAAACATGTGATCGATCTTCAACGTGTCGATCGGCAACTTCGACAGATACCCCAGGGAAGAATAACCAGTGCCGAAATCGTCGATGGCGATGCGGATACCGAGCGCGCGGATCGCCTGCAGGCTGGTGAGCGCCTGCTTCATATCGCCCATGATCATGCCTTCGGTGATCTCCAGTTCCAGCCCCTGTGCAGCGAGCGGGTTGCTGGCCACGATCTGTTCGATCAGGGCGACAAATCCGGGATGGCGCATTTGCAGCGGCGAGACGTTCACCGCGATACGTACGGCCTGCAACCCGGCGGCGCGCCAGCGCAGATAATCTTGCAGCGCCTGATGCAAAGCCCAGAGGCCGACGTCGTAGATCAACCCGGTTTCTTCAAGAACCGGGATAAAAAGGCCCGGTGGGACCAGACCTGTACGGGGATCGTTCCAGCGGATCAGGGCTTCCACGCCGGTGATCTCGCTGCCACCAGAGTTCACCTTGGGCTGGTAGTGCAGCACGAACTCTTCTTTGTCCAGCGCCTGGCGCAACTGGTTTTCGAGGTTGAATCGCTGCGCCACGGTTTCGGTCATCTTCTGCGTATAGAACAGATGCCGATGACCTTCGACCTTGGCCTTTTTCAGGGCCGCTTCGGCGTTCTTGAACAGGATAGTTGCGTCGGCGCCATCGTCGGGAAATATCGCCACGCCGAACTTGGCAGCAATCCGGTACACATCGCCCTTGAGCTGAAATGGATGAAGGAGAAACGCCTCGATCATTGCTTCCAGTTGCCGCACAGGGTCGCCTTCGTCGCTTTGTTCCGGTAACACAACGGCGAACTGGTCCGCTCCGACCCGCGTAACCCGATTCACGTCGTCCAGGTGTTGCGTCAGCCACTGAGCAACCTGCTGCAAGAGCGCATCGCCGGCCGGTTGTCCGAGACTGTCGTTGATGTTCTTGAACCGCTCCAGGTCAATCAGAAAGAGCGCAAGCCGGTGGCCGTTGTCGGCAGCACTGTGCGTGTATTGCGCAAGGCGTTCGAGGAATACACGGTAGTTCGCGAGCCCCGTGAGTTGGTCGTAGGAGGCGAGGTGGTCGAGTCGTTCCTGCTTGTCGATATTATCGATCGCGAACGCTACATCGCCCGCCAGCTCGTTTAAAAGTATCATCTCATCTTCGTGGAAGAAGTCTTCTTCACTGGCGTACAAGGCCAATAAGCCGACGACGTCTCCCGACACAATCAGCGGAAGTACCGCGAGCGAGCACACTCCTGCCTGGGTGCAGTTATCCCGGAGCAGTGCCCCCGGGTCGCCTTCAAAATCGTTCGATATAATCGCCGTTTTGTCGCGAATTGCTTTCGCGGCCATGGTCGTCGACGCTGTTTCATCCGAAGACAGGAGGCTCCTGACGGCCGCCAGGAATTCCTCATTCTCGCCTGCCGAGGCGACCGGAATGACCTTGTTCGTGGCCCGATCCACGATGCCGATCATCGCCATGCGGATTCCTCCGGTTTCGACTGCGATCCGGCATGCCTCCTGGAACAGTTCGTCGCGGTCGTGTACGCGAACAATCAGCGAATTGATCTCGCTGAGCACCGCGTAAACTCGGTTCAAACGCTTAACCCCGATCTCGGCTTGCGTGCGATCGGTGATGTTGAGATGCATGATCACAGCACTGTTCTTGTCAGCGTGGCTCGAGGGCGTCACGGTCATCAGGAACCAGCGTTGTTGCATCGGCGAGTGACAGGGATACTCCATCGAAAAGCTGCTCAAATCTCCCGCCAGCACCGAACGAATACCCTCGGCCGCCTCGTCTCCTCCGCGTGCCTTCTCGCAGGTGTCCAGGTAGTTGATCCCGACTCCATAGCCCGGAGCCGGCAGCCCATTTATCTCTGCAAATTCCTGCCAGGCTCGGTTGAAGGAAACGATGGCACCCTCGTTGTCGACCAGGGCGATATGGGCGGGCAGCCCATTGAGGATGGCGGCTTGTCTTGCCGCTTCGTGAAGGCGCAAATCCACTTGGGCGTGTCGCAGCAGGAACGGTGTGCCATCGCGCCCGAGGACTGCGTCGACCTCGCCGCCAGTGAGCTCTTCCAGCCGCCGCCCGACTTCATGGAGCGTTGCTATCAACGCAGCTACTTCATCGTCGGTGCTGGACAGTGCCGGTTTGTAGATGGTCATGCAGCAATGCCTCCCAGACCCAGTGCCTGTAATACGACAGGGAGCTGGCTCAATGTGCCGACGATTCGCTGCCCAGGCAGCGGCCCGAGCTTGACCAGAGTCGGCGTCATGAAAACGCCATCGGCCAGAGCGCGCGTGGGCTCGTGGAACACATCCACGATTTCAATCTTATGCCGATCCGGCAAGTGGGCCGCGCACAGGGCCCTCAGGTTGGCGATCGCCTGCAAGGAATTCGAGGTACCGCCCGCGACAAAGAGCCGAAACTGGTACTGCACCGGTTTGGTCATGGCAAGAGTCACTTGGGTTTCGGAGGCGTTGCATCCGCTCCGCGTAATTCACGCAAACGATTGTCGCCGTGGGTCAGCTCCCGCTCACGGGTCGCCGTTGTGTGTGTCAGAAGCTCCTTCTCAGTCTGTTTGGCGACGAGCTCGGTCTGCAGCGACCTCACCCGCACTTCGAGTTCGGCCTCCTCCGCATCGAGGCGGACGCGTTTGAGCCTCGCTGCGACATCGGCGACTTCGACCGCGACGCGCTCGGCGCTTTCCTTTTCCCAGCGCAATGTGCCCATGAGCACTTCGCCGCCTGCAGTGTAGATGTCGGCCAGCGTGACGCCGTTATCGCTGAGGATCAACTCGCGCACCTGGTTCGAGTGCGAGGTTCCGCGCGACTTGATGATCGCCAGGCCGCGGTTGCGCTCGCCGGACTGCACCAGGTAGTCAAGCTGGATCCAGGTATCGGCGAGGGTGGAGATCTGCAGCGAGGAGTTGGCCTCCTGGCGCTGCGACATTTCGTCGAGCAGGCTGGTGCACAGCAGGGTGATGCCTTCCGACTTGGAGAAGTCGATCAGGAGCTCCGCAACGCCGTGTGCGCTATTGCCGTTGTTGGATTTCGCCCAGGTCGACACCGGATCGATGACCACGCAGCGCGCGCCCATGTCCGCCGCGAGTGTCTTGATTCGGACCAGATAGCTTGCAGCGCTCCCGGTTACCCTGCGCGCGGAAATCATGCGCAGGCAGCCGCTGTCCAGATGGGCGGCCAGCCGGATGCCGACCGATGAAAGGTCTCGAACGACTTCGCTGGAGTCGGCGTCGAAACTCACGAACAGGGTACGATCGCCACGCGCGCAGGCCGCTTCTGCAAAAGCGCCCCCCAGGGTGGTCTTGGCCGTGCCGGGAAAGCCGGTGATCAATATGGTTGCGCCGCGGTAATAGCCGCCGCCGAGCATGGTGTCGAGCCGCTCGATGCCGCTTGAGACCCGTTCTTTGCTGACTTCCATGACGCCGCGGCCGAGCGGGCGCGCGACCACGACTTCGAAGCCATTCCTGCCGATCAGGAACGGAGATTCGTTTTCATCAAAGCTTGAGCCACGATATTTCTGCACCCGCAGAGTGCGTTGCGAAACCCCTTGCACCACGCAGTGGTTGAGCACGACGGCGCAATCCACCATGAACTGCATAAAGCCGAAGGGTTGCTCGCGCTGACTGTCCTCCGGCGTCGTTACTTCGCCGCCTGCTTTCGCGGTGATGATGCCGGTCAGTCCGTGCTGCAGCAGCCACTCGTGCAGGTGATAGACCTCGCGCCGCCTCGCCTCGTCGTCCGGCAGCAACGCCAGCACGATATCGATGGCGTCGAACACGATGCGCCGCGCGCCCATTTCGCTGACCTTGGCTTCCAGTACGGCTAGCATTCCGCCGAGGTCGAAATTTCCCGACTGGATCAGATCCGACGCCGGCTGGGCGTCAATGAAGAACAGTTCTTTCTCGCGCAACTCCGGAAGCTTCCAGCCGAAGCCATCGGCATTGGCCACGATGCGGTCGGCACTTTCTTCGAATGCGACGAAAATACCCGGCTCGTCGTCGATCCGGGCGCCATGGGCGAGAAATTGCAGCGCGAAGATAGTCTTACCCGAGCCAGGCCCGCCTACCAACAGAGTAGTGCGGCCTTGCGGCAATCCGCCCCCGGTGATTTCGTCGAGACCGACGATCCCTGTGAGAGCTTTCTTCGGGACAGGGCCGGGTGCAATGGGCGTGGATTTCATACGTTGATCTCCGGCATGAACGATGCTCTCCGACTGCGGCCTGGATCAGCGTAGAAGCAATGCGCCGGTGGCAAGGAGGGAAGGTTACAAATTAGTATGCTCTTAAAGACATGTACAAGATACTTTCTCGAATTTTGTGTCCAGGGGGAATCCCCCCTGGACACTCACCGTTACTCTTTCGGCTGAACGATGTCGTTCGCAATCAGAGTCACTGCGGTCTGTACCAGGGCACGACCGTTAAGCACGGCACCGGAACTCATATTAGTGCCGGTCTGTCCGAGGATAATGCCGCTAAACGTAGTGCCAGCCTGGAGCGTAACGTCCTCTTTCACCTGCCAGAATACATTCTTCAGCAGGGCTCCAGTCCATGTTCGGGTAGATCCGGCTTTTGATGGTCAGGCGGGGTCTGGGTGAAGCAATGAACCTGATTCCGCCCGTTTTTCTTTGCGCGATACATAGCCTGATCAGCGTGCATAAGGAGTTGATCGGGTGTATCTCCGTCCTGAGGGTAGCGCGCGATACCGATGCTTCCGGACACCCGCGAAGTGCCGCCGCCAAGATTATAAGGCTTCACCAACTCGTTGATAATGCCCTGGGCCAGCAGCTCTACCTGCGCGAGGTCAGCTGTATCCAACAGGATGACGGTGAACTCATCGCCACTGAGCCGTGCAACCGTGTCTTCATCACGCACACTGCCAAGAATGCGTTTGGCAGCCTGCTTCAAAAGCTGGTCGCCTGCTTCATGCCCCAGTACGTCATTTACTTCCTTGAAATTGTCGAGGTCAATAAAGAGTAATGCGAAAGGCGCGCCTGTGCGCTCAGAGTGCCGGGTTTGCTGATCAAGCCTGTCGCGGAACAGTCGTCTGTTGGGCAGGTCGGTGAGAAGGTCATAGTTGGCATGACGCCAAATCTCAGCCTCAGCGTTTCGTCGCTCGGTAATATCCCGGGCCACTCCGGCGATGGCTTCAACCGAACCGTTGGCATCCAATACAGGTGAATAGATATATTCATACCAGCGTTTTTCTGATCCCGCCCCGACCGTAACCTCCCCACGAAGAGTTTTCTTCATTTCTATGACAGTCGCGAACTGACTCCGCAGATCGTGATTCTCCTCGGGCCACAAGTCGGCCACGGCAACGCCCTGCAATTGATTCACAGGTGTGCCCAAAAGAACGGAGGTAGCGATGTTTGCGAACACGATGCGGCCACTGAAGTCGACGAGATAGGAGGGATCGGGAGACCCTGACAACATGGAAACGAAGCTCCGCTCCTGCTTTTCCTTTTCTTGGGTAAAGCTCTCAATCGAACCAAGAAGCGCCTGGTCAATGGCCCGGTCAAACAGCACCAGTTCATCCAAACCTGATAGGGTTAATTCGTGAGCACCTTTGGACCAGAGCTCAGCCACGCTGGTGCGCAGAGCAAAGAATTCGCTCGCCAGGTCGACAATGTCCAGGCCCAGCTTTCGGCGTTCCTGTCCATGCTCGCGGGCAGATTTACTGACCTCAACAGTATTCGCCGCTTGTGCTGTCTGGCCATCGCGTTGCAGCTCAGCTTGAAGCTGCTCTATGTCTTGAACGATTGAGACCAGCATGGCTTTGGCGTGGTCGCGGCGCTCTACTTTTGAAGCGGATTTATCGGGTAAGAGGTCTTTGGCGTTATCGTCCCAAGCCTGAAGAATAGCCTCCATATTGGCCAGGATCCATTCTGATAGACGGCGCATGATTTTTACTCACAAAGAATATGGTGGCATATCAAATCAGATCTCATCAGTTAAATACAATTAAATACAATTAAATACAATTAAATACAATTAAGGAAACTCTTAATAATTCTCAACAGAATCGGGTCATTCAGCAGATTGCGGACAAAGCCGCCGTCGACTTTGAGAAAATCCACCGGCAGCGCTTTCAGGTAGGAAAAGGAGCTCATGCCTGAGCAACTCACTGGAGGTGTTATATTGATCGCTGATCACCACCGTGCCCGTTGCCGGCCAGGTGGCCACAGAACACCGCAACTCCGGCAAGCGCAAAGGCCATGGTGCCGAAATCGAGGCCACCTGGCAGGCCCTGGACAACCTCAAGTTTACTGCCAATTACGCCTTTCAGCGCGCCCGGGATACGCTTGTGGATGACGATGTGGGCGAGGCGCCCAATCACCAGGTCTATGGCCGGGCAGAGTGGCGGGCCTTTGATCACTGGCACCTGAATACCCAGGTCAACTGGGTAGGGGAGCAAAAGCGGGTGGCGGCGGATACCCGTGACCCCGCGACTAAAATCAGAAATATCCAGACCTGCTTCAACGTTTTGGGTACTGAGTTATACTGTGAGCACACATCGACATATTGCGGGTGTACAACGATGCTGATGAAGTTGGCAAGGAGACGTTTGGCACTCGGGGTTATTTGCCTCACGCTTTTGGGTTGCAGCGAGACTGAAGCAACCAGCTCGACAAGGTTTGCGCAGCCGGATGAGGCCAAGTCAAGCTCCTCCAGACCCAACAATATGGTGGTGATGCGTGAACACCCTCTACGTGATCCAGGGATGAATAATATTGTCGCAAGCACGGTGCTGGTGCCCGAGGGTTGGTCACTGGAAGGTGGCATTACCCGGCAGTCGAGCCAGCTCTACAACATGCCGGTAGTCAGCGATGTGACGATCAGCGCGCCCGATGGTAGGGCGGTCCGTTTCTTCCCGAGCTTTTCCTTCGAGTTCAACCACGGATCACCAGGCCAGGAGATGCAGCCGACGCCGGGCGGGAGCCTTTATTTACCACTGCCCGAGTCACCCGGCCAATGGCTGATGCAGATGGTTCAGCGCAACCCTGACCCAACGGTCAGCGATGTTCGGCTCATCTCCGAAGAAGTTGTGCTTGAGTTAACCCAGAAGCTTCGCCAGCAGAACGCGCAGATGTATCAAATGGTCGAGCAGGGTAATATAACCTCCGCCCCAATGGGTTATGGGCAGCAATTTGATTCCCAGGCGACCAAGCTTGTGCTTACCTATAAGCAGAATGGCATAGCAGTCGAGGAGACCGTCCTCGTCACTTGGCACTACCTCATAATGATCCACCAGGGCCAGGTCAGCGCAGGCAGCTGGTCCATCAACCTTATGCGCAGCTTCCGTGGCCCAGCTGGTACCAACTACTTGGCTGACGCGGTGCTCTCAGCCATTGTCCAGTCGATCCGCACCAATCCGGTATGGGAAGCAGAGATGCAAAGATACTGGCAGAAACTGGCTGGCATTCAGCAGAAAGGTGCCAGCGACCGTAAGGCCAGTTGGCAGGATCACAATCGCAAGATGCAGAAAATTAATAGTGATATCAATGACATCATTGTCGGTGGTTACCAGGAGCGCTCCGCCGCGAGTGATCGCATTCAGCAGCAATACGTGGACACCATACGAGAAGAGACACCGTATACCACGTCATCAGGTGAGACGATCAAGCTCCCCAGCTTCTACGACCAGGTCTACACCGACGGCAATGGCACCTATATCCTCAATAACGATGCGTTCTACAACCCAAATACTGACTCGACGGTCAATAATGTCAGCTGGGACCGCATTGAAGCTCAGCGCTGAAACACCAATCAAGCGAGCAGTGTGAGCATCCGTACACGCAACGGGTCGTTCTGAGAAACTGAAAACCGTTATTTGAGTGCCTGCTTTACACTAGAGTCACGTTATCCGAGCTTTTTGAATACTTGCCACATAACGCCCGGCTCATGCGCCGGTTTGGAGCCGCAAAGCTGCGGAAAAGCGGTCACTTGCAGCCGATTGTCGAATCCTTTTGCGTAGGGTTTCCTGCGCACGAACAACACCGAATCGTCTACAAGGTCACGGATGACGCTTTGCTCATTGCCCAGCTTCGGTACCACTACTGATTAAACGCCGCATTCACCTTAAGGCAAAACCGGGACAGATCTGTTTTTGTTTGTCATTAGAGGCCATAAATAAATCTGTCCCGGTTTTTGCTTTGCTGTGCGAACTGCAATATGACTGAATTACAATGTTGAATCCAAAAAGATATCGATGTATTTTTCATAATTATTCCATGGATATTCACTAATCGTTATGACATTTAATGCGATACCATGAACGAAACACATCAAACTTTCTAGAAATATCATCATTGACGAATGATCAACAGACTTCAATAAATCTTGCATTAGGGGGCCAACAACGAGCAGCATTTCTTTCGCGATATTGGTATGGTTAATAAAGAAGTCATCGGAGGACGAAGCTCTATCTTCGTTGAGAAAAACGATACGAAATCTATCCTGATGCTCTACCCAATAATTTAAGTAGGTTATGCATACTTGCTTCAACTTACTTTTAGCATCTTTTTCGTTTTCGACATCAGATCTAATTAACGCGAATAATTCGTCAAAAAAATCAGCCCATATATGATGCAGAATAGCATTTTTATTTTGAAAGTACTTATATAGCGTCATCGTACCCATGCCTGCTTTTGCAGCAATCTTTCTCATGGAAACAGATGGATACCCTTCCGCTATAAACAATGATTGAGCCGCTTGAATTATTGTATCAACCTTTTGCTGCCGCTCATCGTCGGTTTGTTTGGGTCTCCCCATTTTGGTTTCTTGATTCATAGAGATTCAGCTCAATCTGTAAATATTTATAGATGCCAAGAAATAGGCTATATCGGTCAGCCTTCCATAGTGGAGTCCTGAAGATACGTTATAATCATACCGACTACTCACTTTGATAAACCTTATCCCCGATACCTGAACACCGTGCTTAGCAAGCTTTTCGATATTATCATCATTCAGCACAGTGGCATGCTCGATACACACTTTTGTGGTGATGCCTGATTCAACAACACATTCACACTTCAAGTAATTGGCGCAAGGGATAGAGATTTAAACGCTTAACGGAATCTACGATAGCACCCAATGTCATTATCACCGCTTGAGATGCATCGACACACACAGCACAACGATGTGCACCATCGGTAAACACTTTCGCGCTACTCGGTCCATTACCAAAGTTTTCCAGAGGCTGACCATCTCCCGCCGTGCTTATCGGGCCTTTGGAACCAATTTCAGACCAGCTAAGTCGCAATGGGCTTTGGTCGTTTAGTGCAACCATGTGTTTACACATATCATAGGTGACACCAGGCTCATGCACATCTGTGATGCCGTAAGATAAATGCCGATTAGCTTCAGCCCTCAAGATCTCCTTTAGCTCGCCTTCGCCCAAAGAAAAGATCAACGCGTCAAAGACCTGCTTCATACAAGCAGAAAATACTTCTTCCCACACAACATCCGTTAACGCACCCTTGCTGGTTTCTACGAAATCACTATTTCGGTATTTACTGACATTTAACGCCTCAAGTGCCCTTTCCGACAGGATGCCCCGGTGAAGAGACTCACAGGCTAGAAATACCTTGCGGCCGCTCGAAGCCTCTTCTAGCTCAGCTGCCGCTGGAGGCATTTCTTCTTCTGCCATTATGGCACTGAATTTCCCACTATTAATGGCTACCCAACCTTGGCGAGGTTTCGGTCTGGATCCTGCCCATACCGTTACATTTTTGATAACGAGATCGTTCATGAACACCTTACCCCTCAAGACTTAA
>Ga0307939_1000750_pt1 | contig 17622 bp, 11 predicted proteins | sample OrgLakmetagen122_FD_201844 | JGI IMG/M metagenome (GOLD analysis project Ga0307939, IMG submission 201844) | Saline water microbial communities from Organic Lake, Antarctica - #122 | ecosystem: Environmental > Aquatic > Non-marine Saline and Alkaline > Saline | place: Antarctica: Organic Lake... | reverse complement strand
CCTCCACACACTGCGGATGGGCCTCAAGCGTACGACGCAGAAAAATACTGCGGGCAATGGCCTGCGCCGCGTCAGCTTCAGAGACCCCGCCAGACTCTGACAGAAAATCCGGCATGCCCCCGGGAAACACCGATGACCAGATACCGCCAACCTCGTCCGCCAGCGGTTTGGGTAACCCGCGCCATGGCTGCGACATAATGCAAACCCCTGTGTCTTTGTTATATTCCCCGTACTGTATAACGAACGCACCGTCGACTGAACCGCCGAAAGGAACTCCATGCTGAGAAATCGCCGGCCACTGAACCCGGAACACCAGCTGTCGCACCTGCCCATGTCAGGCATGATCCGTACGCGAATCAAGCGGCTGTTTCTTGTATTGCTGGGCCTACTGCTCGCACAGATTGTTCTGATCTGGACCTTCGAAGATCTGACTCTGTTCGAATCCTTCTGGATGACCATGACGACGCTTGTCACGGTAGGTTATGGCGATTTTGCCCCAGCCACCACGCCAGGGCGTATCAGCACCATCGTCCTGATGTTTGTGGCCGCCATCACCATTATTACGCTGATCATCAGTGACTTTATTGAATACCGGTTCTACCGCCGGGAACGCATCTTAACCGGACGCTGGATATACAAAATGCAGAACCACATTGTGATCATCAACACGCCCCAGACCGGCGGAGAACAGTACTTTTCCCGCTTTGCCTCGCAGGTCAGGGCGGTTCCGGGCTATGAATCCATTCCCATCATGATTCTGACCCGCCAGTTTCCTAACGGCCTGCCGCCGGAATTGTCCGATCAGGGACTGGTGCACTTCCATGGCACCGGCAGCGACCCGACAGCACTCAAAGCCGTCCACGCCGGCAGCGCGCGGCATATTATCGTGCTGGCTGCGGACGAGGCGGACCCGGCCTCAGACAGCCTGACGTTTGATATCGCCCACCGGCTCGGCGAATCCAACCTTTGCCACCACGTCACCGTGGAATGTGTCAGCGATGAAAACCGGGCACGCTTCAAATCCGTGGGGGTCAGAACCATTCTTCGACCGGTTCGCACCTACCCCGAAATCATGGTTCGTTCAGTGGTGGCGCCGGGCTCGGAAAAAGTGCTGGAGGACCTGTTCAATTACGAGAACGATCACCCTCATCGTTATGAAATTGAGTTGGACGACCTGACCTGGGCCGACATTGTCAGCGCACTGATACGTCACGGTATCGGAACCGCCCTGGCATACATTGATGAAAACGGAGAAGTTGTCTGCCACCCGCCAACGGATCAGGAGATCGAAGGAAAGGGCCTGATCGTGCTCGTGAAGTCCAATGAGACGCCAACCGTCGAAATCGTGGAGAAGGCACTGACCAACTATCGGGAGTTCATCCGCAAATGGCACACACTGCAGGATGAGCAGGCAGCAAAAGATCAGACAGATTCAACAGCGGAAGCCGGGAAAAGCTAATCGCTCTCAACTCCGGCGAGCGCCAACTGCACCTGGCCCAACACCCCTTCTGCCATAATCGCGCCAATGGGCTGGCCCGACCTAATCTGGCTTGCCAGTGTCTCAAATTCCGCAGCCACGCCTGCAATCCTGGCCGCCCGCCTGACCTCGGACAGATCTGCTTTACCCAATTCAAAGGGAATGTGGCGCAACCAGCACGCGCTTAGCCCACGAAAAAATCCGTACACATCCAGAGCGCCCGTCAAATCGGGTGCCGCAGAGGTTACGCCTGCCAGATGGTAGCCCTGCTCCGCCTTGCTGATGACATTAAGAAAAACCGGCACCGAAGCTGCCAGCCTGACGGCCATTTTCCGTAAAACCGCCGGGTTGCCGGACTTGAGCTCGAACTCGATCTCGCAAAGAGGGCTGACACGATCTCCGCTTAAAATCCTGCCCTGATCGAGGGCCACCTCAACAAGGGCCTCACCCCCGGGCGCGGATTCAGTGATCATGAGCACCTGGCGCTCAAAGTTGGTTTCGAACGCCGGCTTCAGCTGATGCAGATCGACCTTATCGGACAGCGGAGTTTCTGCCAGCAGGGTGAGATCCAACTCTGCGGTCGTCAGCGGCCACTCCCATTCCATCCGGCGATGACCGCCATCCACAAACTCGCCCTGGGTTTTCAGGGTCTGAATATAGCGCGAGCCTTTATGCCTTATACGCAGAGCCATGCGTTCCTCGTTCAGGGCAAACTCTGGCGTGTCGAAATAAATGTTTCGCAGCTTGATCAGATCACGCCCTGCATCATCTGCCTGCTCCGAAAGAACAGCCCGCGCCCGGGGCAGCGCATCAGGCTCAAGGGTCAGTTTCACTTCAAGCTCGACGTTGGCATCACCTGTCATCTGACATCTGCTCCTGATCTACTGTTGAATTTCAAAAGGGCATAAAAAAGCCGGCTCCCAAAGGAGCCGGCTTTCAGCTTACTCTAACTGATTCGGTGATCAGAAGTAGTAAACACCACCAACGTTGATCTGGTTGATTTCTTCATCTGCTGAGCCGTTGTCGTTGTTACGACGAGCAACTTCAGTGTAAACGTACAGGTTATCAGACACGTTGTGCAGCGCCTGCAGGGTCAGTACGTCAACTTCCAGGTCGCCTTCGTCTGCTTCCGACATTTCGTAAGCAGCGCGGAAAGTGTTGGCACCCAGGTTGTAGGTGGCCATCAGACCGATCTGGCTACGACCTTCTACGCCGTCAAGGACAAAGTCGGTGTTCCCAGCGCCGTCAAGGCCTGCGCGATAGTCATAGTAGGCATCCAGAACAAGCGCGTCGATCGCGTACTCAAACGCAACACCGTAGCTGTTTTCGTTACTGGCATCAGCCGCACTGTCGTTGGAGTCCATAACCAGTGACGCGGTCAGGGCGTCCATGCTGTAGCTTACGCCCAGCTGGTACGGGTAATCCTTGGTACCATAATCCGCTTCGCCACGAACCTGGATAGCACCAGAGAATGTCAGACCACCAAAGCTTGGTGACATATACTGAAGCAGGTCGCCTTCACCAGTAGTGTAGCTGGCGTAGGGGTTGAGGGAAGCATACTCAAAAATCCAGTTGCCGTAGTCGCCCAACTGAGACTCATAGATCGAATCGTCCGAACCGATCCAGACCTGACCAAAGCTGTCACCGCGAACACCGATGTAAGCCTCGTCCAGATCAGTCAGACCATTGCCCGCTGTGCCATTGGCAACGTCTTGACTGCCTTTTTCGTCGGCGGCAGCAACTTCCAGCTCGATTTTCATGAAGCCTTCAACGTTTGACGTGATGGCATGGCTGTGGGTCAGACCAATAGTCGTACCGTTGTCTGCGTGCTGACCGCCGTTAGAGCCGGATACGTCCGAATCTTCGTAGTTATAGACATACTGAATGTTGCCATAGAAAGTCGGCATGCCTTCCATTTGTGCGGTCAACTCTTCAGTGGTCATGGCCAGCGCAGAACCGGAGAATGTCGCGGCAGCGATTGCAGAAGCGAGGAGCGTTTTTTTCATGTTGCGTCTTCCTTTATTTAGTTAACTCAGGTTTTAACGACGGGTTATATTCCCGGTCTTCAGACTTCACCAGTCGTACTGGATGAACCCTATCCTGTGCAAAAAGCGTGACAATTTTGTGACACGCGCTTTACCAGATTTTTAGTTTTGTATTCGTCGCATTCCTATTAGACATTGAGCGCATGGCGCCTTTTCCTGTCAATTAGTTACAGCCTGTTGTTCACAAACTGCATTCTGCTTCTTTTTAATACAGGAAACCCGTTATTGCAAATTTTCATTACAGTATTTTTAGCTCATTTCGGAGCAATAATGCAATGCTTTATGACATTAATAATTTTCTGATCTTGCAAGAGCGGCGCTACAGCCGTTCATACAAATCCAGGGCCAAGTTTTATTAACATGTTTATAAACAGCATATTGGGAAGCATTATGTTGTTATTGTCAGTTTTTGGTCCGCGCACTGATGCGGTTCGCGCACTGTGACAGAACAGTCAGCACTATAGCGCATCATCAAAGTGCATACATCAGACCATGGTATCACTTCGACGTTTCCAGCATAAAAGTGACAGGCCCGTCATTAACCAGCGCAACCTGCATATCAGTGCCAAACTGCCCCGCCGCCACACGGGCCTCCCCCAGCATAGCCTGCGCCTGGTTAATGAACTGAAGGTAAAGGGAACGCGCCTCTTCCGGCGCTGCCGCCGCGGAAAAACCCGGGCGATTACCGGAACGGGTATCTGCGGCAAGAGTGAACTGGGGCACGACCAATAACGAGCCCCCGGCATCCGCAACACTCAGGTTCATACGGCCGGCTTCATCAGAAAAGACACGGTAACTCACAACCCGCTGACAAAGGCGATTAACGCTTTCGAGGCTGTCGATTTTTTCAATACCGAGAAACAGAAGCAGTCCCTGTTCGATCTGACTTATCCTGGCACCGTCAACACTTACGCTGGCGCTGCTGACTCTCTGGATCAGTCCTTTCATTAACATCCTTTTAAAATAACGCCCTGGCTAACCGGGAGGGCATAAAACGAGCGCGAGTTTAAGCTCGTCAGTCCGGCTGCGCAAGCTCTTTGATGCGCTCTGCAACTTCGTCCACGCCTCGCATTAACGCATCCACTATGGCGGGCTCAGAAGCCGAATGGCCGGCATCGCGTATGATCCGAAGCTCCGCCTCGGGCCACGCATTGCTGAGCGCCACGGCATTATCCAGGGGGCAAACCATGTCGTAGCGGCCATGAATGATAATGCCGGGGATGTCCCTGAGCTTTTCCGCGTTGCGAATAATCTGGTCCGGCTCCAGAAACGCCTGGTTCATGAAGTAATGACACTCGATTCGAGCCAGAGCGATGGCTACATGAGGATGACCGAAATGCTCTACCACACGCGGATTGGGGTGCAGCGTCGCACAGCGGCCTTCCCAGATGGACCAGGCTTTTGCGGCCTGAATCTGCTCAAGCTCGTTGGTGCTGGTCAGCTTTTGATAGTAAGCGCTGACCAGGTCGCCGCGCTGACCCTCAGGAATCTGAGCCAGAAAGTCTTCCCAGTAATCCGGAAACACCCGGTTGGCACCGGACTGATAGAACCACTGAATGTCCTGCGGGCGGCAGAGAAAGATTCCCCGGAGCACAAGACCGGAAACGCACTGGAGGTGGGTTTGGGCGTAAACCAGCGAGAGGGTCGAGCCCCAACTTCCACCAAACAGAATCCAGCGATCGATGCCCAGAAAATGTCGCACCACTTCCATATCCGCAACCAGCGCTTGAGTGGTATTGCCTTCCAGTTCAGCCAATGGCTGTGACCGCCCGGCGCCGCGCTGGTCCATCAGAATAATCCGATAGCGCTCTGCATCGAAAAAGCGCCTGTAGCTGTCTTCACAACCACCGCCCGGACCGCCGTGAACCACCAGCACGGGAATGCCATCGGGGTTGCCGCTTTCTTCAACGTAAAGCTCATGGGGCGGATCAACAGCAATTCTGTGTTGGGCGTTCGGCTTGAGTTCGGGATACAGGGTCAGCATCTGGCAATCCGAAAAAGAGGGTGTACCCGAAGTCTAGCTGACTGGCATAAAAAAAGGGCAGATCGAATTCCGACCCGCCCTTCTTTTTATATCCGACCTGTAATCAACGATCAAAGCCGCACATTATTTCTTATGCGCGCGCTTGCGCTCGTTCTCGGTCAGCAGCTTCTTACGCAGGCGCAACGACTTGGGCGTGACTTCCACCAGCTCGTCGTCGTCAATAAACTCCAGCGCCTGTTCCAGCGTGTGCTTGATCGGTGGCACCAGAGCGATGACTTCGTCCTTGCCGGACGCCCGCATGTTGTCGAGCTTCTTGCCCTTGGTGGGGTTAATCACCAGATCGTTTTCACGGCTGTGGATGCCGCAAAGCTGGCCTTCATAGAGTTCCTGACCCGGGTCGAGGAACAGCTTGCCCCGGCTTTGCAGGGTTTCCAGCGAGTAGGTCAGCGCGGTTCCGGTGGCCATAGACACCAGAACACCGTTCTGGCGGCTGGTGACGTCTCCGACCTTGATCGGGCCGTAGTGACTGAAAGTAGAGGTCAGGATGCCGCTACCGGACGTCATGGTCAGGAAGGTGTTCCGGAAGCCGATCAGGCCACGGGCCGGAATGGTGTAGTCCAGGCGCATGCGGCCTTTTCCATCCGGAACCATGTTGGTCATATCGCCGCGGCGCAGACCCATCTGATCCATCACCGGGCCCTGGTGTTGCTCTTCGATGTCCACGATGACGTTTTCGTAGGGCTCCTGCTTCACACCGTCGACTTCGCGAATGACCACCTCAGGGCGGCCAACGGCCAGCTCGAAATTTTCACGGCGCATGTTCTCGATCAGCACGGACAGGTGCAGCTCACCACGACCGGATACTTTGAACTTGTCCGCTGAATCGCCTTCTTCCACACGAAGTGCCACGTTATGCAGCAGCTCTTTTTCCAGCCTTTCCTTGATGTTCCGGCTGGTAACGAACTTGCCTTCCCTGCCGGCGAAGGGTGAATCGTTCACCTGGAAGGTCATGGATACCGTGGGCTCATCAACGGTCAGCGGCGGCAAGGCTTCAACGTTGGCCTGATCACAAAGCGTATCCGAGATGTGCAGGGAGTCCATGCCGCTGACGCAAACAATGTCACCGGCTTGGGCTTCCTCCACTTCCACGCGATGAAGGCCGGAATGACCCATGATTTTCAGGATACGGCCGTTGCGCTTTTTGCCGTCGGTGTCAATGGCGGTTACCGGCGAATTGGTTTTCACCTTGCCACGAGCAATCCGGCCGATACCGATAACGCCGAGGAAGCTGCTGTAATCCAGCTGGGAAATCTGCATCTGGAATGGGCCGTCGGGGTCCACATTTGGCGCCGGAACGTGGTCAACGATGGACTGGAATACCGCGTCCATGTTGTCGTCCAGTTTCTCGTGGTCCATGCCCGCAATACCGTTGAGGGCGCTTGCGAATACAATGGGGAAGTCCAGCTGTTCATCGGTGGCACCCAGGTTATCAAACAGGTCGAATACCTGATCGACAACCCAGTCCGGCCGGGCGCCGGGACGGTCAATCTTGTTAACCACGAGAATCGGGCGCAAGCCGGCCGCGAAGGCCTTCTGGGTAACAAAGCGAGTCTGTGGCATGGGGCCGTCGATGGAATCCACCACCAACAGTACGCAATCCACCATGCTCATGACCCGCTCGACTTCGCCACCGAAGTCAGCGTGGCCGGGGGTGTCGACGATGTTGATGTCGTAGTCGTGCCATTTCAGCGCCGTGTTCTTGGCCAGAATGGTAATGCCCCGCTCTTTTTCCTGATCATTGGAATCCATGACCCGCTCGTTTTCGAGCTCTTTACGGTCAAGGGTGCCGGACTGGCGCAACAACTGGTCTACCAGAGTGGTTTTGCCATGGTCGACGTGGGCGATGATGGCGACATTACGTAGTTTCTCAATCACAACTTTATTCCTGCAGCATGCACTGTCTGGGGTTAAAATAAGTGGCGCGCAGTATATAGCAATAGTGGTGATGTTTATATGACCATTATCATAAGGCTCGCCAAACCATCGATTCTATTCGCAAAAAACCAATTTGAACTGTGTTGGTGCAATTTGGGCTGGCTTGCACCAAATTAACGCACCAAGACAGGGCGAAAATCGGCTGAAGCCTGGTGCAGCCGCGCCAAAAGAGTCCGTCATTCGTCTGGTTGCGCAGTTCTGGCGCAGCAGGGCCGAATTGGCAAGGCTATTGCTTCAACTACACCAGCCGAATTTGTAGGTATCTGGCGATAGCTTTTGCTAAGCTGCCAGACGTGAACAAGATCGGGTATCAATAATGTTGAACGATCCGGCAATTATTTACACAGAAATGGACCGCAAAGCGGGACAACAGACGGAGCATGCATAATGTCCAAGACGATTGATCTGATTAAAGAACACGAAGTCAAATGGGTCGACCTACGATTCACTGACAGCCGTGGTAAAGAGCAGCACGTTACCCTGCCCGCCTCTGAAGTCGATGACGACTTCTTTACCGATGGCAAGATGTTTGACGGCTCCTCTATTGCCGGCTGGAAAGGCATTAACGAATCCGACATGATTCTGATGCCGGACGACAGCACCTCTGTCCTGGACCCGTTCACTGAAGAAACCACCCTGAACCTGACTTGCGACATCGTTGAGCCTTCTACTATGCAGGGCTACGAGCGTGACCCGCGCTCAGTTGCGCGTCGTGCTGAAGAATACCTCAAGTCTACCGGCATCGCCGACAGCGCCCTGTTTGGCCCTGAGCCAGAGTTCTTTGTATTCGATTCCGCCAAGTGGAAAGTCGACATGCAGGGCGCGATGTATGAAATCTATTCCGAAGAAGCCGCCTGGGTATCCGGCGACGACTTCGAGCGCAACAACATTGGTCACCGTCCGGGCGTCAAAGGCGGCTATTTCCCGGTTCCGCCGGTAGACAGCCTGCACGACCTGCGTGGCGCCATGTGCGCGGCCATGGAATCCATGGGTCTGGAAATTGAAGTACACCACCACGAAGTCGGCACCGCTGGCCAGTGTGAAATCGGCGTTGGCGCCAACACCCTGACCAAGAAAGCGGATGAAGTTCAGATTCTGAAGTACTGCGTACACAACGTGGCACACGCCTACGGCAAGACGGCGACTTTCATGCCCAAGCCGGTTGTTGGTGACAATGGCTCAGGTATGCACGTTCACATGTCCCTGGCCAAAGACGGCAAGAACGTTTTCGCCGGCGACAGCTATGCTGGCCTGAGCGAAGAAGCTCTGTACTACATCGGTGGTGTTATCAAGCACGCGACAACCATTAACGCCTTCACCAACGCCTCTACCAACTCCTACAAGCGTCTTGTACCTGGCTTCGAAGCGCCGGTCATGCTGGCCTACTCGGCCCGTAACCGCTCTGCTTCCATCCGCATCCCGTGGGTCAACAGCGCCAAGGCACGTCGCATTGAAGTGCGTTTCCCGGACGCGTCAGCCAACCCGTACCTGGCATTCGCTGCACTGATGATGGCTGGCCTGGACGGTATCCAGAACAAGATCCACCCTGGCGATGCTATGGATAAGGATCTGTACGACCTGCCGAAGGAAGAAGCCATCAACATCCCGACCGTGGCCGAAACCTTCCAGGAAGCGCTGGACTCACTTGAGAAAGATCACGAGTTCCTGACCCGCGGCGGCGTCTTCACTGAAGACATGATTGCCGGCTACGTCGAACTCAAGCGTGAAGAAGTTGAGCGTCTGAACATGACAACTCACCCGATTGAGTTCGACATGTACTACTCCTGTTAATCCGGTAACCCGGAATTTGCAGTCTGAAGCCCCGCCTTGTGCGGGGCTTTTTGTTATAGCAGGATTGAAAAGCAACACCACCACGCCGATAATCGTAGGAAATACACAGAAGGTTGGTCGTATGACGCACAGGCTTTTTCTTGTAACCGGCATTACACTTTTGTTGACTACTCCTTTGTCCGCCGAAATCTACAAGCAGGTAGACTCTCAGGGAAACGTGACCTATACCGACGAACCGTCTGATCAGAGCCCGGCGGAGACGGTCAAAATCAAGCCAGTTACCACCGTGACACTGCCCAAACCTGAAGCCGTTCGTGAGCCTGAAAAGTTGCGTCAGAAAGTTGAGACAGAAGGCGCAATGTATTCCAGTCTGCGCTTTATCGCACCCGAGAACGAGCAGGCCTTCCACAGTGGAAACGGCGACGTTTCCTTTCAGGTCACCAGCGCTCAAGGCCTTCGAAACGGCCACAAATACGAAGTAACCCTCGACGGCCAGCCCGTCGGCCAGTCGACTTCCGGCACCGTCTCAGTGCGCAACATTGATCGCGGCACCCATCAGGCTGGCGTAAACATTATTGACACCAGTGGCGTCACTATAAAGTCCGGCGAATCCATCAGCTTCACTATTCACCGGCCCAGTGTTTTGAACTGACCTATCCGATTGCACCACCCCGCCTTTTACGCATTGCTTTATTGTGGTGCACTCGCACCATAAACTGGCAAACTACTGTTCGTTCACAGGGCGCATAGCCGTGCGGCCGGGTGGTTCGCACACGCATTTGCACTAACAAACAGCCCAGTGGTTCGCCCTGTTGAGCAGACGCCCGCAAAACGCGCACTCCTGATCGTCATTTGCTTAATGTGGTTCGTTTTTTGCAATTCACCATAAGTGATCCGAGGTGCCAATCAGAAAAGGGAAGAGCATGGCGGTGCCGGCCGAGTACAAGAACATACTGGACAGTCTGACAACGGCCATACTCGTGCTGGGCAACGGCCTGCGGGTGCAGTATCTGAATCCTGCCGCCGAGAATCTTTTTGAGACCAGCATCACCCGCAGTAAGGGCTCGCCCATCAGTGACATATTGATTGATTCCGACGAGGCCCTGAAAACCCTCTATGCGGCGTCGGATACCGGCAGAAGCTACACCCGACGCGAGGCCGAATTTGTACTGGCCAGCGGCTCCAGGCTCACGGTCGACTATTCGGTGACCTCGGTCAGCCTGGATCCAGCCGAGCTGATTATCGAAATTCAGCCCCGGGACCGACTGCTGAGAATCAGCCGCGAAGAAGACATTATTTCCCAGCAGGAAACCACTCGCATCCTGGTTCGGGGAATGGCCCATGAAATCAAGAACCCCCTTGGGGGCATTCGCGGCGCAGCCCAGCTTCTTGACCGGGAACTGAATGACGACGACCAGCGCGAGTACACCCAGGTGATCATTGCCGAAGCCGACCGGCTGAGATCGCTGGTCGACCGGATGCTGGGCCCGAACAAAGCCCCAAAGCTGGCCGCCACGAATATTCATGAGGTGCTCGAAAGAGTCAGAACCCTGCTGGAAGCTGAAAGCCGCGGCCGGCTGTCTTTTGAGCGGGATTACGACCCCAGCCTGCCGGAGTTTCAGGGTGACAAAGAACAGCTAATCCAGGCGTTTCTGAACATTGCCCGCAACGCCATGGAGGCCGCTTTCGAGAATCAATCAGAAGACGAAGACGCGGAACCGCCGACGATAAGCTTCCGGACCCGCGCCCTTCGCCAGTTTACCATCGGCCACCGCAGGCATCGACTGGTCTGCCGTGTTGATGTGATCGATAACGGGCCCGGCATCCCCCCCGAACTGCTACAGAATGTTTTTTACCCGATGATCAGTGGTCGGGCAAGCGGCACCGGGCTGGGCCTGTCGATCACCCAGAGCATCATCGGACAACATCACGGGCTGGTGGAGTGTAAAAGCGAGCCCGGCACAACCGATTTCATCATCTTCCTGCCTTTGGAGGACAACCAATGAGCCAACCGGCAAACGTCTGGATTATAGACGACGACCGTAGCATTCGCTGGGTGCTGGAACGCGCCCTGAACCAGGCCGGTATGCAACCCCGGGTTTTTGAAAGCGGCGAAAGCATCATGACGCGGCTGGATCAAGAGCAGCCAGACGCCATCATCAGCGACATCCGAATGCCGGGCGTGGACGGTATTACCCTGCTGTCCCGGATTGTGGAAACCTATCCGGACCTGCCGGTGATCATCATGACGGCGCATTCCGATCTGGAAAGTGCCGTCACCAGTTACCAGACCGGCGCCTTTGAATACCTGCCGAAGCCATTTGACGTTGACGACGCTGTGGCACTTGCCAAACGCGCCGTGGCCCATAGCCATGAGCGCCGCGCAACCAGCGAACCCGCAGTCGAAAATAATCAGCGAAACACCGAAATCATTGGCGAAGCCCCGGCCATGCAGGAAGTTTTTCGGGCCATCGGGCGCCTGTCACACTCCAACATCACAGTGTTGATTAACGGCGAAAGCGGCACCGGCAAAGAGCTGGTGGCGCAGGCCTTGCACAACCACAGCCCCCGTGACAGCCATCCCTTTATTGCCCTGAACATGGCCGCCATCCCCAAAGACCTGATTGAATCCGAGTTATTCGGCCATGAGAAAGGCGCTTTCACCGGTGCAGGCGCTGCCCGCCAGGGCCGGTTCGAGCAGGCGAACGGTGGCACTCTGTTCCTGGACGAAATCGGCGACATGCCGGCAGACACCCAGACCCGGCTTTTAAGGGTATTGGCAGATGGTGAGTTCTACCGGGTGGGTGGTACCTCCGCCATTAAAGTGGATGTTCGGATCATCGCCGCCACACACCAGGATCTGGAGAAACTGGTGCGGGCAGGCAGCTTCCGGGAAGACCTGTTTCACCGCCTGAACGTCATCCGTGTGCACCTGCCAAAGCTGGCAGAGCGTCGGGAAGACATTCCCAGACTGATGCAGCACTTCCTGAAAAGCGCCGCCCGGGAACTGGCTGTTGAAACCAAGCTGCTTCGCCCGGAAGCCGAAGAGTACCTGACCACACTGCCCTGGCCGGGCAACGTCCGCCAGCTGGAAAACACCTGTCGCTGGCTGACGGTCATGGCCAGTGGCCGTGAAGTTCACATCGATGACCTGCCGCCGGAACTGATGCAGCAGGCCGAAGCGCCAGCCACCGGCCAGACCTGGCAGGGTGGCCTGCGTAACTGGGCAGAACAGGAGCTGAAACGGGGCCGGAAAAGCATTCTGGACACCGCCGTGCCCGAGTTCGAGCGCATCATGATCGAAACCGCCCTGAAACACACGGGCGGCCGCCGCCGGGACGCCTCAATCCTGCTGGGCTGGGGCCGAAACACCCTGACCCGCAAGATCAACGAGCTGGATATGGACCATCCGGAGACAGAGGAGGACTAGTGCCTTGTCCGGGTACTAGCGTTCCTGCCAATAGATGACCCGGTCGTTGCCGCGGTAGACGCCGAAGGTGGCAAGGGCTGACGGGTTCTCCAGAGAACCATTACCATCAAAATCCCCCTGCAGCCAGATCGGCACTATAAATCTTACGCCTTCCTCATTTTGATCACCCGGCTGAAGTTCATCACTCTTTGACTTCAACCGGATCCTTCCGTCATCCGGCCCCCCCGGGTCCATTCCCGGATCGGGTTGACCCATATCGAGACCAAAGGTGTCATCAGCGCTGATGTTGTTTGCCACAGACCCGGGATTAAGCTCTAATCTGGAACCATCGACTTCTAGACCGCTGGGATTGTACTGCCAGCACTCAGATGTCATGAATCCATTTTCTTCTTCATTTAACACAAAGCGATTACCGTCCCAGTATTCAGCACGCATCGGAATCAGCAGGGGTAGTGTTTCCGGCCCGAACGCATTTTCTAGCTGCAAGCGCCCGTAACGGATCGGAACGCCCACCGGATTCAGCTCGACGGGATTCTGTGAGGGTTCAAGCTGCGCGTCGCCATCGTCAATCCTGTCTATCTGAATGACCAAGTCGCTGGCAAAGGGACCCATCAGTGAACTCTGATTCTTCACATAGGTGTACTCATCATCACCGAAAACATAATCCATGCGCCCGTCACCCAATGGGGTCAGCGTCGCATCTACGCTGCCAACGGTGACGTCCAGGCCGTTATCGGCGTCTTCGGTGGGGAAAATGCGCGACACATCTTCCTTCCTGAGACGCTGCCAGTTTTCGCGGTAGTTACTGACAAGCGGCCCGGTGCCGGCAGCGTCATGCGCGCGCGGCGTGATCTCAACCACCGGGGCTAAATCATAGTCATGTACCTGGCCACTGTAGACGAAGCCGTTGCACTCCGTGGCAAAACTGCCATCCATTGCCTGGGCGGTGAACAGTTCAGGATGGAACCTACCGACATATCCGGAACGGCCAATCACCGTGGCCGAACGTCCGAGGTAGGAGCCGCCGATGTCACCGATAATACTGATGCTGCCAACCTCAAGATAGGAAGCACTGACGGTAGCTTCGCCGTTGGTAAAACTGCTTGCGGAAACCGCGCCGCTTAAGCCGGGATTGGCTGGGCTGGAGGGATGGGCCACCAAATCGGCCGCAAGCCCAACCGTTAAAGGCGGACCATCCCCGAACGCATTGGTTGTAGTATTATTGGAGAGGTCAGCGTTAGCAGTGGGGTCGGCTACCGTATGGTCGTCCGGAATTCCGTTATCGTCGGAGTCATCGCCGACCTCGTGAACCACGGCGCGAACCGTCAGATCAAAGGGGCGCCCAGCGGCCAGGAAGGGTGGCCCGATCGCAGACGACGCTCCAGGGTTGCGCGCAACGCTGACATGGAAACCAAAAGGTCGCACCGTCCATTCCTGACTTGCGCCAACCACCGGGCGCGGATCCCCGTTTTCATCCACAACAATACCGGAGCTGTCATCCTTCAGGTTCAGCGCATACCGACCCACATCCGTGGTCAGCCACTGGGGCGTGGCCACGCCCTGATTGAAGGCCAGAATAGTGTTGTTGTTGGCGGGTTCGGTGTTCGGCATGGTGTCGGTCCCGGCGCCATCGGCTAGCCGCGGGCTGGCTCCGCCGGGATCATCACCCGTGCGCTGAATCCAGCCCTTGAGATCGATATTGCCGTCGTATTCGGTCACCAGGCCGCACTCGTCCGTAACCGAGTCACGGCTGATCACCCGAACTCTCAGCTGGTGATTCCTGCCCGCCACGAAGTCATCACCAAGGCTGTCGCTCTGGGTAATCACAAACGCGTTTTCCTGGAACTGAATAACGCCGGAGGTGCCGTTCTGCCCGCCGGATGTATCGGCGACGCTGATGGTCAGGGCATCGGCAAGCCGGTTGCTCAGGCCCAGCCTGATCTCGCCGCTATCACCGTTTACGAAGGTATACTGGGCCTGTCCGTTGTTGTCGTTGTCCGGCTGTGGCGACAAGGTGCCATTCCCCGAAACGATGTTCCAGTTGCCATTGCCGGAGCTCGTCGTCAGATTGACTGTACCCGAGTAGTCGCTGACCGGATTGTTTGCTGTGTCCCTGGCACGGATGGTGATTTCGGCCGGCTCGCAGACACTGGCTGTACCAGGCCCCACAACCTCGAAATTGGCCAGCGGCGATACCGCACAGGGCCGCACCCTGCTGTAGACGGACTCAACCTCGCTGGAGCTCAGAGCAGAATCGAAGACCCGGATCTCATCAAGGCTGCCCCGGAAGCGATTCTGGTTTTCGCCGCTATTTGTCTCTCCACCTATCGAGGCGGTGCCGCCATCTGTCTGTAGCGAACCTGTGTAACCACCCTGCGTTTGGTCGATGAGGTTCCCGCTGGCGTCATAGATATAGATATACTTCTGCTGGGAGGATTCATCCAGCACCGCACCGACGAAATACCAGGTGTCATTCTGAATCACCGGTGGCGTATCAAGGCTGATCGGGTTCAATGCGCGATGGTAAAACCGAATTCGGCCTGGGCCTCCATCACCGAGGCTTACGGCATAGCCATTATTATTGGTTTCATCATCCGCGAAAATGCGCTGCCCTACCTCGGTTCTGTCTCGCGTTCGAAACCAGCCGGTGATCGAAAAGCTGTCCTCAAGGTCGGGGAAATCGGCAATTTCGATATAGGAATTGCCGTCAAATGCGCCGTAGCGGCAGGTGCCCGGATCGCTCGGAAGCGCTGGCCCGGGATTAGTGATCGAGGTATCAGCGCCTGCATTCTGCATGGTTCCGTTGAAGCCATTGCCCGTCGAATCAGCCACTTCACCCGCTGCACCGGTCCACTCTGGCTCCTCCATCCGATACTCAGCGATTGGGCCGGGGGAGCAGTTAACAACATCGATCCAACGCGTGCCCACGGCCACCTGGCCGATTTCAAATCTGTCACTGCCGGACAGATTTGCGGAGCGAAAACCCACGCTTGACACCTCACTGACCCGGTTGGCGGGCGGCACGCTGCGCTCGGCCGCAGGCGTTGTCGGGGGGGTGGCCTCACATTCCGGGTTGACCCACAGCCGGGCATTGCTGAAGAAATTGTCCGAGCCCTTGGAGTATTCGGCTACTCGGAGGTAAGTCTCGCCGACCGCCAGGTCCGCTGAGTAGCCCGCGGTCTGGTCCAGTCTGACGAAGAAGTCGTCCGTGCCGGAGCCCCCCTCATTTACTTTTAGGCCAAATTGCGGCGAGTCGCCGAACGTCGGCCTTTCAATCCAGAAGCCAACGAAATCGTTATTGGTGGGGGCACCGTTGAATCTCACCAACATGCTCAGAAAAAGGGTGTCGCCGCTGAACGTTCCGTCCAACGGACGGGAGGCAATCTCATCGTTATTGCCAGCGATCGCGAGAGTCGTGGTAGAGCGGATTCTTCGCCCCCGGGAATCAATAAACTCCAGCGGATTGGCGCTGGTATCGATAATGGTCTGACCAGCCACGCCATCCCAGGGGCCACCCCAGTTGGAGCCACCGTCATTACCATTAATTGATGCGCCTGGCGGATAGGATTCGAAGTTGTCGAAGACAGGGAGGGTAACGTCATCGACCTGATAGGTGATGCGGACTCGGCCATTTCCGCCGGAGCCGCCTGCTCGAGGGTCTCCACCTTGCGGCCCACCACCAGGCGCGTTATGGCCACCGCCGCCGCCGCCACCAGGGCTATTCCCAGGATCACCGTCAGCGTCGTTTCCGCCACTTCCGCCAGAACCGCCAACAATGCCTACACCATTCGGGGCATTGCCACCGTTTCCGCCGCTACCATTACCGCCAGTTGAGCCTGTTGTACCGGAGCCCCCCGTCATCGTTATGCCTTCTCTAACCTGGGAGGAATCAAAACTTCCTTGGCCCCCTTGTGCCCCGACTTGTTGAATTCCCAGGCCTTCACCGCCAGTAGCCGTGACCATATCGATTCCAAACGAAGACGCTGCCCCATCCCTGGAACCTGCCGTGCCCCCTGACCCCACCTCTACACCAAACTCGTCTCCCGGAGAGACGTCTACAGTTGCCCTTGCATACCCACCTGCGCCGCCACCTCCACCAGCAGCATTATTTCCTTCCGTGTCGCCCCCCTTGCCGCCGCCTGCCCAGACCTCGACCGTAATTTCGCTAACACCTTCCGCTACAGTGAAAACTTGACCGCCTGTTGAGGGGGAAAACTCTTGAACCTGCGCAGCTAGCGCACCAGCGCAAAAAACCGTGATCATTACAGCAAACAGGTTACGGATGAGTTGCTTCATCGGCCGCGCTTTCATTATGGTTTTTCCTCAAATCGACGGGATTCCTGGGTGTTGTTGCAGATCAACAACCAACAATTAAGCCTGACCTCTGTCCGCCAACTGTCTCGGCCCATTCCAAATCTTTGCATGGAAAAATCCAGACACGACATTTCCGTCATCTCCATCGCACTTTTACCTGTATAGTTCGGGATGTTTCTTCAGCACCCGACCCCCACTGACCTTCAATTATCACTATGAAAAGGGGGTGCGGTTAGAGACCGCCGTTGATATCCACGTCTGCACAAATGACCACTAAAGTCGGGCACTACAGTTATTTAAGACGGCTCGACTCGAGTCCAAAGACAGCTCGAATTGGTTCCGCCGTCGTTGTCAACAATTGAGGCATCTCACGAGTAGGGTTCAAAGTTGCCAAAACCCACCGCCCCCATTCAACCGCTATTTCACAAAGGCTTGACAGACAATACCTATTTACCGGGAGCTCAACATCATTGCACCCTCACGACCACTGTTCTCGAAGCTTGATCAATACCTGGCGCCCCGCAACGGCCTACGCTTTCTATCGTCAAAATTCCGCTGGCATCTACACCCGGGCAGTTGATGCTCG
>Ga0307939_1000716_pt1 | contig 18107 bp, 18 predicted proteins | sample OrgLakmetagen122_FD_201844 | JGI IMG/M metagenome (GOLD analysis project Ga0307939, IMG submission 201844) | Saline water microbial communities from Organic Lake, Antarctica - #122 | ecosystem: Environmental > Aquatic > Non-marine Saline and Alkaline > Saline | place: Antarctica: Organic Lake... | reverse complement strand
GGAGGAAAACAACATGAAACCCTGGACTAAGGCCACCTGGCTCGCTTGTGCCCTGACATTCGTCGGGCCCGTGCTTGCATCAGCGCAAGAAGCAAACCCCATCGACTGGCGTTCTGTTCCCGAAATGGAAAACCAGATCACCATGAAGATCGGTCACTCGGTCAACATGGAATGGTCAAGCCACACCGCCACCCTCAAGCGCTTTGCTGAGTTGGTGGCGATCTATTCGAATAACGAAATCCGCCCCGAGATTTTTCCAGGATCACAGCTTGGTGGCGAACGCGAGATGATGCAGCAGGCCCGCCAGGGTGCGCTTCAAGTGACCTTCCCGGCCACGAACAACGCGGCAGCGCTTGCCCCCTCGCTCAACGTCTTTATCCTGCCTTACCTCGCCACATCCACTCAGCAGGTCAATTACCTGCAGGATGAATTAACCGAGTTCCTCAATCCGCGCGTGATTGAAGAGGCGGGTGTGCGGATTGTAGGTTGGGAAAACGCCGGCTGGCGTGCTTTCTTTTACAAGTCCGATACGCCAATCGAAAAACCATCAGATCTGGCTGGTCTCAAGATGCGCGTGCCACCCAACCCGATCATGATCGCCACATATGAGGCATGGGGCGGCAACCCGACACCGATCGCATGGTCCGAGCTCTACGGCGCACTTCAGCAAGGCGTTGTGGAGGGTGGCGACAACCCGGTTACGGATGTCATTGGAATGAAGTTCAACGAGGTCATCAACCGGATGACGACCTTTCACTACACGATCCTGACACATCCGATTGCTGTCTCGGAGCGTTGGTTCCAAGGTTTGAGCGAGGAACATCAGGCGGTGATCCTGCGCGCAGGAAGTGAAGCGACTGACTATATCCGCTGGTGGCAGCCCATGGACGAACAGCGCTGGTGGCAACAAGCGCGTGACGCTGGCGTCGAAATCACCGCAATCGAGGATGAAACCGAATGGGTTGAGAAAGCCCGTGCGATTTGGCCGGAGTACTACGACGCCATTGGACCAGATGGAGATGTGGTCGTTGCGAAAGTCATGGAACTGCTCGAAGCGTACCCGGGCGACAAGTGATTTCTTCCGGGCGGGGTTTTGCTCCGCCCGGACGTTAAATTAAGTCCGATCCTTCGATCCAAACGAAACGCCCCAATTTCCGGAGCAGAGCTCATGCAAAACAATGCGATTTCCAGTCTCACGCGCGATGTGAGGACATTTTGGCTGCCTGAGTCTTCTAAGGCCAATGTGACGTCAGCCGAACTTTGGGCAAATCATGCTGCTGAGGAGCTCTGGTCATGACCCGTGTTTTGCGCATGGCCCTCTTTGCCCTTTCGGCCATCGGGCTGACGACGATGGTGATTGCATTGTTCCTTCAGGTTGTTGCACGCGAGTTCAACTGGAGAGTGGACTGGACAGAGGAAATCGGACGCTTCGCCTTCATCTCAATGGTGTTCATGGCCGCCGCTTATTCCACACTGACCCGCTCTCATTTGCGTGTCAGCGTGTTCTCGGACCTTGTCGCGCGCAAGATCGGCTTTCGCCCAGTGCAGGCCGTCCATACCCTCGTTCTGTTGGGGTTTGCAGCAATCATGGTCTATTTTTCGGCCGTCAATTTCGTTGAGGGGTTGCAGTATCCCAACATTTCGCCCGCTCTGCGTTTCAATCAGAACATTCTATTCGTCGCGATGTGCGGCGGTTTCACCCTGATCTTTCTTCTGCACCTGAGCGACCTATGGGCGCTTATCCGCGGCAAAACGCTCAAAGAAGGAGGGCCGGTCAATGACTGACGCACAACTCATCCTCGCAATTCTGTTTCCGCTGATGCTGATCGGGGGCATTCCGATCTATGCTGCCCTTGGCATCACCGGATTAGCGGTCAGCTACGTCACCGATGCACCTCTTGTCTTCGCCAGTCAAAACGTCCTGAACGGCCTAGACAAATTTGCGCTCCTCGCGATCCCAGCCTTCATTCTGGCGGGGAACATCATGGAAAAAGGCGGTATCACACGCGATATCATTAGCATTTTCCGGCATTCTTTCGGACATATTCCGGGTTCCCTGGGGCTCGTCACGATCTTTTCGTGCATGTTTTTCGCAGCGATCTCCGGCTCAGGTCCGGGCACGGTCGCCGCAATTGGCGCCATCATGATCCCTGCGATGATTCGCTATGGATACCCTCCAGCCTACGCCGCCTCAGTTTCGGCAACGGGCGGAACGCTTGGCGTCATGATACCGCCCAGTAATCCCTTGATCATATACGGGATCATCGCGAACGTATCCATCGCCGACCTCTTTGCAGCAGGGATGCTGCCCGGCTTGATGACCGCTTTCATGCTGGCCGGTGTCGCCTATATTCTCGCGCGCCGTATGGGTGCGGTTTTGGACGTCGACACAGATGCGCCGCGCACCTCGATCTGGCGGCTGATCTGGAAAGCCAAATTCGCCCTCGCCCTGCCAGTTCTTATCTTGGGCGGCATTTACTCTGGTGTTTTCACGCCAGTCGAGGCGGCAGTCTGTGCCGTTGTCTACGCGTTGGTTGTCTCAGTCGTCGTCTACCGCGAACTGACCTGGGCCACGCTTATGGAAGCCTTTGACAGTGCCATAAAGCTTGGTGGCGCGCTTATGATTATCGTCGCATGTTCTACCGTCTTTGCCACAGTCATCACACTTGAACGGATCCCGCAGAGCGTATTGGAAACCTTCGGCGGCGTGACAGAAAGCGCGATCATCATTCTGCTGCTTATCTGTGCCTTTCTCATCGTGATTGGCACATTTATGGAAACGATCAGTGCCATTATCATCTTGGCACCGATCCTCGTTCCGCTGGTCGTATCGTTCGGAATTGACCCGATCCACTTCGGTATCATTCTGATTGTCACCATCGAAATTGCGTTCCTGACACCTCCGCTTGGGGTCAATCTGTTCGTTGCGAGTCAGATCGCCAATATCAAGTTTGAACGGGTTGCCGTGGCAATCCTGCCTTTTGTCTTTACACTTATAGTCTCGATGCTGCTTGTGATATTCTTTCCGCAAATCAGCCTGTGGCTGCCCGAAACTCTGCGAAGCCTGAGGTAACACCATGACAGTTGAAATACGCAATCCAGCCAATCCTAACGAAGTCGTCGGCACGTTTCCGACGCTGAAACCAGAGGAAGTCCCCGGCGTGATCGAAGCCGCTCGCAAAGCGCAGCGGGACTGGGCGAAGGTTCCCCAGCCAGAAAGGGGCCAGATCGTCGATGCATTCCTGGACGGGCTGCAAGCGCGCACCGAGGATATCGCGCGCTCAATCACCCGCGAGATGGGCAAGATCATTGGAGAGTCCCGAGGAGAAGTGAACAAGGCGCTTGGCGAGGGACGCGCAACGACTCGGCGGGCTTCCTCCCCGATCGGGGAGGTTCTGCCCTCCCAGAAACCCGGCACTGTGACATATTCCACTCGCCGCCCGCGCGGTGTGATCGTTGGGATTAACCCTTGGAACTTTCCGTTCAGTACACCCATCCGCAAGACCATTCCCGCGCTGGTTTATGGCAACGCAATGGTGCTGAAACCGTCGATCAGCACACCCGGGGCGGCGTTTATTATGCAAGAAGTCGCGGATGCGACGCTGCCCAAGGGCATATTCCAGGTCACTAACGGATCCGGCAATCTCGGCACCGCACTGACTTCAGCTGCGGGGGTCGATGGTATCAGCTTCACCGGCTCTGTGGGGATTGGACGGATCGTTGCACAAGCGGCAGCTGCCAATCTGACGGAAATCAGCTTGGAACTCGGTGGCAAGAACCCGGTCATCCTGAACGATGCAAGCAATCTGGATGCAGCTCTTGACCAGATCTACGCAGCGGCCTTTGCCGTCTGCGGCCAGCGCTGCACCGCAATCAGCCGGGTGATCGTGCGCCGCGAACTTGAGGCGCAGGTGGTCGACGGACTGGCCGGACGCGCCAAGGCGGCGCAGGTTGGCGACGGTCTTGATCCAGCGACCAATATCGGTCCGCTGTCGGGTGAAAAGGCACGCGCAGATGTGGCAGGGTTTGTCGACCGCGCCATTAACGCCGGTGCAAATATTGCCGCCGGTGGGAAAATGATCGAACAGAACGGCGGCTATTTCTATGCCCCGACCATCTTGTCCGGAGTAACGCCCGATATGGAAGTTGCACGCGACGAGGTCTTTGGACCGGTGCTTGCTGTGATCCCCTATGATAACCCAGATGAAGCGCTAAGAATCTGCAACGACGTCGAATTCGGGCTCTCGGCATGTCTCTATTCTGAGCAAACGCCCTTGGTCGAACGCTTTATCGCTGAGGCAGAAAGCGGGATGCTACACGTCAACTGTGGCAGCTTTCCCGAAGACCATGCGCCCTTTGTAGGGGTCAAGAACTCCTCGCTCGGCGTTGGAGGCTCCAACGGTCCGTCAACACTGCATTTTTACACACAGGAACACACAGTTTTTCGAAAAGGGCAGGCATGACCAAAGCCAAGCCTTCCGGAGCTTCGGGCGCGCGATTGTCATTGCAGGCACATGCAAAGGACAATGTGGCAACCCTGCTAGACGAGCAGGTGGAGTGCACAACAATTGCTAGTGGGCTGGCAATCGATCAAGGTATCCCATTTGGTCACAAGGTGGCTCTGTGCCAGATCGCGGACGGGGGCGAAGTGATCAAATACGGTGTGGTCATCGGCCATGCGACGTCCGCCATCGGGCAGGGAGAACATGTGCATGTCCACAACATCGCATGACCCTATAGGAACTGGCTGGCGTCGCACTGATGGTCGCATCGGACTGCGCAACCACGTTATTGCGTTCTCGACGGTGGCACTGACCGACAGGATCACAACCTTGGCCGCTGCGCGCGTAAAGGGTGTTTTGCCAATTTGCCCCGCCTTTCAACGCGGCCTGCGCGGTGCTGATGACAGACTCCAGACGAATATGATTAAAGCTGTGATCGCCCATCCCAATGTAGGGGCGGCCCTTGTTGTCACGCATGACCGCGCCGCCGCTCAAACCCTTCAGGCCGCCTGCAAGGAATTGGGAAAACCCATCGTTGTTCTGTCGCTGATCGCGCAAGCCGGAATGCAATCCGCTCAGGATGCGATGGCAATGCACTTGCAAAACCTTAAAGCGGAACTCGCGGACAGCCAAAAGACCACCCTGCATTTGTCGGACCTGACTGTTGCGCTGGAATGTGGTGGATCGGACGCCACTTCGGCCCTTGCTGCCAATCCGTCAATCGGCAGGTTCGTAGATCAGTTGATCGCGGCGGGCGGCACCGCAGTCGTTTCCGAAACTGCCGAGTTTCTGGGAGGCGAAGACGTCATTCGCGCGCAAAGCCAGAGCGAAGAGATCGCAAAGGACATCCTTGGCTATCTGCGTATCGAAGAGCAGATGATGCAGAGCGACGGTACGGACTACCGGGGCGTCAACCCAACAGCCGAAAATATCGAGGCCGGGTTGAGTACGCTGACCGAAAAAACGATGGGTGCTGTCTGCAAGATCGGTAACAGCCACTTTGCCGGGGCTCTTTCGTTCGGACAACGACCGCAAGTCGCGGGCCTGCACTTCATGCATACGCCGTTTTTCAGCCCCACATCGCTAACCGGGATGGTACTTGGCGGGGCGCAGGTCACCCTATTTGCAATGGGTGTCTATAATCCGTCCGGGCTGCCGCTGGCACCAACTATAAAAATATGTGGCAATCCAAAGACTTTATCGGATTGGCCTGACGGTATCGATCTGGATGTGTCAGAAATTGTTACTGGCGGCTCAGATTATGACGATGCGGCAAATACGATCCTGAAGCTGATTGGCGAGATTGCAGATGGAGAGTTGACCAGAGCAGAACAATGGCACGAGGGCCAAATCATCATTCCGGTTTCACAGCTACCTCTTTAGTCGCGATCACAAACCTATGCCACGTTTTGGCCAGAGCAGCTGTTTCAGAGCACCATGGTCTCCCTCAATGTCCGCGGCCTACAAGACCGGCCGTTTGTTCAGAATAGGTCAAGGTCCGGAAAGTCCTGCTGAGCTGACATTGCCGTAGCTGAAATGCTGCGAGGTGTATGAATGCCCGCGTTGAGGTAGCTGCGCCGCAGAATTGATATCGGCCCTCAGAGTCCGGTTTGGGCCGGTAGCGACCCCAGCCCCCCTGGCATGGTTCCTCCCCGGCCCTATCCGTATACGGGGGGGCGCAGCGCGCGATTTCGCTAGCGACTGGATTCCTCACCGGGGAATCCACCCGGAAGCCACCTGCGGCAACGCTCGAAATTATTCTTCGTGATAACAGAAGGTTACGCAGAATTCTTTCGTGGCCAAGGTGGATTTTACTATTTCAGTCAAGAATCCACCTGAGCCAGTTTGAGGAAGCCACCCGCGAAGGAAGCCATAAGGCGAAGCCACCGCATTCAGCAGGTCTCAAGGGGTTGGGCAGAACGTGTTAATTTCAGGCTGAAAAATGGTTTGACATTTCTAGCCTCCTTGACGTACTCCTTGATCATCGAAGAATAGCGCCCGGAGGAAATACCTCGCGGGCGTTTTCTTTTCCCCATATCGCGGATCCCGACCCTGCCGCCGGCCATCCCGGCGGCGCGCATCCTTTTGTCCGCCTTGCCCCAAATCAGAGACCCGCCCCATGGACCTTGTCTTCGCGCCAAGCGAGATCGAGACGTGGCCGATCGACCGGCTGCGCCCCTATGCCCGCAATGCCAAGATGCACGGCGATGACCAGGTGGCGAAAATCGCTGCCAGCATGGCGAAGTTCGGCTGGACCGTGCCCTGCATGGTGGCCGACGATGGCGAGTTGATCGCCGGGCATGGCCGGGTGCTGGCCGCCACCATGCTGGGGCTGACCGAAGTGCCGGTGATCCGGCTTGGTCACCTGGACGAGACAGAGCGCCGGGCTTACCGCATCGCCGACAACAAGCTCACCGAGCTCGGTGAGTGGGACGAGGCAACGCTTCGCGACGAGATCGCGGGGTTGCTGGCCGAGGATTTCGACCTGTCGCTGCTGGGCATCACGGAAGATGATCTGGATGCGCTGCTGCGCGATCCCGAGGCGCCGGACGGCGATGGCCCGGTCGAGGGCGAGGAGGATGTGCCGGAGGTTCCGGTTACGCCGGTGTCGGTCGTGGGGGATCTGTGGCAGCTGGGGTCGCACCGGCTGATCTGCGGCGACAGCACGTCCGCCGATGTGATCGGACGGCTGCTGGGCGACGTGACGCCGATGCTGATGGTGACGGATCCGCCCTATGGCGTCGCGTATGATCCCGGCTGGCGCAACCAGGTGGGCGCGGCGAAGACCAAACGCACCGGCAAGGTGATGAACGATGATCGCGCGGACTGGCGCGAGGCATGGGCGCTGTTTCCGGGTGATGTTGCCTATGTCTGGCATGGCGCGCTGCACGCTGCGACCGTCTCTGACAGCCTGACCGCGTCGGGCTTCGCCATCCGGTCGCAGATCATCTGGGCCAAGGACCGGCTGGTGCTCAACCGCGGCGATTACCACTGGCAGCACGAGCCCTGCTGGTATGCCGTGCGCGCCAGAGGCAAGGGCCACTGGGCCGGGGATCGCAAGCAAACGACGCTGTGGCAGATCGCCAGCCGCGATCAGGATGCCGAGACCGTGCACGGCACGCAGAAGCCCATGGAGTGCATGCGCCGGCCGATCCTGAACAAATCGGCCCCCGGACAGCCGGTCTATGAGCCCTTCATGGGATCCGGCACCACGCTCATCGCAGCGGAAACCACGGGGCGCGTCTGCTACGGCATCGAGTTGAACCCGGCCTATGTCGATGTGGCCATCGAACGGTGGCAATCCTTCGCCGGCGAGGACGCGGTTCTGGCCGAGACCGGCGAGAGTTTCGCCACGCTTAAGGTGAGGAGGTTGGCGGCATGACCCAGTCCCGCCGCCCGCTTGTCGAAGCCGTCACCAATCTCGTTGTGGGCTATGCGCTGGCCGTCACAACGCAGATCGTGGTGTTCCCGTGGTTCGGCCTTCACCCGAGCCTCGGCGAGAACCTGGCGCTGGGCGGGGTATTCACCGGCATATCGCTCCTGCGAAGTTACGCGCTGCGCAGACTGTTCGAAACCGTGCAAAGGCGCTAGCGTGCGTCAGCTGTGCGGACAAAACCGACCTTGGATTTTTCTTCTTCGCTGGTGCAGAATACCTTAGCGCCTGCGGCGGTGAGCATTCTACAATGCAGAAGAATTCCCGAAACCGGTCATGCTGTTTGGTGATTTTTGAACGAACCAATTGCTGCGCCTTGGTTGAAGCAATAAGCTGCGGAAAAGCACAAATTCTATGTCAGTGAGCAATGGCCACATTGATGTGCGCGCGTCAGCGCTTCAATGCCTGGGCGGGATGCATTTTTGCGGCCTTGCGAGAGGGGTAGTATGCGAACACCATGCCAACTGTACACGAAAACCCCAAGGCCGCGATCAGTGTCTCAGGACTGATTAGCACCGGCCAGCCGGCAAGATGACCAACTACCTGCGATACAATGATGCCGACAAACACCCCGAACAGGCTGCCAATCCCGCATAGAATGAACGCCTCGGTCAAAAACAGCCAGGAAATGTCGCGCGGGCGCGCCCCAAGCGCCAGGCGCACGCCGATTTCTCGGGTGGCATCGTTGATCGAAACCAGCATGATGTTCATGATACCGATCCCTCCGACCACCAGCGATATCGACGCAATGGCGGCCAGTAGCCAGCCGACGGTGCGGGTCGATCCTCGTTCTGCGGCAAGCGCTGCGGCGGGGTTGGTGACCCGGAAATCCGTAAGATCATCTGAAGTCAGACCTCGGCGTTGTCTGAGCAACAGGTCAATTTCCGATACCGCCTGATCCAGACTTCGGTCAGGGGCAATTTTAGCCAGGATATACGAGACCTTACCCGGCGTGATCCCCTTGATTTCAGACCCCAAGTGCAGTTCCGCGGTGGAAAAGGGCACAAATACGATGTCATCCTGATCTGTGCCCGTGCCCGAGGCGCCTTTGCGGGCAAGAACGCCAATGATGCGCATCGGGGAATTAAGGACCCGGATCTCTTGCCCGACCGGATCATCGGTGCCGAATAGCTGCGTTGCGACTGTGGCACCCAGAATGGCCACTTTCCCGGCACCGCTGATTTCGCGGTCGGAAAAATTGCGCCCAGTCTCGATTCTCCAGTCTCGGATCGGGAAATAAGCCGCCGTTGTGCCGTTGATCCGGCTGCGGCGATTGCGGTTGCCGTTCACAAGAGGCCCGTTGCCTTGTAGCGCCGGTGCCGCAGCGATCACGCCGGGAACCGAAGTGTCAATGGCGTGAACATCGCCCAGTGTCAGCGGTCGGGGCCGCACATATTTCGGCGCTTCGCGATCCGGATAGGCCATCGCGACATTTGCCCCTAATGTCCGGATTTGTTCGGCCACGCGTTTCTGCGCACCGGCCCCTATCGACAACATGGCGATCACCGATGCCGTGCCGATGATGATGCCAAGCATCGTCAGCAGGCTGCGCAGGCTGTTGGCCCGGACCGACGCCGCTGCATCACGCAGATTGTCGCCCCAGCCGATCATCTACGCCACCCAGCCCGGCGCAACCATCGCAGACCGGTCCGAGTGCACCTGACCATCGGCCAGTTGGATCACCCGGGAGGCCCCCGCTGCCATCGACGGATCATGGGTGACCAGGACCACTGTGCGGCCCGCGTCATGGATCTGATTGAGCAGTAACAGGATCTGTTTACCGGTTTTGCTGTCAAGCGCCCCGGTGGGTTCATCCGCAAAGATCAGATCCGGCGCGCCCACCAAGGCGCGCGCGATGGCAACGCGCTGCTGCTCGCCACCTGACATGTCCGGCGGCAAGGCGTTGCACCGATCTGCCAGCCCGACCTGTTCCAGTGCCTCCATCGCACGGTTGCGCCGCTCGGGCCGTCGCACACCGCGATAGAGCAGCGGCAATTCGACATTCCCAAGTGCCGTGCGCCGGTTCAGCAGATGGTAAGACTGAAAGATATACCCGATATGGCGGTTGCGCAGGTCCGACATCTGATCGCGCGACAGGCCGGTCACGTCCTGGCCGTTGAATTCAAGTGTTCCGGCGCTTGGCGTGTCCAGTAATCCTATGATCGACATCAGACTGCTTTTGCCTGATCCTGACGGCCCCATCAGCGCCAGAAACTCTCCGCGGCGGACAGAAATATTGATGTCACGCAGCGCATCAACCCGTCCGCCCCCCCGACCATGGGTTTTGTGCAGATTGTGGGTACGGATCATCATGGCCTGCTGTCGATCTCTCAAAATTTAATCCCCAGAAAACTGCGCTCGCTCGGCTCGGACAGGCGTCCGGTGATGACTCGGTCCCCTTCTGAAAGTGTGCCCTCCAGAACGGAGATCCGCTCCTGATCGTCCGCCCCAAGCGTCAACGCACGCGGGGCTATCTTACCATTGGGTTGCAGCACCCAGATGGTCGAGGCGTCCTTTGCGCCGAAAGAGCCTTCAGGTTGGTACCGCAGGGCGGCCAGTGGCACGGTCAGTGTCGGGCCGGTTTCATCGGTGACAATCCGCAAGGTCGAGGTCATGCCGGGCAGCAAACGCCCGTCCTTGTTCGTTGTCGTCAACACCACGGTATAGGTGACCACCCCCTGCAGGATTTGCGCGGCTTTGCGAATTTCACTGACCTGCGCTGCGAACACGTGATCGGGATAAGATGCGACCGTGAACCGGGCTGTCTGCCCGGCTTTGATTTCTCCGATATCGGTCTCGTCAATACTTGCGTGAATTTCCATCTTGGTCAGATCGCCCACGATCGTGAACAGAACCGGGGCATTCAGACTGACGGCCACGGTCTGGCCGGGTTCTACGCTTCGCCCGACGACAACGCCGTCAATCGGTGACCGGATTGTACTGCGATCACGTTGCAGCAAGGCCTGGTCCAACTCGGCCTGGCGCAGGGCGATTACCGCATGGGCATGGGCCTGTTCCGCGTCAGCCTCCTGCCGGCCCGCGGCTGCCGATGCTGCAGCAAACTCATGTGCCGCGGTTTCGGCCTCTATCTCAAGCAACCGGGCTTTGGCGTTGGCATAGGCGCTTCGGGCCTCCTCGGCCACCTTGGCCTGTATGACCTTTTCCTTCTCAAGCAATGTCGCGCGCGCCTGTTGTTTGCCCGTGGCCTCCAACGTTGCTCTTGCGCCTTCAATCCGAGCTTGGAATACTTTGCGACGAGCCGCCATTTCGTTTTCTGTCTGAGCCGCTTTTTCAAGCCGGGCGGCGAGGATCTTGATGTTTTCCTTACCAATGACAACCTCGGCCTCGGCCTGTTTCACCCGCGCATTGAACTCGCGCTGGTCCAGTTGCGCCAATTGCTGGCCTTTGGAAACACTGTCATTGAAATTTGCGTCGACCGAAGAAATCTGGCCCGAAAGCTGCGAACTGACGTCAACCGTCGCGCGTGCGTAAAGCGTGCCACTTGCTGTAATCGTCCGTCGAATTCGGGTGATATCTGCCTTGGCGGTTATGTATCTCGGTTCGGACTGCACCCCGGCCTCAGAGGCCGCGTTCGCATATTGGGTGTCAATCCAACTCCGAAGGTCAGGTGTTGCTGCAACCGCCGCTGCCGCCGCCCCCAATAAGCTTACAATCAACAATATGCGCAATTCACGCCCCCTATTTGGAGACTTCACCGATCTTCGTCGGACAGTCAGTCCAAAGTCGTTACGTTTCCGACGCTTCGAAAAACAACGCGCCTGATTTCAACTACGCACGTATTTCAAGTTCGGATGCAGAAATTCTCAGCGATTGCATCCGTACGCATCAATTCAGCGTAAAAGCATCAAGCGGCATGGCGGGCCGCAGCCGATTCGGAGCAAGATATGCACCCAAACTTCAGCAATCAGAGGGCATTACCCGTTATACTGGCAGTCCTTTTTCACTTGATAAGCCCGGCAATTACAAGTGCCCACGAGCTGCGCCCAACCATCCTGTCGATCCTGATCGACGATGAAAACGTTGCTGAACTAGAGTTAAAACTGAATCTCGAAGCTCTGGTTTCAGACATAGGTACGAAACACAGTGACACGTCACAATCGCCGCAGGCTGCCGAATATGACAGGCTGCGTGATGCGCCGTCAGATGCCCTTGGGTCCGTCGCCGCCGAAACGGCCAATTCCCTTGAAACCGGCCTTCGGCTGACCCTGAACGGTAACCCCGTCCCAATCGCCCTTGAGAAGATTGAAGTGCCGCCCGTAGGTGACACGGCACTGTCACGGGTATCTATATTGCGGTTTCAGGCGTCATTGCCTGCAGAACGTGGCGAATTGGTGTTTGAAAGCGATCCGCGCTTGGGCGAAATCGTCCTGCGCGTGGGGCGAAAGGGAGAGGCCAAACCATATTTTGCGGCTTTTATTGAAACCGGCGGTGCGGGTCTCCGGGTCGCTCTTGATGGGAATAACTCAGATTTAACCGCCTCTGGTTTCGTCACCTATATCGCCATCGGGTTTGAACATATCCTGCCAAAGGGATTTGATCACATCCTCTTTATAATCGGGCTTTTCCTGCTCAGCCCGCAGCTCAGGCCGCTTTTGTGGCAAGTCACAAGTTTTACCGCGGCCCACACCATGACCCTGGCTCTGGCCAGCTTGGGTATCGTGCAGGTACCCGCCTCTATCATTGAGCCGCTTATCGCCGCATCAATTATATTCATCGCTGTTGAAAACCTGTTCACGGACCGGCTGAAACGCTGGCGACCGTTTGTTGTGTTTGGTTTTGGCCTGTTGCACGGGTTGGGATTTGCCAGCGTGCTTTCCGAAATTGGCCTGCCACCTGGTCAGTTTGTACCGGCGCTGATCGGCTTTAATATCGGGGTTGAAGTCGGCCAGCTGGCAGTTATTGCCGCTTGCTTTCTGACGGTCGGCTTTTGGTTCGGACATCGCAACTGGTATCGCGCTATGATTAGCATGCCCGCATCGGTGGTGGTTGCTCTGGTGGCGACATTCTGGTTTCTGGAACGGATAGTATGAGAACATCTGCGCACTACGTCCTAGCCCGCTTGCGGACCTTTGCGATACAAATCGGACTCTGCCTTTCACTGTCGGTTCCGATTCTGGCGGACGAAGCGGTGGCACATCCGCTCGACCCGCTGAGCGCCGACGAGATACGATTTGCTGTGGCGGCTTTGGTTGAGGACGGACGGGTGACACCCGAAGCGCGCGCGCATATCGTTGCGCTCGTTGATCCTCCGAAATCTGATGTTCTAAAGTGGCAACCCGGCGATCCGACCAAGCGTCGCGCGCTTCTCGTGCTGCGCATCAAGGGCCAGACCTACGAGGCGGTTGTCGATCTGGCCAAACGGTCCGTGGAAAGCTGGCAACATATCCAGACTGCACAACCACCAATCACAAGCAGTGAATGGGCCCTGGCAGAACCGACGTTAAAGGCCGATACCCGCTGGCAGGCCGCGATGCGCCGCCGGGGTTACGACAGTTTTGAGGGCATCTTTTGCGAGTCACTCTCGGCCGGGTATTTCGGGCCGGGCAACGGCGCCGATGATCGGCTGTTGAAAATGCCGTGCTACGATGTCTCGGGGGCCCGCACCAATATCTATGCGCGCCCTATCGAGGGCGTCCTCGGAACGGTCAATCTTGATAGATTGGAAGTGACCGATGTCACCGATACTGGTGTTGTTCCGGTGGGCAATGATGCGCACAACTTTGACGGGGATACCGTACCAACCCGGGCTGAACACGCACAGAATGGTGCGATTTCCATCACTGGACAGCGCGTCGCCTGGGGTGATTGGGCATTTCACCTTGGCTACGATCAACGCTTTGGCCCGATCCTTTCTCTGGTGACATTTGCGGCGGATGATGCCCGGCGGATGATCCTCTATCAGGGTCATGTTTCAGAGGTTTTCGTCCCTTATATGGAGGCCGACCAGACCTGGGCGTTCCGCACCTATATTGATGCCGGTGAATACGGTCTGGGAACCTTGGCATCGCCGTTGGCTGTGGGCGTCGATTGCCCGGCTGATGCCCATTACCTGGCGACCACCCTTGCGACACCCTCTGGCGGCATCGACCGGCGCGAGAAAACCATTTGCGTCTTTGAAGACACCACCACCCAACCGATGTGGCGCCATTACGAGGCCTACTCGGACAGCTATGCAGGCCGCGCGGGCAAACGGCTTGTGGTGCGGTCGATCTCCAGCATTGCGCATTACGACTATCTGTTCGACTGGGTGTTTCATCCGGGCGGGCGTATTGAATTCAGGATCGGCGCGACGGGCATTGATGCGGTCCAGGGGTCGGTATTATCGAGCATGTCGGATGCAGGCGCGGAGCAGGCGGCGCAATATGGAACTTTAGTGGCACCGGGGTTGATTGCGGTGCACCACGATCATTTTTTCTCGGTCCGTCTGGATATGGACATCGACGGGCCAGCCAACCGATTTGTGCAAGAGCGTATCGTGCCGAAAACCTTGCCGGAAACCTCGCTGCGTCGCAGTCTTTGGCAGGTTGAACGAACCCCCTTGAGCGCGGAAAGAGCCCTGCGCGGGTCGCCTGGTACATCACTGTGGCGGGTCGAAAACCCCGAGGTTGTTACGTCTCTGGGTCATCACCCCGGGTATCAGATCGTGACGCATGGCCCGGTTTCCTTGCTGGCGCCCGATGATTGGCCGCAGAGTCGCGCAGCTTTTACTGGTGCCCCGCTTTGGGTGACCCGACAGCATCCCGGGGAACGACAGGCAGCAGGCCGCTACCCGAACCAATCGCACGGCGGGCAGGGATTGCCTGCATTCGCCAATGGTGAACCCATTGGTGGTGATGATCTGGTGGTTTGGCCGACAATCGGGTTTCGCCATGTCACACGCCCCGAGGACTGGCCGGTGCTCAACACCATGTGGCGAGGCATCACCCTGCGGCCCTATGGGTTTTTCACCCGTAATCCAGCGGTTAAGCGGTAATGTCATTTACCTGGTTTTTCAGCTCCAAAAACGGTTAGCAGCAAGCATGAAAAACCGGACATCAAAAGATGCCCGGCTTCGCGCTGTGCGTCATAAGCTGATCAATCCGGTACGACAGGATCGATCCGGTTACCACCCTTGGCTTCGCTCGCGGCAGCGCCACGGGCGCCACCTTTGGTGAGTGCGGAAACGCCATTCCCGTCGAGCGCACCCAGGTCGGTCAGCGCATCAATTGTGGTGCGTGCGCCCTGTGCATTGTCTGCGCCGAATGATCCATCGGCACGACCCTGATCGTGGGCCTTGGCAAGTGCTGCGCTTGCGCCATTGACGCTCATCGCTGCGGCAAGTACCGCAGCTGCTAACCTGTTCACATTTTTCATTAACTTGTCCTTTGTTGATTTAAGTGTACCCACGCGCCAATCGAGACATTCACCGTCAACGAAACAACTCTCTAAAGCATCTGTGGTCAACGCATGAGTATATGTAGTTACGCCGGTGTTTCGGTTTTGGTTTCAGGGTGCACCCATTTCTTTCAAAGAATTTTATTGCAGCATTCTGCATCCTAAATCGCCCCGCCCAACGTAGTGAATGTACGAACATCGAAGGAAACTGGTATGTATTGGACGCTTTTTAGATGCTTCATCGCGATGACATTTGCGATCTGTGCTGCGCAGGTGGCGGCGCATGAATTCTGGATTGACGCGGAAAGTCAGATTGAACCCGGCGATGAAATCGTGGCCGACCTCAAAGTTGGCCAGATGCTTGTGGGTGAGCCGTATCCTTTCCTGTCCAACCGATTCACCCGCTTTTCAATAATCTCGGCAGGATCATCAGATGCTATCCCCGGCTTTGACGGTGATCTTCCGGCAGTTTCCGGGATTTCGGCAGCCCCAGGATTGCAGATCATCGCCCACCAAACGGTTCCATTTCTGGCGACATACAACGAATGGGCCGTTTTTCAACGTTATCTGACCGATGAGGGGCTGGAAAGCTTTGCGACTGTGCACAAAGCGCGCGGTTTGCCCGAAACCGGATTTATTGAACGCTACACGAGGTACGCCAAGGCGCTCATCCAGGCGGGTCCAGTGCGCAAAGGCGATAGTGATGAATACTCGGGCATGAAATTCGAACTGGTGGCAGAGTCAAACCCCTTCACGCCAGGACAAACTTCATTGCCTGTGCGCTTGTATTGGCAGGGTGAACCGTTACCCGATTGGCAGATAAATGTATTCAACCGCAATGCGCAAACCCAACGCATCGTGATCCATACAGACGCCACCGGGCGCGCCACATTGGGTTTAAGCCGCGGTGAATTCCTTCTCAACTCGGTCATGCTGGTTCCGGTGGATGACGCGCCTGTGGTTTGGCAAAGTCACTGGGCATCGCTGAGTTTCAACTTTTGGGGCGACACCCCTCGTGCAAATGTATCGGAATGACCGCGGCCACCCCGCATACTGCCAATAAGGCCGCTTTTGGACATACTTGGCCCGCCCCCGGATTTGCCACCACACTTGCGTTCTGGCTCAAGCGCCCTATTGTGGCGATGCAATTAAATTCGGATAAGTACTACTGTATGAGCAATCTATCCTTGGAAACACTGATCGCCCGAACTGCGGCAGGTGACCAACAGGCGCTTCGTGCGATCTATCAACAGACATCCGGAAAACTCCTTGGAATTGTCATTGGCATATTGAAAGACCGCGCACTGGCCGAAGAAGCGCTGCAAGAGACGTTCCTGACCGCTTGGCGCAACGCCAGCAGCTTTGATCCCGGTCGCGGCCATCCAATGGCATGGTTGATCACAATCGCCCGCAGCCGCGCGATTGACAGCGTACGCAAAACCATGCGCAGCCCGCAAATTGATGACGCTGCCGACACCAGCATGTTTGAAAGTGACACGCCAACCCCAGAAGACATTGTGATACAAACGGGAGATGCCGACAGGCTTGCGCGTTGTCTGGATGAGTTGCGCACCGAACAGCGCAATTGCATCAAACTCGCATATTGGCGCGGCTATACCCACAGTGAACTGGCTGAACTGCTCAACCATCCGCTGGGCACGATCAAAAGCTGGACCCGCCGTGGGTTGTCCAGCCTCAAAGATTGTCTGACACGATGAGCCGCGATCCCTCAGATAAGTTGCCCCCCGAGGAGCTTGACCTTTTGGCCGCTGAATACGCACTTGGGGTGCTGGAAGCGGATCAATTGGATATGGCGACCGGGTTGATCGAACGCGATCCCGAATTTGCATCGCTGGTCTGGGATTGGAACAATCGGCTTGCACCACTGTCGGATCAAATTGCCTGGGCAGAACCCGATGCATCGGTCTGGTCCCGCATTCAAGAGCAACTTGCAGCACAAGACATGGCCGGCCCGACACAAAGCCTGGACACCGGTGCCGGTGCAGAGATTATTCAACTGCGCCGCTCAGTGCAGCGATGGCGCGGGGTTGCGTTGACGATAACCGCGATTGCCGCATCGGCGGTGATGCTGCTTGTGGCTAACCCTTCATGGTTGCCGCCTTTGGGACAAGACCGAGTGGGTCAGGAACAATTCATTGCCCTGCTTACCCCTCCGGGAAGTCAGGAACCGGCCTGGGTCGCTGCGATTGATGTCAAATCCCGCCAGATCATGCTGGTTCGTTACCGTGCCCTCGAGGTATCCAGCGAGCAAGTTCATGAATTGTGGTACATTCAGGATACCGACAGCGCGCCGCGCTCGCTGGGGCTTGTTGTCGGCTCTGGCCATCTGCCAGTGCCCGAAAATATAGTGACCCATGGTGGGACGCTGGCGGTAAGCCTTGAACCGTCTGGTGGGTCTCCCACAGGCCTGCCGACAGGGCCGGTCGTTTTGCTGGGCGAGATGAAACCACTCAATTAAGCGCTCGAATTCAACAGTTTGGCCCGTAACGTGAGGACTTGAAATTCAATATGATCGGAAATGCGGACAGGTTTGATCGCTCAAACGCTTGCCACAAGCGCCATGCCCACAACCTGTGTTCTGAATGCGTTGGCACGCCGAGAGCTAAGTCGTAACCTTTACGTATGAATAGAAGCAAAGCCCGCGAGCCCGTTATTGCCGTACTCGATTTTGCTGCGCGATGCATGAACGGCTGCTATTCCCTTTGCAAGGCGGCATAAAACTTTACGCCGTTGCAGAAAATTCTGTGCTGCGATCG
>Ga0307939_1000696_pt1 | contig 18394 bp, 18 predicted proteins | sample OrgLakmetagen122_FD_201844 | JGI IMG/M metagenome (GOLD analysis project Ga0307939, IMG submission 201844) | Saline water microbial communities from Organic Lake, Antarctica - #122 | ecosystem: Environmental > Aquatic > Non-marine Saline and Alkaline > Saline | place: Antarctica: Organic Lake... | reverse complement strand
CGTTCCGCATAATCTGTCTTCCAGGGTATATCGATGATGATTTCTTCCTCGGGAGGCTCTTCCTCGTCGCCAGAGGGCGGCTCGGGCGGGCTTTTCCAAAACGCACGGACTTCAAAATTATTTCGAAAAGCGCCTGCACTGTTGTTGACTGCTTCAAAGACATAAGGATTGGAATCATTAAGTACTGACCAAAGCGTGTTTCTTCCAAGAGGTAGAAATTGTGCGTCTCCGATTTGTCGAAACCCGGTGATAACTTCCCCGTCAGCGTCTTTTGGTTTTTCCGTCAACACGGCGAACAGTATTGATTCGCCAGGAAGGAGTGGTTCAGCTGGCTGCCAGCTTATTTCCGGTTTATCGGGATTGATGCTAATTTGAGGCAGCTCAGCAGAAATTGGATTCTGCAGAGAAACGAAAAAAGTTGCCGCAAAGGCGAGAAACCTCGTTCTGCTGCTAGCTTTTGCTTGGGAAGAAAAATAACGGGAAGGGTTCATTATTCTGGAGTGCTGTTGGCTTCTTCTACTTCTTCTACTTCTTTGGCTTCTTCTACTTCTTTTTCCTCTTTGGCTTCTTCTTCCTCTTTGGCTTCTTCTTCCTCTTTGGCTTTGGCTTCTTTGGCGAGGCGATCTCGGCGTGGGGCCATTTTTTGATGTGCTAAGCGGGCGAGATCTGAATTGGTGGCAAACAGGGCGTGATACCATGTTTCAGTGACAGAAAGGTAAATGGAGGAGTCGGCGGCAAGGGAGCCTTGGGCGACGAGGTGATTGAGTCTTTCGAGCATGAGCTTCGCAGTGGCACGATCGCCACGGCCTTCGAGTGCGATGAAAAAGCGCTGGTAAATGTAGAGGGGTTCTTTGCGGATCTCGGGGAAGGTGCGTTCGAGTTCGATCAAGCTGGCCTCTGCTTTTTGTAGCTCGCACTGCGCGAAGAATACTTGGCTTTCATGGATAATTTTTTTCCAGTCGGGTGCTTGCTCGGCGAATGCTGTAGTTGGCAAAAAAACGGCAGCGATCATACATAAATGCTTAGTTCGCTTAATACGAGGTGGCAGAGTCAGATTGAAATGTTTGGCTGCAAAGTCGTAAAGTGAAGTAAGGCAGAGAGAAGTGACACTCCGGTAGGTCTTTCTGAAATAACTCATCGGGCACCTCCTGAGTTTTCTTCGGCACTTTCGCTGGCGAGTTTCATAAACTGCTTAATTGGCGGATGTTGCATTTTTTCTGGGTAGGCAGCAGCAAATTCGTTGAAGGCGGAGACGGCGGCTTGTCCCTGATCTTGCATGGTCAGTAGCCATGCTTTAGTGAAGAGCGCTTGCTCGTGCGGGAAGGTTCCGACGGCTTGTTCTTCGACGATAGAGTCGCAAAGTGAGATGGCTTTTTTTAAATCATTTTCAATATCTGCGGCCATTTGCACGAGGTTCCATTTAGATTCTGCATACCATGGATCATCGGGCCGGTTTTCGCGTATCACATCTCTCCAGAGCTCTCCGGCCTTTTTGAAGTTTCTGTTGCCACCTTGCAGGAATAAGCACCAACCAAGCTTGGTATTAATTTCGGCTAACCGTCTTTTAGCCCGAGCGGATCTAGTAAGTTGGCCGTAGAGTAATTTTGCGAGATTCAGATCACCATCGTTTAAGGAAATCTCCGCGATCTTAAGAATTTTTTTAGGGTCACCACTGGCTGTTGCTAGAATTTTCGCAGATTTGAGATTCTTAAGCGATTTCGCGGATAACAGGCTTTCGATCTGTTGGTAGATTTCGAGCGCCTCTTTAAAATTCCCTGTTAAGAATAGTCGGTCAGCGGCTGCTGGCCAGATACTAGCGGTCGTAGGGCTTTCAGGGTAGTGCTTGAGGAGATCTTCGCGCAGGTCTTTTGCGGCGGAGGGATTTCGTCGTTTTTCGTGGAGGAGAGCTTGTTGCTCGATGGCCTGTGCGGCTTGTTCTGTTTTTGGGAAACGGAAAACTAGGCCGGAGAGGTTGCGGAGAGCCTCATCAATGTTTACTTGTTTCGCCTGCGATTGTGCGAGTAAAAGGTAATTTTGCGCTGCGTCTGGGCCGGTGGGATGAGCTCTTAAATTGAGTTTAAGTAATTTCTCAGCTTCAGCAAATTTCCCATCTGCTATGAAGATCTCGGCAAGTTGGGAATCGGTTTTCGGCGGGCCAACTGGTTTGCTGCTAGCGCTTGCGAGGGCACGCTCTATGAGTAATTTGATCGCTGGCTGTTGTATTTTTTCGGGGTAGGCATCGGCAAGATCGTCAAATGCGTCGACGGCATCTTGTCCCTGATCTTGGACAGTGAGCAACCATGCCTTAGCGAAGAGTGCTTGCTCGTGCGGGAAAGTTCCGCGGTCTTGTTCTTTGGTAATGAGGTCACAAATGGAGATGGCCTCCTTCCAATTTTTCCTTGGGCCGGCGGCCATTTGCACCAGGTGCCATCTGGATTCGGCATACCATGAATCGGTTGGTTGGGTGTTGCTTACGACATCTTGCCACAGCTGCTCTGCGCGGAGGCGATTTTTTGCATCGCCCTCTAAGAATAATGACCAACCAAGTCTGGTATGGATTTTCGGGAGATCGCGCCCGGCTTTGGGAGATTTGGAGAGTTGCTCGTAGAGGACTTTGGCGATTCTTCGGTTGTTGTCGTTCAGGGCTTTCTCTGCGAGCGGAAGAATTTTCGCAGGGTCGCCATCGGCGGTTACGAGAATTCTGGTAGTGTTCAGGCTCTCAAGTGATTCTGGAGGGAGCAGGAATTCGATTTTCTGATAAATTTCGAGGGCTTCCTCGAATTCTTCTTTTTCGAAGAGGCCATCAGCAACGCTCGTCCAGACGCTGGCGGTGGTAGGGCTCTTGGGGTGTCGGTCAAGTAGCTCATCACGAAGCTCTTGTGCGGCAGTGGGATTCCTGCGCCGTAGCTGGAGCAATGCTTGTTCTTCCAGCGCTTGTGCTGCTTGTTCCGTCTTTGGAAAACGAAAAACTAAGCCGGAGAGGCTACGGAGAGCTTCATCAAAACGATCTTGTTTGGCCTGCGATTTTCCGAGGAGAAGATAATTCTGAGCAGCGTTTGGGCCGCGAGGCTGATTTCTCAGGTCTTGTAGAAGGAGCTTTTCTACTTCGGCGAATTCTCCGGCTTCAAAGAGAACCTCGGCGGGACTTAAATCAATTTCTGGAGCGAGATCTGATTCTGATGCGGATGTTTGTGCATACAGCGGAGGAATAACGCAGACAATTAAAACAAGGAACCAACCACAAAGTGCCAAACGGCAGAGGTAACTAGTGGATGAATATTGAAACATGTTATAAGGATTGATAATTGCGGCTCTAGCTATGGGTTAATATTTATCTAGGTATCTACTTTCTGGCAATCAGCGATACGAAAACCCTGCGTAAAATATCTCTGCCGGTAAGCCTGATTTCAAATTATCCTGTCGCGATGGCATGGAGTAGAGGATTAAGAAATTAGGAGATTACATCTAAAAAACGATTCTCAAAGGCCTAGGTTTTCCCGAACTTCGGGATCTGCGAGCAGCTTAGTGAGTAGGGGATGCCGCAGCAGAGTGCTAAACCGGCCTTCGCGAGCGAGGCTTTCAAGCTCTGGGCTATCCACGATAATGGCACGCGGGATTGGTTTTCCTGTATCTGGATCGATGACCGGCTCCAGAGGTTTGTCGGTATTTGCCGCGATCATTTTCGCAAGACGTAGCCTCTGCTGTGAAGTGAGCGGATCCATCTTATCCATCAAGCTCTCCGGAATAGCGGCGTCTAGCGCGTTTTTCAATCGGGAGGCAAGAGCTGGAGTATCTTGATTCTCCGGTGCGCCGTCTTTGACGTATTCTTTGATCTCGGCAACTGAAGTTACATGGTGGATGAGTGCGGCAACAATGAGGCAGAGTAGAGTGGCGGGAACAGCTGTAATGATTAGACGCGTGAAAACTTGTCTGAGAGATGGAGATTCGGTCTCCTCTTCGTGTGAGCGGTTGGGAGGGCGGAATAGCTTGGCGGTCCATCTTAGAACAAGGAAGCAGATCACGAAGGCTGCGACCGGAATACCCGTGGTGATGATGGATGACGTGGTATAAAACCACTCGTCTGCCAAGGCGGGACTTCTCTGCCAGACGAGGTATCCTGACCATGCGCTGATTGCGAGAATGACAATATTAACTAGGGCTCGCAGTAAGCCCCGGAGTAAAACATAGGCACCGCAGATCACGAAAATGATCAGAGCAGCTGTGCCTAGAGAGATCTCCGGAAGGGAATCCATAATTTAAACGTCGCGTGCGATAGCCCGTTGTCGCAGCAAATGATCTGTTAGGACCAGAGTTGCCATGGCTTCAACGATTGGCACTGCACGCGGCAGGACGCAGGCATCATGGCGGCCCTTGCCTTGTAGCGTCGTGTTTTCCCCTTTCTCGGTGACGGTATCCTGTGTGGAAATAATGGTCGCGGTGGGCTTGAAGGCGATACGGAAAAAGATATTTTCGCCGTTGGAAATTCCTCCTTGGACACCGCCGGAGTTGTTGCTCGTGGTGCGGATTTTACCCTCGCGCATTTCGAAAGGGTCGTTGTGGTCTTTTCCGGTCAAAAGAGTGCCGCTGAATCCGGAGCCAATTTCGAAGCCTTTGGTAGCGGGGATAGAGAGCATCGCTTTGGCGAGATCAGCCTCCAGTTTATCGAAAATCGGCTCTCCTAGGCCTGCCGGACAGTTGCGAATTACGCACTCGATCACGCCGCCTACGGAATTACCTTCTGAGCGTATCTTTTTAATATGCTCGATCATTTTCTCAACCATGGCTGGATCTCCAGTACGGACCATGTTCGATTCGATGGTTTCCGCTGTAACCGTCGCCGGATCGACCGACGCTTCAAGGTGCTGAATGGTTTTCACCCAGGCAAGAATTTCGATCCCCGGACTGAGTTCCTCGAGCACTTGCTTCCCAATCGCGGCCGCGGCCACGCGACCAATGGTCTCACGTGCGGAAGCGCGACCGCCTCCGGAAGAGGCGCGAATACCGAACTTCGCATCGTATGTGAAATCAGCATGAGATGGCCGGTATTTTACGGCCATTTCGTCGTAAGCAGAGGGCCTTTGATCCTTATTCCGGACCATGATGGAGATAGGCGTGCCAAGAGTTTTTCCGTCGTGTATGCCCGAGAGGATTTCTGCTTCGTCAGCTTCTTTGCGGGGGGTAACGATTTCCGACTGTCCCGGCCGCCGCCGGTCCAACTCTTTCTGAATGGCTTCCTGTGTGACTGGGATACACGCTGGGCAGCCGTCGATGATGACACCGACTGCTCCGCCATGGGATTCGCCATAAGTATGAATGCGGAAGATTTCGCCGAAGGTTGAGGACATGAAAGCGTTGAAAGGTTACGATGTGAGGCAGGTTGTCTCGCCAGAACTGTGGAGCTAATCCATGTGTTTGGCTAGCTTGAAGGGAATGAGAAAGCGCAGAATTGCTCGCGGCGAAGGTGGATTGATTTCCAAGCAGGTGAGAGAGCCCTTTTTAATTTCCACGGTATTACCAGCTGCTCCTATCACATGTTGGATTAGAAATGATAAATCAGGCTCATGGCCAACGATCATAATTTTCTCAAATTCGTGGAAGCTGGTAAGCTCGGCAAGAGCGGTTTCGGGATTCATCCCAGAACTCAGCCACGCTTGGCTTACCGGGCCGGGCATTCCAGCGGCATCGGCGAAGGCTTGCGCAGTTTGGCGAGTGCGAACTAACGGACTGCAAAGGACTAGATCGGGGAGGCTGTCCGCTTCCCGTAAGAGTCTGGCTGCATTGCGAGCCTGCTGCCGGCCCTTTTCGAGTAGAGCTCGTGAGAAGTCGGTTTGATCAGCGGTATTGCTTTCTGCCTGACCGTGGCGGAGGAGAAACAATGTCATGATGAAAAGGGCGCGATAATACTGATCAGATTCACATCGTCATTCCACCATCTACGGCAAGCACTTGACCTGTAATATACCTCGCTTCAGCACTTGCGAGGAAGGCTACAGTTTTGGCGATATCGTTTGTGTTGCCGAAGGTTCCAAGGGGGATTTTCCCGATCACGGCGTTTTTCACTTCGTCACTTAGCTCGTCAGTCATATCTGTGGTAATAAAGCCCGGAGCGATAGCGTTACAGGTGACGGCACGTCCAGCGAGCTCGCGAGCGATTGCTTTAGTGAAACCGATCAATCCGGCTTTACTTGCGGAATAATTAGCTTGGCCGGCGTTTCCAATCAGTCCGATCACTGAAGCTATGTTGATGATACGCGCGTTCTCAGCTTTCATCATCGGGCGCATGAATGCTTTTACGGTGTTAAAGGCACCTTTCAAATTGGTATCAATCACGGTATCCCAATCCTCTTCTTTCATGCGCATTAAGAGGCCATCACGTGTCACTCCTGCGTTGTTCACAAGGATGGAAACTGCTCCGAGCTCATCTGCTATTTTCTTTGCGATTTCCTGAACGGCAGCATGGTCGGAAACATCCACAGCATAGGCAGAGCATGACTCTGGGAAGGACTTATTGATTTCTTCAGCGGCGCCTCCGCAGCTCGATTCACTGCGACTGATTAAGGCGACTTTTGCTCCTCCGGCGGCGAAGGTTCTGGCGATTTCTTGGCCGATGCCTCTTCCGGCTCCGGTGACGACAACGATTTTATCTTTAAACTGCATGGTATGGTGTTGATCTATTTAAATCATGAAATGCTACTACTAAGCAATCCTTGGTATGCTTCAAGTGCGCGGTTGTAAGTATCTTTAAGGGAGCGGTCGGGCTCGATTCTCGATTCAGGTGAGGGCTTGCAGAAGATTTGTTGTAGCTCTGAGAGACTTGTTTGATCCGTGCTGGCGGCAATGAGTGCGCCGCCCAAGGCTGCCGAGTTGGCGACTTCAAGCCGTTCGACTGGTGCTTGGAAGACATCGGCGACGATTTGCGCGATACCATCGTTTTTGGCTGCGCCACCGGTGAGCAGGATTCGTTCAGGCGTGACCTCCATCCACGCGGAGTGCAGACGCATATTGAGAAACTGCCCCTCGAGAAGTGAGCGGACACGGAGTGCGGGAGTTGGCTCTTCTGAAAATTTCGTGATGGGTTTTTTGAAGTCGTGACGAGGTGTGATTTCGGCCCCGTAAAAAGGGAGCGTGAGATTTTTACCGGCAGATGATTTGGTCTCAGCTAGTGCTTTTTGATCAAACGCAGACCAGTCGGCTGAGAGCTCGTCTCTTAACGCTTCTCTGGAAAGTGAACCGTTGAGAAAGCAGATCAGGGACATGAAGCCGCCTGCGGGATTTCCAAATACATGACCGAACCCTTGTGGGTCGGTCTTTGGTCCGGGCATGGCAGCAAAGAAGGTATCACTCGTTCCAAGAGAAATGACAACCTGGCCGGGTGCGGTAGCTCCCATGCCAACAAGTGAGGCTGGATTATCACCCGTGAAGGGGCAAATGCGACATGTCTTTGCGAATCCGTATTTATTAACAAAATACGAACCGATAGTTGCAGTTGGGCTCAAGCAGGAAGTTGGCGCTCCAAGTTTTTGACTCAGATCCGGCGCCGTCGCATTCAGTAGGTTGGCGTCCCAGTCGAGGTGCTTTAGGTTCAGTAAATTCATACCGGCCCCGTCACCGAAATCAATCGGGAGTGACTTTCCAGACAAAACAGATGCGATAAAAGAGCTGACCAGGTGGATGTGCTTCGTTGTCGCGTAAGCTTCTGGAGATTGTTTGTAGAATTTGCGGATTTGTGGTCCGGTGAAGCGCTCGATTGCAACCGAACCTGAGCGAGAGCAGACCTCGCCCGCTCCACCCAGAGATTCGGTGATTTCCTCGCATTCCTCGCCAGTGGAGGTATCCATCCAGATAGGAGAGGTTGCACGGGTGAGTGCAGAGGATAATTGTGAAGAAAGAGAACTTTTGGAGTCGAGAGCTGCGAGAGCTCCTTCGAAATTAGCGTTCAGGTAAACTGAGCCATGCTGCTGACCGGAGCCGGCAATGATTTTAACTGCTGCTAGATCGGTCGCTTGCGCGAGCTTGCCTAATAAGAGATCTAGAGCATCGAGCCACATCAGAGGGTTTGCATGGACTTCTCCATCTTTACCTCCTGGGATAAATCCACTAGGTGAGTCGTAGTTCGGCAGGTCTTTTCCGAAATTGACCGATTCGTCAGCAATGATCTTTCCGGTATCCGGATCAATGATGAGAGCGCTGAGTGATTGAGTGGAGGAATCGAAACCTAGATACATGTTCTGAGTTTTTGGCTAACGCGAAAGGTTTCAAGTACGAAACAAAAAAAGAGCGGCTGCCGAAGCAACCGCCCTTTAAATAATTCAGTTCGTAAACTTCAGATTAGAAGCTGACGGAAAGCATTGTGCCGGCGAACAGTTCGTTCTCGGAACCAGCATAGAGGCCTTCTTCGTTCAGGGACCATGAATGCGCGATGTATGGGGAAACCGTAGCGGTGTCCGTAAGCGCGTAGTCGATGGAGACTGAAAGCTGAGCGTGGCTGAGTTTGCCTTCTTCAGCAAGGTAGCCAAGTGTGCCATTCAGGTTAAGAGCGGTGCATTCATTTAGCTCGAAGCTTTTACCAAGGCCGAGTTCAGTGTAACCGTTGTTGTCAGTTTCGACGTCCCAGAAGTAAGTAAGGGAAGTATCGATACCGAAGAACTCACGGGAAGCCGCGAAGTAGATTTCAGTAGCATCGTCTGCACCGAAAGCGCTGTCAGGGAAGTGATACTTGATGTATCCGACTTCAAGAGTAGCGAATTCGAATTCCTTAGAAACGCCACCGTAGATGTCGATTTCGTCGTAAGACGTGTTGCCAGCTGGTGCTTGTTGGGTGCTTCCGTACCAGACACCTGCACTCAGGCCAAGGCCGTTGTATTCAGTTGCGAGGTCAAATCCAGCTTCAGTAAGATCTTGCCCGGAGTCGACTCCGCGGAAGATGTAAGCACTGGAGTAGCCAGCGTGGAGTTCGTATTCGACTTCAGCCGAAGCGTTGCCAGCCGCGAAAGCGGTAGCAGCAGCGATGGCTCCAATTGTTTTGCAGTAGTTTAGCATAGTGTTGTTGTTGTTGGTTTTGATTGCTTCCAAAGCCCAGATTTAACACTGGGCGATGGGAACTTAGTGGAGAGCACGTGGCATACCAAAAAATCCAAGAGCGAATCGTTATGGGTTATTTAACTAATCCTAACGTTCTGTCCAGAAAAATTTAGTAGGCGAGTTTTCGCCACTGGCGCAGATCATTAGAGTCTCTTTTGTAAAGTAGCAAGCAAAAATTTAGTGGAGCTCTCGCTCTATTAGTCGTGGCTAGGCGGGCATTGATCGAATTCAAAAAACCGAGTTCCAAGTTTTGGCACGGCCATTGCTTTGGAGGAAAACGCGTCTCCTGCTCTTTTATGTGTGGGGGCGCGATAACTATCCGACAACCCCGACCAATATGATCAGACGACATCCAACTACATTGCGAGCCCTCGCCCTAGCGGCAGCTGCTTGCTTCGCCGTACCTCTTATGCCTACGACCGTTTTCGGTCAGGAAGAAGAAGTAGCCCCAGCGCCAACTGAAGAGATGGCAGAAACCCCTGTTGAGGCACCAGCCGAAGAGCCTGCTCCAGCAATGGAAGAAGCGCCAGCTGAGAAACCCAGTGAGGACGCCTACTCCACCGATGCCGACAACGCTGCCACTATTGAGGCTGGTTCGTCGGTCGAGGGGTTCACAGTTAACAACCTGTGGATCTGCATCGCAGCCGCGCTAGTATTCATCATGCATCTTGGCTTTGCTTCTCTGGAGGCAGGCCTGACCCAGAAGAAAAACACGGTAAACATCCTGTTCAAGAACGTTTGGATTATTTCTTCCGGTATTCTTTTGTATGCCTTCTGGGGCTTCAACGCCATGTATCCTGGCGAGTGGGCCATCGATGGATGGTTAGCTAAGGGTAGCTGGTTTGGCGGCGATCTCACCGACACCAGCCTGACTTCTGCTGGCTACAATGCCGGTTACACTTGGTGGGGTGACTTCATCTTCCAGTCCATGTTCGCTGCGACTGCTGCCACCATCGTTTCCGGTGCGGTTGCTGAGCGCGTCAAGCTTTCCAGTTTCATGATCTTTGCCGTACTGCTCGTTGGCTTCGCTTACCCAGTCACTGGTGGCTGGAAGTGGGGCGGAGGCTGGCTTGATGCCAAAGGCTTCTACGATTTCGCTGGTTCGTCCATCGTGCACGCTTTCGGTGGTTTCGCAGCTCTTGCCTGCGTGCTTGTTCTTGGACCTCGTAAGGGAAAATACACCAAAGAAGGTATCAAGCCTATCCTTGGACACAGCATGCCGCTGGCTGCCATCGGTGTGTTTCTCTTGTGGCTCGGCTGGTTCGGCTTCAATGGTGGTTCCGCCCTTAGTGCTGATCCAAAAGCAGTCTCCTACGTCTTCGCAACTACTGCCTTGGCCGCTTGTGCCGGTGCTGTTTCGTCCATCTTCCTTTCTTGGGTTGTGCTCAAAAAGCCTGATCTTTCGATGGCTCTCAACGGTATACTCGCGGGTCTCGTCGGTATCACCGCTGGTGCTGACACCGTGGGTGAAGGTTCTGCCATCATCATTGGTCTCATCGCCGGTGTCATCGTGGTCGTTTCCATCCTGGCCTTGGACAAGATCAAGATCGACGATCCCGTCGGTGCCATTTCTGTCCACGGTGTAGTTGGCATCTGGGGCACGGTGGCTGTGGGTATCTTCTCCTTCAATCCGGAGCATTCCCTCGGTACCCAAATCATCGGCACCCTCTCGATGAGTGCGTTCGCTTTCATCTTCTCCTTCGTGGTGTTTTTCATTCTTAAGCTCACCATGGGTGTGCGCGTCAGCGCTGAAGAGGAAGAGGAGGGTCTCGATGTCGCCGAGCACGGTTCACCTGCTTACACTGACTAATCAACAAGCATCCTTCTAAAGGATTTTCAAGACGGGCGGGCTGGAAACAGTCCGCCCGTTTTCGTTTGCGATCCACTGCAGTTACGATAACAACAGTCCATGGCTCGTCAGGTATTTCGTTTTGCGGTGGCAATCGTGTTGGTCGTATTGACTGTGATTGCCGCGATGCTTTGGACGGCTGAATATGATTCGAGTCCTGACCCAGCAGCAAGGTTCGAGGTGCAATCAGCCAGGCTAACGCCGGATCGGGACTTCGTGTGGCTCGAAATACATCTTAAAAAAAGTGGTGAAGAAAACCATAGCTTAGAGCGACTGGTGCACTTGGTTACAAACGATGGTATTGAGCAAGATCCTGCGGACACTACTTTTGCAGGGACTCCGGAAGAGGGATTTACTGATATCTGGTATAAGTTCTGGCTAGAGCAGGCGGATTTGGAAGGGGAGCTCGTGTTAAAAATTAATGAGGGTGAGCTGATAATCAAAAAATCTCAGGCAAGGCCCTTGCTCGGAGATGGTGATGAGCGCGTTTTTAAATCTTCGGATTGGGAGAAATCATGGCTTGGCTTTTAATTGATAATTCAAACACGCGAACCAAGTTCAGGTTGGGCGACGAGGATGGCTTGGGCGCTTGGAATGCAATTTCATCTACCGCGGAGCTCAATGAAGAAAAAGTTCGAGAGCTATTGGAGGGGATCGATTTTTCCGCGGTTATAGTGGCCTCTGTTGTCCCCGAGAAGGAGATCGTTCTAAAGAAGGTGTTGGAGAGTGGGGGTAACTATCATCGCCTCACCCACATGAGCCCGCTTGGTTACGGTTTTGAGCTAGGAGCTCCGGAGCAGATTGGTCACGATAGGCTAGCCAATGTGGTTGCTCTAAAGAAGTGTTACCGTGCACCGGGGATCGCTATCGATTTTGGCACGGCGATTACGTTCAGCGTGCTTTCCGCAGCAGGAAATTTTGCAGGTGGAGTGATCGCTCCAGGAATGGAATGCCTGAGTGAGTCCTTATCGAGCCGGACGGCCCAGCTACCTATGGTTGGACTGGAAAGTTTCACGTCTGCCGTGGGCAAAACCACGCTTGAGGCTTTAAGGATAGGAGTCACAGCGGGGCACAGGGGGATGGTGAGAGAAATCTTGAGAGAGCTCCGCCAAGAGCTGGGAGAGGACACAACGATGGTAGCGACTGGCGGTGGTGCAGAATTCGCAGCGCAGGGAATTTCCGAGATTCACGAGATAGCGCCCGCTCTGACACTGGAAGGCCTGAGGTTAGTCGCGAAAGAGGTTTTTTGCTAAACTGAATACCTTTTCATCTGTATGAGATCGATTTTAGGTAGATCTTTTCCTCGATGCGCTCTAGGGAGGTCGCGGCAATGAGCAAAATTCCCTTGGCAATCGGCATCGACTTCGGAGGCACCAGTGTAAAAACCGGTGTTGTGCGTGGGTGTGAAATCATCGATCAAGCGCCGCCAATCGCCACTCAGGAGTTTGATAGTCCGGACGACTTGATTAGGTCCATGGTGCGAGCTGTCGAAGACCTTCGTTCGAGACACTCGGATCTGAGTTGTGTCGGTATCGGGATGCCAGGTTTTGTAGATTTTGAGAAGGGTTTGGTGCTCAATCTTACCAACGTCCGTGGTTGGGAAAATGTGGAGCTGAAAAAGCAACTTGAAGAGCAGATCAAGCTACCGGTTTTCGCTGAGAACGATGCGAACTGTATGGCATTTGCTGAATGGAAACTCGGGGCTGGCAGAGGGTATGAGCATTTGGTTTGTGTTTCGCTAGGCACGGGTGTCGGTGGCGGAGTGATTTCCCACGGGCAGATGATTCGTGGCGCAAGGTTCGCGGCGGGCGAAATAGGCCAGACCTCGATTGATTACCAAGGACGGCGTGGGCATTACGGGAACCTTGGCGCGTTGGAGGATTACATTGGTAACAAGGAAATCGCGCGTGATGCTTTGAGCGCCTATCGTTCGGCTGGCATTTTTAAAGATGAGGAAGACTGCACTCCCGCGGCGCTCTCAGAGGCAGCGCGCCACGGCGATGAGATTGCCATCGGATGCTGGAACTCACTGGGGCGCATGCTCGCGACTTCTGTCATGAACGCTTGCTGGTTGCTCAATCCTGAAGCCATTGTCATCGGTGGAGGAGTTGCGCGGGCGGGGGAGTTGATCTTCAATCCTCTCCGTGAACATCTGCTGCGTCAGCTTTCCGGCCCGTTTAAAGAGCAGCTTGCAATTTTACCAGCTGAGTTCGGCCACGAGGCAGGAACGATCGGTGCAGCTGCAATCGCGCTGGAAAAGATAAGCGAGTGACTTTCTCTAACTTACCGAGATTACTTTGAACGGCGGTTGCTCTAAATGATCTCCTCTACAAAGGCCAACGAGCTTGCCGTAAAGTGGGCTTTCGGGGCTGAGCAGAGTGATCTCTTGGTTGCTGTAGTTTATCTCAAGCCCACCGGCTGAAGGAGCCAGTAGAAACCGGATCTTTTCACTGGAGCCAGCGCTGCTCAACTCCACCAGCGCTCCGGCTCCAATCGCCTCGTTTTTTTCGAAGTCGCGAAGTTGAACATTTTCGAAAGTCTGCAATGTCTCTGCTAGCTCTTTCACATGGCGTGCTTGGCCAGAGGCTAGATACGATTCCTCTAAGCTACGCGTGTCATATTTGCTTTCCGCTTTAGAGCCCGGATCCGTTGCTGCCTCGTGAGCGGCAATCGCCGACTTCGCGAGACGATCCAAACGTATGCGTAATTCACTACAAACCAGTGCTGTTAATTCTGACTTCATCTTTAGGAAACTCAGAATGTTGGTAAAAAAATCCTAACAAGCAACACATTGCAGTAAGTGGAGGCTTGACCGAAAGGATCGAGATATGCAGTTTGTGCGCCCCGTCAACGCCTTGGAGGCGATCAGACGGCATCAACGAACTCACAAATCGATAAGTATGGCTGCGAAGATTTATACAAACAAGGACGCGAATCTCACATCGCTCAAGAAGAAGACACTCGCCGTGATCGGCTTCGGCTCACAAGGCCATGCCCACGCTCTCAACCTCAAGGACAGTGGAATGAAGGTCATCATCGGCCTCTACAAAAAATCCAAGTCCCGTGAAGTTGCGAAAAAACTCGGCTTTGAAGTCATGGATACTGCGGATGCTGTCAAAGCAGCTGACGTGATTTTCGTGGCGACTCCGGATACCGTGATCCCTGCTGTATACAACAAGGATATCGCGCCCAACCTTACCAAAGGCAAAACGTTGCTCTTCTCACACGGTTTCGCCGTGCATTTCAAAACCATCGAGGTTCCTTCCGATATCGACGTGATTTTGGTAGCTCCAAAAGGCCCAGGTCACACTGTCCGTTCACAGTTTGTAGACGGTAAAGGCGTTCCCGGTCTTATTGCGATCCATCAGGACGTTTCCGGACGTGCTCAGAAAATTGCTCTCGCATGGGCACGTGGCATCGGTTGCACCCGTGCCGGTGTATTTGAAACGAACTTCCGTGAGGAGACAGTCACCGACCTCTTCGGTGAGCAAGTCGTTCTCTGCGGCGGTGCTTCAGCACTCGTCAAAGCCGGTTTCGAAGTTCTAGTTGAAGCTGGATACCAACCCGAAATGGCTTACTTCGAATGTCTCCATGAGCTCAAGCTCATCGTTGACCTGATGAACGAGTCAGGCATCGCCGGTATGCGTTTCTCGATCTCCGAAACAGCTGAATACGGTGACGTGGCAGTTGGACCGAAGATCATCGACGCATCCGTCAAGAAGCGCATGGTCAAGCAACTCAAGGAAATCGAGAGTGGCAAGTTCGCCAAAGAGTGGACCAAAGAATACGAGACCGGTTGCAAAAACTTCAATGCCCTTCGTAAAGAAGGCGCAGATCACCAGATCGAAAAAGTTGGTGCGAAACTCCGCTCGACAATGAGCTGGATCAAGCAGACCAAAATGAAAAAGGGCGCTAGCCAAGCAAGCTACGTTTCGTCTTCCAAGTAATTTCAGAAGACTTTCTAAAGCCCGACTCCAATTTAGGAGTCGGGCTTTTTTTTTACTCAACGAGTGGTGGCTGGTAGCCACGCTTTTGCACCGGTGCTGCGGCTTTCGCTGCTTTTGAAAAAGCCGTCGAGGCCGCGCCGACCTTCCAGATCTTCGATCGCCTCAGCGGGACTTGCATGACGCCAGCGGAATCCGGCTTCACGCAAGCGGAGGGGTTCCGCCCAGCGGCTTTTTAAAATGAGCTCGGCTTCCGTGTCCATGAACACAGCGCCGACTGCGAGTAACCATTTTGTAGCTGGAATACCGACGGGCATTCCCAGTGTTTCGCGGAAATAGCGCATCCAGTTGCGATTAGATGGGAACTCTGGAGAAGTGAGATTTACCAATCCTTCGAGGAATGGATCTCGCATGATAAATTCCACACCACGCAGAAAATCTTCCATATGTATCCAGCTCACTTTCTGATTTCCACTACCCATGGTTCCACCGAGCGCTTTTCGCGTCAGACTGCTAAGTATGTCGTATACTGTGTCTGGTTCGTTAGCCAAAACCATTCCAGTGCGTATCGCAACTTTACGGGTCTCCGCTGGAATTTTTGCTGAGAAAAAAGCATCTTCCCAAGCAGCAGCAACTTCGTGGGAGAAGCCTTCTCCAGCTTCCCCGTCCCACTCATCTTGAGGCTTATCTTCGGCATGCCGATACCAAGTCGCAGTGCTTGAATTGATCCACAGCTGTGGGGGGATCCGGCAGCGGGCAATTGCTTGGCCGATGGCCTGAGTGGATGCGACGCGACTGCTAAGGATCTCGTCCTTGTTTGCCTTATTGTAGCGGCAGTCCACGCTGCGACCCGCAAGATTGATCACTAATTCAGCCCCTTCCAAGGCATAGGCCCAAGAACCGGCATTCTCTCCATCCCATTCCAAGAACATTCCGTCCCCGCTCCAGCCCTTTTTGTTGCGAGCGATCACAACGACTTCTCTCCCATTCCTTGCGAAATGGCGGCTTAGGTAGCGGCCGAGAAAGCCGTTTCCTCCAAATATTACAACTGTTGAGTTCATGATCTATTATCCAAGTAGTTTAGCCGCAAGCTGGATTGCAAATCCGTGTTTCATCGAAGCCACACGGTCAGAAATATTCGAGGCGAATCCCACGAAGTCTTTCAATTCCCGAACCTGCTTGTTGAATGCTTCTGCATCGTCGCCCTTCAAGTCTTGTGTCTCCTCTGCGCAGCGGTTGAGTAAAGCAAGTGCTGGCTCGATCTCGCGCCGTTTGCGCTCTCTCGCAACGATGCGGAAAATTTCCCAAACATCCTTCTCAGCTTCGTAAAAATCGCGTCGATCGCCTTTAATGACGATCATTCTTAGTAGGCCCCACGCCACAAGCTCCTTGAGGTTTGAGTGGGCATTGCCCCTGCTAACGGAGAGCTCTTCCATCACTCCGTCGGTGCACATCGCGTGGGAGGAAGTCATTAACAACGCGTGGATCTGAGCCATTGTGCGATTTATCCCCCACTGGGTGCCAAGCGCTCCCCATTGTGCGATAAACTCATCTCGCGAAGTTTTTAGTTGAGCGGCTCCTTGATTCATTACTTTCATTAAATACTGAAAATAATGAATTTCAAGTAGAACTTTGGATAAATCGACGACCCAACCACTGGATAAAAAAAACGCCGCCTCCCTTAATTAAAGGAAAGCAGCGTTATCGAGAGAAAATAACTTAGAGAGAGGCTTTGAGAGAATCAAACTGCTTCCGTTTGAGTTTCAAATCAGCCTCCATTTTTTCTATTTCTTGTCCGAGCTTAAGCATACTGCCGAGTTTCTTTTGAATGTTGCTCGAGCTGCTGGTGGTTTTTCCGCCGGATTTGAGACCTGCGTTTTTCAACCAAGTTGCGATCGTGAGTTGCGAAATGCCAAACTTCGCAGCAGCAGCACTCTGGCCTCCACGTCCGTTTTTAGTATTAAAGTCCGTTACAAACGAAACAACCTTACTTTTTTCTTCGGGCGTATATCGTTTACCGCGGACAACCTTTTTATTATTCGATGCTGTAGTCATTACAGACGGAAATTAATACAAGTTACCACTACTGCAAGTTTTAAGATTAGATCTTTTTTAGGAATCTTTACTTAATTGGTTAACTTAGAAATTTAATCAAATCGTTAAGGTTGGTTATCCAATAGTTAGCGCCCTTCCTTACTGCTTCGCGGTCAACAACGCCTCCGTATCCTATCATTAGATCTACGTCGGGCTTGGTCTCTAGATCGGAGATGCCATCTCCTACCATGATTACGGACTGCGGCATCATTGCGCTCTTCCATTCACGAATGATCTCGTTTTTGCCAAGATTTCTCGTTGTGGGATAGGTTTCTCCGTATCCACAATATTCGCCTAAGTCGTTAAAGTATAGTGGGACAGCCTCGATATGATGAATTCCGAGATGGTCGGCAAAAGGTCTGATGATTTGCTCGAAGCCACCTGAGAGGATAACGATCTCCCAACCATTCGTTCTTGCCGCTTTAACACATTGTTCTGCTCCATCGACCATGCGTTCAAGGTATTGGCGGCTAACGGTATCTACCATATCGCGCGTCGGCTTAATCACCTGCATACGTTTTTTAAACACCTCAGCAAGAGGCATCTCTCCGTTCATTGCTAAGTTTGTTAACTCAACAATTTTTTTATAAGATTCTGTATCCGATAGATTTGCGAGTTCGTCTATGCCTTCTATTGCGCTCAAAGTTGAATCGCAGTCTAAGAATAATATTTTCCCCTTAGGTTTTGTAATAGGCTGGATAATCACTTCGCTATTCTCGGGAATTAAATCGAATAGTTCGGCCATGTCATGATTTCTGAGCCTGATGCAGCCGTGACTTGCCGGGGAGCCGATGAGATCTTCTTGATTGGTTCCGTGAATATAAATGAAGCGTTCGCGTGTGTTCGTGTTGTCCGCATCCAAGCCCTCGAGTCGGAGAATACGGGTGAGAATGAGGTCATCTTCAGTGATTTGTGATTGATTCCAAATGCCGTTAGTTTGGCGCGCTTTAAAGATAGTTCCGAGTGGTTCACCGGCTCCAATCTTCTCCGAGATACGGAATCTACCAGTTGGAGTGCGTAAGCTTCCTTGGGTGAATCCCATGCCTTTGGCACTCGTCGAGACTGGAAATGATCGGATTTTCCTGCCGCTTTCAAACAGCTCGAGAATCTGCTCGTCTATGGAAATTTGCAATTGGCAGCTGGGTGAGGCGGGAGCATTCATGATTCGGTTTGGAAAACGGCTATGGCATTGTGACCGCCCATGCCGTGGGCAAGTTTGTAGACTGGTCCCGAGAGTTTACGGCTTTCAAGCGGTGCCGGGAAATGGCCAGTTCCAGAGGTTGAGCTGAGGTTTGGAGGACTCATTCCGCGCTGCATGAAACTCAGTAGTATCACGCTTTCCAATAGGCCGCTGGCACCGACCGTATGGCCGATGAAGGGTTTGAGTAGGCATAGATCGATGGCTGAATTCGGAAAACATTGGTTG
>Ga0307939_1000680_pt1 | contig 18727 bp, 9 predicted proteins | sample OrgLakmetagen122_FD_201844 | JGI IMG/M metagenome (GOLD analysis project Ga0307939, IMG submission 201844) | Saline water microbial communities from Organic Lake, Antarctica - #122 | ecosystem: Environmental > Aquatic > Non-marine Saline and Alkaline > Saline | place: Antarctica: Organic Lake... | reverse complement strand
AATTTGCGTCCCTCACGGGGCAAATTATGCGACCTACGCTGAAGTCGGATTTGTCCGTGGACAAATCCTAGCGCAGATTACGCTTCAGCGTAATATGCGACCTTCGCACTAAAGCGTAATAAGCGCTAGGATTTTTGCGGACGCAAAAATCCGACGCTAGGATTTTTGCGTCCGTCCGAGCGAATCGCCCCGCTATTCGCGAGGCTAGGTTCGCTCGGAGAGTCGGAATTGGCGTGCGCCAATTCCGAGCGCAGAAATTGCCCCGTGAGGGACGCAATTTCTGCGACCTTCGTCGGATTTTTGCATCCGCAAAAATCCTAGCGCTTATTACGCTAAAGCGTAATAAGCGACCTCGCTGAGCGAACCTACAAAAATCCGACGAAGGTCGCAGAAATTGCGTCCCTCACGGGGCAATTTCTGCGCTCGGAATTGGGTCGGATTTGGCCTACGGCCAAATCCGCCGGCGTAATTGGCGCACGCCAATTACGCCGCCCCGTGAGGGGCGCCAATTCCGACTCTCCGAGCGAACCTAGCCTCGCGAATAGCGGGGCGATTCGCTCGGACGGACGCAAAAATCCTAGCGCTTACCCGTGAGGGACGCTTTAGCGTCCCTCACGGGTAAGCGACCTCGACCCCCCTACGGGGGGAGAGCGGACCTAAAAACTCGAATGTTTTCTCCCCCGAAGGGGGCAAAAATTCGACTTTTGTACCGCCTGCGAAATTATTGTACGAGCGAACGATCCCCTTATATATATAGGGGATCGTCGCTCCCCCCCTTCGGGGGGGTAGGTTCGCTCGTAGAGTCGGACCCGTGAGGGTGGCGTCCCCCGCCCCTGGCGGGACGGGGCGTCGTAATTGGCCCCCCCCCGTAGGGGGAGGGGCGCCAACCCGTGAGGGACGCAAACCCGTCCCGCCAGGGGCGGGGGACGCGTCCTCCGTCGGATTTTTGTAGGTTCCCCTCACGGGTCTCCTGCCCCCCTCACGGGTCCCGCGAGGTCGCTTACCCGTGAGGGACGCTTTAGCGTCCCTCACGGGTAAGCGACCCCCTCACGGGGACCCCCCTACGGGGGGAGAGCGGACCTACAATAAAGGCTTTATTGCAAGAATTGATGAGCAACTTAGAATTATTAAAGGAGGTGAAAGCCTCTTTATAAAACTTAATTATATGTTGCGTAAGTGGTGTAATTTTTACTGTGTAGGGAATACCTCGAATCAATTAAGTAAGCTGAATTGGCTGCTATGGCATCGTGTATATAAATATTTCTACCGCTTATACAGGAGTAAACCCCAGTTCCGCAAAAGTTCTACGGGCGTTTACGCCCGAAAGCTTAGCGCTTACATCTGGAAAAATCATCTTAAAAAGCATATGGGTTCTAACAAGTGGTGGTCTATTTATCGCGGAGAGAGAAAGCTTTCGCGTGCACGTCACGAAGACCTTTTTCTCTTTATGCCAAGGAAGACAAAAATCCTTACACCGGAAGTACTCTTAAGACGCCCCGAGGAGACGGGTTCTTTAAGTGCTTACTATCCGGAAGATCGCAGACTCCTGGCGCAAAAGGCTATCCAATGGAAGTCTACCCTGAGCAGCGCTATTTTTGTACGCGCTCACAGAAAATGTCAGTGTTGTCAGTCAATGACAGGGATCTTATAGCTTCAGAAGAACGCTTCGAGTTCCATTACGAGCGAACTAGCCTCGCTAGTCGCTCCCCCCCTTCGGGGGGGTAGGTTCAGTCGGAATTGGCGTATGCAGCGTCCCTCACGGGTTGTCCTGCACGACCCTATATAAATAGGGTCGTGCAGGCAACCCGTGAGGGACGCTGCATACGCCAATTCCGAGCGCGTCCCCCGCCCCTGGCGGGACGGGTTTGCCCCGTGAGGGACGCAAACCCGTCCCGCCAGGGGCGGGGGACGCGTCCTCCGTCGGATTTTTGCGTCCGTCCGAGCGAATAGCCCCGCTATTCGCGAGGCTAGGTTCGCTCCCCCTTTGGGGGAGCGAACCTACCCCCCCGAAGGGGGGGAGCGACGATCCCCTTAGGGGATCGTCGCGAGTACACGAAAACATCGTCGATCCCTCCCCCCCGAAGGGGGGGAAATTCCTATATAAAGGAATTTTGTTAAGGTATAGAATTTTCTTCGAGTACGAGCGAACGATCCCCTTAGGGGATCGTCGCTCCCCCCCTTCGGGGGGGTAGGTTCGCTCGTAGAGTCGGACCCGTGAGGGTGGCGTATGCGTCGTAATTGGCCCCGTGAGGGGCGCCAACCCGTGAGGGACGCCGGCGGATTTGGCCCCCGTCCCGCCAGGGGCGGGGGAGGCCAAATCCGACCCAATTCCGAGCGCATAAATTGCCCCCCCCCCTACGGGGGGAGGGACGCAATTTATGCGACCTCCGTCGGATTTTTGTAGGTTCGCTCAGCGAGGTCGCTTACCCGTGAGGGACGCTAAAGCGTAATAAGGTCGCTTATTACGGAGCGCTTGCGCTCTGCGAAGCGCTCAGCTACGCTGAAGCTTCGCACTAAAGCGTAATAAGCGCTCGGATTTTTGCGAACGCAAAAATCCGACGCTAGGATTTTTGCGTCCGCAAAAATCCGACGAAGGTCGCATAAATTGCGTCCCTCACGGGGCAATTTATGCGACCTTCGCTCGGAATTGGCGCCCCTCACGGGGCCAATTCCGACTCTCCGAGCGAACCTAGCCTCGCGAATAGCGGGGCGATTCGCTCGGACGGACGCAAAAATCCTAGTGTCGGATTTTTGCGTTCGCAAAAATCCGAGCGCTTATTACGCTTTAGTGCGAAGCTTCAGCGTAGCTGAGCGCTTCGCAGAGCGCAAGCGCTCCGTAATAAGCGACCTTATTACGCTTTAGCGTCCCTCACGGGTAAGCGACCCCCTCACGGGGACCCCCCTACGGGGGGAGAGCGGACCTAAAAAGTCGAATATTTTCTCCCCGAAGGGGGAAAAAATTCGACTTTTGTTATGAAAAATATTTGATACTTTACCCCTACAAAAATGAGACATTTTTGATTTTTAGGATAATAGAACTCAAATTATTAATCCGTTTCGATTTTCCCATCAAAAAGGATCGTTTAAGGGGAGAAAAGTATAGCCCGCTCTACGAGCGGTCGAGACTCGCGTTACGTCCGCCGGTACCGGCGGACCCCGTGAGGGAAGCGCTCGTACAGAAAAACGTTGACATTTTTCTAGACGTAAGCGCTCGTACCGAGTTATACCTCTTTAAAATGAAATTCTCCAATACGAAGTCTATGTGTAGTCCGATAACGTAGTCTAATAGGATGAACAATAACAAAATATTCTACTTTTCTCGAAGAAAATTCTATACCGTAACAAAATTCCTATATAAAGGAATTTTGTTACGGTATAGAAAAAATGGATTTCATTGTTTTCCCCTAGATAATTTATAGAGTAGCAGAACATCTTATGGAAAATATCTCCCACTATCGGAGAGGTTTTTGACAATATAGACGATTATTAAATAGAAGTATAGGAGAATCTATCTACTTATGTATAGTATAGATTCTTCTATACTTCTATGAGTAAGTAACAGAGCTGTAAATCTTATTTACAGCTCCGCGACGACCCATCGATTCCCGTGATGAAGACGACTCCCCTTATATATTTCTATATATAGGGGGGTAGACCGTCTTCCGCTGGAAAAACGTTGGACCTTCAGCGTAGAGGAAAAAATTATAATTTATCAACTGTATCGAATTCGAATTTAATTTCTTTCCAAACTTCACAAGCAGCTGCTAATTCAGGAGACCATTTACAAGCTGAACGAATTACGTTACCACCTTCACGAGCAAGGTCACGTCCTTCGTTACGAGCTTGTGTACAAGCTTCTAAAGCAACACGGTTAGCAACAGCACCAGGTGCGTTACCCCAAGGGTGACCTAAAGTACCACCACCGAATTGTAAACAAGCGTCATCACCGAAAATTTCAACTAAAGCTGGCATGTGCCATACGTGAATACCACCAGAAGCTACTGGCATTACACCTGGCATTGAACACCAGTCTTGAGTGAAGTAAATACCACGACTACGGTCTTTTTCTACGAAGTTATCACGCATTAAATCTACGAAACCTAAAGTTACTTCACGTTCACCTTCTAGTTTACCTACAACAGTACCTGAGTGAAGGTGGTCACCACCTGACATACGTAAAGTTTTAGCTAAAACACGGAAGTGAATACCGTGATTTCTTTGACGGTCAATTACAGCGTGCATTGCACGGTGAATGTGTAATAATAAACCATGGTCACGACAGTAATGTGCTAATGAAGTGTTAGCAGTAAAACCACCAGTTAAGTAGTCATGCATTACGATGGGCATCCCTAATTCTTTAGCACATTGTGCACGTTGAAGCATTGCTTCAGCAGTTGCTGCAGTAGCGTTTAAGTAGTGACCTTTAATTTCACCAGTTTCTGATTGTGATTTGTAAATAGCTTCTGCTACGAATAGGAAACGGTCTCTCCAACGCATGAATGGTTGTGAGTTCACATTATGAAACTAGGACGCCACTTTTCGGTTGTATATAACAACGTCCCGTTCCCGAACCGTACGTGATAGTCACCTATCATACGGCTCTCCAGTGATACTTGAACCAGAGGAAGAAACGACTTGTCTTTCGAATCATACGAATGTACTACTTTTTTACTTTATTTTTTAATGAACTTATCGTTGTAGCGCTTCAGAAGCGCCGTGCGAATGTAATCCGGACAGTCCGGATTTTCTAATTGGAAGTCTGATGCCCAGAATTTCTCCTCGGGAGATACTTCCGTTAAAAGGTGTGAGTAATGGCGACGAAGCGACACGTACGCGTTACCCGTGATGTTATGTCTTTTAGAAATATGGTAAATTTCATTTCTGAAATGAACCGCAAATTGGCGAGGAGTGAAGTCCTTGCAGTGTTTGCATATGATGTTATTGATGACTTTAGATTCAAAGAGTATAGTATTGATGTTGATTTTTACATTTGAGCGTTTGTTTTTGTTTGTTCCACCTGCTTGCAAAGTACTAAATGTACCAATTAGAGCAGTGGCGGGGGGGCATTTATAGTTTTCCGAAACGTCATCAATAATTCTTCTGAAGTCGGTTTGTTCAACCTTCTTCTCAACCCCTTGGTTGACCTGTGTTTCGACTTTATCGGCCTGGTCCATAAGTTCCTTGCCGATAATTTCTGTTTTGTCCATAGGAGGCTTGTCGTCAGCCCCTGAAATAGGAGGCTTGTCGTCAGCCCCTGAAATTTTTTTCGATTGCGTTTTTGTCATGTTTTAAGTGTTTTAATATATTAGTATTATGGCTCTCTTTTGTTAGTCAGGCCACGAGAAATTAAGAGAAGTTAACGGGTAGTTAACAACAAGTAACTTTCGGGTTGGCCTAGACGAGAGTCGTAGAATTCTGACAGCGATATGCTATCGTAATTCCCGTCGTGTATACATTTGTGATGATGTTTACAAACGGGAATTTGTTTCCTGTTAAGGAGCTGTAGTATGCGCGTAAAGCCGAGCTTAGCTTGCGTACGATACCCTCGGATATGTCGGACGTGGTGCATTTGTATGTCCTGTGAGGTACCACCGATAACGCAGCGAGAGTTTAGTTTGAAGGCAGTTCGGTAGTAAGCTTTAGCGTTAGAGATAAAGTCGCTAGCCGCGAGGGCTTGAGGGTCCCGGTATTCGTATTTGCTGTATAGATTTGTAAGAATCCTATCGCAAGTGGCTTTAAGTATGGGCCAGTAGTGTTTGCAAGTAAGGAGGGAAACGACCTTATCTTTGTTGTTGTATTTGTACTTAAGGGTGATAGGGTGAGAATGCTTTTTTATAAGCTTCCGGATAGTTGTGCGGTGCTTTTGGCAAAGCGTTTTGTAGCATGAGTATTCGTATATATATACGAAATAGTTGAGAGTGGACCTAAAGTTTATTAGGGGTGCGTAGTAGTTTACCGTTCCCGCTATGATTTGATTGTATCTGTGGATGATTTCGTAGTCATGGAGCGTGGACCAGGCGGGCTGTTCTCTAGGTCTGCCTTTATTGTCCAGGAATCCCTTCCAGATCAGTCGCGAGCGAAGCCGATCCTTGTCGATTCCTATGACGTTAGTTTGGCCGGTCACCCTCTTAAGGGTGCCAGTTTTGGTGTAGGTTAATTTCTGGTTTTTTTGCGCTTTGATGGAAAATGATAAGAATAGTGCAGGAGTCCTGCTAAGATCCGTAATTTTCGTTTTTTCCAGAGATAATGTAAGGCCTAGATACACTTGGAGGAAACTGGCGATTTTATTTTTTATTAGGTTTGCAAGGCATCTTTTTCCGTTGGTAAAGAAGATCCAATCGTCGGCGTAACGTACGTAGTGATAACGTAGTTTGGACTGACGTTGGGATTTGCTTGGGGTATTGATGGTCAGTAGATTGTACCTTCTAACCTCACGTTTGTGATGTAGTGCGCTTTCGCGATGGATGGGAGGTAGGAGCTTTAGGCTCGAGGGACCAGTAGGTAAACGTACTGTTCGGTTGTCCTTGGTTCTGAAAGTACCGCCAATTTTTGTGTACAATTCGTATTTGTGTTTGTGACTTCGTTTTTGGTGTATAAGTGACTTGTAGAATGCGGAATTCTTGTTAACTCCTTCGTGACGGTTTTGTCTTTTGTTGATGGCGTTAAAAGTGGAGTTAATGTCTAAAAGGATGAATCTGTCAAATTCATGCATGTAGATATTCCAGAGAGTAGGACTCACGATGCCGCCTTGGGGGACGCCCAATAGCGGGTCAGTGCGAGTATTTTGGAGTTCGTCGAAGATGCCAGCCTTGCAGCATTTTAGTATAAGTGCCAGGAATTTTTTGTCCGTAATTCTCCTAGAAAGGAGGCGGATAAGTGTATCGTGTTGTAGGCAATTGAAGGCCCCTTTAATATCTCCTTCGATGGCGGTTTTCATCCCTTGAGTTTTGGCAGGGATGTCTTTGATGGAGTCATGGCACCCGCGGTGGGGTCTGAAGCCGAAGCTGACGTTTAAGGCGTCGAACTCAGGTTCGTAAATTTCTGTAAGGATGAGGTTGATAGCGGCCTGGACCACTTTTGCGTCGAAGTCGGGGAGACCTCCATTTATGTATGGCCGTCCTGATTGTATTAAATTCTTTGGATCCTTCCAGAATTTGGCGGTACCCTTGCCGGGTTTTGGGGTCCATTTGCGTCTGACATCAGGGAAGTTGTAAGTACCATTGGCGAGTTGTTCACTCAGGGAGTGTACACGGGAGTTACAGAATTCATCCGCGGTTTGTGATTGGGTTCCAGGGGTCATGGCCCCTGCGTTAGGTCGTATTCTGTGATAGGCCAAGGTAAGAATTTCGATGCTAGAGACAATAGGCATTATGTTGTTGATGATTGGAGGGGACTCTTTTTCAGCGATGGCCTTAAAGGTCCTCGTTCGTATTGAGGTAAGAGTTTTTCTTTTGTTTTGTACAAGAGAGCGGATGTCACCACTGGAGCCGCTTAGTTCCTGGGTGATCTGCTTAGTGCGGATAAGTTTTTTTTGTTTGTTGTCAGGGTCTCGGTTTATACCGAAGTAGCCCGTTTCGTGGAAGTTTGAGGAATTCATGAGTAAAGTATATTCATTCTGTTATGACTGAAAAGTCGTTTTTTTCGTTTTCTGGCCCGAGACTAGGCGTACATCGTGGGATGTGTATGGAATTTTAACCGTCGAGGTCTTCCCCGTTAGCTCGCAGCTAACGGGTGGTCCTGCTTCGTCTCGGTCGCATCACCTGTCCCTCTTGGGGGACTCTCCTGACCCTATGTGGGAGGTCTCGTCCGGTGAAAGACTTAAACCTCTAGCCCCCCCTATAAAACCGTATGTTGAGTGGGCGTGTGTGTTGAGGTTTTTTTAGGGGGTAGACCTTAGTCAGCCCAGTTGTTTGATTTGTAATACATTGCGATCTGAGGCCCGTTCTGGAGTCCGTTAATCGAGATAGACTCAAAAGTCTATTACCAGCTTCTGCGGGTTATCCAGGTGGTCGACGAAACTGACCCCTGGGCAGATGCCCTACCAGCGCGGTAGTCGTGAAGGAGGCACGTGGTACTCCTGCGAGTTAGGCTGAAAAGCTTGTCCTCATGTGTGAATATGTATTGTGTTCGCGTGTGTGTATCGATCGCGTTTCCTTGCGCCGCATTCATGTCCGTAAAATGTCGTCATCGTATCGCTTGGAGGGTCTTTGGCACCCGTGTTGCTGTGGGTATTCTGGCCCGGGATTGACATGTGGACGTATAGACGCTTCTACCTTAGCTTCATCCCCGCGGATCTTTCCTCTATAGTGTTAGATCGGGATTGTTGGCGTGTGTACAGGGGATGTAGGCATGGATTCCTACGCTAACCTAGCGTGGGGGGCATGGCCCCGGTATTATAAACTAACAACTCGCACCTCATCGTCCTTCGTGAAGTCTAAACCCCCACGTAAACATTCGTAAACAGCACGTCCGTAGTTTTTAGCTGATAAACCTAATTTAGGTTTAATAGTACAACCTAATAAACCACGACCGTATTTGTTTAATTTGTCACGCTCAACTTGAATACCATGAGGTGGTCCAACGAATGTTTTAACATAAGCTGGTGAAATACGAAGATCTTCAAGACGTAAAGCACGTAAAGCTTTGAAACCAAATACGTTTCCTACAATTGAAGTGAATAAGTTAGTTACTGAACCTTCTTCAAATAAATCGATGGGGTAAGCTACGTAAGCGATATACTGATGAAACTAAGCCCCCATCCTTTACGATAACGACGGATGAATTCGGGCTTCCCATTCGAGTGCGCACACTCTAAGTGGTTACCGAAAACCTAACAAGGGCTCGTTCCCGAACCGTACGTGATAGTTACCCATCATACGGCTCTCCACCAATGTACAGATTAGAATATTCGAGTTTGTTTTTTTTGGACACTTAAACCCAATAATAAATCACCTATGATTTATTTACCTTTTTTATTTTTGTTCTTTTTTTTGCCTTTAGGGGCAGATTTTACCATAGTGCGGCGAGCTTCTCGGCCCCTAGCTTCCCTAATAGCTAAGGCCTTGGCCACCTGCTCCGGAAATTCAGGATTACGATTATCATCGTGATATTCCGCAGCATACACGAGGTCATTTGAATCGAATTTTGTATCAGGAAATTCTTTAACTAGCGCGTTAGCTAGTGGGCCAGGCCAATCATTGGCCATTGATATTTTTGCGATTACGTCACGCATTGATTTAGCAAGTTGACGTACGGTACCTTTGTTTGAAGTTACATATTTAACTACTTCACGAAGAGTTTGTAGATCAAATGGAATCTTGTTAATGGTACGTTTTAAACTGGGGTTACCTGCATTGGAGCCCCCAGCCTGGCATAAAGCGGCAATGCCAACGACAGCCATACCAGGTGTAGTTTCAGATTTTTCTGCATATTGTTGGATTACTTTATGCACCAATTCTGGTGGTAAAGTGTCGATTTTTCGTTGTTCTTGGTCAGCTTGGACTTTTAAATCATTGGCGTCCAAGTTAGCAATCTCCTCAATGGATTGCGCAGCGTTAAGAGGAGAATCGTTGGGTGCAGGAACTGCCTCTTTATCAGGAGGGGCAGCTGGTGAGTTATCAGATTTGTTTGTTCTTGCAGCCAGAATAGTTAGAGGTCTAGTCATAATTAGTTTTTTGTTTAAAGTAGTTATTTAAGCTTCCCGAAAAGTAAGTTCTAGATTTTTCGTCAATAACGAAATCCGGCGATTTTTTCTCCGAACTTTTGTTTCCGCCACTAGAGTTCTCACTTTTAGAGGATTTTTGGCCCGAAGGTCTTGACGGAGTGTTGGAAAAACGAAGTAAGCTTTCGGGAGCACCCATACGGATATCGTATAGGTCATCTAGAGAAAGTCCGTCGTATTTACCGGAGTGAATATTTTGGTGGCAGTTCTTACAAACTGGAATTTGTTTTCTGCCTAGAGCAGCGACAATTTTGTCGAACCCTTTGTATCCCGAGTAACGCTCCCCTTTGTGTCTTAGCGGTTTAATGTGGTGAAGAGCGTGGGATGGCGATGCGCATACAGCACATCCAGATTCTGATTTGAATCTTGTACGGAAGTTGACTTTATTTAGGGTCAAGAAATCTATTGTTGGTATGATAATTTCGTCATCATCTGTAGCATGACGGAGTCTTAATGCCTTGGACATAAGCTCGTGGTAGTTTAGGAGAACTTCCCACTTCTCATCGTTGTTGAAATGATATTTAACAGCGATGCGAAGGTTTGATGGTTTTTGTTTATACCAATTTAGTAAAGGATCTGACTTATCTTTGAAGCCATAAGTTTGGATAACACTTTTTACCGACATTCGATGTTTAGTAGCAAGTGTTTTAAGACACGCGTAATAGTTGATATAGACCCATCTATTAATGCGGCTAGGGAAGGTGATAGTTCTGATGTAGTAGTTGGCGAAACCCATCATAAACTGGTTGAATTTTCGTATGATTTCCTGGTCTGTTAAGACCGTAAGGAAACCTACCTCACGAGGGCGATTATATTTATCTAAGTATCCTTTTAGAAGATATCTAGATTCTAGTCTTTGAACATCTGGGAATATTTGTAAAGATCTGTATCTTTGGGTTGTCTCCTTACTAGTTTTAACTAGGTGGGCATTGGTAGGAAAATAGATTTCAAAGCCTAGAAATTGGACTTTAGATTTTTGTAGATTTGTGACACGAGTTTTTTCTAAGCTCAGAGTTAGTTTTAGCTTGTCCTTTAAGAAATCTGCCACTTCGGTTTTAACCATAGTTGCAGTCTCTAAATCACCAGAGGTAAAAATAACCCAATCGTCGGCATATCGGATATAGGCTAATTTGAGAGGTTTGCTTTCTAGGTATCTAGTTTGAGACCTAATACGGTCGGCATCATGGAGTGCTCTTTCTTTAACTTGGGTGTATTCAATTAGTAGATTTGATTTCTCCTGTTCAGATAACTGATTAAGGAGGTATGTTTTAAAGGACTTACGCCAATTGAAAATTGTGCCGCGGTCCCTATCATGGTTGTAGTTTTCTAAAAGAGCGTTTATTTTTTTTGTTTTATCTTCCAGAGTAGAATTATTTGGAATGATGATGATTTTTTTTAGATATTGTGATTTTTGGACGTGATTATAAAAAGGCTCAGGACGAACATCGTCGATGCTATTAAGCTTTGCAAGTTGTACTCTGGTACGTCTAAAGGTAGAGCGATTTCTATCATAATCGGGAGCTACCTTAAGAATTTGTTGGTCTGGGGATAATTTTTCGGAAATTCTTTTTGGAAGATCATTGTGGACGAATAAGTCAAACGTATGCATATATATGTTGAATAATAGAGGACTAACGATACCCCCTTGAGGGATGCCTAAAAGAGTGTCCTCGTAAACCCCTTGGTCCATAATACCTGCTTTAAGGGCAGATCTTATAAGATTAAGGAACTTTGTATCTTGGATTGTAGTAGCGAGCTGATCCATTAGGATATTGTGATTGACATCATTGTAAGCTCCTTTGATGTCTCCTTCAATGGCATGGTAAGTACCCTGGGCTAACCCAGTGATCTTAACGATGGCTTGATTAGGGTCTTTTTTAGGGCGGAAGCCGAAATTGGAATTCAACTTCTCGAAGATAGGTTCGTAAATACATTCAATAACTAACCGAATAGCAGCTTGAACTACTTTATCTTCGAAGTCTGGGAGACCAAGTGGTCGTTTTTCCGGTTTTCCGGGTTTTTCTACATATATACGTCTAATGGGGTTCCATGTGAATAAGCCGGATTTCAGTTTTTTTGATAAGTTGTAAAACCTATCGTTAGAGAAATCGTCAGCAGTGTCGGGAGTCGAGCCCGGAGTAAGGGCACCTTTGTTCTTTTTGATTTGAGCAAACCCAATTCGCAAAATATCTGGATCTGCGACGATGTTGAATATGTCTTCAACAGGAGTTATAGGTTGGTTCCCGTCTACTTGAGTGGTAACACGGTGGTTAATGCGCTTTAGCACAGACAGGGATCTGTGTTCAGGCAAGGTTTGGGACATATTAATTAATTCTGTGAAAGAACTAGTTTTTTTGTACGGAGCCCATTTCGCCTTCGGGATGTGATCCCAATGCTGAATCTGGGAATTTGTGATTGTTTTATTGTTCATAGGTAATTGATGATTCATATAGTGTGTTAAGTAATTATTATTATTAGAGAGTTAAACCGAGAGATACATGGTGTCTCCGGAAAACATTCCTCATTTGTAGTTGTGATTCTAATCAGACAAGGAGCGAAGCGCACGTTTGCCAAGAGGCGTCCAACAATTCTGGACCGTGAGCAACTTCCTTGTCGACATTGGCTACCATTCTCGTCCTGGTAATGAAGGCATTACACCTTCGGACTTCAATGGTTCTTCCGGCATGTCACCCTTATCAAAAGGTGTGATTTAGCCGGCATAGGTGCTTTCGCTAATGTCATTTTCTAATATGTGCTGTAGGGAGTCCGGTACCTCATATGTCTGCCTTACACAGGGCGCACTTTCGTAGAAAACCCTTACGAAGCGGTGTGTGGTTTGGTGGGCGAGTCACCCAGACGAGGCGGATTAGGATATGCATCTTCATCCCTAAAATAAGTGTATTCCTGGTTAATAGGTGCGGAAAGAGATTTCCGGCCAAAGGAATGGTTTCAGCACGAGTCTCCTCGCTTGAAGGAAATCAAGCTTTTATACCATGCTATTGTCCCCTAGTCGTTTCGACATTTATTTGTGGAAATAATATTCGCAGGAGTATTTGTATGATTTGTGGGTTAGTCAGGTAAGGTATATGGATTCAGCCCGCCCCGGGCTGTGGGATTTTACCCCATGACATAAGCTATTCACCTCGCACATTTTCTTCACCCGGCACTGGTTCAAGATCATAACAACGACCTTTATATTTGTCTAAACTTGTAAGACCATCAGTCCATACAGTAGTCCATGTACCAGTTGAAGATTCAGCTGCTACGGCTGCACCACATTCTTCAGGTGGAACACCTGGTTGTGGAGTCATACGGAAAGCTGCTAAAATATCAGTTTCGCTAACTACGTAGTCCGGTGTGTAATATGTTAAACGGTAGTCTTTAACACCCGCTTTAAAACCAGCCCCTGCTTTCGTTTCAGTTTGTGGAACCATTTTATTATCTTAAAATGAAACATTTTTGTCGATCCTAAAATAATCTATCCGATTTTGTATGAGCCTAATAAGGCTGGTGTATTTGTCCAGCCTTATGTACCACCTTTATATATATAAGGGTGGTATCAGACCAAGATGTACTCATAACCCTCTTTTATGAGGTTAACACGTCCCGTGAGGGGGGCATGGTACAGCTGGTGTACCATTACGACCAACCCGTGAGGGAGGCGCCCCCCTCACGGCGCCCGTGAGGGGGGCCTCTTTAAAGGTGTAAGGTGTAGGGCAATAAGATTGCCTCACATAACAAATCCGACCCTGTTTTTAGTACAGCATCTTATATAAAGGATTAATCAGGGCAAAATTGCTAATATATTTTTAATCATTATTTTTTGGGGAAAGAGGGACTTGAACCCTCACGATTCTCACGAATCAACGGATTTTAAGTCCGTAGCGTCTACCATTCCGCCATATCCCCTTTAATGAAAAATATTTTAACTATCTAAATAGTAGCATACTTGCGAGAAAAAAAAAATGGCGCGTCCCCCGCCCCTGGCGGGACGGGTCCCGGATAATCAAGGATTGGTTGCGCTGCCCTCACGGGCCTCCCCCCTACGGGGGGGGGTTGGATTTGTTAACTACGAGTACTAAGGTCCCACTTTAGCGGATGCTGGCGCGCAGAGCTCGTCCGTCGTTTTTTATAACCCACCAATGCGGATATAGGACGTAATCAAAGTCGAAGTTTTCCCCCCCTTCGGGGAGAAAATCTTTTGGTCCCCCTCCCTTATATATGGGGTCTCCTGCCCCCCTCACGGGCCCCCTACGGGGGGTCCCCGTGAGGGGGTCGCTTCCCTCACGGGTACGGAGCGCCCCTCACGGGCCCGTGGGGGGGGGCGCGACCCTCACGGGTCCCTTCGAGCCCCGTGAGGGGCGCTCCGAGTCGATTAGCGAGTACGAGTTTATCGAAGAAATTTATTATCGTCCCCCTCCCCCCTGCGGGGGGGGTCGGACGATAATAAATTTCTTCGATAAAGATTACATACAATCGTAAACCGACGAGTCTCGTTTACAAGAATGCGAAGCGGTCCCCCCTTTAGAATATTAGAATATTAGAATATTAGAATATTAGAATATTAGAATATTAGAATATCACGTTTCCCATTTGGGACATATCGAAGAAAATCCTATATTTATAGGATTTTCTTCGAGATCTCTAGGTCCGCTCTCCCCCCGTAGGGGGGTCGAGGTCGCTTATTACGCTAAAGCGTAATAAGGTCGCTTATTACGCTAAAGCGTAATAAGCGCTAGGATTTTTGCGGATGCAAAAATCCGACGCTAGGATTTTTGCGTCCGCAAAAATCCGACGGAGGTCGCATAAATTGCCCCGTGAGGGACGCAATTTATGCGCTCGGAATTGGCGTGCGCCAATTCCGACTCTACGAGCGAACCTACCCCCCCGAAGGGGGGGAGCGACTAGCGAGGCTAGTTCGCTCGTACGCGTTTTTCCTATATATAGGAAAAACGCGGACATAAAATTTTTGATTCCGACGGGGTCAGTTGTACGAATAGGGGAACAATAAATTCGAATGGTTAGTAGACCACACCACGCCCTCATAAAGGCTTATACTATAATTCACACGTCGGTTAAAAAATCAATTAATACTATATATAATATGTTTATATTATCATATAAAGCGGAGCACTGCTTAGCAGCCCGCGCATTACACCCGCCTCCCCTAAAAGGAAGCGGGTGTAATACATTAATAAAGTTTATATAATTAGTCCCATTCTACCAGAAAAATTCTTTATTGTGCACCACCTGTCCAACGACCAGTCATTTGTAACCAGTTTTGTGCTTCAATATAATTAGTGGGAGCTAATCTTATGGCTTCTTTCCAGTAATCGGCCGCTTTTTCAAATAATATTTGTGATATTTCGGATTGACCGCCAAAAGCAGCTTGTTCTCCTCGATAATGATAAATAACAGCAATATTATTTAAAGCACTAGGTAATGAAGGATTTCTTTCTAAAGATTGATAATAATATTCTAGTGCTCTACCATGTTCACCATTACTTGTGTGAATTAATCCTATATTATATAAAATATAACTTCTGTCATATGCATCTGTTTCTAGACGCATGGCTTCATAATAATTTTGAAGTGCTTCAGCATATTCACCCTCCGCTTGTGCTGACATACCATTTCTATAATAAGAAAAAGCTTGTTTTTCACGTTGTGAAGTAGGTAAAACCTTTAATATAATATCAGCTATTACCGTAAACGTTTTATCAATGAAATTATCATTACGTTGTGTACGTGGCATTTTTTCTTTTTTAGTCCCCCCCCATATACATATATATATGGGGGGGAAAACATTCCAAAACCATAGTCGGCGTTCAAAGTGCTAAGCGTAAGTGGCGTGGATAGCCCTGATTGTCAACGCACTGTCATTCCTACGATATCTTATATATAGTAAGAATGACAGTGAACCGCTTCTCTGAGCGCTATAGCGCCACCGTTCTATTTGTTCTGGAGGACGCCTAAAGGTCCTCCCCAATATATATTGGGGAGGACCTTTAGGCGTCAAATGACAAATCCTAATAGGACCCCCCCCCTATATATATATATATATAAGGGGGGGGTCCTATTTTTCGCTTCGCACACGGCCTCCCCTTCTAGCAGGGGAAGGCCGTGTGCACCCGCTTTAAGATGCCCCCCTCACGGGAGGAGATAACCCCCTTAAAAGAGGGTTAAAACATCCTCGTGACATACCACCTTTCTATTTATAGGGGTGGTATGTCAGGGTGGAAAAAAGAAAAAAGAATAATACAAAAGCGGGGAGCTTAGCACACAATTTTACGCTTTTTTTCCTACAGTTGGAAGATTTAAACAGTCTTAATAATAGATTGATTCTATTATCTATTGTAAGTCTTTATTTGCTAAGAAGCGTTTAACCTCCCTCTTCTCCCTATTCCCCTTTTGCGAAGAGGGTGAAGAGGGAGGGCTTAAAGCTGCCCTCCCTCCCTTCCTCTAAGAGGGGGATATTTAAACGCTTCGCACGTAAAAGTCGAATTTTATCCCCCGCGGATATAAGGGGGATAAAATATTCGAGTTTTATCGTACGAGCGAACGATCCCCTTATATATATAGGGGATCGTCGCTCCCCCCCTTATATATATAGGGGGGGTAGGTTCGCTCGTAGAGTCGGACCCGTGAGGGTGGCGTCCCCCGCCCCTGGCGGGACGGGACCCGCCGGTACCGGCGGACGGTCTCCCCCGCCCCTGGCGGGACGGGGCGTCTCCCCCGCCCCTGGCGGGACGGGTCCGACCCAATTCCGAGCGCGTCCCCCGCCAGGGGCGGGGGACGCGTCCTCCGTCGGATTTTTGTAGGTTCGCTCTCCTGCCCATATCCCTCCCCCCGTAGGGGGGTCGAGGTCGCTTATTAAGCTAAAGCGTCCCTCCCCGAAGGGGGGGTAAGCGACCCCCTCACGGGGACCCCCCTACGGGGGGAGAGCGGACCTAAAGAAAATTATATATGTCCGCGTTTTTCGTCGAAAAACGCGGAGATATCGAAGAAAATCGAAGATTTTCTTCGATATAATTTTCTTCGATAAAAGTCGAAGTTTTAAATATGTACGAGCGGACTAGACTAGCTAGTCCGCTCTGCTACCTGTATAGTCTCCCCCCCTGCGGGCGTGCCCCTCTATAAATAGAGGGGCACGCCCGCAGGGGGATTGACTATTCTATATATAAAATATTCGAGAAAAGTTGGACGCAAGCGTCCTCCCAAGGAATAAGCTAGCTACGACCCCCATAAGAAAGTGACAGCTAACAATGTCGTTACAATAAACTGTTTCTGAAAGAAAACGTACGCCCCATATATATGGGAGCGAACGCGCTTATAGACTTGTGTTGCAACCCTCTACAAGGTGCTTAAGCACCTGTGCTTTAGTTCGACCCCCTGGTAAATGTTATAAAAACCGCCTTGATACGATCGTGTTCTATTTTATACTTCAGGGGGTGAGGGTAAATGAAACGTCAGATTCGCAATAACAGGTAAATTGTGACTTGTAGACCAGGGGATGCTACGCGCCCTTGGTTAATATTTTTTTCATCCAGACCTTGACAAAATTTATATATATAGGAATTTTCTCCCCCCTTATATACGCGGGGGGACGGGATCGACGATGTTTTTCTATATATAGTAAAACATCGTCGATAATTATAAAGACAGTTTAACTAATTCGAAAAATTTAAAGTCGAAGTTTGTAATTTCTCTCCGTGAAATTACAAACTTCGAGTTTCTCTGCTGTGCGAAGGTCGCTTCCCTCACGGGTACGGAGCGCCCCTCACGGGGCGTCGGAATTGTCCCCCCCGCCCGCAGGGGGAGGGGGACAATTCCTAGCGCTTCCCTCACGGGTTGGGTCGGATTTAGCCTAATATACCCCCCCCTACGGGGGGGGTATATTAGGCTAAATCCGACCCAATTCCGACTCCCCCCAAAGGGGGAGCGAACCTACCCCCCCGAAGGGGGGGAGCGTCGCCCCCTCACGGGCCCGTGAGGGGGGCCCCAAATCGAAGTTTTCCGAAGGGAAAATCTTCGAGTTGTAGGTCCGCTCTCCCCCCGTAGGGGGGTCGAGGTCGCTTACCCGTGAGGGACGCGCCGCCCCAGCGTCCCTCACGGGTAAGGTCGCTTATTACGCTAAAGCGTAATAAGCGCTCGGATTTTTGCGTCCCTAACGGGGCAAAAATCCGACACTAGGATTTTCGCGTCCGTCCGAGCGAATAGCCCCGCTATTCGCGAGGCTAGGTTCGCTCGGAGAGTCGGACCCGTGAGGGTGGCGTATGCGTCGTAAGTGGCCCCGTGAGGGGCGCCAACCCGTGAGGGACGCCGGCGGATTTGGCCCCCGTCCCGCCAGGGGCGGGGGAGGCCAAATCCGACCCAATTCCGAGCGCATAAATTGCCCCCCCCCGTAGGGGGGAGGGACGCAATTTATGCGACCTTCGTCGGATTTTTGTAGGTTCGCTCAGCGAGCGAAGGTCGCATAAATTGCGTCCCTCACGGGGCAATTTATGCGCTCGGAATTGGCCCCGTGAGGGGCGCCAATTCCGACTCTCCGAGCGAACCTAGCCTCGCGAATAGCGGGGCTATTCGCTCGGACGGACGCGAAAATCCTAGTGTCGGATTTTTGCCCCGTTAGGGACGCAAAAATCCGAGCGCTTATTACGCTTTAGCGTAATAAGCGACCTTACCCGTGAGGGACGCTGGGGCGGCGCGTCCCTCACGGGTAAGCGACCTCGACCCCCCTACGGGGGGAGAGCGAACCTACAAAAATCCGACGGGGGACGCGCTCGGAATTGGGTCGGATTTGGCCTCCCCCGCCCCTGGCGGGACGGGGGCCTCCCCCGCCCCTGGCGGGACGGGTCCGCCGGCGTCCCCCGCCCCTGGCGGGACGGGTTGGCGCCCCTCACGGGGCCAACCCGTCCCGCCAGGGGCGGGGGAGACGCCCCGTCCCGCCAGGGGCGGGGGACGCCACCCTCACGGGTCCGACTCTGCGAGCGAACCTACCCCCCC
>Ga0307939_1000676_pt1 | contig 18822 bp, 10 predicted proteins | sample OrgLakmetagen122_FD_201844 | JGI IMG/M metagenome (GOLD analysis project Ga0307939, IMG submission 201844) | Saline water microbial communities from Organic Lake, Antarctica - #122 | ecosystem: Environmental > Aquatic > Non-marine Saline and Alkaline > Saline | place: Antarctica: Organic Lake... | reverse complement strand
CATGTTATCGAGATGCTTCTCTTTCACAGGGTTGACCGGCATATCGCCGACCCGTGGATTTTCTCCAACCAACATGCCTCCGTAGATCGCGTCGTTTGGACCGACGAACAGGGTGCCGCGGTCTTCGAGTGCTTGTAGGGAGTAAGTCGTCGCTGTTCCGTTTTCCATGGAAACCAAGGTTCCGGTGGTGCGGGTGACAATTTCTCCAGCGTGCGGAGCATACTCACGGAAAAGGTGCGACATGATGCCGTGACCGGAAGTGAGGTTAACGATTTCGGTTTCGAAGCCGATCAATCCGCGGGTTGGGATGAGCGCTGTGATCAAGGTTTCACCGGAGGGCTCGGTCTCCATGTTCTCCATCATGCCTTTACGGTTGATGATGGATTTCAGGATTCCTTGACTGTATTCGCCCGGAGACTCGACGTAGAGTGTTTCGAACGGCTCGAGAAGTTTGCCTCCTTCGTCGCGACGATAGATCACGGTCGGACGGGAAACACAGACTTCAAAGCCCTCACGGCGCATCTGCTCAACGAGGACGGCGATCTGCATCGAGCCACGTGCGGAGACGTTGAAAATACCTGCTTGATCAGTGTCGTCGACTTGGAGCGAAACGTTCGTCTTGATCTCGTGCATCAGGCGCTCACGAATGGCGCGGGACGTCACGTGCTTGCCTTCTTTTCCAGCGAGCGGGCCGTCGTTGATGGAGAACTCCATGGAAACGGTCGGTGGATCGATTTCCACGAATGGTAGTGCTTCCTGCTCTTTGGTGGCGGCGAGAGTCTCACCGATATCGATGTCCTCAATGCCTGCCGCGATGCCGACGATGCCGCCTGCGCCGCAACCTTCCGAGTCCTCGGTAGCGAGGCCGGAGTAGGTGAAGGTCTTCATGACTTTGGACTGCTGAGTTGTGCCGTCTTTACGATGAAGGAAAATGGTATCGCCCTTTTTGACGGAACCGCCGAGGACTTTCCCGACAGCCACACGACCGACGAAGCTGTCCCACTCGATGTTCGAAACGAGCATGTGGAAAGGTGCGTCTGGATCAGCTTTTGGCTCAGGAATGAAATCAATGATTTTACGGAGAAGCGGGATGCAGTCCTTACGCTCGTCATCCGGGTTATCCATGAAGTAGCCGTCACGGGCTGAACCGTAGCTGAATGGCGCTTCGAACTGCTCTTCCGTTGCGTCGAGATCGAGGAAAAGCTCGAGGACTTGATCGTGGACCTTAGCCGGATTGGAAAGTGGACGGTCGAGTTTGTTGACAACAACGATCGGCTTCAGACCTTCTTGGAGAGCTTTGCGGAGGACGAAACGTGTCTGCGCTTGCGGGCCGCCTGCTGCGTCGACGACGAGGAGGACGCCGTCCACCATTTTCATAACGCGCTCAACCTCGGCACCGAAGTCGGCGTGGCCCGGGGTATCAACGATGTTGATCGTATAGCCTTCCCACAGAATCGCAGTGCTTTTCGCTTTGATGGTAATGCCTTTTTCTCTCTCAAGATCCATGGAGTCCATGGCGCGTTCTTGCTGCTCTTGGTTTTCACGGTAGGTTCCACCGGCTTGCAGGAGTTGGTCGACGAGGGTGGTTTTCCCATGGTCAACGTGGGCGATGATGGCGAGGTTACGGATCTTAAGTGACATAAAAAAGTGGCGATGTACAGCCTTGGGGGCGGGGCTATGGAGGATTTTCACCCCATTGGCAAGGCGCGAATGCGGGACTCTGCTCAAAACAGGCTTAGGAAAAGTCAGAACACCCTAGAACGATGCCTGCCAAGCAACCGCGAATGAGTGGCGCGTGGTCGAAATGAACTTGAAGCAACGGCTCCAATTGTGAACCTCTCATCCGATGAAGGAAATCACTGTGGATTTTTTCGCGCGCGACCCCGTGGTCTGCGCCCGCGAACTCGTCGGATGCATCATGCACTGGGATGGCTGCTCTGGAAAAATTGTCGAAACCGAAGCCTACCGCGCCATCGGAGATGAAGCATGCCACACTTGGCTGCGGCCATCCTCACGCGAATACATCAGAACACATCAAGCTGGGGATGCCTACGTATATTTGAATTACGGAGTCCACTGGCTTTTCAACATCCTAATCAAAGGCCCGGAAGGAGACGGCTTTGTCCTGATCCGTGCGCTGGAGCCTGAAATTGGTATTGATACCATGCGCAAGCGCCGTGGGGACTTTCCCGATAAGCTACTAATGGCAGGGCCGGGCAGACTTACTCAGGCCTTGGGAATCAATGGTAGCGATCACGGCAGAAGCTTCCTCAAAGATGGTGCCGGCTCTCTGAAGAGGGGCACCGAGGGGGCTATAGTGTCCGGACCGCGCATCGGCATTTCGAAAGCAGTCGATTTACCTTGGCGCTTTGGCGATGCTGAATCGAAGTGCCTCAGTAAGAAATTTTAAAAGGCCCCGTTTAGCTTCCGACCAATCCAGAAAATTCCCAACAGGAATATCAACACCACAACTGTAGCCCAATGCGACCACAAGGGAATGCGGTTCTCTAGTGGCCTTGGCTCGGGAAGCGCATCGATCTCACTAATCAGATCCGGTAGCTGGTTGGCTGAAATACTGCGACCACGAGACACTCTGGAAATTTCTTCCAACACCTCCGGACGGGCCGGTTGCCCCGTTTTCTCGACACTCAATCCTTGGGAAATAATCTTCGTTTCCGTCGGTAAATCAGGCGCTTCGGAAGTGATCGCACGGAGCTTCCATTCTCCGGGTAGATTAATTTTAAACCGCCCGCTGTAGGCTCCCCACTCAGATTCGTTTTTCTGAAGCTCAAGTCTTTGGGTTTTGGCTGACGGAGACGTAATATCCACGCTAACGGTGCCCTCTTTCAATGGCGCACCATTCACATCGAACGCGTTTGCGCTCAACGTGACAGTCGCACCGGGCTCCGGGCGCTCCGGAGTAAAGAACATGCGGACTCTTTGGCCTGCCGCCATGTTACGCTGATAGCTCATCCAGCGAGCCACCTGTCCCCAGAAACGGTAATGGTAAAGATCCTCCACCCCACGGCGCCAGCGCCATGCGGAATCTATTCCCATAAACAATACCTTCCCACTACCAGCAGTTTTTGTAACCAACAGTGGGACCGGCCCGTAAGGTCCACGCCGATTCGCATGCACTGCGAGAACTTCAGTCCCGCCTTTTGCGCGGATGACTGGTGCGTGCCAGTAGAACCCGGGGAGGCGTTTCCAGACGTCGGGATTTTCTTCCTCAGAATCAGCCAGCATGGTGAGTAATGACGCTCTTCCTTCCGTTGTGAGATTCAGGGGAGTGGCGAGGTTTTCTGAAAAACCTTCAGCATTCTTGTCATCCAACGTCACTGGAATCAGGTCGGACAGCGCAGAATCGAGCAGACTCATTTGATTGCCTTGCGGACCCGGTAAAAATACCACACCCGATGCCTGGTTCTCGACCAAACCACGAATTTGCTGAGCTTGTTCCTTCGTCAGTTGATCCGGGCCGACTCCTACATCGCCAAGAAAGATCACATCGAACTTGGATAACTCCTCAAGCGTTTCTGGAAACTGATCGATGTAATCAAGCCCTTTGCCAGGTCCCAAGCCAGGGCGGAGGAGCAAACAAGAAAGCTCCACACCCGGGTCACGAGAAAGCGCATTTCTCAGAAACCGGTATTCCCAACGCGGCAGCGTCTCAACCACCAAGACACGTATTTGCTCAGGCCGCCCAGCAATCGTAAACTTGTGTGAGTTGTTCACCGCGACCAATTCCCCGTCCTCCACAGGAATCGACAGAGTTAAGGTCGACGAACCTTCTTTTTCCAGACGCCATAAAATTGAGTCGTAGGTCTCTTCGTTCGGCTGCAGAATGATGTTTTTCGTTCTTTCCCGTCCCGATTCATCTCGAAGCCGAACGATCGTCCTGACTTGCCGATCCAAAGATGAGCGGATCGTAAATGGAATTTGCACATTCTCTCCGATGATCCCGTAAGTTGGCGCAGTGACCTTTAGAACATCGAGGTCCGGCAGTCGTTCTTCAGCCCCCACTGGAATGGTGAAAATCGGAACGTTACGAATTAGATATTTCTGAGCTACCGAAACCGGCGGGGAGCCAATGTTGTAATCTCCGTCACTAAACAACACCACCGCACGAAGGTTGTTTTCGTTTTCAAGCAACTCTGAGAGTGGAGTATTTAAATCACTGCCAGTCATGCCCTCGCCTGAAGGGGTGGCGAATGATTGGGTGGCGACTTGATTGACACCGCCGGACCGTAGCGGCTGCCATAGCTCTGAAGCCAAAGCTTGCTCAGTCCATTTTTCACGTGAAACGATCTCGCCCGAACGTCCTGTATCGGACAGCTCTGCCGGAAGCTCCGCATCAATCGTTTGCATTGAGAGGGAGTCATCCCAGAGAATGGCGATCTTCGGTTTGGTCGTTGGGTTAATCACCGTCCGCCACTCAGGCTTCCATAGCAAAACGACCACAAGGCCGGAGATCACAAATCGCAGAATCTCAAGCGCTGCCGTCCGCCCTCGGTTCGGACTACGTTTCCAAGATAGGAAACAGAGGAAGGCCACCCCAAGTAAGGCGATGATACCAATCCAAAGGCTAAGAGGTGTAGGATTTAAATGGAGCAAAAGAGTGTTTCGAAAGACGTTCCATATTAGCTAGCCGATACACGGCACGGGAGCAAGAGGCGATGCACCTAGATAGCAGAAGAATTGACCAAGCTATGTTCCATGGTTTGCACCGCAAAATCGATCTCCTTGTCGCTGATACTAAAAGGTGGAGTCAGTGCCAACACGTCGCCACTTGGCCCGTCCGGCAATGCCAACACACCCGCCCGCAACATCTGTTTCACTGCCGATAAAACCCGCTCGCCGCTATCTGTCTCAACTCCCATCATCAAACCTCTGCCGCGGACTTCCTTCACGAAATCCAACTTTTCAATTTGTCGCAAAGCCTCCGACATCGCACCCGATGCCCTCATTACCATTTCGGCCGTGGCTGGGTCTCGATAATGCGAGATTGCTGCAAGCGCCATCGCACAACCCATCGGGTTACCCAAAAACGTGCTGGTATGAAGCGCCTCTCCGTCGCTTAGAGGCCATGTATCCATGACAGCTGCTTTACCGACACAAACAGAGATCGGAAATCCCCCGCTCAACGCCTTTCCCAAGCAAATCAAATCCGGAGTCACCTCGTCCCACTCACAGGCAAACATCTTCCCCGTCCTCCAGAAACCGGTGTAAATCTCGTCAAAAATAAGCAGCGCTCCAACCTCGTCACACCAATCGCGCAAGACCTGTAGGAAGCCTTCCGTTGGCACCACGATTCCGCCGCGCCCTTGAATCGGCTCCACCAGCACCGCGCCGATCTTGGAGCCATCCACACCACTCAGCTCCTTCTTGAAGTTTTCCAATTCCTCACCCTCGCGAGGAAACCGCAACCGTTCCGTCACCTTCGCCAGCTGGCCCTCGAACGGCTCTCTGAACCATCCAATACCCTGACCCATCAACGCGCCGTATCCCAACCCGTGGTAGCCACCCTCGAAAGACAGAATTCCATTTCGCCCCGTCGCCATCACCGCCGTCTTTAGCGCCGCCTCCACGGCCTCAAAACCAGAGTTTCCAAACAAACATTTCCCCTTTTTTCCCTCCCACTTTTCAAAGGTCAGTTCGGAAAGTGCCTCACAGAGCTCCACCTTTACCCTTGCCGGATGCACATCCCCCATCGCGTGCATGAGCGTTTCACTTTGCTCACGCAAAGCTCCACCCGTGAATCCATAACCGACACCCGCCACGCCGAATCCGCTGGTAATATCAAGAAATCGATTCCCATCCACATCCCACACATTCACACCCTCGGCACGTTCCCAAAAGATCGGCCAATCAGCCCCGAGGTAAGTCGTATTCCGACACTCCACCGCCCCGAGCCGCCGCCCCCATTCCAAGGATTTCTCTCCAGGCACATGTGTGGTAATTTCCGGCAGCACGGCGGAAGCATCAACCCTGAAAGCACTTCCTTGAAGTGAAAAATTAAACAAGGAGGGCCGGCATCCTGCTACCCGGTAACCAGAGCACACAACCCAAGTCATTTCCTCAGCGCTTATTTGAGGGAGTAATTAATTTTCCAGCCCCTCCTTGTAGTGATTTCACTCGATTTCTCCCGCATCCCACATATCTATCCACCTATTCCAAATGAGCCGAGCGCACCGTAAAAAGATTCTCCCATGGCTCATCTGGCTAGGCGTGTTTTATTGTGCTTGGCTTGCTATCGTCATTTCAGGAAACCACTGGGCTACGATAGCTGAAAACTGGGGAATCGCCGTCGCCATGGCGATGGGTTCATACGCCGCAGGCGCCACGCCCATGGGTGGCGGAACGGTGGGCTTCCCAATACTTGTGCTGCTTTTTAAACAAAGCGCTATGCTCGGCAGGGATTTCAGCTTTGCCGTGCAGGCCATAGGAATGACTAGTGCCGCCATCCTGATCATTGCACGCCGCCAGCCAGTCGAGTGGCCAATGGTTCGTTGGGCAATGCTGGGATCGCTCATCGGCACGCCGCTGGGCATCCTTTTCATCGCACCCCTCGTCCCCGCACTCGTCGTAAAACTTCTTTTCGCCGTCGTCTGGTGCTCCTTCGGCGTGCTCCACCTTTACCGGATCAAAGAGCTGGCGAGGCATGAAGGACTCGCCCCTGGCGCGCATCGTTTCGATACTCGGGCCGGATTTCTCATCGGTCTTATTGCCGGGGCGACCGTCGCCTCCATCACCGGCGTGGGCATCGACATGGTTCTCTACACCGTTCTCGTCCTTCTCTGTCAGGCAGATCTGAAAATCGCCATTCCCAGCTCAGTCATCATCATGGCCTGGACTTCCCTCATCGGCATCGCCACCAAATCCTTAGCGGGCGGCATCGAGCCCGGTGTTTTCGGAAACTGGCTCGCCGCGGCTCCCATCGTAGCGATCGGCGCGCCCATCGGCAGCATCATCGTCGATAAAGTCGGCCGCGCACCCACCCTCCTCTTCGTTTCCTTTCTGTGCATCGGACAGTTTGTATGGACTATCACCAACGAATGGGCACGCCTCGGGATCGCCGGCCTCACCGTCTCCCTCGCTGGCGTCCTACTTTTCAATCTCGCCTTCGAGTGGCTCCACACAAAAGGCAACCGCCTTGGCCGGAGGAGCTAACCCAGGAGCAGCTCACTCATCCATCGCATCAAGATACCCCGGCAGCCTCCCACGCCTTCCTGCAACGCCTTATGTCACGGGACTCCTTAACTTTCCGAATGAGCTGCGATCATGCGATCAACCATACCGAGCAACTCATCTGCTCTGAGATCAAGAACATCCCATAAAATCTCTACATCGATTCCGTCATAACCATGTATCAACCAGTTTCTCATCCCTATCATTTACTTCCAAGGGACGCCCGGCCAATTGGCAATATATTCCTCAGGCAAACGGGTGGCTGACTCACCAATCAATTCTGAAACTCGTTCAGCGTGCCTCCGATACCCAAGATCTGACTCCAGTCGCTGCCGACTTCCCTCCGCGGCCAGCTGCCTCGCCTCCAGAACAAAGGCGCGCATCTGCTTCAATGTCTCAATTGGATCACGCTTTGGCATACAAACCCGTCGAGTCTTTCATCACTCCGCTGCCAAAACGCCCCAGCATCGCGAGGGTATTTAGATCCACCTTACGCCCGAAAATCTCCGATAATTCATCGGCTACCTTGAAATGATCCAACCCCGGATGTTTCCCTTCCTCGTATTCAACAAGCAGATCCACATCGCTTTGTTCTGGATCAAAATCCAACCGAGCCGCCGAACCAAAAAGCCTCAGGCTTTTGATTCCGTGGTTGCAGCAGAACCTCTCAAGATCCGCATGCGATGGTTGCATTTCCAGTGGCACGTAAAAACTTTGCCACGCATCTCGTCCCACAGCAAGCCCACAGCAACAGAGCACCCAGCCACCGGATGCGAGCCATTAAATTTGCGCTAACTTCCATCAAGAGGAGTGAAACCAAGACCAATCAAATCATCCGCATGGCATGGGAGGACTCAAGCCTTCACGCTTCCGCATGTGGCGCAAACGCCGGTATCAAATACTTGCACCTAGGAATTGCCCCCGACCAACCTACCGCTGCTATCGACCACAGGGCCACCGCTATCACCAGGCATCAGCGGAAGATCCATGTCAAATTTCTGACTTCCGGAAGAATTTCCCCTCGGCTGCATCCTCCTGCCCAGCAACCCAAGCCATTTCCTCAGTGCTGATTTGAGGGAGTATTTAATTTTCCAGTCTCTCCATGTCCGCTGCGCTACCATTGGCGGCAGAATGCAGCCACTCCTTGTTATCACTACTCAGCCCGTCGCCCGTTTGCGTCTACCGATCAACATGGTAGTTCCTAAAACAAATAACAGCGCTGCGCTCGGCTCTGGGATGATACTTAAACTCACCTGACCGTTGGTGTAATCGTAATCTAGGTTCCAATTCTGGCTATCTGGAGCAGTAAAGGAATCGAAGGTGCCGGTGAGTGTGCCAGCCTCGATAATGGTGAAAGTCTGGCCCGCTGATGCAGTGAACATTTCGAAATAGGTGAGATTGAGAGCGCCTCCGAGTGTTGCCGAACCAGTAACGACTATCTTATCGAACATACCGAGTTCCGTTCCACCGAGTTCAATGCTGGCGAAAGCTCCCGCGTCCAGTCCAAGCGAATTCACGGTGAGCGTGCCAGGCGAGTTCCCCGGAGAGAGTGTCCCGCCGTTGCGGACGTGAACGAAAGCGCCGATGATGCCGCTACCGCCTAGGAAAGCTCCGTTTTCCACGGAAACATTCCCGCTGCCAAGGGCGGAGCCGGAGCTGTTGTTTGCGAGAACCATGCCGCCTTCGATAATGGTGCCTCCCGTGTAGGTGTTATTGCTGGAGAGGGTGAGGTTGCCGGCGCCGGTTTTGGTGAGTGAGCCAGTGCCGGATAAGTTACCGGAGAATGTGGTGGCGAAGCCGTTGGAATCGATGGTGGAGGCATTAGTGAGCGTCGAAGCGAGGCTAGATGTAAGGGCACCATTAGAGCGGAGGGTGCCGCCGGCGAGATTGAAGTTCCCAGCGCCAATCAGCCCGGCGGTAGTGAAGGTGCCACCGGTATTTAGATTAAGGGTGCTGGAGCCGGAATTGATGGAGGTGACGTTGTTGACGTTGACTGTGCTGCCGGAGGAGATGTCGACCGTGCCAGTGCCGCCGTTTAAGGCCAGCGTGAGGTTGAAGGCGGTGGCGGTGGCGTTGTCGGTGAGGGCGAGGGAGCCGGTGCCAGCGCTGCCGATGACGAGTTCGCCGTTGTTCGTGGTGAGGGTGGTGCCGGAACCATCGAGGGTGACGACGCGGTTGGTCTGGAAGTTAGTGCCGGCGTTAAACGTAGCGCCGGAGTTTACGGCGAGAGAACCGCTGCTCGCACCGAGGTTGGTGTCGGAAGAGATCGTGAGCGTGCCGGCGGAAACGGTGGTGCCACCGGTGTAGGTGTTGGCACCGGAGAGTGTCAGATTGCCAGTGCCAGATTTGGTGAGGGCACCAGAGCCAGATAGGATGCCAGCGTAAGTGCTGGTAGCAGTTTGGTCAAAAACGACGGCGGCGTTGTTGGTGATGTTGCCTTGGAGGGAAGTCGCGTTGCCGGTGAGGGTGCCGTCGGAAACGGTGGTGCCTCCGGAGTAGGTATTGGAGCCGGAGAGGGTGAGGTTACCAGTGCCAGATTTGGTGAGTGAACCGGAACCGGAGAGGATGCCGGAGAGTGTGGTAGCGAAGCCATTAGTATCGACGGTGGAGGCGTTGGTGAGGGTGGCGGGGACGATAGAGGTGAAGGGGGCGTTAGCGCGGAGGGTGCCGCCGGCGAGATTGAAGGTGCCGCTGCCGGAGAGGGCGGCGGTGGTGAGGGTGGCGCCGGTGTTGAGGTTAAGGATGCTACCTGAGGACAGAGAGGTGGAATTATTAACGGTGATCGCTCCGCCCGAGGAAATATCGACGGTGCCAGTGCCGCCGGAGAGGCCGAGGGTGAGGTTAAATGTGTTGGCGGTGGCGTTGTCGGTGAGGGCGAGGGAGCCGGTGCCAGCACTGCCGATGACGAGTTCGCCGTTGTTCGTGGTGAGGGTGGTGCCGTAACCATCGAGGGTGACGACGCGGTTGGTCTGGAAGTTAGTGCCGGCGTTAAACGTAGCCCCGGAGTTTACGGCGAGAGAACCGCTGCTCGCACCGAGGTTGGTGTCGGAGGAGATCGCGAGCGAGCCGTCGGAAACGGTGGTGCCACCGGAGTAGGTATTGGAGCCGGAGAGCGTCAGATTGCCGGTGCCAGATTTGGTGAGTGAACCGGAACCGGAGAGGATGCCGGCGTAGGTGCCGGTTGCGGCCTGGTCGAAGACGAGGGCGGCGTTGTTGGTGATGTCGCCCTGGAGGGAGGTGGTGTTGCCGGTGAGGGTGCCGGCAGAAACCGTGGTGCCGCCGGTGTAGTCGTTGTCCCCGGTCAGGGTAAGATTGCCGGTGCCGGACTTGGTGAGGGAGCCGTCGCCGGACATGCTACCGGTGTAGCTGCCGGTCGAGCCTTGGTCGAAGGTCACGGCACCGTTGTTCGAGATATCGCCCAACAGGGAAGCGACGTTGCCGACAACCGCTCCTCCGGAAACGGTGAGACCACCGGAGTAGGTGTTCGTGCCGGAGAGGGTGAGGGAGCCGGCCCCCGATTTGGTGAGGGCTCCGGAACCGGCGACCACGCCGGACAAGGTGAGGTCTCCCACCAGGTCGAGCGTGCGGGCGTTGGTAACGCTGGCATCGGTCAGCGCGACCCCGAGTTTGGAGAAGCTGTCGAGGGTCAGGTCCTCTCCGGAATCGGAGGCACTGAGGGTGCCGCCGGTGAACGCGAAGTTGCCGTTTAAGGCGGACGTGTTGCCAAGCCAAGCGAGATTGGGGAGTTGGAGGGTGCCGCCGGACAAGGTCAGGGTCCCCGTCGAGCCACTGGCACCGTTGCTGCCGCCATCGCCCGGCCTAAAGCTGGCGGTGCCACCACTGCCACCGCTGCCGCCGCTGCCGCCGGACAGATTCAGGAACGCATCAGGGGTGACCGTTGCGCTGCCGCCGGCAATGGTCACGTTGCCACCATCGCCGCCCCGTCCGCCGTAGCCGGCGTCGCCACCGAACAAGCCCCCTGTGTTGCCGCCATCGCCACCGTCGCCGCCATCACCGCCGGTCAGGTCGAAAGTTTGGTTGAGGGTGACGCTGCCGGCATTGATCACCAACAATCCGGCGTGGCCACCGGGTCCGCCGATGCCCGCGTCGCGCCCGTGGGAGTAGGTTTGATAGCCGGGATCGTAGCCTCCGTCTCCGCCGCGGCCACCATCGCCGCCGTTGCCGCCGGCCAAGGTGACCGTCTGACCGAATGAAATCGTCGTGCCGGATTGGGTGAGGCTGCCCCCGGTGCCGCCGATACCGCCGCTACCGCCTTTGGTGTCGACGTTTCCCGCCGTGCCATCACTCGCGTCGCCGCCGGACAGGTTCAGGGTCTCCGCGAACGTGACCGCGTCACCCGTATTAACAAAGCTGCCGCCGGTGCCGCCGGGGCCACCGTGACCGCTTGCGCCTTGGTCGGCGCCCGCGCCGCCGACGCCACCCGCCCCTCCGGAACCGCCGGTGAGGGCAACGGCCGCGGCGAAGGACACGGGTCCGCCGGAGTTGGTGAGGTTGCCGCCCGCGCCGCCTTGGCCGCCGGTGCCGCCGGGGCCCGCGTCGCTGCGAGAACCGAAACCTCCCCCGTCGTATTGTCCGGCCGTGCCGCCCACGCCGCCCACTCCCCCGGTGCCACCGACAAGGCTGAGCGCACCGGTGAACGAAATCGTGCCGCCAGCGTTGACGAGGTCGCCTGCCGCTCCGCCGGTGCCACCGGTGCCGCCGGGGCCCGCGTCGATGTAGGAAACCCAGATGCCGGTGGCGCCGGTGGCGCCCGTTGTGCCGGTGCCGCCGGTCGCGAAGTTTCGATCGACGCTGAAAGTGTGATTGGCGGCCGCGCCGAGGGTGATGCTGTGTCCGGCCAAGCGCACCGGGGATGAACCCGTCAGCGACAGCGAGGCCGCCGGGGTGCTGGCGCCGGATAGGTCGAGGTCAATGTTTCCAGTCAGGGTGGCGTTGTCGGAGAAATACAGCGAGAGGGCGGGCGAGCCGGAGGAGAACGTGGCCGCGTTGAGGAGGGTGGTCAAAGTGGTCGCGCTGAAGTTGCTGTTGCTGACATTGACCGCCAAGTTGGCACCGCTGCCGACGGTCAGTTTAGCCCATTGCGCGGTGCTGCCGTTGTAGAGCGACTCGGGCGCATCGAAATAGAGTGAACCAGCGGAGACGATGGTGTTGCCAGTGTAGGCATTGTTGCCGGAGAGCACCAGCGAGCCCGCGCCAGTCTTGGTGAGCGCGCCGCTGCCCGCAATGTCCCCGGCGTAGGTCAGAGTGGTGCCGGTGGCCGTCGAGAGGGTGCCGCCGGATGCGCCGAGGGCGATGCCACGATCAGCGTTGAGTTCGAACGAGCTGGTGGTGGCGAGCGCGCCGCCGTTGAAGGTGAAGTGACCGGCGGTAGCGGAGCCCGGGGCGGTTCCCAGGGAGGAATCGGCCGCGATCGACAGGGTGCCGCCGGAGAGGGTGGTCGCGCCGGTGAAGGTGTTGGCGCCAGAAAGGGTGAAGGTGCCGGAACCGGTCTTGGCGAGCGTGCCGGAACCGCCGAGGGCGAGACTGAGGGAGCCGTTTTGCACCTCGAAGGCGGAGGCGTTGTCGAGATTGCCGTTGGTAAAGATACCGCCGTTGAAGATGGCGGTGCCGACCGTGGGATTGAACGTCGCCAGATCGAGCGTGCCGCCGTTGAGGGTGAGGTTGCCGGAGGCAGCGCCGAGGCTGGCCGCGGTGCCGAGGGTGAGGGTGCCGGCGTTGACGGTGGTGCCGCCGGAGTAGGTGTTGGCGGAGGCGAGGGTGAGGGAGCCGGCGCCGGATTTGGCGAGGCCGCCGGTGCCGGAAAGCACGCCGGAAAGGGTGGCATTAAAGCCGTTGGAATTGACGGTGGAGGTGGTGCCGGAGATGAGGTTGGCAGGAACTGTCGTGGTCAGGTTGGAGCCGGTGACCTCGAGGGTGCCGCCGCCGAGGTTGAGGGTGCCGGTGCCGGCGCCTTTGATGATACCGTTGGTGCCGCCCGTGGCGAGGGTGCCGCCGGTGTTGAGATTGAAGGTGCCGGTGGAGCCGCTATTGGTCGCTAAACGGACGGTTTGCGCTTCAACGCGACCGCCGTTGGAAACACTTAGATCCCCGATGCCGCCGAATCCAATATAAAGGTCGGTCGGGGTCGTGAGTCTGGATCCAGCTCCGCTCACGGATCCGGTCCCGGTGACACCACCATTAAGGCCAAAGGCCATCGAGGAATTCGAGCTGACGAGGCCGCCGTTGGTGACGTTGAGGGTGACATTGCCGACGTCGCCGAATTCGATAAAATTGGTTGAACTCAGGGTGGAGCCAGCTCCCGATACATTTACCGTGCGGCTGTTTAGTTCGAGGATGCCGGTGTTGGCGAGGGTGCCCCCATTGTTCACGGTCAAATCGCCTGAGCTGAGGTTGGCGACGGAGGTGATGGCGAGCGTGCCACCTGAGACGGTGGTCGAGCCGGTGGTGCTTATTGCGGTGGTGGTGAGATTGAGCGTGCCGGCGCCGGTTTTGGTGAAATTGACTGGTCCACCCGACTGGGTGAGGGCGGTGTTGAGGGTGGCTTCGGCTCCCGCCGCGACGTCAAAACTGGAGAGGTTAAGGAAGGAGCCGTTGTAGAATGCACCATTCAGGTCGATCTCCCCTGTCTGGACTTGGATGGAGGGAACGGATATGCCCGGACCTACATCAACGAGGGAATAGCCGGGGGCAAAGGTGGCGGCGGAGAAAACGGCGGTGCCTCCCTGAGTCCAAGCTTGGGTGCCGGTGCCGCCGGTTGGCGAGGTGCTCCACCAGGCGTCGGTTGTTCGCCAAGATTGTCGGTTGGCGGGCGCGCCGCTGGTATCCCAGTAGAGGGTCTGAGCAGCGAGAGGCGAGGTGGTGATTATCAGCAGAACCAGGCTTTGTGAAAGAATCGTGATTTTCATGATGTTTGAAATGTTCGCTAGGTGGCTTCATGCACCTGAACCACTTATCAAGACGACCCATACAAAATTTCACGAAGATACCTAGCGGTTTCATGTCGATGTCCGATATGGGCTGAAGAATGTCCGTTTTGGACAGCTCGCGGGGGCGCAAGGAGAGGCTGCATCCTACTGCCCAGCAACCCGAGCACACAACCCAAGCCATTTCCTCAGTGCTTATTTGGGCAGCAGAATGCAGCCACTCCTTGGGGCTTGAAAGATGTGGTGTATTCCTCTCAAATTATAAAAACGTTCCAGAAGAAACCAATGAATACACTATGGAAAACGACGGCTCTGAGCCTGATGGAGGTGGATGGAGCGAGGCTTTTGCGGGGCAATGCGCGTTTCCTGAAAGACTACGCCGGAGAAGCTGATGTGACGGATCTGGGCTGGGTGGAGTTTCTGGAATTTCTCGATACCGCAGCCCCGCTGGAGTGGCTGGGTTCGGAAACATCTGGTGGACAGGCTTACGTGGGGAAGACAAAGCCTTCTGGGGCAGATGGTCGGGCGCATTGGCTGCGCTTGCGGCAGCTTGGTGGGTGTTTGGTCGAGGTCGAGGATGTCACCAAGGAGCAAGAATCGTTCGAGCGGATCCGGCTGGAGGCGGAGCATTTCAATGCGCTGATTGAACGCTCGGCGGAGGGGATTTCAGTATTCGATACGGGGGCGAAGATCCTTTACGAAGCTCCTTCGAACAAGCGCATCCACGGCTACGAGAGCTGGGAGATGGAGGGAAAAAATCTCTTCGATTTCTGTCATGAGGATGATTTGGCGAGGTCGTTGCCGCGGTTTGAAAGTTTAGCGAAAGCGCCGGGAATTGTGGAGGTGGAGATTGTGCGATTTAAGCATAAGGATGGTCACTGGATTTATCTGGAGGGCACGGTGATCAATGCGACGGATGATCCCAGAGTGGGCGCGTTGGTAAATAATTTCCGCGATGTGACGGCGCGGCTGGAAGCGGAGCGGGAGCTTCGCCGCGCGAAGGATGCGGCGGAAGAAGCACAGCGGCTGCAACAGCATTTCCTAACCAACCTTTCCCATGAGTTTAAAACGCCGCTAACTCTGATCCGCGGGCCTTTGTTAGATTTAGCAGAGGGGCGGACGGATCCGGCTTCGATGACGGCGGCGCTGGGGCGTGTGTTGAGGAATGTGGATCGCTTGAATGGGCTGATCACGGAGTTGGTGGATCTCTCGCAACTAGATTCTGGGACGTTCGGCCTGCATGTGAATCGGCAGGATTTGATTGAGTTCGTGCAGACCGAAATGGAAGTATTTTCAGAAGCGGCGGAAGCGAAATCGGTGGAGCTACGCATTGAAAGTCCGGCGGATTGCGAGGTGTTTTTCGATGCGGGAAAATTGGAGAAAGTAATTTCAAACCTGCTTTCAAATGCGCTGCGATACTCACCGGAAAAAGCCGTGGTGTCCGTAGAAATCAACCCAGAGGAAGATGGAGAAGATGGGCTGGTGCGGATCAAGATACGCGATAGCGGGCCAGGCATGGACGAAGCCGTCCGGAGCCGAGTGTTTGATCGGTTTTTCCAAGCCAACACAGAACTCTCCCGGGAGCACGAGGGCATGGGCATAGGCCTGGCACTAGCGCGTGAAATGGCGGAAATGCACGGCGGAAAAATCGGTGTCGAGAGCGAGCCGGGAAAAGGCAGTTGTTTCTGGTTCACCTTGCCTCTCGGCTGCGCCCACTTTGATCCAGACGATATAGATACCGGTGCGGTGCGGGAGCCACGCCCGCATACCGTCGGCGGCAGTATGGCCACAGCCCAGCCGGTTGGCTTGGTGGAAAAAGCCGCGCATCGTCCACGGCTTTTGCTGCTTGAGGACAATGAGGACATGCGGGCTTATCTGCGCATGAACTTGGAGCCATATTACACCGTGACGGAAGCCATCGATGGCCGTGATGTGATGGACATTGTGGCGGAAATCCAGCCCGAGCTGATCGTTTCCGACGTGATGATGCCGCATGTGGACGGTCTGAGCGTTTGCCGTTTACTGAAGGCAGACGCGCGTTTCCGATCAATTCCCATCATGCTGCTTTCCGCAAAGGGCTCAGTGGACAACCGAGTCGAAGGCTTGCAGGCGGGAGCGGATGATTATCTGGCAAAACCCTTTTCGGTGGCAGAGCTTCTGCAACGTTTGTGTTCCCGGGTTCCATGGAAAACGGAGGATGACAACCTCGAAGACGCTTGGTCGGAAAAGCTGGAAACCTGTATCGAGGAACATCTTTCCTCGATAGAATTCGATGTGAAAATCCTAGCTACAGAACTTGGATATAGTGAACGCCAGTTGCTCCGGCGGGTGATGCAGGCATACGGCATGAAACCGTCAGCTCTTATCCTGAAGCGGCGCTTGGAACGTGCCCATGCCTTGTTTACCAGTAAGCGTTTTGAGACAATTTCGGAATTGGCGGGCGCAGTGGGTCTTTCTCCAGGATATTTCTCACGACGCTATCGCAGGGAATATAAGGTGGATTCTGTCAGATTTCCGCTACATTAGTGCAATATGGCGGAAACCAAAACCAATCAGATCATACGCATGGCATGGGAGGATCGAACGACCTTTGACGAAATTCATGAAAAAACCGGCTTCAGCGAAGCAGATGTAATCAAACTCATGCGCAGCGAACTCAAGCCCTCGAGCTTCCGCATGTGGCGCAAACGCGTCTCTGGGCGCACAACCAAGCATCGCAAGGTATTCTCGGCAGCAACAGATCGCAAAAGAGGCAGGGTAGAAGTTCCCGAGGATATTTGACCGCTCTTCCTCTGTAGGTAGAAAAAACCAGAGTTCGCAATTTCCAGAATATTATTTCACTAAAGCGTCTGCAAAATATTTCCAGAGCCCTCCGTGACACTTACGCCAACTTCGGACCTAATTGTATCAGTTTGCTCAGCATTAATTGGCGAGGATAGAACTGCTCCGACCGTTTTATTTTTCTTATCGCGCTGGCTTCCAGTCGTTGGGGAATCGGCGTCCCCACGCTGCCCTGATTGCTGTAAAAAGAGCTTCGAATGAAGCTCCGCTTCTGTCATGCGAAACTCATGGATCATTGGATTTTCACTCGTGTAATCTTCCGTGAGAAACAAGTGGACGGCGGGAACAAGCAGCGTGAGCAAAACAGCAGTTGTTAGATCTATTTTTGGTGAGGACGAATGTGCCTTACGGTTACCATCTTGTTTCGGTGAAAATTTCTTTGTGGCTTGCATGGGTCAATTGGGTGGTGGGTTTTTAGAAATTCGCGAATCGAATTTTTTATGACCTATCAGCACGGATCAGACTCTCGATTTTATTAAGATTCGGCCGAACTCCGGTCGAGCTGATGAAATAAGCGTTCACGCCGGTATCAAATACTTGCACCGAGGAATTAACCCCGACCAACCTACCGCTGCTGTCGACCACAGGGCCACCGCTATCACCAGGCATCAGCGGAAGATCCATGTCAAATTTCTGACTTCCGGAAGAATCGCCCTCGGCTGCGATACTGCTGCTGAGTCTACCTTCCGAAGTTTTTTTGCTATCGCTGACCCATCCATAGATGAGGGAACCATTAGAGCTAAGGCTGCTGCGAGGGTTCAAATCATCTTTCCAGCGCATACCTCCATTGAAGAGCATTTTGCCGGGTGCCTGCTTCTGATTGAAAGATGCCCATCTGTAATAATGAGGAGTTTCAACCGGAATATGCAGCAAAGCCATATCAGCACTTGGATTGTCCCAAATAACTCGTGCCCGGCAAATTTTTACCAAGCCACCACCGGAGTAGACGATGTAGATGTGCTGTCCAAAAGACTTCTTGATCACGTGGCTCGCAGTCAGGAAGTAACCGTCTCTGCTGATTGGTGTTGCGGAGCCACCGTTTGCATCAGAAGGCGCTTGACTGAGAACGAACTTTCTTTCAGCCCAGCCGCTAAGATCGCTACTTCTGGTCACCACAACTGCGGCAAGCTTCTGTTTGATTTGAAAACTTGGTGTCGCGCTGTTCACTCTGGCGCTTACTTCGACCCTGAAGGTTTGTGGCGTTGGAGCAGGTGTTGGAGCACAGGCTACAAATCCGAGGGTGGCGAGGGTGGCGGCTAACTTGAGTGGCAGTTTCATTACCAACCCCATTGGCTACAACCATACCAATCGTTTTTTTATCCCAAAAAACCCTTTATCTATATAGCTCATAGCCAATTTACCAATAGTTCACCAGTGGTCAAAAAGTGCAGAAAACTGCAAAACTTTCATGAAGAAAATACTCCCGATTGCAGGTTAGCTCCGATCGAAACAGTATTTTAAGCAGGCGTGAGGGACGCTGCAGCGCGCTTTACTTCCCGAGACCAAAATCTTTGCTGATCAGTATCCGCTCATCGATAAAACAGAAAATTTACTGGCCCGGTGCGAGGTCACCGTTTCAATATTTGTCTGTGCCTACTTCAAAAGAGTTATTGTCATTGGTCTATCGAATCGATGCGCAAAACCGTGTATCCAAAGTCAACGAGGCTTGGATAAAGTTTGCGCGTGAGAATAACGGCGAAGGCGCGCTACCAGAAAAAGTGCTCGGCTCTGATATAATAACCGCCATTTCAGATCACACGATTAAAGAGCTTTATGTATCGATGATCCGTCAGGCGAGAAATGGTCACCAAGTGAAGTTCCAATACCGCTGTGATGCTCCAGAAAAACG
>Ga0307939_1000658_pt1 | contig 19074 bp, 19 predicted proteins | sample OrgLakmetagen122_FD_201844 | JGI IMG/M metagenome (GOLD analysis project Ga0307939, IMG submission 201844) | Saline water microbial communities from Organic Lake, Antarctica - #122 | ecosystem: Environmental > Aquatic > Non-marine Saline and Alkaline > Saline | place: Antarctica: Organic Lake... | reverse complement strand
AAGGCAGGTGGTGAGGCATCGCTTTCGAACGTCGCCCCTTACATCACCAGCAAGCTCAGCCAGATCGCAGGCAACCCACTGCTGCGCCCTATTCTTTGCACTCCACGCACCACTCTCGACATTCCGCGTGCGCTCGCGGATGGGCGCACCGTTCTAGTCAACCTCGCCAAGGGCTTGACCGGCAGCGATGCCGGAATCCTAGGCGGGATCGTCACTATTCGCCTCTTCGCTGCCGCAATGGACAGAGCACGACTGCCACCTGCTGAGCGCCAGCTGACACGCGTGATCCTCGACGAGTTTCAAACATTTGGAGCCGTTAGCGTCCTTGCCGAGGCCCTCGCGGAGGTTCGGAAGTATGGATTGTCGATCGTTCTCGCCAACCAATCGATTTCGCAGATCGACGGTCGTGCCGGAGACATCGCGCATGCGATCCTTGGTAATATTGGCAACCTTGCTGTATTCCGGGTTGGCCCAAAGGACGCGGCTCTGCTGGCCGAATGGCTCGGCCGGGAGATCTCAGCTGAAACACTCTTGCGGCTGCCAAATCATACTAGCGTTGCCCGTCTGCTACGCGCCGGCGAGCCAATGCCTTCATTAACCTTTCGCACGGAAATGAACCAAAAGCGCAGGTGATAGCGGGTCTGAAGCCTTCCTAGCCAAACACCTTATTTGATGTTTGGAAGAGAAAGGATCCTGTAGGAAAATCCAATGTGATCAAATTGCAACTCCCCACATCCGGAACCGTCCATGACCTGTCACTTCCCGGATCAACCCCCGCGCCTCCATCCAGGCTAGGTTTCGTTGAACTGCTGCGCGACTGAACCCGGTCAGAGTTTCGGCCATCGGCGCTGAGACCAAAGCCCATTCGGTCAGTGCAGCGCGCAGGGCTGGCGGTGTGCGACCTGATAACGGAGCCATTGTGGTTTCCGCTCGAGCGGTCCACGCCTCTATCTCGTCGAGGTGGCGCATTGCAGTTAGCGTGGCGCTCTCCATCCTGTCGAGCCATCGGGCCAACCGCTCGGCCGGAGGGCCACCAGCACGCAGGCCCCCTGCCCCGCCCATTGCCAGCGGTGCGAAGACCGCGCCCTTTCCCTCACTTGCCGCAATCCGTCCTGCCGTTACGGCCGCTTCCATCCGGTCGCCCTGTTGTCCGAGGCCCGCGAGACTCCAGAGGTGAAACCCCATGCAGGCGCGCGTGATCGGGTGCAGGTCGGCGGCTTGCGCCAGCAGGTCAAGCCAACCGCCCGCGCGATCCTCGAAGGGTTCGGCTTCATCCGCCATGTTTTCGGGGTCACGGCGATCGAGGAAGGCGGACAGGTCCACCTCTGGGCCGGGACCGCCTGTAAGACGCCGCACTGCCCATCCGACACGCGCGAGCGCCGCGGTGTCGTCCTGCACGCCGGACAAGCGCATGGATATCCAGAGCGCCAGCCGATCCGGGCCAATTCGGTCGCCCACAAACCAGCTGAGGTCTGCCGCCTCGATCAGCGCGAGCCTGTGCCGCCAGCCTTCCGGGCCACGGCGCAATCGGTCATCCAGCGCGCCGATCCGGCCAGCCACACGGGCGAGACGGGCGGCATTGCCCGCTTCAGCGCGGCACCAATCGTCGAGGACTGCAGTTTCACGCGGCTCTGCCCTTGGTCCGGGCGGCAGATAATCCGGCTCCTCTTCCATCGGACCGGGCAGGAACCACAGGTTGTCGCATTTTCTTGACCATTTCAGCACATGATTGTTACGTGATTTCTGGAAGATACCGCGATATTGCACACCATTTTTCAGCTAAGGGCTTCAATTTTGGTTCCGTATTTCAACAAGTGGCCACCCTGTTGGCGCACGGTACAGCCGGTCTCGAAAGTTTCGTATCGATGACGTCCTTCGGAGGGCATGCCTCGGATGAAGCGTGGTCCAAGGTAACGCGGATCGCGCGCGAGTTGGACCGGATTCTTGACGGGGCGTCGCCGATGCGTGAGTCCGTGGTGCGGGCGGCATTCGAGCTGCGGCTCTCGACCCGCCAAGTCTACAACTATCTGGCGCGGTATCGAGAAGAGCGCAGGGTATCCTCCCTCCTGCCGCGAACGAGTGGATCAAGGAAACCAAGGGTTAGCCCCGCGGTCGAGAGCATCATCGCGATGACCCTGCGGGAGATGTGGCTTTGTCCCGAGCAGCCAGACCTTGCACCGATCGTTGCAGAGATTCGCGCCCGCTGCGCAGAGGAAGGGCACACTCCGCCCGCCTATGTCACTGTCGCCCGGCGGATCCCCATTCTGTTCACCCCGGAAGAAATTGCACGCCGCCGCCTGTCAGACAGCAAATACCTTCACCGGTTAAAGCCGCGACCGGGCTATATCCGGGCTAACCACGCGCTCGATGTTGTACAGATTGATCATACGCCAGCTGACATACATTTTGTCGAGGTCATTGATGACTACGGCGTCTTTGTCGGGCGACCCTATCTGACCATCGCTGCCGATGTGGCCACGAGCGCGATCATCGGCTTCTGCCTGACCCTCGAGCGGCCGTCACGATTGTCTGTGGCGCTTTGTCTGGCGCACGCGATGTGCTGCAAGACCGCTTGGCTGGCAGAACGCAGCATCGTTCATGCCTGGCCCATGCGTGGTCGCCCGAAGCAGATCGTCGTAGATTCCGCCAAGGAATTCCAAAGCAGCACATTCAGCAGAGGATGCGCGGACTATGGCATCGCCATACGCATGCGGAACAAGGGCACCGTGCATCGGGGCGGAGTCGTCGAACGCCTGCTTGGGAAAGTGAACACGGCGCTACGCGCCTTGCCCGGCAAGACGGGGCGTTCCATCGCGGATCGGGGCGACTATGCCTCGGAAGCGCGGGCACGGCTCAGCTTCGCGGATCTTGAACGCTGCATCGCGCTCGCGATCATCGACCACAACCTGAGCCAGAATGCGCGCAAGCTGACCGTTCCGGCGAAAGAGTGGGAAGATCGGTTCCAGCCGAAGGACCGGCCGATCGATGCGCCTGTCGATGTGCTGCTCAATTTCCTGCCGCGCAAGACACGGAAGATTTCACCTCAGGGCATCAGTCTCTTCGCCATCGACTATTTCGAGCCTTGGCTTGGCCCGCTGGTTGCGCGTCGTGACCGGCTGGAACTGCTCGATCTTTGCTATGATCCTCGCGACATCAGCCATGTCTATGTCAAGGATCCGGATACGCAGGCCTGGCGGCCGGTCAGGCGACGGGACGGACTGGCCGAGCCGATCACGCTTTGGCAGCACCAAGCGGATCGACAGCGGCGGCGTGAAATCCAGCGGCGCCCTGTGCAGGAGGTATCAGCCATCCGACGCGAAATCTCCGCAACTGTTGCCGCCGCCAAAACCCCGAAAAGCCGGTTGAAGGAGATGACCCGCGCCCGGCATGCCACCGAGGCAAAGAAGCCTTATGCCGACTTCGCTACGCCTTCCGCCGCAGCCCAGGCAAAGCTTGACCCGGATCGTCCGCGGCGGGTCTTCCCTGTCGAGGATTGGTAAGGTGCCGGACCACCTCATGCCGGCCATAGTGCCGCTCTTGCAGGCCGATGACGCAGTGCGGATTGCCCATGTTCGCGCGCCGCGCTGGATCAGCCATCCAGCTGCCGGCGCGGCGCATGACGCAATGCGACTGCTGCTTGAGCGACCGCCATCCCTGCGCCCACGCGGTTTGCTGCTTGCCGGTCCCTACCACAACGGCAAAACTATGATCGCCGAACGCTTCGCCGTCGAACATCTGCGTGCCGCCGACCAGCAAAAGGTGTGGGTGATTCAGACCCGGGAAGGTGCGGGCCTGTCGCATTTCTACGCCAGCATCCTGTCCGGATTGCGCGCGCCACAAGCCGCTGGCTGGCGCAGCCTGTCCCGCGCCGGCGATCAGGTCGATCATCTTCTGGATCGCCTGAAGCCACGCCTTTTGATCTTCGACGAATTCCACAGCGCGTTGCGTGGGCGGCGCCAGGATGTGAAGGCCATCTTCTCGTTCTTGCGGCGGATCGCACGGGTGCATGACATCTCACCCGTCCTTGTTGGCGAAATCGCGATCTACGATGCGGTGCATGACACGGACGAAATGGGCTCACGTTTCGATACGATCCCCATTCCACGATGGGCGTATGACGAGGAATTCGCGACGCTTCTCGACAGCCTAGAAGCCAGTCTGCCGCTCGCCGAAGCCTCCGATCTGTCGCGCGAACCCTTGGCGAAGATCATCCACGATCTGTCAGAGGGGCTGATCGGCGAGGTTGTCGAGATCGTCACCCGGGCCGCAGTTGCGGCCATCTCGCGCGGTGAGGACCGGATCACGGGCACAACCCTGTCGGACCTCGGCTATGTGCCTCTCTCCAGACGCCGCAATTCCGCTTTGCGTCACGAGATGACATGAGGCTCGGGTCTGCCGTGATCTCCGTCACACCTGCAGAGCGGTATGCAAATGCAGTGGGAAACTGTTGGCCGTTGGCTATCATGCCGGCACCCGGTGAACTTCTGTCGAGTTGGCTGCACCGTCTCTCTTACGCCAACGGCGTACCTCCGCACTATTTTGGCGCGCTTCTCGGAGCGCCGGGTGAGAACTGGTCGGCGCGGCTTGATCGGGCGTTGCCCGATCGCATCCTGCAGCTTTTGGGAGAGCGTACCCACATACCCTTGGAAGACATCACGGCTCTGACAGTTGCTCCCGACGCTTTGGCCGGGCTGCGTTTGCCCCTGCGGCCAGGGTCTCAGCAGACCTGCGTACCCGAGAGGCAGGTTACCTGGCTGCAGTTCTGTCCCGCTTGTCTGGCGGAAGACGAAACGCCCTATTTTCGCCGAGGCTGGAGCTTGGCCACTCGAGTCTCTTGCTTTCGCCACGGCTGCCGACTTCGGGACCGGTGCCCATCCTGCGGACAAGGATTGGCTCCGTTCAGCCAGAAGCGTCTTGTGCCACATCAGATCTGCGCCTCGTGCGGCGCGGCGCTCTGCAAACGCACCCGTCCCGCCGCCGATGGGGTTCGGCGCCTAGAGCGCCTGATCGACGATCTGCTCCGATTGCATGCCGCGGGGCATTTGATGGCAGAGGGGCGATCACTACCGGACCTGCTTGGATCGGCCTGCTTTCAATTTGGTAAACAGCGCATGTCCATCGCGCGCCTCCCCCATCGGGATCGCTATCATCTGTTTCGGCAATTGACGGAGGGGCGGTCGACGCCTTTCGGAAAGCGAAAAAGTCCCGCGATCTTTTATTGGAAACGCGTCGCTCAGGCTTCGCCAGCTTGGAGCGGACTGCTCACATCGTTCGGCGATGCCGTCCTGCCTCGGCCCAAAGCTGGGCCTTGCCCCACCACCGCTGGGCCGAATTTGGCTGATCTCGTTCAGGCGGCCGCGCGGCTCCATCAGAAGCGGCAGGCTCTGTGAGAATTCCTGGTGGGTTTCAGGCGCGCGCGGCCAGCCCGGCGTCACCCAGCTGTTCGGGGTCTGGCAGGTCGCGCAAGCTCTCCAACCCGAAGGCCGCGAGGAACGCGTCTGTGGTCACAAAGGTGTAGGGGGCGCCACGACGCGGCGCGCGCGGCCCAGTTCCAATCAGACCGTGCACATGCAGCCGCCCGATCAGGTCCCGGCTGATCTCTTTGCCGAAGATATCCTTCAGCCCCTCGCGGGTGATCGGCTGGTGGTAGGCTATGGCCGCCAAAATCGCGACGTCGAACTCGTTCAGGTCCAGCAACTGGTCCCCGACGTCCGCTGCGGCGCGGATCGCAGGCGCATATGCGGTACGCGTCCGGAACATCCACCCCCCTGCGAACATGGTAATCTCGAACGCCCGCCCTTCCAGATCGGCGACGAGGTCTTCGACCAGCAGATCAACCGAGGCCCCCTGCCCCACTATGCGCGCCAGATCCTCGCGCGGTACAGGCGAGGCAGAGGCAAAAAGCACCGCCTCAATCCGCCGCATCCATTCGCGCCAGCGCAGCTCCGGCGGCAGGTCCGCCAGTTCGCGATCAAGTTCGGGGTCGGAGCGGACATTGGCCATCGCTTACACCCCATAGAGCCGGAAGGTATCGCGGCCGGTCAGCTCGCGCACCGCGCCGAGATCGACCAGCCGGTCACAGAGACGCCGCGCGGCGCGGTCCGGCAAGGGCAAGGCCGAAGGTGCCACCGCGTCCTGTGTCAGGAAGATCTCAACCGCCTCCCCAGCCCCCTTGGCCCGAAGCTTTGGTGCAACCCCTTTCAAAAGCGCAGCCCGACGCGCGAGGTCGACAGCCAGACTCGTGGCCTCGACCGCGGATGCGGTCACCGCGCGATGAAAGGCTAGACGCAAATCGTGGCCCCGCTTGCGCAGGTCTGTGCGTTTCAAAGCCGCGGCCAGCAGCGGCACGACATGATCCCAACCAAGCGCCTGGGCGAGGGCGGCGTCCGCGAGGATCAACGCCCGGACTTCGGCACGGGGTGCCTCCGTCAGGACAGCATCCAGCACCACCGCGGCACGGGTCACCGGTGCCCCTTTTCCCGCATCCAGCCACGTGGCGATCCGGCACGACTCGAAGGTCGGTAAAGCTCGGCTCAAAGCCTTGACCGACACCGGTCGTTCAGTGGCGCGACGCCAGGCGAAGTAAGTTTCCCCCGCGGGGCCAGGTCGATCGCCGGGGCGCAGAAGATGAATTGCGTCGCGCAGCTCTGTAGCTTTTTCCCGACGACCAGAAAACCCGACACATGCCTCGGCCGCTTGCAGCGCCAGCCGATCCCGCAACAAGGCTTTGGGGACCTCTTCGCGTCCCAACACAAGATGCAGGTGGTTCAGCGCCGCGCCCGACAAAAACGCTACATCTTCAAAGGCTTCAGGACGTGCCGAGGTGACCCACGCGGGCATCCGGGGTACAGTGTCTGGGTCGATGGAGTGATCCGGTCGGGCAAATGTCATGACTGAAGCCTAAACCATCGCGGCGCTTTTATCCAGAAAATAGCATAGCAAGCGCCTCACTCTCTCGTTTGCCATTATGTCCAATAAGTTTGCATTATCGGACGTAAAGATGATAGGCTCAAAAACATGGTTAGTCTCACAAATAGCAGCACCAAAACCGAGGGTTCTGGCGGGTCAGAGTCCGAGATTTCGACCTCTGCACCCCATATCGCGTCGAACAGTTACGAGCACGACGAGAGAACCTCTCGGGACGGAGTCTCAATGGCCCTGCCCGCCCATGTCGCCGGTTCCGGCACGCTCGACCGGTTGGTCGATACGGCGCGGGGATACGCCGAGGCCTCCACAGCCGAGAACACCAACAAGGCCTATGCTGCCGACTGGAAACACTTCACCCGCTGGTGCCGGTTGAAAGGCACGGAACCTCTGCCCCCCTCACCCGAGATGGTTGGGCTTTATGTCGCTGATTTGGCTGCACCGGCCGGGAAGGCCCCTGCCCTTTCGGTCTCCACGATCGAGCGTCGTCTCTCGGGGCTTGTCTGGAACTACACGCAGCGCGGATTCAGTCTTGATCGCAAGAACCGCCACATCGCCACGGTTCTGGCCGGGATCAAACGCAAGCATGCCCGCCCGCCGGTCCAGAAGGAAGCCATCCTGCCCGAGGATATCCAAGCCATGGTGGCCACCCTTCCCTACGATCTGCGCGGGTTGCGCGACCGGGCCATCCTGCTCTTGGGCTTTGCGGGCGGGCTGCGCCGTTCGGAGGTGGTCTGCCTCGATGTGCACAAGGACGATACTCCGGACTCCGGTGGCTGGATCGAGGTCTTCAAAGGCGGTGTTCTGCTGACGCTTAACGCAAAGACGGGGTGGCGCGAGGTCGAGGTCGGGCGCGGCTCAAGCGACCAGACCTGTCCCGTCCACGCACTTGAGCAATGGCTACACTTCGCAAAGATCGACTTTGGGCCGGTTTTCGTGCGGATCTCGCGGGACGGAAAACGCGCGCTCGACACACGACTTTCCGACAAGCACGTCGCGCGGCTGATCAAGGCGACCGTTCTTAAGAGTGGCGTCAGGTCCGATCTGCCGGAAGCCAAGCGGCTGGCGATGTTCTCGGGCCATTCCTTGCGCGCCGGGCTCGCCTCGTCGGCGGAGGTTGATGAGCGCTATGTTCAAAAGCAACTCGGACATGTGTCGGCCGAGATGACCCGGCGCTACCAGCGCAGGCGAGACAGGTTCCGGGTGAACCTGACCAAAGCCGCAGGGCTGTGAAGCTCAGGAATTTTGACACATTGGTGAAGCGCTAAGGTGAAATTCCAGCGCTTCAGTTTCAGCTTACTACTTCAATTGAAATCGGGAACTAAACGCAACACTGCGCAAAGTACGGCTGGCGCGGCAGGACGGCTACATGCAGCGGCTGAACGAGACGGCGCAAGATTGGGTGCCCCATGTGCGCCGCCTTCGCCCCGACATGGCTTGGGAAGACGTGCTGCGCATCGTCAATGGCCCCTTGCCTGAGGCTAGGCGCTGGACGCAAAGTCGCCTGCTTCGCGCCGTGAAAACCTATGTCCGCGACGGCTTTCTGCCTGAATCCGTCTTGGCACGTGCCGGACGCCGCGAAACGGACGACCGCCTACCCGCCATTATTGCTGGCATCAAGGGCGCAGATCCCAACATGACGCTTCAGGCGATTTCTGATCGGCTAGAGACTATGCGTGAGCGGACACCGCGCGGAAGATCCAAGTGGCAGCCGTCATCGGTGAAAATGCTTCTAGAACGCGCAGAGAAACTGGGGTTGCTTGACTAAATTCAGCAGTGCCTTCGCTTGTGTCTATGTGTCTGAACCACACCATATCTAGAAAGTGCTTGCGCGAATCTAATAGCTGAGGCAATAGTCTCGATAAATAACGCGCGGACACATAAAAAACGCGCCCACGAATCGAGGCAGGGATGAGCGAAGCTGAGCAGGACCTAGACATTGCCATAGGGCACTACGCAGAGCTTCTCGCGTCTAACCTCCATGCGCAACGTGCGGCCCACTTTCCTCCCGACGCCAAGAAAGTCATGCGCAGCCTGACTAGCGGAGAGGCAGCCGAGTTGCTTGGCGTCGATCATACCTACCTTCGCAAGCTCCATCGAGAGGGAAAGATAGCTGACGTCGAAACCACCGCGGGCAGCCACCGGCGATATACACTCGATGATATTTGGGAGATACGCCAGGCCCTCGAGGCAAACGCGAAGAAGCCTGGAACCTACGTTCCGGGGCGTCGTGCCGGTGACGAGCTTCAGATTGTTTCTGTTGTGAACTTCAAAGGCGGCTCCGGGAAAACGACAACATCCGCTCACCTTGCACAGCGTTTGGCTCTCAAAGGATATCGTGTTCTTGCGATCGATCTGGATCCCCAAGCATCCTTTTCCGCGCTGCATGGCATCCAGCCTGAGCTGGACCTGATGGAAGGAGGCACGCTGTATGACGCGGTTCGCTACGATGAACCGGTCCCGATCTCGGAAGTAATCCGTAAAACCTATATCCGAGGTCTCGACCTTATCCCCGGGAACCTAGAGCTCATGGAATTTGAACATGAGACGCCGGCAGCCATCCAGCGCGGCGGCGCCCGCGCGTTTTTTGCCCGTGTGCGTGACGCACTCGATAGTGTCGAAGCGGACTATGACGTTGTCGTCATCGACTGTCCGCCGCAGCTTGGTTTCTTGACCATGTCCGCCCTTTCAGCATCCTCCGGCGTGCTTGTAACCGTTCACCCGCAAATGCTCGATCTGATGTCCATGTCGCAGTTTCTGCGAATGACCGCTGATCTGCTTGGCGTCATCCGGGACGCTGGCGCAAACCTTCGCTTTGACTGGCTGCGTTTCCTGCCAACCCGATACAAGGTGGGAGACGCCCCGCAAACCGAGGTCATTGCCTTCATCCGGGGTCTGTTCGGCAGGTCGGTCCTGACCAACCATATGGTTGAGTCGACTGCGATCTCGGATGCGGGGCTTACAAAGCAGAGTCTCTACGAGGCCGACAAGAAGGACTTCACTCGCCAGACTTTCGATCGCGCGATCGATTCCATGAACGCCGTAAACGACGAGATTGCAGCGATCATTCAAAATACGTGGGGACGCAATGGCAAGAAAGCCTAAACTGGGCCTGCCATTGCAGACCCTGCGCAACGCGCCTGACGCTCTTGAGGGACGCAGGCTCCGTGGTGGTGTTTTCGAAATCGACCCCGACCATATTGAGACTGCAGGAAGGCTTGATGACCGACTGCAGATCGAGATTGAGGGTCTGAAGGCATCAATATTCAAAAACGGCCAACGTGTTCCGATACTGGTGCGCCCGCTTGAGGGTGATCGCTATAGCCTGATCTATGGCCGCCGTCGCCTTGAGGCTTGCAGAGAACTTGGGATCAAGGTCCGCGCAATTGTCACGGAAATGGAGGGCGATCAGGCGCTCCGCGATCAGCTGCTGGAAAACCAAGAGCGGCGAGATCTGAGTTTTATCGAACGCGCGCTCGTAGCCGCTGCCTTGCTTGATGGAGACCATCTGGGCGAGTCAGAGCGCACCAACAAGGGCGTTGCCGAGGTTCTTAATCTGACTGAGGCTGGGGTTTCGCAGCTGTTAAGTGTTGTCCGCACAGTAGGAGAGGATCTTGTCTTGGCCATCGGTGCGGCACCTGGGATCGGCCGGCCCCGATGGGAAGAACTCAAGAAGTGTCTCGGGGCTGCGGATGTGGACCACGCGCGTCTCGCAGCCTTGGCCAATGAAACCAAGTCGGTCCAATCAGGTGGAATCGATGAGAAGTCCGACAGGGCGTTTTTGGCGGTACTTTCTGCGGCGGGAAAGACCGAGCATCCCACATCATCGACTCGCCCGCGCGGCCAACCCGGCATGGTCATTCCGGGGGTCGGTGCCGCAACCGTCACGACCGGACGCCGTGGCAAGCAACTCAAGCTTGAGTTGAAGTCCGAGGACACAGAATTTGTCAGCTGGCTTGAGGGCAACGCCCCGCAGCTGCTTGCCGAGCTTCATGAGCGCTGGAAGCGATCAGAAGACTGAGGAAGAGCAACCAACAAAAAGGAGGCACGATACAGGCAAGAATGAAAAAGGCCCCGAGAAGCTAGCTTCACGAGACCTTTCTTAGGTTTCGGACGGGACCAGCCCGCTACAAAACTTCAGTTTTCGCACCTCTGAATGTAGCGATCTGGCCCCTCTCCCGCAAGCGCAAAGCGATTCGCGGGCCACTCAAATTTTGCCTTCGTGAATATTTTCATGGAGTACACACCGATTTCGCCGTTTATGCGGCCGATCTCGCACGCCCATCTGCGCGTGATCGAGCGACCCGAGGCATCTGTCCCGAGCAAGCCTGTCAACAAGTGGGAGCTTTTGCGCGAGCTATCCAAGGCGCAAGCTGCCTTCGGGATTTCTGAGCGCGATCTGACCGTTCTTCAGGGGCTTCTCAGCTTCTTTCCGGATGATGCGCTTGGCGGGAACACCGAAATGGTCGTCTTCCCATCCAACAAGGCGATCTGTGAGCGGTTGAACGGGATGCCTTGCTCTACGATGCGCCGTCATTTGGCCCGCTTGGTGGAGGCAGGCCTGCTCATGCGGCGGGATAGTCCCAATGGGAAGCGCTATGTACGCAAGCGTGGTGAGGAGCGCGTGGCCTTTGGCTTCGACCTATCCCCCCTCTATTGCCGCGCAGAGGAGATTGCACGGGCAGCAGAGGCTGTGCGAGAGGCCGAAGACCGAGTGCGGCGCCTTAGGGAGGTCGTAAGCCTCATGCGTCGCGACCTGGCCGCTCTGGCGGAGTTCGGTGATGAGATTCAGCCCGGGCTTGGCCTATGGGACCAGCTCCGCGATACGGCGGCCCTCACAGCCCGTGCTCTTCGACGCAAGCTTTCACTAGAGGATCTATCGTCCTATCGGACCGAACTGGAGACCCTTCTCGATCAGGCGCGCAACGTCATTGATGGTCCTGAAACAGAAGAAATGAACACCAATGATGCCCATTTTGAGCGTCACCATCATAATTCAAATAAAGAATCTATAGATGTTGAACCAGCCTTAGAAAAAGGCGGGGCGGCGGCCGGTGCGCCAGAAGCTGATGCATGTGGGCCTGAGGCTGACGTGGAAGAGCCGGACACGAGGCGGGTGCCGAAAATCCCGCTCCATCTGGTAATCGCAAGCTGCCCGTCGCTCAAGACCTTCTATCAGGGCGACGTCCGACATTGGCACCAGCTTTTCGACGCGGCCTGTCATGTGCGGCCCGCCATGGGGATCAGTGTTTCCGCTTGGGAAGAAGCGCAGCGCTGTATGGGACCAGAGCAAGCCTCGATTGTCGTCGTGGCCATGCTGGAACGTTTTTCAGACATCAGATCACCGGGTGGGTACTTGCGGGCGCTGACATCCAAGGCAGCGGCGGGCGAATTCTCTTGCGGTCCGATGGTGATGGCTCTGATCGGTCGGCGAAGTGCGGCTTAACAGCTGTTAAGTTTGGATGGCGACGGGGCTGAGTTGGCATGACTTAACAGCTGTTAAGTCGTCCCTCGGCAACCATACGGTCATCGAAAAGGAAAGGAATGTTGGTTTGAGGGTGCCGGGAAATGAGATCGGGAGATTGGCTTCCGGCGCCCGTCGTGGAGAATATCTGATGACCAAAGCTGTCCAGAAAATCACCCTGTCCCCTTCGCGGGATATCCCTTTCGACAAGCTGATGCTGAGCCAGTCCAACGTGCGGCGTATCAAGGCTGGCGTTTCCGTTGAGGAACTGGCCGAAGTCAGCGCACGCCGCCGCCTCTTGCAAAGCCTGAGCGTGCGTCCCGTGTTGGGTGATGATGGAACAGAAACCGGCAAGTTTGAAATCCCTGCCGGCGGACGTCACTTCCAAGCCTTGTCCTTGCTGGTGAAGCAGAAGCGTTTGGCGAAGGCCACGTCCATTCCCTGCATCCTGCGGGATGCAGCGTTCGACATCCTTGCCGAGGACGATTCCCTTGCAGAAAACATGCAACGCGTCGCCTTGCACCCGCTCGACCAGTTCCGCGCGTTTGTGTCACTGCGCGACAAGGGTCAGAGCGATGCAGAGATTGCTGCCGCCTTCTTCGTGACGCCGCAGATCGTGAAGCAGCGCCTCAAACTCGCTTCCGTCGCCCCTGCCCTGCTTGAGGTCTATGCCGGGGATGGCATGACGCTGGAGCAGCTCATGGCCTTCACTGTGAACCCAAATCATACGCGTCAGGTTCAGGTCTGGGATGTGATCAATTCATCCTGAAACGAGGAGCCCTTCCAGATCCGGCGCATGCTGACCGAGACCTCGGTCCGGGCCTCAGACCGGCGCGCGGTCTTTGTCGGTGTTGATGCCTATGAAGCCGCGGGTGGCACGATGCTGCATGATCTCTTTCAGGGCGATGATGGTGGCTGGCTGGAGGACCCTGCCCCGCTCGATCGGCTGGTGACGGAGAAAATCCAGGTTGAGGCTGAAACTGAGACGACTGCGGTTGAAGGCTGGAAATGGATCGAGGCCGCGCTTGGCCTGCCCTGTGGCGACAACCACGCGCTGCGGCGACTGTCCGGTGATCCGGCGCCAATGACGGATGATGAAGGTGCGGGACGGCTCCCGGACAACCTGCATGAGGATTCTGCAGTCCATGATGTTGATGACGCAGGGGGCCTATGCCGCGGTGTCCGGCTGGCAGCTGTCGTCACCCCTGGTTGAATGCCGATCGGCACTGACCTCTCAGAACATCAGGACGCTGGCGTGCTAAGCAAACTTTCTTACATCCGGGACAGTCGGCCTTCATCATCTACGACGTCAAGTCTGCATCCTTCGCCAGTCCAGCGCCACAGCACAATGTTGTAGTCTACCGCCGATGTCCCCTTAGCAAAGCTTCGGATCAGAAGGCCCGCAAAGCCGTCAGTGATGAGACTGGCGGCAAAGTCCTGCGTCGGAACAGTTTGCCCATCGAGCATTCTTGCGCGCCAGCCCGGATCTGCGAGTGTGCCTTTTGTCATGCCGTATTGTGCAACTGCGTCTGCGTCTCGGGTATCAAAAATAGGGCCAAAATCGGCAGCGTAGGACACAAGCATCGTGGGCTGCAGGCTTCCGACCTGGTTTGCTTCGCGCAACGCCGTGGTTGGATCGAGCGCGGTGTAGAGGGCCGGGGTGCCCTTCGCGTTGAATCGCCCTCCATAGAGTTCAGCACCACGCCCGGAGAGAGGTTCACGCGCATAGACAGGGTTGAGGGCGCGGTAGAGCGGACCTGCATAACGCCCAACCGTAAGAGGCATCAGGCGAAGACGCCTGCGTCGACCGCGTCTATGTATTCGAGAACCTGCTGCGCCTTGCCGTCCTGCACCAACTGCATCGCGGTCTGGCCGTCAAACCCGGGCAGGGGCTCTGAGCGATACCAGGCATAAGCCATCAGTTCCGACCCAAACCGTGGCTCGACCTTATTGAGCACCTCGACAAGTTCGCGCAAACGGCGCTGTGTCTTGTCCGAGCTGATACGGCTCCGCCGCTGCATGGCATCCTTGCCAAGACCAACCGTCATTGCGATCTCCTCTGCCGAGGTGCGCAGCGCTGCTGCGATCTTGCGCGGTTCAAACTGTCCGCCTTCTGCAAAGTTTGTGATGTGCATAACGTTACTCCATACGGTCATTATGACGGTATATAGCGGCAATATTACCGAATATCAAGTCAACAGCAGTGAACTCCGCGTTTCTCCCAAGAAATTCATGTCCCGGTAACACGCACATCTTGGAAAATGCCGCAGGTCTTGGTGCTTTGAGCACCGCCTGAGACGTATATTTGAAGAAGCTGCCAGCCCTGTCGGTTCTGCCCGCCAAAAAGTGAAAGTGTCCTTCGGGTTTTGTGACTGACGGATGAGGGCCTTTGGGGTCCCTCAAATGGGTCCGGGCCGGATTCCGGTCTGTCTTTCTTGACGAAGGGCATTCCCATGCAAACAGGTGTCTTGCGCGTGTTGCGCGCGACCGCTGCCTCCTGGTGGCGGCACAAGGAATTGCGCCGAACCGGCAAGACCGAGCTGGCGCGGCGGCTCGAACGCGAGACTGTGTTGCGCGATCTCGGCTATCTCAGGCAGGCGGCGACATTGCCGGACGCGCATGTGATCTGCGGACATGGCGGGACGTTCATCCATCTCGGTTGGACCACCGTGTCCACGCTCGCGCCGATCGAGCGCTTGCCCTTGGCCGCTCTTGCGGTCGCACGAAGGACGCCCTTCATCGATATCCGACCCGTCACCGATGTGATCGCCTTCGCGAACCTGCCCCGCGTGCCGCGGGACGGATCGATCGACCCTGAATCTTGGGGTCCCGGCAGGTCCATCCCACTGACCACCTACATCGACATGGTCGAAAAGCTCGGTGCGAGGATCGCCAACGACCCGCGCACCCGTCGGTCAACCTGAATCCCATTCTCTCTCATCAACACACGAAAAGACGCCAGCCATGGCCCGATCCCGCACGCCCAAATTCGATGCCTCCGAGGTCATCACAAACGAAATCATCCGCATCATCGAGCGCGGCGTTCTGCCGTGGCGCAAACCCTGGACGGCAGGTGGCAGCTCTCGTCCCCTGCGCGTGGGCGGTGAGCCCTACCAGGGCGTGAACAACTTCCTGCTGACCATGCGGACGATGATGGCAGGCTACACTTCGCCCTTCTGGATGACCATTCCGCAGGCGAATGCCCTCGGCGCAAAGGTGCGCAAGGGCGAGAAGTCCTCCGTCGTGGTGTATTATGGCCAAAGTCGGAAAGACGCCGATACCGACGACGAGCGCAGCGACGGCGATGATCACTCCGAGGAAGCCCGGATCTTCCGCTTCCAGAAATCCTACCGCGTGTTCAATGCCTGCCAGATCGAGGGGCTATCCGACATCTTCTACCCTGACCCGGAGCCCGCGCCCGAGCATCGGCCGTCCGAGCCCATCCCGCAGATGCAGGCGTTTTTCGACGCCATCGACATCACAACCGTCTTCACGGGGACGGAAGCGTACTATTTGCCGCCGGTGGACAAGGTTTATATGCCATCGATTACGCGATTTCAGGACCCGCGCAATTTCTACGGGGTTTGGGCGCATGAGCTGGCCCATGCCACGAACGCCCCGCATCGGCTGAACCGTGATTTCGGGCTCTCGAAGTTCGGCAACACCTCCTACGCCCGCGAGGAGATCGTCGCGGAACTGACCTCGGTGTTCCTGGGGCAAACGCTCGGCTTCACCGCGCATACACTGGAGATGAATGCTGCCTACCTCCACAACTGGTTGCGCGTCCTTCGGTCGGACAAGAGCGCGATCTTTCGGCACGCCGCGGATGCGCAGCGCGCTTGCGACTACCTGATCGCCAGATCTGAGGCGGGTAGGGCAGGGGCCCGCGCCGAGGCCGCCTGACCCCCGAGAAACGGAGACTCTCATGTCACGCAAGGAACCCAAAACGCTGCGGGTGGCCTGCTTCAAAGACGGTCGCCGCAGGGTCATCGTCTTCAAACGCAGCGCCTATTGGTGGAGCTCGTCCGAGGGCGCGTATCCGCTCTCGGCAGCGCTTGAGAGCATCACGGAACAGGGAGGTTGGGTCGAAACCATCCCCAACCCGAACTACAGACCTAGAGGGCTGTTCGGGTAAGGCGCCTTTGGCCTCAATTCATCCGCCAAGCAGAAAAGTGAAAGCGGGCTTTGGGAAGGGTGTTTCAACTTCTCAAAGGAGATCCTCATGACCAGTACCGCTCAATCCCAGACAGACCGTCCGAATCCGACCGTGATCGCTGCGCAGAACGACGCGTTTCGCAAGCTCGCGTGCCTTGGAGTGCCGCCCGCGCAGCCCATCCAGGGCCGGATGCATGTCACCCGCTCGCTCATGGAGGCCGATGACGGCTTCATGGACGAGGCGGTGAAGGCCACCGGTGAGTTTGCCACCTTCGAGCCTGAGAATGACCCCGAAGGCTGGCATGATTTTGGCGCGGTTGAGATCCGGGGCGAGACCGTGTTCTGGAAAATCGATCTCTATGAAGCGGATTCCGATTTCCGCTACGGGGCTGAAGCCCCGGACAATCCCGCCACGACCATGCGCGTGCTGACCATCATGCTGTCGCGCGATTGGTAGAAGGGCAGGGGACTCCTCTACCTGACATCTGAGACGATGAAGGCCCGCTGCCCCTCAAAAGGCAAAGCGGGCCTTCTGTCGTTGTGATCCCCGAAGCCGGGGATTGGTCACGCGCGAGCGCGCGGGCCGCATCTTACCCACCTGGAAGGACATCCCATGACCACAAGTTTCACCCCTCTCACCGTCGCGATTGGCGATCTGACAGCGCACCCCGCCAATGTGCGGGGCAATTCCCCGGAGACCTATGACCCCGAGAACATCGCGCATCTCAAAGCCAGCATCGCTGTTCTGGGTCTGCTCCAACCGCTGCTCGTCCAGAAGCTCGACGGCAAATACGCTGTGCTCGCCGGCGGCCGACGCCATGCCGCGCTGAAGGAGCTGGTCGCGGACAAGGCCGCCAAAGGGTTCACCGCGAAGACCAAGGTGGACTGCCGCCTCGTGCCTGAGGATTGCGACGCGACCACGGCCCTGTCGCTCGCCGAGAACATCACCCAGGCTCCGATGAACGCCATCGACGAGTTCGAGGCCTTCGCCCGGATGATGGAAGTCGACGGCCAGACGCCGGAAACGATCGCCAAGACATTTGGCACCACCTTGGCCACCGTCAAAGGCCGGTTGCGCTATGGCCTGATCCACCCTGACATTCGCGCCGCGGCCCGGGCCAAGACGATCACGCTCGATACGATGAAAGCTTTCGTCGAGCATCCAAGTCAGGAGGTGCAGCGCGAGGTCTTCGCGGCGCTCACGAAAGATGGCGGCTATCTGCAGGCCTACACCGTCCGTCAGGCGCTCAAATCCCGCGGGGTGCAGGTCAGTGACGATATCGGGGCCTTCGTGCGCGAGGATTACCAGGCGCGGGGCGGTGCCGTCGCGGCTGATCTTCTGGAAGAGCATTCCGTGCTCGAGGATACGGCTCTGGTCGAGACCATCCTGCTCGAGAAGCTCGGTGCCACTGCCGAGGAGGCCCGTATGAGGCTGGGCTTTGCCTGGGCCGATGCGATGGTGCGCTATGATTACGCGATCATGGCCGACTTCGGCCGCGTCTATCCCGGTCCGATCGATCCTGATGAGGACGCCCAGAAGCGCATCGACGAGATCACCGCCGAGCTCGAGCAACTGCAGCGCGAAATGGAGGATGAGGGGCTCGAGATCGATGCCTACAATGCGCTCTACGAACGTGTGGACGCACTGGAAGACGAAGCCCGCGACCTGCAGGAGGCCTACAGCGCCGAGGACCTCGCCCGTGCAGGCGTGGTCGCGTCCTGGTCGAACGGGCAGGTGACCCTCCACGTGGGCCTCGTGCGCGCGGAGGACACCGTGAAAGAGGAGGGCGCGCGTGGCTCTTCAAGCAACCCAACGGGGGAGGTGGCCCCGGACGCCGGCGAAATCACCTATCCGGCCTCGCTGGCCGAGGACCTCAAGACCGAGCGGGCCATGGCCCTCGGTGCTGCAATGGCGCTGTACCCCGATGCCACGCTCGATCTGACGCTCTTCAAGCTGGTGAGCGACGTTCTGGGCACGGGCATGAGCGTCACGCAGGCCATCAAGGTCGAGGCCCGCAAGGAATACCGCAGCCACGCCAAGATGGACGAGATCGACGAGACCTCGCTCGAGCAGGTGGCGGTGGCGCATGATGCGCTTGATCTGTCCTGGCTCGATGACACTCGTTCGCCCGCCGATCAGTTCGCGGCGTTTCGCACGTTGGCGGCAGGCGAGAAGGCCAAGCTCGTCGCCTTTGCGACCGCCAGCACTACGCAGTCCTGCTTCGCGCGGGATCCTCGGCGCGACAGCCTGATGCATGCGTTCGAGATCGAGGTCATGCCCGACATTCGCGCACATTGGACGCCGAATGCGGCGCTGTGGGGCCGCTTCAAGAAGGCCTGGCTCCTGAAGATCCTCGGCGAGGATCTGGGTCTCGCCCAGGAAGCAGTGACGCTAGCCTCCTCAAGCAAGAAGGAGATCGTCGCCTTCTGCGACAAGCTCTTTGCCGAGCCCTTCGCCACGCTCACGGACGCGCAGCGCGCTGCGGTGGCCGCCTGGTGCCCGCCCATGATGCAGACCGCCGGTGTCGCCT
>Ga0307939_1000650_pt1 | contig 19226 bp, 10 predicted proteins | sample OrgLakmetagen122_FD_201844 | JGI IMG/M metagenome (GOLD analysis project Ga0307939, IMG submission 201844) | Saline water microbial communities from Organic Lake, Antarctica - #122 | ecosystem: Environmental > Aquatic > Non-marine Saline and Alkaline > Saline | place: Antarctica: Organic Lake... | reverse complement strand
ACCTGGCCTGAGTTCCTTCTCCCTAAATCCTCCGCTAAATCATTGAAATATCCTGCAAATTTTCCCTGGCTCTCATAAATCACCGTGAAAAAATTGAGCCGATCTCCTAAACCTCCTTGAAAAATACCAGCTCTAGTATTATTGTAGGTTGTAACGGACTCTTCAAAATCTCTACCTACCTGAAGATCTGCAGCAATATCAAACGTAAACCAATAATCTTCACCTTGTATTTGAACAGTATTTTCATTGAAAAATTTTCGTCCGAACCAGGTCTCCTTATCATAAAATAAAGCCCTGTTTTCTTTTTCAAAGTCGTAATAAGGTTGAACTTCTGTATACTTGTAAGGCTTTGAAGCTGTGTGCGCATTAGTTCCAATCTTATCCATCTTTGTCGTAAATCTATTATACAACTCATGAGATAAAGGAATGTTGAGACCGCTTTTGTACTGAGGATAGTTAAAGTCTTTTGTTTTTATATCATCAAATTCATTCTGGTAACTTTCTAATGGCTCTTCTTTCTGAATTGACTCTTCTTGAATAGATGATTGAAAAAGTGGGATTTGGAGTGGCATTCTAAATTGAACATAAGTTGGTGCTCCATTGTAAGTTGCGGGTCTAATTTTTGGAATACTACTGAAGACTCTTTCGAGTTCATCGTTCAATTCTTGGTATTCTGAATTCACATACAACATCTGAAATACCCCATCTCTGTCAACTTCAAAAATTACAGTCGCAATTCCATTATAATTTTCTGAAGAAATGATTTTAGGTTCATTATAATTGGAAAAAATAAAGGACTTGAGTTGATTCTTAAAACACTTTTCCTGTTCTGATTTTGAAATACTTTCACAAGAAGGAAAAGTAGGATAACTTTCAGTTTTTGAAATAAAGTTTTGACTGAAACCCGAAACAAAAGCAAGGAATAAAACTAAAGGAAGGCTTTTCATAATTTACTAGTTGGAAAGACTCTACAAATATGATTTAAAAATAGGAATAAAAAAATCCCGAATGCAATATTCGGGATTTAGGTATTATGAAATTATAAAATTTAGTCCTGGACTTGAAAAGTAATAGGAAGGGAATAAAGTACTCCTACATTTTGGCCTCTTTGTTGACCAGGTTTCATTTTAGGTAATTTTTTTATGACTCTTTCACCTTCAGACTGTAATCTTGGGTGTGGAGCTCTGGCTGCAACATTTGTAATGTTTCCGCTTTTATCAATTTTAAATTGAACGTAAACTCTATTTACACCGCTTAATCCTAGATCTGCAGCAAGACCAGTGTCAAAGTTTTTATTTACAAACTGACTTATCTTTTTACTCATGCATTGCTTACGTTCTTCATTGTTATTTAAGCCTTCACAACCTGGAAAAATTGGCACACTTTCAATAACAGCAAAAGGAACATCACCAATTTCTTCCTCTACCTCCTCTACTTCTTCAACTTCAACCACTTCATTCTGGTCAGTCTCAGTAGACTCAATAACGACTTCCTCCACTTCTTCATCATCTTCAACAACCTCAATTACTTCTGGTGCTGGTGGCGGTGGTGGTGGTGGTGGTGTTTTTTGTATTTCAGTAATTGGCACATCTTCTTCATCTAACATGTCAAGATTTACAACACCAGTATCAATAGCATCTCTGTCATAGGTCTTCCATTCGATCATTATCAGTGTAATTCCTAGAACTAGTGCTAGTCCAATCTGGAAAAACAGAAGACTTTTTCTGGAAAGATCTTTCTTCGGATTCTTTTTTGGTTCCATATTATTATTTTAAATAGTTTACTAAAGTATAAAAAAAATGAAATTTACTTTCAATTTGGATTTATATTTTCAAAAATCTTTTTCTAAACAAATGAAATGTAAAATAACTTATAATAACTCCTGAGCTGTTTGCTATGATATCATAGATATCAAAAACCCTATAATCTGTTGTTATTTCTTGTAAAATCTCAATAACAATACCAAAACTAATAATTCCTAAAGAAATCAAAACATTTTTTTTAAAAGGTTTTGATGAGTAAGGGACTATAGCTAAAAGCCAAACAGTATTAAGAAAGAAATAAGCAATGAGATGATAAAGCTTATCTTCATATTGAACCTCAAGTTTTGGTAAGCTACTAATATCTGATAAAGACAAATAAAATATTAGAAGGGTACATAAAATTGCAAATACTAGAAGCAATTTACTATTCAATATGAGACTTATAAGTTTCTGCATCCATCAACTCTTTAATCTCGTCTTGATTTGCTATTTTCATTTTGATCATCCATCCTTTTTGGTATGGCTCCTCATTTACCATTTCTGGCTCATCTTCTAGTTCTTCATTGAATTCTAAAATTTCGCCACTAAGAGGTAAGTAAAGATCAGAAACTGTTTTTACTGCTTCTACAGTACCAAAAACTTCATCTTTATCCAAGGTTTCTCCAACGGTTTCCACTTCTACATATACTATGTCTCCAAGTTCACTTTGAGCAAAATCAGTAATACCAATAGTTGCTGTGTCTCCGTTAATCTCGATCCATTCGTGATCTTTTGTGTACTTTAAATTGTCTGGTGTGTTCATTCGTTAGTTATTTTTTTAATTTCCAAAATTATATCTCAACGTAACTCCTGTTCTAATCGTTGTTTGAGGAAATATCGTTGAAATTGCATTTTGCGAAAATACGTGATCGTAGAAAAATAATGCAGTTAAATTCTTAGTAAATGCATAATCTGCTACAAAATTTATTGACCAGATGTCCTGTCCGGAAGTTACTCGATTACTTAACACATCTAAATTTCTAATAATAGTTTCATTTCTTCTCAAAGAAAGGTCCGCTTTTATATTCAAATCGCTACTCAACACTCTCCTATTTCCTTCAAATTGAGTTACAACTGTTAGATCTTTTATCCTGTACCCTAATCCAACAATGTACTCATCTCCTTGCATTTCTGTGAGCAAATTATTATTGAAGCTTAAAGACAGAGCCCGGTCTTTTCTAACTTCAGCAATCACACTTATAGAATTTTTCATTTCAAAATCAAACTTGACTAGGGGACTGAACTCTTCTATAAGATTAACATTTGAAACAAATAACTCTGGTCTAAAGTTGCCATTTTCATCTAAATTGAAATTTCCGAAAGGGTCTCTTCCGTTGAATTCTAAGTTGGATTGGAACTGATTGATTGTATAGGTTGACCTGTAGCCATGTTGAATAGAGAAACGGTTGAAGTTTTCTCTGAACCAGGTTAATCTCATAAATCCTGTATATTTCAAATTCCAGCCTGGTATTGGTATATCTCTAAGTATTCCCAGGTCTTCACTTTCTGGACTTGATCCCGTGTATGCCGATAAAAAAGATGGTAATAATACAGCCTGACTAGTTCTACCAAACCCAACCGGAAAACCATTTTCATCTATATTATTAGGATCGTTAAGATTGATTCCTGCTTGTTCTGCCAATCTATTGGCAACTATAAATCGATTTTCTCTAAACTGTTCAAAATTCTCTGAGACATCTCTTGTACTCGTGCTGAACGACGTGCGTATCATATTGGTAGAAATCCTGAAGTTCCCAAATGTGTTCGGAATGATGGAATTATATTCCATCGTTTCAGGATCTACCCTGAAGTTCTCAGTATACGTATCAGAATACAGTCTATTGGCGATTAAGTCTACAGTAAGACCTGGCAAAAGTTTTAATCCTGCCTGGATATCCAATTGTTGATTATCTGTCCTGGTATATTGTTCATTAAAATCCTGATACATTGTAAGCCAGCCTCTTCTTGCCGCTTCTCGTCTTACATCGTTTTGGCTTCCAAAAGTAAAACCAGCAGTAGGTTTCAAAGTTCCACCAAAACCAACATCATTGGTATAGCCTGGCAAGAAAATACCCTTCGTGTCAGAATAATTAACTTGTACTCTGTCCAAAGCGGTCACAATTCCGATAAGCGTATTCACGGCTTTATCGCCAACGCTTAATTCTGTGTCAGTATTTTGTGTAGTATTATTTTGGTTTCCTCCTTGATTTTCTTCCTGCCCTTGACCAGGTTGTCTTCTTCTTACGTTTCTTTTGATCTCTGCCGGATTTTGAGCTCTTTTCTTCGTCAATCCTAAGTAAGAATAAAAACTAGACATATTCAAGTTCGAATTGATTTGATGACTTGCCGAATTTTGAACTGAGTTCCCCAGATCTGGTATTCCTTCAAGACCTCTTAAAATTTCTGAACCCTTAGTCCATAAAAAATCACCTGTATAAGAGTATTGTGTTTGAACAAATTTTAAAAAAGGAATTTTATTAAACGGTAGAGTGTAATTAAGCTGAAGTTGTTGATAATGCCTGTTCGGTATTCCTACATCAAAGAAATCATCGAAAATACCGATACTGTTATCCTGTAAATTATTTTCATCTATGTAATTCCTTACAATTCTATTGGTGGAGGCGTTAAAGTTGAAATTAAGAGCTTTGGTCAAGCTATAATCTATGGCGTATTCCCAATCAAAAAAGTAGTTCCTTTGGAATAACTTCGGAGTTCCGAGGCTTCCTGGGGGCAGATTAAATTCTCTATACCTCAACTCATTGTATTGTCTATTCACATTTGCTCCAGCAGTAATACTATTGGGCAAAAGATTGACATTAAAATCTTTGAAAATTGCAAAATACGGACTTTCAAAAAGACCTATATTTTCTAAAGGTTTAACTTCCAGAGGTTGAAAGTTGAAGCCATAAGTAAGTGCAGCATCTACATTTTGATCTAGAGATTCTCTTATTTCAAAATCTCTATAATCGGTTTGATTATAACTGGCGGATAATGTAAAATTCTCAACATCATAAGGCATTGGTGTTTTATCTTCATTGGTTCTGTCCTTTCTCAGACCAATAACACTAATTCCCTGCCTTCTGGTGTATGTTTCAGCCTGCTCTTGAAATTCAGCTCTATCATTTTCATCAGCGGTATTATCCAAGAGGGTTTCAAGTTCGAGGTCACCAAATACAGGATCAAACTGTGGAGTAATGAGTTCTTCGCCCCTATTATAGTTCAGTGGGATTTTTACTCCCCACTTTTGAGGAAGGACCTGGCCTAAATTAAGCCCTGTAACAACATCATATTGCTGGATATCTTCTCTGCTCCTTTGGTTTGGACCTTGCTCAATTGCTCCAAAACCTATAGTAGATATTCTTCCACTTGCTGAGACATTTGCAAAATCTGCAAAATTGGTATCGAGGTTTAAAACTGTAGCCCAACCTCCTTCATTTTTCAAACCCGACAACCTCATTTCATTAAACCAAACTTCACCAGAAACGTTTTGACCGCTGGAATTCTTAAGACCAAGCATCATAACTCTTATGTTACCAAAACTAGGATTACCAATAATTCCCACTTTAAGATTTTCATTGAAGCTACCATTAACAGGATTTAGAGATTCATCAAAATAATTGAGCTCAAGATTACTTAAATTGTCGTCACCGAGAACTCTAGATTTAATCTGCTGAAGTAATTCTAAAGGAAGATTCAAATCATTTTCTAAAGGCCAAACACCTCTGGGAGAGAGATCTTGAGGATCTGAAACTTTTAAAGGAATTTCAATCTGGTAATAGTTACTGGTAAAATCAATACCCATTCTTATAAAAGCCGTAAGCTGGTCATCTTGGAGCTGGGTGTTGGGTGATGGTAATGATTGTGCGTGCAAATACATTTCCAATCGTTCAAATTGCCGCATATCAATCTGGTAGTTTTTGAAAACCCCTCTAGAATCTTCAGACTTTAAGTTACTCACTTTTAAAGCAAGAGACTTTTCATCTTCACGAATAGCTACATTATTATTTACTAATTCCTCTCTCAAAACTCCAGGCGGAGTTACGTAATTTGAAGTGATTTCTTCGCTTACTGCTTCAGAATTAAACTGGGTATTTCCAATATTTGGATTTGATCCATCTGGTAAAATGGGTTGATCGTAGGTAAAATAATCTCCTCTTACGAGTTCCAAAGTTCCAAATCTTAAGATCGTTTCCTGACTGAAGTCTGTCATAAACATTCTCATGAACCGTATAGATCTGAGGTCACTTATTCCCCCGATAGCAAATTCTTCGCTAGTTCTCAACGGAACTCTAAACTGAACCCATCTTGCTTCTATTTCTTGTCCATTTTGAAGCGTCGTAATCACTTCCTGAACATCCGTAATGTAATCTGAATTTATTCCAGGCCTAGAGCTTGTATTATTTTCTACACTCATGTTAGGAAAAACAGGAACTTCATACTCAAAGTAACTATCGATCGTATTCATGGTGTTGTCCATATTTACATCTTCAACATCTGGAAAAGCAGAATTACCACGATTATTCTCCGTGACTTCCACAGGATTGTTTCCTTCAGTACCATTAAAATTTCTGTACCGATTTAGAATATCTCCATTTCTATCTAAATAATACTGGTAATCATCATTGGAAGGATCTTCGAAGCTTGAAAATTCGGGAAACTTTTCGGCCTCATCTAGATTATCTAATCCATCAAATCCAACGTCTTGATTTACTCTTTCTTGCCCATTGGTATCAAAAGCATAGACCAAAGATTGATTGCTTGGTACTTTAGCATAATTGGTCGATAAAGTATTTGAATTTCCGCCATCTTCTGGTAGACCATTTTCAAATTGTTTTCTCCCATCTTTCAAAATATCCTCGGATATACTTCCAAAGTTAAGTACCACTTTACCTCCTGTATTTGCAGTATTTTCAGGATAGATAAAAGGATCCATCACCCAAAATTCGACATACTCTACATTGGATTGTTCAAAATCTGTAGTTTGTAAACCTCTCATTATACCCCCAAAATTTTGATTCGGGTTAGGAAGTGTGTTATCGCTAGTGGCTGCCGAATTGTAGTTATACATTCCTCTTTCACTGGGTCTGTATACCAAATCCAACGGAAATAAAGTTTGAATTTGTCCAGGTACAATATCAATATTGGGAAATATTTCATTCACGAGAATCCGTCTTGAGTAATATTGAGAAAGATCTTCGTCTGTTACATCTCCTGGTCTTTGAAAACTATAAAAAATGGGGTCTATGGTATACCAATTGAGCTTGGCTCTATAATCATTTGTGCTTATATCATTGTTGGCATCGTATGTACCGTTAGCATCATTTGGCCCTCTGTAACCTACTGGAGCGCTTGACAACTTCCAAGCCTGCGGATCTATAACAGAGATAGACGTTTGTGAACCTTCAAAATCGTCTACATAACTTGTAGCATCTCCTTCAAAATCACTTGCATTTGGGCTTCCGGGTAATAAATAAGCAAATTCTCCTCTGAGAGAAAAATTCGATTCTACATCTGTATCAATATTTGGTAGTTTATTAACCATTCTGGTAAAGAATGGAACTGTAGTATTATAATTGAAATTAACTCCGTAAATACTATTATTCACAGGTTCGGTCCCATAATCTGCTTTTTGGGTAATCGGTCTTTCGTTCAAATTTAAAAATGTTCCACCTATCAGTAATTCTTCACTAAACCTATGCTGAACATCAATTCCTGTAAATCGCTTGGTTTGCCTTCCAAATAAAGCATTGTTTTCTGTAGACACCTGGATTGGAGTATCCGAAGCGAGTAAGGCATCATCGAGGATGTTTACCCTTCCTAACTCATAATCCACCGTATAATCTATTCCTTCCTGGAGTATTCTGCCTCCTGCGGAAACAGTCACAGAACCCCTGGGAACGTTGAAGGCACCAATAGGGATTCCACCAGTATTTGAAGCTTTATAACGTCCTGATAATTTGAATTTATTTTTCTCAGCTCCTTCTTGTTGAGCCTGTATTTTGGTAGTTGCATAAAGACTTCTGAAAACATACTTGGATTGGTTTTCGTTATAAGTCTGAGGATTATCATAATCTTCTGAACCAGTCTCTAATTTACTAAAGAGGTGCTCGCCAAAAGGTTCTACTTTGGTAAACTTTAAAATTCCGTTTTGAGGATCAATGGTGATATTGGGCACAAAGTCAAAAAAGCCGTCGCCACCATTCACGGGGTCATTATTAAAATTTAAGTTATCGAGATCTAAAACCTGCAAAAGGTTAGTTTCACTCACATCATCTGGAAGAGGGGTTGTGCTCCCTGGCGCTTCGGTAATAAAGTTGACAGGTTGTGGATCTGCATATAAAATATTGAATCTAAACCCGTCCTGCTCCAATCCAGAAGCTCCTAGACTGTAAAAGTTTTTCATCATCAGATCCCAAATTGGCTCCTGGACAAAGGTAATTGGACTCTTGAGTAGTTTTACAATTAAGTTTTGGTTGAGTGCAATTTGCTCCTCCTGTTGTTCCGGGTTTTCTTGAGTTTCTGTTCCTGGGGGTCCCCCATTTCCAAATTCACCAACACGAAACACCCGCCCATCGGTTGTAGTATATTCAAAAGCAACTCCTAAAACCTCGTCATTGTTAAGACGTTGATTCAAAGAAATATACCCTAACTGAGTGTTTAAGTAATATTCATTGGGCTGCAATTCTCTTGCATTTTCTAGAATTGCATAATCACGCCCTTCAGAAACAAAAGACTGTGCAGAACCAAAGCCCTCCTGTATGGATGCTAGATCTCTTATCTGGCTCGTCAGCACCGACTGCCCGCTACCAAGAGCACTGGGGTTGAACAAGTTATTAGCATTATTAGGTCTTCCGTTGGGGTTCAATATAAAATTGGGGACTGGAGATGGTATTGGGTCACCTGTATTATCATCTTGTAATAATCCTAGATTGCCAGGTTCACTTTCACCAAGATCTTGCAAAGCAATAATATTCCTTGCATTGGATGTCGTTGCAGAATTGTTTGTCCGATTGGTAACCCAAACCTGAAGTCTTGTAATCTGAATCCTGCTATTGATAAAGGGATAGTTTTCTAAAGCTCGATCATATTCGTCTCTAAAGAAATGGGCAAGAAAAAAGTGCCTGTTTTCATCATAGTCCAAAGCAAATTTATCAAATTCTCTCACAGTCGCTCCTCCCTGGATATTTACACTTTGTCGCTCTGAATTTAATTCTGAAAATACTCCCGTTATTGTAGTCTTTCCGAATTGAAGCTGAGTTTTTACACCAAACAAACTTTGTGAACCTTGTATAAGCGAACTATTTAAAGGCATCTGAACGTTACCCACTTCAATCTTTTGAATAATATCGTCTTCAGAAGGAGTATAATCCAATTTAATTTGATTCTGAAAATCAAAAGTTGATTCCGTATCATATTCAGCATTCACTTGCAGTCGAGTCCCTACTGAAGCTTGTAAACTCATGCTGATGCGTTGATCAAAATCAAAAGTGAGATTGCTTTGATTTCTTGGAGATAACGAGGGATTATCCTGTTTACCATATAGGATGCCCATGTCTACGGCAACAGACCCCCTGGGTTGTACATCGATTTCATTTCCTCCAAATACTGACTGAAAAAAAGAATTGTTCACGTAAAAAATAGGAATCAAATTCTTTTGATTCTCCTCGTCGCCTTTTCCTAAACTGGCATCAGATTTCTCTTTGAAATAAGCTTTCATCTGTTCTTCCAGAACAAGATCTTCAAATTCCTGAGGGGTGAGAACCAAAGGATATTTTGTATTTACAGAACCGATTTTTTCTGTGTAGATATACCGATCTAAAATAGGATCATACTCATATTTCGAAACTATACTCGATGGATTTGGCATAGATATATTGCCAAAAGAAGGACCTTTAGGAATAGAATCTTGCTCATCCTGAGCATAAACATCAGATGCAAATAATATTGCAACAAGTAAAACTACAGGGCAAGAAATTATGTTAATGAGTCGATGAGTAATCTTCAAATGCTTTATAGATTTTTTAAGGCGAGTTTGATTATCTCTTCAACGCTTGCATTTGGATTATTATTACAAATTTTAGTGATAATTTTTCCAGATTGTTTTCTCGTGTAACCTAAAGTCTCCAAAGCGGATAAGGCTTCTTCTTTATTGGCGTGACTTGGAGAACTAACAATTTCTGTAAGCGCTTCTGTACTTTTGAATTTATCTTTAAGGTCTAAAATAACACGTTGTGCAGTTTTCTTACCAATACCTTTTACACTTTGTATGGTGTCTGTGTCTTCACTCGTGATTGCTTCAATCACCTGTTCCGGGGTAAGAGAAGATAACATTATCCTAGCTGTACTTGCACCAATACCAGACACGGATAATAATTGTCTAAATACTAGACGTTCCGCCTTATCTATAAATCCATATAACGTGTGGGAATCCTCTTTAACCTGAAGATGGGTGAATATTGTGATCAATTCTTCATCCTTCAAACGAGAAAAGGTATGAAGTGAAATATTCACCTCATACCCTATCCCGTTACAATCTATAACTATATGAGTTGGGTTTTTTTCTAAAAGTTTACCTCGTAGCTGAGTAATCATCTTAACTTAATTTTAGGAATCAAATGTAACAAAATTAAGTTTAGAACTTAAAAGTCTTTACCACATTATAAGCCACTCAATAATGGGATCTACTATACCTTACGCTTGCTTTTTTGCTGAGCATCTACAACCGCAACAGCAGACATATTTACCATCTCATCTACACTCGCTCCAAGTTGAAAAACATGAGCTGGCTTATTAAGTCCCATCAAAATTGGTCCTATGGAACCAGCACTATTTAGTTCTTTCATTAACTTATAAGTACTATTAGCAGAGTCAAGATTTGGATAAATGAGTGTATTGACTTTTTTTCCATTAAGTTTAGAAAAAGGAAATTTATCCATTCTCATTTTCTTGTTGAGAGCAAAATCAATTTGCAACTCTCCATCAACTGCAATTTCCGGATAATTTTTATGTAAATATTCCACTGCTTCTTTCACCTTTGATGCATTCGGATAGCTGGATGATCCGAAGTTGGAATACGAAGCCATAGCGATAACAGGGTCTATTCCAAACATTTTCACTGTTTTGGCTGTCATCTGGGCGATTTTAGCCAAAACTGTAGAGTCCGGATCTATGTTGATAGAGGTGTCACTAATAAAGATAGGCCCTCTTTTGGAGTTCATTAAGTTGGTAGCTGCTACATTGGTAACTCCTTTTTCTTTTCCTATTAATTCTAAAATCGGCTTTAGAACTGCAGGGTAAGCTCTAGAATATCCAGATAACATAGCATCTGCATCTCCGTTCTCTACCATCATTGCTGCAAAATAGTTTCGCTCTCTTATCAATTTTTTAGCATCGTAAAGAGTAACACCCTTTCTACTTCTTTTTTTCCAAAGAGCTTCCGCATATTCGTGTCTCTGTTTTTGCTCTTCATCAGATTTAGGATCTATGATAATGATATCCTCTCCTTCAAATTCAATTTCACTCATCAATTCAAGGATTACATCTCTTCTGCCTAGAAGTATGGGTGTAGCGATTTTTTCATCATAAACCTGTTGAGCGGCCTTTAAAACATCCAGATGATCTGCTTCAGCATAAACTATACGTTTAGGGTCTTGTTTAGCACGGTTAATAAGAAGTCTTGTTATCTTATCCTCACTTCCCATACGTTCCAGAAGATCTTCTTTGTAAGCCTCCCAATCTTCAATCGGAGTCTGAGCCACACCAGAATCCATAGCTGCCTTGGCAACGGCAGGTGGGACTTCAGCAATAAGTCTGGGATCAAAAGGTTTAGGTATGATATAATCTCTTCCAAAGTTGAGGCGTGTTTCAGCATAAGCAATATTCACTTGCTCTGGAACAGGTTCTTTGGCAAGTCTAGCCAGTGCTTTAACAGCGGCCATTTTCATCTCTTCGTTTATTTGCGTTGCGCGAACATCCAATGCACCTCTGAATATGTATGGAAATCCAAGAACGTTATTGACCTGATTTGGAAAATCTGTCCGTCCTGTTGCCATAATAATATCATCCCGAGTCTCTAAAGCTAGATCGTAATCTATTTCTGGATCTGGATTGGCCATTGCAAAAACAATAGGATCAGGCGCCATTTTTTTCAGCATTTCTGCCTTTAAAACTCCTCCCACAGAAAGCCCTAAAAACACATCTGCATTTTCGATTGCCTCGTTTAAATCTTTTATTTTTCTGGTTGTTGCAAACTCTATCTGTTTAGTAGATAAGTCATCTCTACTTTTATCAATTATCCCTTGACTATCAAACATCAGGATATTTTCTTTTTTAACACCAAGCAAGACATAAAGTTTTGTGCAAGCAATAGCAGCGGAACCTGCTCCAGACACTACAATCTGAACTTCATCTATTTTTTTGTCTGCCAGCTCTAAAGCATTCAAAAGTGCTGCAGCAGAAATAATAGCTGTTCCGTGCTGGTCATCATGCATCACAGGAATTGGCAATTCTGCTTTGAGTCTTTCTTCTATTTCGAAAGCTTCTGGAGCTTTAATATCTTCTAAATTGATACCCCCAAAAGTTGGTGCGATATTTTTTACTGTTTCAATAAATGCATCTATATCCTTGGTGTCTACTTCAATATCAAACACATCGATATCAGCAAATATTTTGAACAGTAAGGCTTTACCTTCCATAACTGGCTTGGAGGCTTCAGCTCCGATATCACCGAGTCCCAAAACGGCTGTTCCGTTTGATATTACTGCTACCAGATTTCCTTTGTTGGTGTATTTATAAGCATTTTGAACGTCCTTTTCTATCTCCTTACAAGGCTCGGCTACTCCTGGAGAATACGCCAACCCTAAATCTCTTTGGGATGCATGTTTCTTGGTAGGCACGACTTCTATTTTACCAGGTCTTGGTTTGGCGTGGTAGACTAAGGCTTCTCTGCGTTTTCTTGATGTACTCATAGGTTTCTTACTCTTGTCGAAGTCGTTTTAACTTCAACATATATTAAAAAAAACAAAGGTAAGGCTTAAGTCTAATTCTGAAAGACATCCGCTTCAATATTAGAACCAACATTTAATTGTTGCGGAACTTCTAAAAACTAAGAATCATAAAATTTAACAGAAAAGAGAACTTACCTATTTGCGAAAAATTGAATTATCTACAGGATTGATCTGGGGGGCATACTTTATAGGGGATTTAACTTGATTGAATATAATTCATATTTCTTTTCAAGCCTTCATACTTGGTACGTTTTACGGCTGATTTTCTGAAAATTTCATTGAAAATATCTTTAGTAATTTCCTCCCAGTCTTTTTTATCGAAAGAAAGCAAATCTGGATGAGGGTTGAACAATGGCTCATTATGAGGTTTACTAAATCGGTTCCAGGGACAAACATCCTGGCAAATGTCACAGCCAAACATCCAGTCTTCAAATTTATCTTGAAAGCCGTTGGGAATTTCATTCTTCAATTCAATGGTGAAATAGGAAATGCATTTGCTTCCATCCACTTTGTAGGGTTCATAAATCGCATCTGTGGGGCAGGCATCAATACATTTAGTGCATGAACCACAATGATCTGTTACTGGGGTATCGTATTCCAGATCGATATCCAAAATCAATTCGGCAATGAAATAAAACGACCCTGTTTGTTTTGACAGTAAATTGGAATGTTTGCCTACCCAGCCCAAACCACTTTTAGCGGCCCAGGCTTTTTCCAAAACTGGAGCAGAATCTACAAAAGCTCTACCTCCAATTTCACCTATTTCCTGATTCAGCGTATGCATCAGTTCCCTCAACTTAGACTTTATGATGTGATGGTAGTCTCTACCATAAGCATATTTACTGATTTTGTAGGTGTCGTCTCTTTGAGTTTCTTCTGGGAAATAATTATAGAGTAAAGAAATCACGCTTTTGGAACCTTCAACGAGTTTGGTAGGGTCCAAACGTTTGTCGAAATGATTTTCCATATACTGCATCTCACCATGAGCATTTTGCTTCAACCAATTTTCCAATCGCGGAGCTTCTTCTTCTAAAAACTCAGCCTTAGAAATTCCACAAGACAAAAACCCAAGGCGATCTGCTTCAGCTTTTATCAGTTGGGTGTAGGTTTCTTTAGTTGAGATAAGCTTATCGTTTTGAAAATTTTACAAAGGCATTTTTTGGCTTCAAGCTAATGAGAGGCTGGATTTCAATTTCTGGTTTGACTTCTTCGATTTTAAATTTTTTCAACAGCTGATGAAGAGCTAAAGTGATTTCATACATTGCAAAATTATTACCAATACATTTCCGAGGTCCGGCCCCAAAAGGAAAGTAAAAATCGGCTACGCTCCTTGTCTCTGCAAAGCGGTCCGGATTGAAATCTGAAGAATTGTCCCAATTTTTTGCATTCCTGTGTATTTGATGCACAGAAAAAAGTAATGTGGTATTTTTAGGAATCTCAAAACCTTTAAAAGAATCCTCTTCAATATTTTGCCTGTCGATAAAGTAAACCGGAGGAAATAAACGCATAGATTCTTCAATCACGTTTTGGGTGTATTTACTTTCTTTTAGAACCTCAAAAAGTGATCTCTCCTCGAGATCTTTAATTTCTGAATATAACTTTTCCTGAACCTTAGCTTTTTGTCCGATCAACTGTATTGTGAAGGACAAGGCATTGGATGTAGTTTCATGTCCCGCAATAAAAAGAATGAGAATTTCATCGATCAGTTGTTCTTCGTTCATCTTTGAACCGTCCTCATAGCTCAATCCCATTAGCATGTCCAAAAGGTCTTTCCCTTCTTGTTTGGAATCTCGCCTTCTTTTTATAATACCCGATAATAAATCTCTTGCATCCTGACTTAAACCCAAATTCCGCTTAAGTTGTCCACTTAATATAAACCACCATTTTTTATAAGGTTGTCTCAATTCTTTGACGAGCATTTTCTGAGTTTCTTCGGTGATGAACTGTAGTCTTGCTATTTCTTCTGAATTTATGGCGTCACTGAAAAGACTTTTAACCACCACTTTAAAGGCTAAATCATTAAATATTGGAAATATATCAATCGTCTTATCGACTTCAATTCTGTCTAATTCCTTATCAATGGCTTCTACCATAAAATCTAAAAGCGTGTAAAGATTCTTTCTGTGGAAGGCTGGTTGAATCAATTTTCGCTGAAATTTCCACTCATCACCATCAGAAGTGAGTAGACCGTGACCAACATACTTGGCAAGATCTTTAGTCTGAATATCAGTTTTTTTGAAATTCTTTTGATTATCTCGTAGCGCATATATAGCAAACTCAGGATCTCTGGAAAAAACTACAGAATTTCCAAACCCAAGGTTTAGTCTAAATGTATCACCTAGTTTTTCAAAATTTTTTTGATGAAAAGGAAGAGGGTTTTTTAATATTCCGCCTGCATGTGTAAAAAAATCAATCGAAGGAACTTCAGGAAGTTGTTTTAAATCTGACATAAATAATAATTAAAATAATCCACCTTGTTTATTTTCTCTAAGCCTTCCAAGGTGTTTGTAGGCAGATTCTGTTACTTCTCTACCACGAGGAGTTCTATTGATAAACCCCTTCTGAATAAGGAAAGGTTCATAAACCTCTTCAATAGTCTCTGCATTTTCGCTCACTGCTGTAGCCAATGTTGTAAGTCCGACGGGACCACCTTTAAATTTGTCGATGATGGTAAGTAATATTTTATTATCCATATCATCAAGACCGAAGGCATCAACATTTAAAGCTTTCAAACTATATTTTGAAATTTCCATATCAATTTTACCATTGCCTTTTATCTGGGCAAAATCTCTTACTCTCCTCAAAAGTGCATTGGCAATCCTAGGAGTTCCTCTGCTTCTGCCAGCAATTTCAATAGCTGCTTCACTGGTTATGGACACACCAAGAATAGAGGCACTTCTCAAAATAATATCGCTGAGTAACTCTGTTGAATAGTACTCCAATCTACTTGATATTCCAAACCTTGCTCGCATGGGTGCAGTAAGCAATCCTGACCTTGTAGTTGCTCCAACTAATGTAAAAGGATTTAAGTTGATTTCAACACTTCTGGCGTTAGGACCAGATTCGATCATAATATCAATCTTGAAATCTTCCATTGCTGAATACAAGTACTCTTCAACAACAGAACTTAGTCTATGGATTTCATCAATAAACAATACATCCCTAGGTTCGAGGTTGGTCAACAAACCAGCAAGGTCACCAGGCTTATCTATAACCGGACCTGAAGTAATTTTGATGCCTGTTTCTAATTCGTTAGCGAGTATATGCGCTAAGGTAGTTTTACCAAGTCCTGGAGGACCATGAAAAAGAGTATGGTCTAAAGCTTCACCTCTTAAGTTAGCAGCTTTTACAAAGACCTGAAGGTTCTCTAATACATGAGATTGACCTGCAAAATCATCAAAAGAAAGCGGTCTCAACGCTCGTTCTACCTCTTGGTCTTGATTATCGAAATTACTGCCAGTAGCATCTAAATTTTCATTCATGTTACAAAGATAAATAAAAAGCCTCCAAGAAATTTGTCTTGGAGGCTTCTCTCTATTTTAAAAAATGATTAATCGTCCATTTCTTCTTCATGTTCCTGTAAGGGTACGTTTTGAGGTACAAAATCTTGACCAGGAATCACATAATCTGTTTCCTCTTTATTCAGTTTACTATAATCGTAAGACCATCTGTGAACTTGTGGAATTTCGCCAGGCCAGTTACCATGAATGTGCTTTACAGGGGTAGTCCACTCTAAGGTATTTGACTTCCATGGATTTTGCTCTGCTTTCTTTCCATAAAAAATTGAATGAATAAAATTATAGACGAAGAATATTTGAGCTCCAGCAGTGACAAATGCGAATACAGAAATAAGAATATTAGTATTAGCTAAATCATCAAAGTAAGGAAACTCTGTAAATTTATAATAACGTCTTGGTAATCCAGCCATACCAATGAAGTGCATTGGGAAGAAAATACCGTAAGCACCAACTGCAGTTATCCAGAAATGTACATAACCTAAGTTTTTACTCATCATTCTTCCAAACATCTTTGGAAACCAGTGATAGATACCCGCAAATAAACCATACAATGCTGAAATACCCATAACTAAATGGAAGTGAGCAATTACAAAATAAGTATCGTGAACATTGATATCAAGTGTACTATCTCCTAAAATAATACCAGTCAAACCACCAGTAACGAACGTAGATACAAGACCTATTGAAAACAACATGGCTGGATTCAACTGTAAGTTACCCTTCCAAAGCGTAGTTATATAGTTGAAAGCTTTTACTCCAGAAGGTATAGCAATCAATAATGTGGTAAATGTAAATACAGAACCTAAGAATGGATTCATACCAGATACGAACATATGGTGACCCCAAACAACAGTAGACAAGAAGGCGATGGCAAGAATGGAAGCAATCATAGCTCTGTAACCAAATATTGGTTTTCTTGAGTTAGTCGCAATGATCTCTGACGTAATACCAAGAGCCGGTAAAAGGACGATATAAACTTCAGGGTGTCCTAAAAACCAGAAAAGGTGTTCATATAATACTGGTGAACCTCCTTGGTAAGATAAAACTTCACCTTGAATATAAATATCACTTAAGAAGAATGAGGTTCCAAAACTTCTATCCATCAACAATAATAAACCTGCGGCTAATAAAACCGGGAAAGAAACGACACCAATAATGGCAGTAACAAAAAATGCCCAAATTGTCAAGGGGAGTCTTGTCATTGTCATACCTTGAGTTCTAAGGTTTAAGACTGTAACAATATAGTTTAATGAGCCTAACAAAGAGGAGGCGATAAATATAGTAATCGCTACTAACCATAATGTCATCCCAAGACCAGATCCTCCTATAGCCTGTGGTAACGCACTAAGAGGTGGATAAACAGTCCATCCAGATGATGCAGGACCAGCTTCTACAAAAAATGAAGAAACGATAACGACACATGAAAGAGCGAATAACCAATAAGATAACATATTAATGAATCCAGAAGCCATATCTCTTGCACCAATTTGTAAAGGTATAAGTAGGTTACTGAATGTACCACTAAGGCCAGCAGTTAAAACGTAAAATATCATGATTGTACCATGAATTGTAGAAAGAGCTAAATAGATACTAGGATCCATAACACCATCTTCTCCAAAACGACCTAATAGAACTTCATAAATCCAAAACGTTTCATTTGGCCAAGCTAATTGGAGCCTCATAAGCATTGACATAGCAATACCTATAAATCCCATAATAAGACCAGTAATAAGGTATTGTTTAGCGATCATTTTGTGATCGGTACTGAAGATATACTTTTCTATGAAAGTTGGCTCATGATGTCCTTCCTCGTGTGCATGATCGTTAGCAAGTGGTTGTGCAGCTACTGACATATATATTCTTGTTTAATTTTATAATTAATTTTGGGCTGTTAATTCTCCAAATGTTTGTTGTTCCGAAATCCATTTCTGATACTCTTCTTCTGTTTCGACAACAATTTTCATTTGCATGTTGTAGTGAGATACACCACAAATCTTATTACATAATAGATAATACTCGAATTCATAATCCTTCTCATCTGGACCTAAATTGTCATTATTTTGACGAATTTCGTTGATATTTTTAACTTTTTCAACCATGTATTCGCTATTTCGGATTTCTTTAGAAGTTGTTGTAGGAGTGAAACCAAACTGGGTGGTCATACCAGGAACAACGTTCATTTGTGATCTAAAAAATGGAAAATAGGCGGAGTGTAACACGTCCTGAGATCTGAATTTAAAAAGAACTTGTCTGTCTACAGGCAAGTGAAGCTCTGTTGTAATTTTATCGTCCTGAGCATAAGGATCAGATTCATTTAGACCTAACTGATTTATGCCTTCTATGAATCTGACGTTTGCTTCTCCAAGTGTTCCATCTTCTCCTGAATAACGGGCTCTCCAGTCAAACTGATAAGCGTATATCTCTACAACTAATGTATCGTCTGTTTCCTGGACATTCATGATTTCCGACCAACTGAATAATCCATAAATAATCAAAGCTGCAAGAGTTATAACGGGTATGATAGTCCAAATAAATTCCAGCTTATCATTATCGGCATAAAACAGGGCTTTCTGACCTTTTTTACCTCTGTATTTATAAGCAAACCAGTGGATCAAAAACTGGATAATAACTTGAACAAACATGATAAGTCCAAGAGATATAAAAAATAATTGATCGTAATCATCTGAGTGGGAAGAAGCACCAGGAGCATAAAATTTACTTAAACTCCAAAATGAATAAATCATTAACCCATACAGGAAAACCGTAAAAACCAGAAATATTTTTCCTTGCTTTTGATTGTCTTCATTAGTGGCTATTTGAGAATCATCGCTTTCAATTGGCTGGGATAATTTGAAGATTTTTGAAATCTGCCAAATCGTAATCCCTAATAAGGCTGCGAC
>Ga0307939_1000640_pt1 | contig 19418 bp, 21 predicted proteins | sample OrgLakmetagen122_FD_201844 | JGI IMG/M metagenome (GOLD analysis project Ga0307939, IMG submission 201844) | Saline water microbial communities from Organic Lake, Antarctica - #122 | ecosystem: Environmental > Aquatic > Non-marine Saline and Alkaline > Saline | place: Antarctica: Organic Lake... | reverse complement strand
TGTTACCTGCCGGCCCTTCCAGACCGGCTACCGCATAAGCATCCAGTTCAGCTACTGTTTCGACAAGAAAGGGTATTCACGAACAGTGGATAATGCCCTCTCCCGCATCGAAGGCTTCTATAACCGGTTTGCAGGCTGACGAGCAACCGGACCATGCCTGTCTATTGCCCGACCGTGCCTATCTGTTCATAGCGCCTGTATACTGAGCGGACTTTTCAAGTTCTGGAGAGCTTCCGGTTATGGCGTTCAATATTGTTATCCCCCTGTTTCCTGGCGTCACCCAGTTGGATTTTACCGGCCCCGCCCAGATGTTTGCCTACGTGCCGGATGCCACAACCTGCGTCGTTGCAGAATCCACTACACCGATCAGCACGGACTCCGGATTCAGCATCGTGCCGGGCTACGATTTTGAAAACTGTCCGCAAGCCGACCTGATTTGCATTCCCGGCGGCCCCGGCGTGTTCGAAGCGATTAACCACAAGGCACTGGTGGACTTTGTTGACCGTCAGTGTGAAGGAGCCCAATACCTGACGTCCGTTTGCACCGGTGCTTTCATACTCGGAGCAGCCGGCCGCCTGAAAGGCAGGCGGGCAACGACTCATTGGGGCTATACCGGTGCACTGAAAGCCTGTGGCGCACAGTTTACACCTGGCCGCATAGTCGCCGATGGCAATCTTATGACCGCCGGAGGCGTCACTTCCGGCATCGACTTCAGCCTTGCAGTTATTGCTCAGATCTGGGGAGAAACACTGGCGAAGTCCATCCAACTACGCATGGAATACGACCCACACCCGCCTTTCGCAGGCGGGCATCCCTCCCGCTCAGAGCCGGAAATTCTGGCGGAGGTTCAGCCTTTTTATGACAAGGCGCTGGCGAAGGTGCTGGCTGCGCTTGCTGAGCAGAGCGGGAAATTCTGAGTCGATCACAACTAGACTAATGTAACGGTAATCGTTATCATTCGCAGTACTGTTTTTGCGGAGAAACATTATCATGAACCCCTTGCAGCAACTGACCGCGATGGGCGGCCCTGTCATGTGGGTACTGCTGGGACTGGCGATTCTTGGCCTGGTGGCATTCTTCTATCTGGTCATCACCGGCGCGCTCTTTGCGCCTCGCCTGACTTCGCGCTTGCGAAAAACCGTCAACCAGTGGCAACAGCAACCGTCACACCACTGTGTGGAATCGTTGAACGACGCCTCGGGCTGGCTTGCCCGATGCAATCCGTTGCCACAGATGATTCGCGCGGCGATGACCGCCAGCCTTGAGTGCCGCGATGGCACCGAGGTACGTGAAGAGCTGGCACGCCGATCCCAGCAGGCGCTGAAGCCATTCGAGGCACCTCTTAAGGTCATCGAAGTGATTGCCGCACTGGCGCCATTGCTGGGCCTGCTGGGCACAGTCATGGGGATGATGTCTGCCTTTAGTGCCATGTCGATGGCAGCAGGACAGGCCAATGCCTCGCAACTCAGCGGCGGTATCTACGAAGCGCTGACCACCACCGCGGCCGGGCTGGTGGTCGCGATTCCTTTTGCGGCCATTGCCGCCTGGGCGGAATTCCGCCTGCGTCGACTGAACCTGATGATCAATGACACGCTGGTGCGGGTGATCACCACGCCCATTGAGGTTCGCGAAACCCGGGCCCGAGCAACCCAGAAACCAGCGCCCACAATGACCGCAGAACCCCGGGCTACTGAGCTCGACGCCGCCTATGCAACTGGTTGAACCCCGCCCGGCCCGACCGTTGCCGATCCGACTGACACCCCTAATTGATGTGGTGTTTATTTTGTTGGTGTTCTTCATGCTGACCACCCGGTTGCTGCCGGTGGAGCACCTGGCGCTGGACAATGCCACCACGCCAACGGGATCAGCCACCGGCGAGCCAATCCCGGAAATAACACTCTACGGCGATGGCACGCTGGGCTGGCGTGGACAACGTCTGCCAATCCCCGCAATGGTCAACACGTTTACTGCGAACGGAACTGTGGAAGTGAACCTGAAAGCACTGGGAGAGGCCTCGCTCGCAAATTTCACGACCAGCCTGAGCACCCTGAAAAGCGCCGGTATTGACGTTCACTGGAAGCGCACGTCATCGAATCCTGAGGGTCAGTGAGTGGTGAGGTTATCAAGCAATACCCAGCCGCCAACCTTGATCGTTCCGCTGGCCGGTGGTGAAAAAACACTGCTGTCCCGGGTTGAGGACAACCTGCTGCCACTGATCAATCTGGTATTCCTGTTGCTGATGTTTTTTATCGCGGTCGGGCAAATAAGCTCTACATCCCTGCCCGACCTGCCAGACGCCACGGCTCAGCAGACGCCCAAACAGCCCCGGGCGGATCTGGTTGTTAAAGATTCCGGTGACTGGTTCGTTGATGGCCAGTCAATCACCGACGCCCAATTACTGGACTTGCTGCCCCTGCCCAATGACGAAGCGCCTCTGCGTATTGCGGCCAACCGTTCCATGACCATGGCAGCGATGGAAAAGCTGTTTCAGCGCCTGGAAAGCGGTGGCTACAAGGACATTGTCTTACTGGTCCAGCCCGGCTCATGAGTAAACGTGCGCACCTACTGATTCTGCTGGCAGCGATCAGCCTGACGGTAGCGATACTGCTTATCGCAATAACCACCACACAGCCGCTGATCTCCCTCCCCGAGGGCAAGGACCCGGCCAACCAGGCTGGCTCGATTCACATCACACTGGCCGACCAGGCATCCGAACCAGAATCGGACACGCCTGCGCAACCAGCAGACGAGCCAGCTGCTGAGCCAGAGCCAGAGCCAGAGCCAGAGCCAGAGCCAGAGCCAGAGCCAGAGCCAGTAAGCGTGCCGGTCTCAGTGGATAAAATAAGTAAACCAGCGGAAAAAGCGGTTGCTCGCCAATCCGAAAAAAAGGCAACGCCAGCCCAGCCCACCAAAAAACAGCTACGCGCCGGGGCATCACCGCAAACGGACAGCTACCTTGCCAGGCTCGTGCGCCACCTGAGCGCCTATCGGGATTATCCGCGTCGCGCCCGGCGACTGGGCCTGCAGGGAACGCCCGTGGTGGTGTTCGAGTTTGATCGGGCGGGTCGACTCCTGAACTATCGTCTGTTAGACGGTTCATCCCACCGCATCCTGGATGACGCGGCGCTGAAGATGCTGAAACAGGCGTCGCCGTTTCCGCCAGTACCGGATGGCATGACCAGCGAGACTTTCCGCTTCCAATTGCCGGTCGCGTTCCAGCTCCGTTAAACACAGGGTAAGAGAATGGTATTTAAAAAAAAATCCAAGGATGATAATTTTTACTTGTTGTTAATGATTATCATTTGTATAGTTGCCCCCTCTGACATAAACCCGTTGTAACAGGAGAGCAACATGCCTACGCGATTTTCCCGAAACCTGCTGGCACTGGCGGTCGTTTCCGCCTCTGTGCCGACCATGGCCCAAGAGCAGAGCCTGAACGAACTGGTCATCATCGGCAATGAGGCTTCGGCTTCCGAGCTACCCGGTTCGGCTCATGTGGTTTCCAACGAAGAACTGGACGAAATGAAATACACCGATGTCCAGCGTGCGCTGCGACAGGTGCCAGGTATCTACATACAGGAAGAGGAAGGTTACGGCCTGCGCCCGAATATTGGTATTCGTGGCTCCGGAACCGGTCGCAGTGACAAAATTACACTCATGGAAGACGGCGTGCTGATGGCGCCGGCTCCCTACGCCGGCCCCGCAGCCTACTACTTCCCGTCCTTTGGCCGGATGTACGGTATTGAGGTCCTGAAAGGCCCGGACCTGCTTCGCTACGGCCCGGCAACCGTTGGTGGTGCGCTGAACCTGCGCTCCACACCGATTCCGGCTAAAGCCAGTGGCCGCGTAACCGCTGAAATAGGCGAAGACAGCAGCAAACGCATCCATGCCTGGTACGGTGCCAGCAGCGAACAGGCCGGGTGGCTGATCGAGACCCACCAGATGGAAAATGACGGTTTCAAGGATATCCAGAATTCGGATCGTGAAAGTGGCGTGGACAAACAGGATTTCGTCGCCAAACTCCGGCTCAACAGCCCGCTTAGCGCGGACGTTTACCACCAGTTGGACCTGAAAGTCGATTACAGCGAAGAGCTGAGTAACGAGACCTATCTCGGCCTGACCGACGAGGATTTCGCGAGCGATCCGAACCAGCGTTACTTCGCTTCAGAGCGGGATAACATGGATACCCAACGTACTGGCTTCATGGCGCGGCACCTGGTTGAGCTGAACCCGGACCTGGCTCTGACGACCACTGCTTACTACAATACCTTCAAGCGTAACTGGTACAAAGCGGACCGACTCGGTGGCACCAGCATCGCAAACCTGATCTCAAACGCCAACAATGGCGATCCCACCGCCATCGCCCAACTTCGCGGTGAAACTGCAGCGGATCTGACACTAAAAAACAACGACCGCGAGTACTTTTCGCGGGGCATTGATTTCAAAACCGACTGGGCCACCAACCTTGCAAGCATGGCCCACAACGTAACCTTCGGGCTGCGTTACCATGAGGATGAAGTCGATCGTTTCCAGCCCATTGATAACTTCACCCAGTCGATCAGCAGCGGTGGCCGCCCGACCCTCGAATACGTCAGCACCACTCAGCCCACTGGCGGCAATAACCGGGTAGAGGAAGCACAAGCCTGGAGTGCCTTTGTGGCGGACCGTGTCTCCGTGACCGATCGTCTGGAGATCACCGGCCTGCTGCGATACGAAGATTTCGAAACAAAGGCTACCCGCTATGCGGATGTGGACCGCAATACCGAACAAACCGGCAGCGGTGCCAACAACAGCACTACGGAATTGTTACCTGGCATTGGCGCGACCTACGATCTCGGCCAGGGAATCACCCTGCTTGGCGGTGTTCACCGGGGTCTGAGCCCCGCTGGCGCCAGCGACACAGACGTTGACCCTGAAATAAGCGTAAATTATGAGCTTGGTGCCCGCCTGCGGCGCGGCGCTTTCTACGGCGAAGCCATCGGCTTCTATAGCGACTACAGCAACACCGTACAGAATTGCTCCATCGCCAACCCCTGCGGATCTCAGACCTCAGGCTCGGTGAGCAAAGGCGAGTCCCGGATTGCCGGTCTTGAAACCCTGGCGGGCTATGAGATGCCGTTAGCAGGAAGCCTCACCTTGCCGGTTTCCGCTACCTGGACTTACACCGATGCGGAAATTACTGAAGACAGTGACAGCGGTTCAGTACGCAATGGTGACAACCTTGCCTACCTGCCGGAGCATGTATTCAACGTACGCGCCGGTGTGAAAAACGGCGATATGTGGGACGTCTACCTCAACGTGGCCTACGTTGACGACATGTGTATCGACAATGCGTGTGAGCGCGGTGGCGACAATAGTTTCCGCAAAACCGACCAGTACACCGTGGCTGACCTGTCCGGCAGCTATCGTGTTGCAGAGGGCGCGCGAGTCTTTGCCCGGGTGGACAACCTGTTTGACGACCAGAAAATCGTTGCCCGCTCACCAGCCGGCGCACGCCCCAACCTGTCCCGGACAGCGTTCGTGGGCATGAGCGTCGATTTCTGATGTTTCGAAATGACAAATCCCGTCCTCCGACGGGTTAACTCAGTAATCCTTCAAACGATTCCAGCCTCCAGGCTGGCTGCCATCCACAGGCCAAGCTCCTCACATTGGTCAATAAACTCATCCCGGTAGTCGCCTCGACACAATAACGGCTCTTGTACCAGCCGCCAGCGTAAGCCCGTCGTGATCGATTCAATGGCTCTGCGGGTACCCGTACCATCGTGCCCGGCACGAATGTAGAAACTGAACGGAAGGCCCTGAGTCTTTTCCAGAATGGCATAGTAACTGCGATCGAAAAAATCCTTCAGGGCGCCACTCATGTACCCCAGATTTTCAGTGGTGCCCAGGATGATGGCGTCACAGGCCAGTACATCGTCAGGCCCCGCGTCCAGGGGTGCCATCACTTTTACCTGAACGTTATCAACGTCTTCATGGCAGGCACCCCGCTCGACGGCGTCGCGGAGTTTGAGGGTGTTGGTTGAAGGTGCATGGGCAACAATCAACAATCTCTTGTTCTCAGCCATACTCTTACCCTGACCAAACGAAAAAGGGAGGACATGTCACGCCCTCCCTGTTCAATTCAACTGAAATTCCGCTCAGGCGATTTTACAGAAGCTCACCATTCGCCTCTTCCTCCTTTTCCTTTTCCTTGGCTGCCTCTTTCTTTTCCGGCTTGGGCATCAGCTTGTCCCGTATAGCGGTTTCAATTTCGTTGGCAATGTCCGGATGCTCTTCCAGGAACTTACAGGCATTAGCCTTGCCCTGGCCGATCTTGTCGCCCTTGTAGGCGTACCAGGAACCAGCCTTGTCTACAAATCCTTCTTTCACGCCCATATCGACCACTTCGGCCATATGGTAGATGCCCTTGCCGTACATGATCTGGAACTCGGCCTGTTTGAACGGTGGAGCCACCTTGTTCTTGACCACTTTCACACGGGTTTCGTTGCCGGTTACTTCGTCGCCGTCTTTAACCGCGCCAATCCGGCGGATGTCCAGGCGTACTGAGCAGTAGAACTTCAGGGCGTTACCACCGGTGGTGGTTTCGGGGCTACCGAACATCACGCCGATTTTCATGCGGATCTGGTTGATGAAGATCAGCAGGACGTTGGCATTCTTGACGTTGCCATTCAGTTTACGCAGGGCCTGTGACATCAGTCGGGCCTGAAGACCAACATGAGAGTCGCCCATTTCGCCTTCAATTTCAGCTTTTGGCGTCAATGCGGCAACGGAGTCCACGATGATGACGTCTACTGCGTTGGAGCGCACCAGCATGTCGCAGATTTCTAACGCCTGCTCACCAGTGTCGGGCTGGGAAACCAGCAGCTCGTCAACGTTCACGCCCAGCTTTTCAGCATACTGGGGATCAAGGGCGTGTTCAGCATCAACGAAGGCACAGGTTTTGCCCTGCTTCTGGGCTTCGGCAATAACCTGCAAAGTCAGCGTCGTTTTACCAGAGCTTTCAGGGCCGTAGATTTCACAAACCCGGCCATAAGGCAGGCCGCCAATGCCAAGAGCAACGTCCAGACCAAGAGAACCGGTGGAAACGGACGGGATTGCCTCACGGGGGTGGTCGCCCATCTTCATAATGGCGCCTTTGCCGAATTGACGTTCAATCTGGCTGAGCGCAGCGTTCAATGCTTTTTTACGGTTGTCTTCCATTATTTCACGCCTCTGTCACCGGTATCGCCGCACTTGTTAATCACGGATGGGTAAGTCAACAGGAAATGCGATACAACGTTTTCCTGTATATTTGAACAGTATTAAAACACAAGCAGAACGGAAGGCCAACCCCTGTTGTTCATCCGTTTTCCAGATAAGCCTGCACACCCTGAAGAGCGAACAAAACGGCCTTACGGCGAACTGCATCACGGTCTCCGCTGAAGTATTCGACCACCGCCTCGGTATTCGCCGGGGAGCGCCCCCAGGCGAACCACACCGTGCCAACGGGCTTTTCATCAGAACCGCCACCCGGGCCAGCGACGCCGCTGATGGCCACCGCCACATCTGCTCTGGTGGTTGCCAGGGCACCGGCCACCATTTCACGGACCACCGGTTCACTGACTGCCCCGTGTGCGTCAAGCGATGCATCCGTTACGCCCAACAGCTCTTTTTTGGCATCGTTGCTGTAGGTGACGATGCCGGCAAGCAGGTAGGATGAAGACCCGGCCCTGTCGGTCATAACTTTCGCGACCCAGCCCCCGGTGCAGCTTTCAGCCGTGGCGAGGGTTTGCTTGTGGTCGAGAAGCACAGAGGCGAGCTGGTCCCCGGCTTCATTTAACGCGCTATCCGATGCACTATCGTTTAGTGACATAATGGCCCCCCGATGATGGTGGTACATATTAGGCATATTCCGCTGAAACCGCTTTTGCCCCAGAATTGTCCCAGGTGATTTGGCCTCAATGCGGCAGTCTCCCAAACTATTGAAGGTGATCACCTGGGTCAACCCGGTTCAACACCAGATCAGCGCCATGGAAACTGCGTCACTGGCCCTGCCGCCTTTCATTCTTCAGTTCATCGTCCAAATTGTGAGGGCAAGCTATTGGAGGATCTTAAGCCGCTTAAAGGTGCGGTAAAACAGATTCGAACCAGTAGTCAGGCATTCAGCTCAACATGAGGGGTCTGGAAGTCGTTAAATGTGTAACGTTCGACTATAGTCGGGCACGACGGTAGCTCATTGAAAGCTATGAAAATTACAAAAATTAACAGGTAGATAGTCAATTTTAATACTGGAAAGGTAGAAAAAATTAACCTACAAGTTAAGATGGGTTCCTGAAATGGACGTAGTAAAGCTATCGGAAGGCAAGTTCTCCGTTACCGCTCACGCCGAGCCAGATGGTGACGACTGGGTTATACCACTCGTTGATTTTCTGGACGGACTTGAGGAAAAGCAGTTTGGCGGGATGGTGAATGGTGTGTTTGCTCTGTTCGATCACTTTGCTGAGGTAGGCACGAACATTAGCAAAGACCTTTGTCATCTGGTTGACAAGGATGAGGGAATCTACGAGTTCATAAAGGGTGACTTGAGGATTCTTTGGTTCTACGCCAAAGGAAATCGCGGGATAGTAATTTGTTCACATGGATTTTTGAAAAAGGGGCAAAAGACCCCGAATAGAGAAAAGAAGACTGCCATTCAGTTGAAGAAAGAATATGAAAGTGGTGGCAAATCTCTAAACATCATAAAAGAGCAGGACACAGAGGATTAAAACATGTCACTGAGAAAACTACGCAACTTAAAGGCGAAAGTTAAATCCCGGGACGGCTTCTGGATCGAGAAGTTAAAATTAGATTTTACGAAAGCACTAACCGCTCAATTAGAAAGAAAAAAAATTAAAAAAGCAGAGTTGGCCAGAAAATTAGACCTTTCTGCACCCTACATTACAAAAGTGATGAGAGGTGATGAGAACCTCACCATCGAGAGTATGGTTAGACTTTCGAGGGCAGCTGGCGGCCGCCTACATCTGCACATATCAGATGAGAATAGCGATGTTAGCTGGATTGAGTGCAATGCCAGAAATTCATTTCGCGAGTTGATCTCTGGATTTGATGAAGACGAATACAGATTTGATGGGGAACATGTTTCCGTCCTTAGATCTGGAGGCAATAGGGAGCGGGGCGATGTGGCGGCTTGACCTAAAGCGTTACTTCTACCCTGAAATTTTTGTCAAGGCACGGAAGGAGCACATGAACCGCTCCAAGGAGTCGACCCAAAAGGATCCAGAAATAGAAGTCTCGATTGGTTACGCTCTTAACGAACAACAAAAAGCCATTATGGTTGATCTCTCTGTTTCTTCTGTTGATCTAGTAGACGAGGATCCCTACGAACTCCGTGTCCAAGTGTTCGGCTCATTCAATCTCACTCACAGCGAGGATAAAGCAGAACTCGACGATGAGTTTTATAGAGCTGAGAAACTCTTGGTTAAAAACTGCGCCCAAATACTAGTTGGATCGATTCGTGACACGGTCTTAAGCGCGACTGCTAAGTCTGCTTACCGCCCTCTGTACCTCAATACAATTTATATAAGCACCGAGGACATTCCTGAGCGCATTGAAGAAGTCTAAATTACCCGAGCGGTTCAATGTAACCGCTGTGAGCCTGGCATAACCTGAAGGCGAAAACTTACGGGGTTTGGACACACTTATGCCTACTGGTCGTTAACAGCTCATGGTAATAACGCGTTCATTGCCAAACAGATGGGCCACGAAGATTACTCCATGCTGGTCGATGTATATGGCCGGGGGATGGATTCGGAGTCTGAAAAAAAGTCGGATTTCATCTGGCAGGAGTTACAGAAAAAGGTGCAGTTTGCCCCACCGTTGCCCTAATTGATTGAGGAAGTATGTCGACAGTCAGTAATAAATCGCCCGCCAGCGACTTATCCCAGCACACCCCGATGATGAGGCAGTACCTCAGAATCAAGGGCGAGCACCCGAACGAGCTGGTGTTTTACCGCATGGGGGATTTCTACGAGCTGTTTTACGACGATGCCCGCAAAGCCGCCGAGCTGATGGATATCACGCTGACGGCCAGGGGGCAATCCGGTGGCAGCCCGATTCCCATGGCTGGCATTCCTTATCATGCCGCTGAGGGATACATTGCACGTCTGGTCCGGGCTGGTCAATCCATCGCCATCTGCGAGCAGATCGGTGATCCCGCCACCAGTAAAGGGCCGGTTGACCGGCAGGTGGTGCGCATTGTCACGCCGGGTACCCTGAGCGATGACGCCTTTCTTGAAGATCGGCGGGACAATCTGCTGGTGGCGATTTACAACCGCCAGGAACGGTTCGGGTTCTCGTCACTGGACATATCCAGCGGCCGCTTTTCGGTCGCAGAACTGGATGATCTGGAAAGCCTGCAGGGCGAGCTGCAAAGACTGCGCCCGGCGGAAATTCTGATCAGCGAAGATTTCCCGTTTCAGGAGGTGCTTGAGGGTTACACCGGCATCCGCAGGCAAGGCCCCTGGCTGTTTGAATTGGATACCGCGCACCGGGTACTGACCCAACAGCTTCAGGTGCGGGACCTCTCGGGTTTTGGCTGCGAGGATATGGCTCTGGCCATCTGCGCCGCCGGCTGCCTGCTGCAATATGCCAAGGAAACCCAGCGCACCGCCCTGCCCCATATTCGCACACTCAGCCGGGAACGCCGCGAAGACGCCGTTATCATGGACGCGGCCAGTCGCCGCAACCTGGAAATCGACATCAACCTGATGGGCGGCACCCAGCACACCCTGGCGTGGGTAATGGACCGCACCGCCACGTCCATGGGCGGGCGACAGCTCCGGCGCTGGCTCAACCGGCCATTGCGGGACGTCAGTGTTGTTCAGCAGCGCCAGCAGTCTGTGTCCGCGCTGCTGGAGGATTTTCACTATGAATCGGTCCATGACCTGCTCAAAGCCGTGGGCGATATCGAACGGGTACTGTCACGGGTTGCCCTGCGTTCGGCCCGGCCCCGGGACTTAGCGCGCCTGCGAGATGCATTCCAGGTACTTCCGGATCTTCAGAAGGCGCTGACGCCGGTCAACTCCCATTTGGTGGTGAAACTGGCCACCATTATCGGTGAATATCCGGAACTGGCAGACCTGCTGGAACGTTCCATTATCGTTAACCCGCCGGTGGTTATTCGCGATGGCGGGGTCATACGGGAAGGCTTTGATGCCGAGCTGGATGACCTGCGCAACATCAGCGAAAACGCCGGGCAGTTTCTTCTGGATGTCGAAACCCGCGAACGGGAAAGGACCGGCATCAACACCCTAAAGGTCGGTTACAACCGGATTCATGGCTACTACATCGAAATCAGCCGGGCCCAGTCAGGCCAAGCGCCAGGGGATTACATTCGGCGGCAGACCCTGAAAAATGCAGAGCGTTTCATCACCCCGGAACTCAAGGAATTTGAGGACAAGGCCCTCAGTGCCAAAAGCCGCTCACTGGCCCGGGAAAAAGCGCTTTATGACGAGGTACTGGAAAGCGTGGCCGCCCAGCTTGCGCCGCTACAGGATGCGGCTCAGGCGCTGGCCGAACTGGATGTACTCAGCAACTTTGCCGAACGGGCCACCAGCCTGCGCTTCAACCCGCCGGAATTCAGCGAATCACCCGGTTTCGACATTGAACAGGGCCGACACCCGGTCGTCGAGCAGTTACTGAGCGACCCCTACGTGCCCAATGACCTACTGATGGACCATCAGCGCCGGATGCTGGTCATCACCGGCCCCAACATGGGCGGTAAGTCCACCTACATGCGCCAGGCCGCGCTGATTGCCCTGCTGGCCTACACCGGCAGCTTCGTGCCCGCAAACCGGGTGGTCATCGGCCCGGTGGACCGGATTTTCACCCGCATGGGCTCATCGGATGACATTGCTGGCGGCCGCTCTACCTTTATGGTGGAAATGACAGAAACCGCCAACATTCTTCATAACGCCACCGAACACAGCCTGGTGCTGATGGATGAAGTCGGCCGTGGCACCAGCACCTTCGACGGCTTGTCACTGGCCTGGGCAACCGCCGAACATCTGGCAAAACACATTCGGTGTTACACTCTGTTTGCCACCCACTATTTCGAGCTGACCCAACTGGCGGATGAACTTACCCACGCGGTGAATGTTCACCTGACCGCCACCGAGCATGACGACACCATCGTGTTCCTGCACAATGTTCATGACGGGCCCGCCAGCCAGAGCTACGGCCTGCAGGTAGCCAAGCTGGCCGGGGTGCCTCAGGATGTCATCCTTAACGCACGAGCTCAGCTTGCCCATCTGGAAGGCAGCGCAGAACCCGTTGCACCTATGCTGAACGCCGGGCCATCACAATCCTCAGCAAGCACAGCGTTTCAAGGGGATATGTTCTCGACATCGGAGCCCAGCAAAGTAGAAGAAGCCCTGTCGGATATGGACCTGGACGACCTGACCCCGAGAGAGGCACTGAACCGGCTTTACGAACTGCGGGAACTGATGGCCGGAAGATAAGCCCCGGTAGCGCTTGCGCCTCTGCGGGGGCCTCCCTACAATACCGCGCAATTATTCCTATATTGATGAGACTGACTACTAGACCAGGGGACCGCTCATGACCTTCGTCGTTACTGATAACTGCATTAAGTGCAAATACACGGATTGCGTGGAAGTCTGCCCCGTGGACTGCTTCTACGAAGGCCCGAACTTTCTGGTCATCGATCCGGACGAGTGCATTGACTGCGCCCTGTGCGAGCCAGAGTGCCCCGCTGAGGCCATATTCTCAGAAGATGAATTGCCGGCCGACCAGGTTCAGTTCACAGAACTGAACGCCGATCTTGCGGGCAAATGGGAAAACATCACTGAGAAGAAAGACCCACTACCGGATGCTGACGAATGGGACGGCAAGCCCAACAAAATTCAGTATCTGGAGCGCTGAGGCATTAACGTCAGAATCAGAGCCCGGTTGGCACGGACGCCGACCCGTAAGTAACTCAAGGAACAGAGCCAATGAATTACCGTCTCACGGACGTGACGGGCCTTCCGAAATCAGATAATGCCCTGCTAACGATTGTTCACCCGCAGAGTGCTGTGGATATTGTCAGCAGTATACTCAGCCCTTACACATCCGCCCGGGATCCGATTGAAAACCTTGATCCCCGTCAGCGACCGGCTGAATTGCTGGAACAACTGGCGACCGGGGAACAGGTCCTGTTCGACCCCAGCGGAGCCAGCCCTGGCATTTTCAGCCACCGCCGGGCCTGATCAAGGGCGACAGCCTGACGCAGGCGCCTGAACCGGCGTACCAGCCTCCATCAACGTCTGCGAATAACACTGCCGGACCAGGACAACGCATTCTGGAACTGATCTACCGCTGGCCCGACGGCATCATCGCCCGCGAACGCCGGGAGGCTGCCAAACTGGAAGCCAGCACCGAAAACCTTCCCCTGACATTCAATGCCGGCATCCATTTCGCCAATGGTTTCATGGGCCTGTGGAACAGTGCGGCAGGACTGATCTCAAGCAGTCTCGCCATCGCCAACCTGTCTCATATTGGCTATTACAACCGCGCGCTATACTCCGCCTGGACAGCAACCCGCGACGGCTCGGAACAAGCCTGGACCGAAACCTTCAAACAGCAGTTCGATGAAGCCAACAAACGCGCCGTTGTCGAAGCCCTCGGCTTTGACCCGGACGACGTTACTCGAGACCAGCTCGCAGAAGCTTACGAGATCACCACGCTGGTATTAAGTGACCCCGAATCCAAAGCAATGCTGGGGCGGTTTGCCGTAGACTTCGCGCAAGCGCAGGACAGCACAGAACTGAGTTACTTTGCGGGCGGCCTGGTTTTCGAAGCCGTACTGGCAATCCTGCTGTCCGGTGCTGCCGCCGCGAGCGCCAGGGCAGCGCTCGCTGCTTCAAGGCGGCGACTGATCAAGCGCGCCGGTTTCACGCCCAAGTACACGCAGGAAGAATTAGTACAACTGGCCACCCAGGGGCTGGAAAATGATCGCTTCATCGTCCGATTGGTTGAATCGCATCACATGGATGGCTACCAGCAACCTGAGGGGTCCATGAAAGGGACTCTTGGCCGCCCGAACCCCGACAACGGCGAGGTACGCTTCTGGTCCACGACGCTGGATCAAGTCGAGGCATCCGACACATGCCCCAGGCTCATTGCTCAACAGATGGGCGTGGAGTACAACCCGAAAGCGATGTATAAGCTTGCGATTATTGATAAGAATGTTGCTGCTCAGAAGGCTGGGGCGAAGACGATGATTCCGACCTTTGAAAACCTCAAAGGCTACATCCGGGATAATCTTGAAGGCTACGCAAACAGAGACGAGTCACTGGATCAAGTCATGACACCTGACTACCAAGCTAAATATGAAAAACTGGTGGAGGGGATGGGGGATGCGGAGTGGAAAGATGCCGATGCAAGGCGGATATTTCTGGTTGATGAAGGATTAAGTACAGATAGCATTAAGCTGTTCGAAACACGCTTTAATATCCAGGACGAAACCGGTGCCAACCAATATTTCCAGGGCAACGGCCTAACCAAACACACCGGGCTCTCGAAAGACGGTGAAAGTGTTTATGGCGCCGTAGAAACATTCACCGTAGAGAAAAACCCGAAGACTTTCGCGACCATGACAAACGGCGGCAAAGGCGGGGATCGAAGCGTTTATTCCTCAGTCGATGGCGACTTTTACCCCGATCGCCACGAAAAAGCCGCCCGTCAACCCGTTGAGGGTGCGCCTGACCCCCTGCCCCACTTCAAACTTGTTTGATTTGAGCACCAGCGCAGCAACCGCGCACTGCCAGGTCATCGCCAGCACAAAGTGAAGCCCCGCCAGCAACAGCGACTGGGCAAACGCAGGGCCTGCCGGGTCAATAAACTGGGGCAGCAACGCCATATAAAAAAGCGCTGTTTTGGGATTGAGAAGGTTTGAAAGCACACCCTCCCGGAAGGAAACGAGGCGCGGAACCGAAGCCCTCTGAGGCCCCGGGCCCGAAAGCCCGGAAGCGCTTGCAGATGGCGGTCTTGCCACCGCCTGGCGCAATGACAACATCCCCAGCCAGATCAGATAACACGCCCCGGCCCACTTGAGCGCCGTAAACGCCCAGGCAGTTTCAACCAGCAAAATCGAAATACCCAACGCCGAAAGCGTCGCGTGAATAAACAGCCCGCAGCAGATACCGAAGCTGGTCGCCGCTCCGTCGCCGAAGCCACCACGCCCGGTATTGCGCATCACCAGCACTGTGTCCACGCCCGGCGTCAGAGTCAGCAACGTAATCGCGGCCAGGTACGCCCACAGCAGTTCAACCGGTATCCACATTCCCGCTCACTCGCCATCGGTAACCCACAGGCCGGGTCAGGCGTCCTGCGAGAGAATCTTTTTGGCCGCCGCTGACGCATAGAAGGGAGCCAGACGACGGCGAACCAGAGCTTCAAGGTAGCCGTCCTCACGCAGCACGTCTATGACGGGTAGCACGAAACCGTCGATCTCTGCCGTCACCAGTTCGCGGTCCACGCCCAACTCTTTCAGCAGGTCGAGAAGGGGCCGGTCGCCGTAGAGTTCAAACAGGTGGGTGACCACCGCATCGACGCAGCCTTCGAAATAAGGCGTTTTGCGGAACTGCAGCCAGAATTCATACCCCAGAACGACGAATTCCTGTAACTGGATATCGCCCAGGCCTTCGTGCAGTTCCTCAATGGTGTGGTCTTCCAGCGCGACCCAGACCGCCATTACGCTGTCCCGCAGTTCGTCGTCGGTCAGAGATTTGTTGAGAAACTGCTCGCTACGGCTGATCAGGCCCGGCAGGCTGTCCGACAGCCAGGATTTGAAACGCCGCTCGAAGGATTCATCCAGGCCCGGCACGGCCCTGTTCGCCATGCGTTTGCCGAACTTCATCATGGACCCGACACCGGGCACACTCTTGGTGAGCACATTGTCCTCGTACAGATAATTCACGACGCCCTGATACACCAGATTGGAGACCAGCTCCTGATACACCGGGTGCGACATGATTTCGCTGATCACCCGCTCCCGTTGCTGCTTCAGTTCCAGCGCCTCCTCAAGGAAACCGGTGGCCTGTTCGCGGGTAATCATCTGACTCAGCTTTGTGGTCTTCTGGATCGGCGCATTCAGCACCTCGGTTGCCATGTCCGCCGCCAGCTCGGGAATACCGGGGTCCAGCTCCATGTTGATCACAACGCGTTTGATCAAGCCCATCACCTGCTCGGCTGAGGTAATGCGCCCGAGGGTCACATCGCTGGCATACCCGAACAGCTCATCCACTTCCTGTGCCAGAAAACGGCGTAGCTTTGCGCCCTTCAGCGACGACAGTTCGTGCTTTACGTGCTGTTCGAGCAACGCGTCAGCGAGATCGGTGCTGGCCTTGGTCATAATGAATATCCAGATTGGGTTAGCTGCGTAATTCAGTAGCCCTCGAGGCCTACTGTTTTAACTCAAGATCGCTTAGATTTTTATCGATCAAGTCACGATTATCGTGTTCCCAGGGATGAAATCCCTTTTTCAGGTAGGCAAAGAAGTGTGGCAGGCATTTTCTGATGACCCCGGGCTTGCCCCACAGGAAATTCAGGCCGCTGGCCCAGGTGGACAGGCTCCAGAGTTTTCCATCCACTTTCAGCAAAGTGCAGGTGTTCATGAAGGTGTACTTGAAGAAGTGCCAGCTGACAAACAGGAAAACAATACGGCGCAGTTTTTCATTGCCCACGCAGTGCCGATAAACGTCGAAAGCGACAGATTTGTGCTCGGTTTCTTCAATGGCATGCCAGCGCCACAGCCTGGCCATTTCCGGGGTTGCGCCGTCCATCCATTGAGGATGCTTGAGGATGGCATTGGCCAGCACGGCAGTGTAGTGCTCCGCCCCACAGGTTCCGGCCAGTTGCCGGCTGGGCGGGAGCTTTCCCACCCAGGTCATGTGCTTGCGGAAGCGCTGGTCGATGGCGTCAATGTCGTAGCCACGGGCTTTCAGTGCTTCGTTGTAATGCTTGTGTTCCCTGCTGTGCAGTGCTTCCTGGCCGATAAATCCGCGAATTTCCTCTTTCAGCTTGGGGTCATCCACCTGATCACGATAAAAGCGAACTGCATTGATAAACTGCTGCTCGCCGTCCGGAAACTGGAGCGATAGCGCATTGAAAAATGCGGTGCGAAACACGTCGCCACCATGCCAAAGGGTTTCAAGATCCTGATCAACCTTAAAGTGCATGTGGCGCGGCGCTACGGACACGCCGATGGGTGTTGAGCTGATGGCCATGGCGGCCTCCGGTTTATCGTGATTATGGAGCGGCATTCAGGTTACCGCGGGAAACCCGCGTACGAAAATTGATCGCAGACTTCAGTTTAAACCCGAATTCAGCCAGGGAGGAATATGACAGCCAAAGCCTCGGACAGATTGTCACGAAATGACAGGCTTTAAAAGGTCACAAAAGTGACGTATCACGCACAGCCAGCTTCAGGATTCGACAGCCACCGCGGCCGCAATAGCACCGAGGCGAGCGATTGCCTGTTCTGTCCGCTCGGTCCAGGGGTTGGCGCCATTCAGCCGCAGACAGTTTTCGTATTTGTCGGTCGTGGAGAACATCAGGCCCGGAGCGACATTGATGTTTTCCTCCCGGGCCCGGCGATAGACCTCGGTGCCTGAAGTGTTGCCCGGAAGCTGAACCCATAGCACAAAACCACCCTGGGGGCGGCTGACAGCAGTGCCTTCCGGAAATGATCGCCCCACTGCAGCCCGCATCCGCTCCGCAGCCTCACGAAAGCGTGGCCGGACAGACCTCAAGTAGCGATCATAACCGCCCTGTTCCAGGAAATGGGCCACCGCAAGCTGCGGTAAACTTGCCGTTCCCAGGTTGCTGAAATACTTCTGCTGCCGCGCTTCTGCCAGGTATTTTCCAGGCATCATCCAGCCAAGGCGCAGCCCCGGTGAGATGGTCTTGGAGAACGAACTGCAATAGATAACATTGCCGGTGCGGTCGAAAACCTTGGCCGGCCTGGGGCGCTCGCCACTGTGGAATAGATCACCGTAGATATCGTCTTCAATCAAGGGCACTTTGGCCCGCTCCAGCATCTGCACCAGTTGCTGCTTTCGCTCGTCAGACATCAGCGCGCCCATGGGGTTGCTGTGATTGGGAACCACCACGCACGCCTTCACCGGCCATTGATCCAGCGCAAGTTCCAGCCCCTCCAGGCTCAGGCCCTCAGACGGATGTGTTGGCACTTCAATGACTCTCAATCCAACCACGTCCAGGGCCTGCAGGATGCCCGGAAACGAAGGCGATTCAACCACCACGATATCGCCGGGCTTAGTGACCGCTTTCAGGGCCAGAATGATCGCCTCCTGGGCGCCGTTGGTGGCAATAATATCGTCCGGCGTCACCATTACACCCAGTGCGGCCATCCGCTGTGCTATCTGGCGACGGTACTCAATCTTGCCCGGAAAGGCGTAATCCAGGGTTTCCAGTCCGCGCCTCGCCGCCCATAACGTAGCCTGCTGAATCTGCCGAACCGGCAGAAAATCCGGATGCGGCACCGCAGCCGCCAGCGGCACCATGCGCTTCTGCTCATCGGCGCACAGGTCAAGCGCCATGTCCCGGGCACTGACCGGCATTGGTTTGGCCTTATGCTTCTGCATCACCGGTTCGGGAGTATCCCGCCGTGGTAAATGCACGAAATAGCCGCTTCGTTCACGGGGCTCCAGGTAACCCCGAGCCTCCAGAGTCTGGTGCGCCTGCAAAATGGTGGACACGCTGACCCGATACTGCCGGCTCAACGCCCGTACGCCGGGCAACCGGTCTCCTTCGCGATAGACACCATCACGAATCAAAGCCTGCAACTGACCTGCTACCTGGTTATAAAGAATACCCATGGATTTATCCTGCCAGATGCCACGGAAATCGGGGCAGTACAGATAGCCCACAATTTGACCGGAACAGATACTGGACGAGCAACTCTGTACCGGTTCAAGATGACGATATCTGAACCTGTTATGGCTGTCTGCACCGAGGGATAATATTGATCCGATATAACGGTACACTGAAACGATCGAAAAGAAGGAACCATGCAAAAGCTCCCGATTTATCAAGTCGATGCCTTCACCAGCGAGATTTTCGGCGGCAATCCCGCTGCTGTCATGCCCCTTGAGGAATGGCTCCCAGACGACACCATGCAGCAACTGGCGTTAGAGAATAACCTCTCGGAAACGGCCTTTCTGGTCACCCTTCCCGATGAGGCAGAAGAAGACTTTCACATACGCTGGTTCACCCCTGGCATTGAAGTACCTCTGTGTGGCCACGCCACCCTCGCCAGCGCCTGGGTTCTCTTCAACAAACTGGGCTGGACGCAGGAACAGATAAGATTCCAGTCCAAAAGCGGCCCCCTGGGCGTGAGAAAAACCGAAGATGGGTGGCTG
>Ga0307939_1000631_pt1 | contig 19572 bp, 15 predicted proteins | sample OrgLakmetagen122_FD_201844 | JGI IMG/M metagenome (GOLD analysis project Ga0307939, IMG submission 201844) | Saline water microbial communities from Organic Lake, Antarctica - #122 | ecosystem: Environmental > Aquatic > Non-marine Saline and Alkaline > Saline | place: Antarctica: Organic Lake... | reverse complement strand
TCCCGGCAGAGATCGCGCGGTTGGCGCTGATCATCGCGGAATACCAGTGCGACGTTCGCTACCTGGGCCAGAAAGAGGCGCTGGCCGAGTTGCTGCCGCTCGATGCGATGAACTGGATCACCTGCGACAACGCCCTGCGGCTGGACTGGCTGTCGATCTGCCCGCCCACGGGGACTGGGGTCAAGTTTCAAGCGGATGATCTGTTCATGTCACCGCTGGAGCAGGCGCAAATCGACTTCGAGAACGAAGGTGGAGAGACCTACATCTGTGGAAACCCGCCGTACCTTGGCAGCCAATGGCAAAGCACAGAGCAGAAGGAAGACCTACAGCGCATCTTTGAAGGTCGAACCAAGAATTGGAAATCTCTCGACTATGTTTCCGGTTGGTTCATGAAGGCTGCTGACTTTGGGGTTCATACAAAATCAGTGGCCGCATTGGTGTCCACAAATTCGATATGCCAGGGGCGACAAGTTGAGACCCTTTGGAAGCTCATATTTGAGACAGGCCACGAGATTCCCTTTGCCCACACAAGTTTCAAGTGGGCGAACCTAGCCAGCCACAACGCTGGTGTCACAGTTATCATCGTGGGCGTCGCAAACGATGCGAAAGCAGCTCGACGGCTTTTCTCTCTCGATAGCAATGGTGAAACGGTTGTGAAAGAAACCGACAACATAAACCCTTATCTTATCAGCGGCCCAAATGTTCTGGTGCAGCCCATCTCAAAGCCGATGAATGCACTCAATGAAATGAGTTTTGGGAACATGCCAAATGAAGGCGGCTTCTTGCTCCTAACCCGATCGGAAGCGGATGCGGCCATTGAGCGACACGGGGTCGATCGTAAATTCTTGCGCCCGTTCGTTGGTTCGCAGGAGTTTATCAAAGGGCAAGAACGTCGCTGCGTTTGGGTGACAGACGCAGAGTACCAGGAAGCGAAAGAAAACGACTGGCTGAACGAAAAGTTTGAGGCCGTTCGCAAGCAGCGGTCTTCTTCGAACAGGGCAACGACGCAGCAGCTCGCAAACACGCCTTATCGGTTTGGTGAGGTTCGACAAAACGGAGACGAGAGCATTATAGCTATTCCCGCTATCAGCTCTGAAAACCGTGAGTATCTACCTTGCGGCTTGCTGCCGCCAGGAACAGTCATGTCGAACAAGTGCTATGCACTTTTTGATGCGCCGATCTGGAATTTGGCGCTCATCGCTTCACGCCTTCATTGGGTCTGGATTGGAACTGTTTGCGTGCGAATGCGAACAGACTTCAGCTATTCTAACACTCTTGGCTGGAACACCTTCCCCATCCCAAAGCTGACTGAGAAGAACAAGGAAGACCTGACCCGCTGTGTCGAGGACATCCTTTCAGCGCGCGAAGCGCATTTCCCCGCCACTATCGCTGACCTCTACGAAGTGAAGGATGGTGAAAGCAAAATGCCTGCCGACCTACGCGCCGCTCACGATCGCAACGACGAGACGCTGGAACGTATTTACATTGGGCGCCGCTTTCGCAACGACACCGAGCGGCTGGAAAAGCTCTTTGAGCTCTACACTAAGATGACCACCAAGGTGAGCGCTGCATAGCATGTTTGAACCTGTCCCCTATGCCGACCTAAATTCACGTCAAAAGGAAAACTACAACTTTCACAAGGTTGCGGGCGAGCTTGCTGACTATGGCTTCAACTGCCTGCGCTTGAATGATGATTGGCAAGGGGCTGACTTTCTCGCCTGCCATGTTGATGGCGTGATTTTCCTAAAAATCCAGCTCAAGGGCCGCATGACCATCGACAAGAAATACCTGGGCAAAGACATCCACATTGCTTTCCTCAACGGCGAAGATTGTTTCGTCTACCCTCACGATGAAATGCTTGAGCGGATTTTGAAACTCGACAAAATCGGAACTTCTAAGTCGTGGCTCGAAGCTGGTGCTTATTCGTGGCCACAGCCCCCCGTTTGGGCAAAAGATATTTTGAACGATTATAAGGTTTAAAGATGACTATTAAGAATGTTCCCTCAGTTTCAGTAACCTACGCGCAGAACGGCGGCTCGACCAAATCGAACGAGCTTGGCATGCGGGCGATGCAGGAGCGCGCCTTTGAGAAAAGGGGCGAGCAGTATCTTCTGATCAAGTCGCCGCCTGCCTCGGGCAAAAGCCGTGCGCTGATGTTCATCGCGCTAGACAAGCTGGCGAACCAAGGTATCAAACAGGCGATCGTCGTGGTGCCGGAAAAGTCGATCGGGGCAAGCTTCAACGACGAGCCACTGAGTAAGTTCGGCTTTTGGGCAGATTGGACGGTCGCGCCGAAATGGAACCTATGCAACTCACCAGGGACAGACGGCGGCAAGGTCAAATCGGTCACAGCTTTCCTTGAGAGCAGCGATCAGATTCTTGTCTGCACCCATGCCACCTTCCGCTTTGCCGTGGAAAAGCTTGGAGTGGAGGCGTTCGACAATCGGCTGATTGCTGTAGACGAGTTCCACCACGTTTCAGCAAGCGAGGACAATATTCTCGGTAAACAGCTCAATGAATTCATAACCCGTGATCGTGTCCATGTCGTTGCAATGACCGGCAGCTATTTTCGCGGTGATGCAGCGCCAATCTTGTTGCCCGAAAACGAGTCAAAATTCGATACCATCACCTACACCTACTACGAGCAGTTGAACGGCTACAAATACCTGAAAACGCTCGATATTGGCTATTTCTTCTATTCAGGTTCCTATGCCGACGACATCCTGAAGGTGCTTGATCCAAACGAAAAGACGATCCTGCACATCCCGAACGTGAATTCACGCGAAAGCACGAAGGACAAGCATCGGGAGGTCGAGCACATCATCGATGCCCTTGGCGACTGGCAAGGAGCAGACCCGACGACAGGCTTTCAGCTTGTGAAGACGCCAGAGGGGCGGGTTTTGAAGATTGCTGATCTGGTGGATGATGAGGCGGTTAAGCGCGACAGGGTTTCGGCCGCGTTGAAAGACCCCGCGCAGAAGAACAACCGTGACCATGTGGACATCATCATCGCCCTGGGCATGGCCAAAGAGGGCTTTGACTGGATTTGGTGCGAGCATGCGCTAACGGTCGGCTATCGGGCGAGCCTGACCGAGATTGTGCAGATCATTGGCCGCGCAACCCGTGACGCGATCGGCAAATCACGCGCTCGCTTCACCAACTTGATCGCTGAGCCCGATGCAGCCGAAGCAGCCGTCACTGAGGCGGTGAACGATACGCTGAAGGCGATCGCCGCCAGCTTGCTCATGGAGCAGGTGCTTGCCCCACGCTTCAACTTCACACCCAAGAGCCCCAAGAGCGGGCCGGTCGAAGGCTTCGACTATGGTGAGGGAGGCTACGACCCTGCGAAGACGAATGTCGGTTTCAACGAGGCAAGCGGCCAGTTCCATATAGAGATCAAAGGGCTGGCGGAGCCGAAGAGCAAAGAGGCCACGCGTATTTGCCAAGAGGATTTGAACGAGGTGATCACCGCCTTTGTTCAAGACAAGACGACGATCGAGCGCGGGCTCTTCGATGAAGAGTTGGTGCCCGAAGAGCTGACGCAGGTGCGCATGGGCAAGATCGTCGGGGCGAAGTTCCCTGAGTTGGATGCCGAAGATCAGGAGGCCGTGCGCCAGCATGCGGTAGCCGCTTTGAACCTAACCCAGAAGGCAAAGGAAGTTGCTCTTTCTGCTTCAGATGATGCGCAGGCGAACGGTAACACGGCGTTGATAGACGGCGTGCGAAAGTTTGCGATGGACGTGCGCGAGCTCGACATCGACCTGATCGACCGGATCAATCCATTTGGCGAAGCCTATGCGATCTTGGCTAAGACCATGAGCGAGGAAAGTCTCAAACAGGTTGCAGCCGTGATCTCGGCGAAGAAGGTGCAACTCGCACCAGAAGAAGCGCGGGATTTGGCGCGTCGCGCCGTGAAATTCAAGCAGGAGCGCGGACGGTTGCCGTCGATCACATCGCCCGATGCCTGGGAAAAGAAAATGGCTGAAGGCGTGGCCTACCTTGCGCGCATGAAGCAGGAGGCCGCCAATGGCTAAAGAATTTACTCAAGAAGATGATGCTCTACTAGCCGAGCTTGGCGTTGAGGTTGAGGCAAAGAAAGCCGTCAGCCGCACCCCCCGCGAAGAACGCATCATTGCCGGTTTTGAAGAGATACAGCGCTTCACTGAAGAACACGGGCGAGCCCCGCAACACAGTGAAGACCGAGATATTTTTGAGCGCCTTTACGCCGTTCGTTTGGATCGTATCCGTGAGCTGACTGAATGCCGTGAGCTCGCTGATTCTCTTGATCATCAAGGTCTTCTGACCGGATCGGCCCATAAATTTCCAACTGATACGGAAGAACTTAATGATGATGCGCTTCTAGCTGAGCTTGGAATCGAGGTCGAAGCTCCCACGATCACGGAGCTAAAGCACGTCCGATCAACCGCAGAAAAGAAAGCGGCTGAAGATATCGCGAACCGCGATAGATGCGAAGACTTCGACACCTTCAAGCCGCTCTTCGAGCAGGTGCAGAAAGAGCTGGATATTGGCCTGCGTGACACGCGGCCTTTCGAGATGAAGGCCGAGATAGAGAAGGGACGCTTTTTCATAGTCAGCGGGCAGAAAGCTTACGTTGCTGAGAAAGGTGAAATCACGACCACGGAGCATGGACGTACCGACGCTCGTCTGCGCGTGATTTTTGACAACGGCACCGAGAGCAACATGCTCATGCGCTCGCTTCAGCGTGCTTTGAACAAGGATGAGGCAGGGCGACGGATTACCGAGCCTACCGCCGGACCTTTGTTCTCTGATCAAACGATCGACGGGGACGAGGCGAGCGGGACGATCTATGTGTTGCGGAGCAAGGCTGATCATCCGCTTGTCACGGAAAACCGAGAGCTGGTGCATAAGATCGGTGTGACTAACATGAGCGTGGAGAAGCGCATCGCGGGGGCGCATCTTCAACCCACGTTCTTGATGGCCAATGTTGAAATTGTTGCGACCTACGAGCTCTACAACATCAACCGCACAAAATTGGAAAACCTGATCCACCGCATTTTTGAGCCTGCGCGGCTTGAGATTGAGATCATGGATCGTTTCGGGCGGCCAGTCGCGCCTCGCGAATGGTTCCTTGTGCCCTTGTTTGTAATTGAAGAGGCAGTTGATAGGATCAAAGATGGCACAATTAGAGACTGTGTCTATGATCCGCGCCATGCGCGTTTGAAGCGTAGAGGTGAATCATGATGTATGAAAAAGAGATCAAATTTTTTGATGAAGTCGCACTGGATACGATTGTCGTCCCTGCTCATCCGAAAGGTTTCGAAGAGGTTTTCCTAGGCGAAAAGCGGTGGCCGAACCTGAAAATTGACCAAAAAAGAAAAGCTTATGTGCGCTTTATCGCCGTCTATCAAACTAGGCCGGTTTCAACGATAACGCACTATGTCGAAGTTGAGAGATTTGACCCTCTAGAACAAAAAGGCCGGTATACAGTTATTTTTAAGGGCGAACCAAAAGGTAATTACTCACCCCCCCCCTCTGATTTTTGGGTAGCCTTTAAGGCTCAGGCCAGAGTTAGGGTTATGGTTTTCCACGCTGACTGACCGCTGAGCTTTGCGGTGTCAGTGACGGACCTAACGGCGCAATCGCCCTTGGCGGCCCATTCGGCCCAACTGGCCCGAACGTGCATATTTGGGCGTTATGAGGAACAATAGGTGAACTTGAGGAATTGCTGACTTTCGCTGCACTATGCACGAACTGACACAGTGCGGACAAAACGGACCTTGCCGCCAACGCGGCCAACGACCGCTTTTCAAATTCGGTACTTGAGGGCCTTCTAGATTTGTAAATGGGTTGCTTGGCAATTTTTGGAATTGAAAACGACCAACACACGATCTGAATATTTTCTCTTTTGATCCTATTGCGGTATCGTTGCGCATGATTGAGCGCGACGGAAACAGACAGACTTGTTCGACTGATACGGCACACGCCGAGACCGGCGACGAGTCCAATGATGCGATTGAGGTGTTCATATCTGGTGGCGGAATGCTGTTTCCGTTTCGCCAGGGCTATGCGGCAATGGGCGAGCTGCTGGGCAAATTCCCCCCAGAGGCATGGCGTCATGACGAAGCTGTCTTGGGTGGCCTGGTTCTTTACCTCTTGAAGCATGGACAGGCCGTGCGGGCAAAATCGTATCTGACGGCGACCAATCTGAAGTTCGAAAAAACGTATAAATTTGATGTGCTAAACTTGCTGCTGGCCCTGCATCTTGGTGAACCAGTGAGCGGTGAAAAGCTGAATGGATGGCGGCGGCTAGAACGCGAACTACCAGTCGTTGATGCGCTTATGCTGGGTCTTTACTATAACTCGATGATGGCGATGTTTGTGCGATTGGGGCGCGTAAACGATGCCCGTATCGCGGGCCAACAGGCGATTTCGTGTTTTCGTGAGGATGGAAATTCCTATCTTGAACACTTCATTCATATCCATCTTGCCGATCTCGATTTGGTCGAGGGGCGTTTACGTGCTGCGCGCCGTGGCTTGGTGACAGCGGAACGGTGCCTCGCGCAATCAGGGGTGCGTTATGGCAATGAACAGGCGCTCATTGGGGTGATTAGGCTTGCGATTGATTATGAGTTTGGTCGTTTTGAAAAGGTAAGAGACGAAGCCCCCGATTTGCGAGCAAGCCTGATGACAGGCGACAGTTGGTCAGAACTTTTTGTCCAACTCGCGCGCATTTCTATCTTGAGCACTTATTTTCTGGAGGGGCTTGGCCCAGCCAAACGTGCCTTGGAAAGCCTGCAGGCAGATTATGCCCGCCGCCACGGTGGTGTTGCGGCCTCTATCGAAGTTCTCGCAGCCTTGCTGCACAATTTAGATTGGCGGCCCAATGAAGCCGAACAAATTTTCGGGTCTGTCGATACAACGATGATCCAAAGTACCTTGGGCGAGGTTTTGTCGTCCGAAGTGAGCGTTGCCCTTGGGATAGAGACAGATATCAGACATCTCACGCCACGTGGTGCGATTGTGTCCACGCTGCAAAAAGCGTGCGCCTTGAAAGGGAAGGAACGCCGCAAAGCAATCGAAAAGGCATTGATGCTTGCGATCTCCGAAGGGCAAATCGCCCCGTTCTTGGAGCAGCGCGATGTCTTCTTAGGGACCAGCGCAAAGCTGTCTCAAAGTGCGTTCGCGCGGGGAAGGCCCGACCTCGCACGTATGACCTCTCTTGTTTTGCGACGAGTCACCAAAAGCTACGTGGTGCCCCAGCCCCTGCGTGACTTGGGATTCTCTTCACGGCAATATCGCGTCGCTGCTGCGTTGCAATCGGGCGCAACAAATAAGCAAGTCGCACGGTATTTGGGTATTTCTGAGGCGACCGTCAAATATCACCTCACATCCTTGTATCGAATGACGAAAAAGAAGCGGAGATCAGAATTTATCGATTTTATTTACAAAATCGAACATTTTACAGATTACTAGACTTTTTTGTTCAATTTTCGACTAATTTAGGCGCGCAAAACGCATCAACCCTCGGCCAAGCTAGAAGCTGGGGATACTTACGCATGTTTATTTATCTTTTCAGGCGCGCTTTGACGCTTTTGCTGGTTCTATTGGGGCTAGCCGTTTTGATTTTCATCATTGCCCGGATTGTGCCGGGTGATCCGGCGCGTATCGCGCTTGGCCCAATGGCGACCGCCGAACAAGTCACTGAGTTGCAAAACGAAATGGGGTTGAATGACTCCTACCCCAAGCAACTTTGGACCTATCTTTCTGGGTTGGCGCAGGGTGATCTTGGCAAATCATTGCTGACGTCACGCCCTGTGATGGATGACATCCGTGCGGCGTTACCGGCCACGCTTGAGTTGGTCTTGTTCACAATAATTCTGCAAATTACTGTGTCGATTCCCCTGGGCGTGATGGCCGCTGTCTACCGAAATACATGGGTAGATAACGTGTTGCGGGTCGTTTCCCTGATCGGCGTCGTGACGCCCGGCTTTGTTTTGGCAATTATGCTGCAATTGGTCGCGGCCTATTATCTGGGCTTCTTCCCGATCACGGGCAGGCTCGATGGCGGTATTGATTTTTCTGCGGATGTCACCGGGCTTTTGCTGATCGATGGAACCTTGGCGGGGCGATTTGATGTGGTCACGGATGCTGCCCGGCATTTGTTCCTGCCGTCTATTGCACTGGCTGCCGCGGGCATTGGGCAGGTTATGCGGATCACACGCACAGCAATGATCGAAGTTGCATCGCGTGATTTTGTAGAGGCCAGCCGTGCTTACGGCATCCCTGAACGTGTGGTGACGTGTCGGTACATGCTGCGGGTTGCGTCGGTCGCGCCGTTGACAATCCTCGGCCTCGAATTTGCATCGCTGATCGGCAATGCATTTATTGTGGAGTTCGTCTTCTCGTGGCCCGGGATCGCCAGTTACGGGGTGCGCACCATTCTTCAGAAAGACCTGAACGCGGTCATCGGCGTCGTCCTGGTTTCAGGCGTGTTCTTTGTGGTGGCTAATCTCGCGATCGACATCCTGTTGGGGGTCTTGGACCCAAGACATCGCCTGCGTGCGGGGCGAGACACATGAGTGTCATCGACGACCACGAAACCCCCGACCATGGGATGACGGCGCGGCAAATGGCGTTCTTTCGCTTTCGACGCAATCCATTGGCCGTGATCGGCGCGTTGATCGTCCTGAGCGTGGTGATAATGGCTGTCTTTGCACCATGGATCGCTCCGTCACCCGAAAGTGCCGGGTCCTTCGTTAATTTCCGCAACCGTCACGCCCCACCCTCTTGGGACAACCTGATGGGCACAGACAACGTGGGCCGCGATGTTTTTAGCCGCGTTATTTATGGCTATCGCGTGTCGCTCGGTTTGGTTGTCGGTGTGCTGGGTGTTGCCGTACCATTTGGTGTCATTCTAGGACTGGTTGCTGGCTACTTCGGCGGTTGGACCGAAACCATCGTCATGCGCTTCACCGATATTATGCTGGCCCTGCCGCCCTTGGCGATGGCACTGGCGATCACGGCAGTTCTGTCCCCCAATCTGGTCAACGCGATGATTGCGATCACCTTGCTGTGGTGGACATGGCACACGCGCCTGATCTACCGGATCGTCAAAGGCCAAATGAACGAAGATTATGTTGAGGCCGCCCGCGTGGCGGGTGCGTCGCACATGCATATTCTGTTCCGTGAATTGCTGCCGAACTGTATCTCGGCAGTGGCGGTGAAAGTCTCCCTTGATGCAGGCTTTGTGATCCTGTTTGGCGCATCGCTGTCTTTCTTGGGTCTTGGCATCCAGCCACCTACCCCCGACCTTGGCACGATGGTCGCCACCGGATCGGAGTACCTACCAGAAATGTGGTGGCAAGCGATCATGCCGGGCCTTGCCATTTTATACGCGATCCTTGGGTTCAACCTGCTGGGCGACGGCCTGCGCGACATGTTGGATGTTGAACTATGAGCCGGCTTTTGGACATCCAGAGCCTCAGCATCGGGTTCAGCGCGTATGGGCAGTATCGACAAGTCCTGCACAATGTTGATCTGCACGTAAGCGAGGGCGAACGTGTCTCGCTGATCGGGCAATCCGGATCCGGTAAAACGGTCACCATGCGGACTATCATCGGCACGCTGCCAATGCCGCCGGGCAAGGTCGAACAGGGCAGCATATTGTATGACGGTCGCTCGCTGCTCGATTTGAACGTCCAAGAACGCAACCGCCTGAAGGGCACGGGGATTTCGATCATCCTGCAAGACCCGATGCTGTCGTTTAATCCTGTGCTGACAATCCAGCGTCAGATGGACGACATTATCCGCTACGCAGACATCAGGTTGGAGCGACGGCGCACCAAGGGCGAACGTCATGCGCACATGATCGAGACATTGCGCAAAGTGCAGCTACGAGACGGCGAACGCGTTTTAGAAAGTTATCCAATCATGTTGTCGGGCGGAATGCGGCAACGGGTGCTGATCGGCATGGCCCTGCTCAATCAACCAAGCCTTTTGATTGCAGATGAGCCCGGCACAGCACTTGATGTGACAACACAAGACGAAATCCTCAGGCTGCTCAACACGCTTGTCGATGACGAAGGGCTTTCGCTCCTGTTGATCACGCATAACCTCGGGGTCGTGCGTCAAATGGCGGACCGTGTTTATGTGATGGAACGCGGCCACATCGTCGAAACCGGGACGCGAGAGACGATTTTCGAAGCCCCGCAACATGCATACACACGTAAACTGATGGCAGCAGTCCCACCGCTGTACGGCGATAAGGTACAGACCGTGGTCCATCATGGCGCCGACCCTATGATCGACGTGCGCGCTGCGACAAAGGATTTCCAAACGCGAGGTGGTTTGCTGAACCGCGCCACAGCCAGCTTTCGGGCGGTCAACGATGTGTCATTGACCGTCAACCAAGGCGATATCTTTGGCATTGCTGGTGAAAGCGGGTCAGGCAAAACGACACTGGCGAAGATGATCATGGGGCTGACGACGCTTAGCCATGGGGACATCACGATATCCGGTAGAAACGTGGCTGGATTTGCTGGCAGCCAAGAATTTCGCAAGTTGGTGCAGATCGTCTACCAAAACCCCGGCTCATCGCTCAATCCACGCCGCACTGTGGCCGATCAATTGGCGGTACCGCTTAAGTTCACAGGATCTGATAGCACGGCGATCAAGACCCGCATTTCCGAATTGCTTGATCTTGTTGATCTGCCGCAAAACTACGCCAGCATGTACCCGCATGAGCTGTCAGGCGGGCAAAAGCAACGGGTAGCGATTGCGCGGGCTTTGTCGGTGAACCCTAAAATTCTGGTGTTGGATGAACCGACCTCCGCTTTGGACGTCCTTGTGCAATCCACCGTCATCGACCTGCTGCATCGTTTGCGCCGCGAGTTTGACCTGACCTATATCTTTATCAGCCACGACCTGAGCCTGATGCGCAATTTCTGCAATCGCGTGGCCATCATGCTGCGTGGCGAAGTCGTCGAAACTGGGCCGGTGGCCGAGATATTCGACGCCCCCAACCACCCCTACACGCGCGCGCTTCTGTCAGCGATCCCTGTGATTTCTCCCGAGGAAGACGCGCTTAAACCCAAAATTACACAAGAAGAACGGGCGAGTGTCCTCGCGACCTCAACCTTATTGGAGGACGAATAAATGTTGCGAATTGGCGTAGACGTGGGCGGTACAAATACTGACGCCGTGGTGATGCAGGGCGACAAAATTCTGTCGGGGGTTAAATCCCCCACAACAGAAGATGTGATGAGCGGTGTTGTGGACGCCGTGGAGCGCGCGCTGTCTGATGCAGGTGCCGACAAGGCGCAGGTTACAGCCGTGATGATCGGCACGACACATTTCACCAATGCGGTTATTGAGCGTCGCCATCTGGCGAGGACTGCAGCTGTGCGCCTTTGCTTGCCAGCGGCACAATGCCTTCCACCCATGGTCGACTGGCCTGACGACATCCGCGAGGTTGTCGGTGGCAGATTCTGGATGGCCAAAGGCGGCAACGAATTCGACGGGCGCGAGATATCCCCCCTCGATATGGATGAGCTTGATGGTATCGCGGCTGAAATTGGCGCAGCGGGCATCAAAAGCATCGCAATCACCTCCGTGTTTTCCCCGGTAAGCGATGAGATGGAGCGCGGCGCGATGGCGCGTTTGGCTAAAATTTTGCCCGACGCCGACTTTACCCTGTCCAGCGAGATTGGCCGGCTGGGCATTTTAGAACGTGAAAATGCAGCCATTATGAATGCGTCATTGCGTGCTTTGTCTGAGCGCACGGTCGATGCTTTTGGTCGCGCCCTAAAAAAGGTTGGGCTGAATTGCCCATACTATATCACGCAGAACGACGGCACCTTGATGAGCCGCGAATTTGTACAGTCCTATCCGGTGCTAACCTTCGCGTCTGGCCCAACCAACTCGATGCGCGGGGCCGCATTTTTGTCAGGTAAAACGGACGCTATCGTCGTGGACGTCGGCGGGACGACGACGGACGTGGGGGCATTGGTCAAAGGGTTTCCACGACCTGCCAGCACGACAGTTGATGTCGGTGGCGTGCGCACAAATTTCCGCATGCCGGATGTCTTTGCCATCGGGCTTGGCGGTGGCACAATGATCAGTGGTGACGGCGATACCCTCAAAGTAGGGCCACAATCTGTTGGTTACAAACTGACCACTGATGCGTTGATCTTTGGCGGCAAGACACTGACCACATCGGATGTCGCCGTTGGCTTGGGTCTTGCGGATTTCGGTGACAAGAACGCGTTATCCTCGCTAGAACCAGCATACCTGGACGCCGTCAAAGCCCGCATCAATGAGATGCTGACAAACGCCGTCGAACGCATGCGCGTCTCACCCGATCCGATCCCTGTCCTTGCCGTTGGCGGAGGCTCAATCCTTGTGCCTGAAAAGATCGGGGACCTGCCCGTCATCCGCCCAGAACACTTCTCGGTCGCGAATGCGGTCGGTGCTGCAATCGGTCAAATATCAGGTGAGGTGGATCGCATCTATTCCCTTGAAAACAAGTCACGCGAAGACGCCTTGGGCGAGGCCCGCAAAGAAGCCACCGACAAAGCCATCGCCGCAGGCGCGAAACCTGAAAGCATCGAATTGTTGGATCAAGAAGACGTGCCGCTGGCCTATCTGCCCGGCAATGCCACGCGCATCCGCCTCAAAGTCGTGGGTGACATGAATGACTGATGTCTTGCGCGAAGTCACAGACGCCGATCTTGATGCGATTGAAATTGGCGCCGCAATTCTTGGCACTGGTGGTGGGGGCAACCCCTACATCGGCAAATTACGGTGCCGTGAAGAACTTAAGAAAGGGAACCGCATTCCGGTAATCCCTTTGGCCGAAGTGCCAGACGACTGGCTTGTGGTGTCTTTGGGCGGGATCGGCGCGCCGGTCGTCGGGGTCGAGAAGATCGAAGAAGGCGAAGAATGCCTGCGTGCCTTGCGTGCCGTCGAAAAGGAAATGGACGTTAAGGTTGACGCGCTGATCTCGGCTGAGATCGGCGGGGCCAATTCCATGGAACCGATGTTGACAGCAGCCCAAGCAGGGCTGCCGGTCATTGATGGCGACGGTATGGGGCGTGCATTCCCAGAAATGCAGATGTGTACATGGTCAATCTATGGCCACCGCGAAGCCCCCGCGGCGATGGCTGACGAAAAAGGATCAATTGTTGTTATCCGCGACACGCCTGACGACGTCTGGTTAGAACGCATCGCGCGTGCCGTTGTCGTCACAATGGGGGCAGCGGCAGGTCTGGCGACGCAACCGATGCGCGGCGACTTCGTGAAACGGGCGGCGGTGCCAAGCACGATTACGCAGGCGCTGAACCTTGGTCGGGCCGTGTTGCTGGCAAATGAAAACAACACAGACCCAGTTCAAACAGTGATCGACCAAGAAAACGGGAAGCTGTTGATGACGGGCAAGATTGTGGATCTTGAACGGCATCTGAAAGGTGGGTTCTCGGTCGGGCACATCTCGCTAGAGGGATTTGGGGCCTTCGAGCGCGACACAGGCCGCATTGATCTCCAGAACGAATTTCTGGTGTTCCGTCGCAATGACATCGTTGAAGTTTGCGTACCCGACCTTGTCGTTGTGCTCGATAGCGACACGGGTCTGCCCATCACCACAGAGATGTTGCGCTACGGCCAGCGGATCGCCGTGCTAGGGCTGCCCGCGCATAAACTGATGCGCTCAGCCGAGGCCCTTCGCGTCGTGGGACCCGCAGCCTTTGGCTATGACGACATAACATTCGTCCCGATGGAGGGCACATGATGGAACAGATCAAGACAATCACACGGGCGGACATGGCCGATGTGGCGCTTGGCGGTGCATTCCTTGGCACCGGCGGTGGTGGCGACCCCTACATCGGACGTTTAATGGCCGAACAAGCGATTGACGCGAACGGCCCCGTCACGGTTCTAGACGTCGAAGACATCGATGATGATGCGCTGATTGTGCCGGTTGCAATGATGGGTGCGCCGACTGTCATGCTCGAAAAATTGCCGCGCGGGGACGAAGCAATCGCCGCGCTCCGCTCGCTCGAGTCCGTCTTAGGGCGCAAGGCGACAGCGATTTTCTGCATCGAGGCGGGTGGACTGAATTCAACCATTCCGATTGCGGTCGCGGCGACAGCAGGCCTGCCCATTATTGATGGCGATGGCATGGGGCGCGCGTTTCCCGAGCTCCAAATGGTGTCGATGACGATGTTTGGCGTGCATGCTTGCCCTATGGCGATGGCCGACGAAAAGGGCAATGCGCTGGTGCTGAACACAGTCGACAACCTTTCGACCGAGAAATTCGCCCGCGTTATCACTGTTGAAATGGGCGGTGCGGGGATGATTGCTCTTTACCCAATGACAGGTGCACAGGCGAAAGAGGCCATCCTACGGGGGTCGTTGTCGCTCATTACCAACATCGGGCGGATCATCGGGTCCGAGCAGAAGGCAAATCGGAACCCGGCCGACAAGCTCGCAACTAATCTCAACGGGATGCGACTGTTTGAAGGCCGTGTAACAGACGTCGACCGCCGCACGGAAGGTGGCTTTGCACGTGGACAAGCAACGATAGAGGGTCTGGACGCCTATCAAGGAGGTTCCATGACTCTCAGATTCCAGAACGAATTCCTGATGGCGGAACGGCAGGACGGCACGCCCAGTGCGATGACGCCCGATTTGATCTGCCTGCTTGATCTGGAAACAGGACAACCGATCACCACTGAAACGATGGCTTACGGCTATCGCGTGATCGTTTTTGGCCTGCCATGCGATCCGAAATGGCGAACGGACGCGGGGCTGGCTTTGGTCGGGCCAAGGTATTTTGGCTACGACATCGACTATCAGACAATTGAAAATCTCAACATGTAAACGAATATAATGGAGGTACTACAATGATCAATTTCAAAGCAAAGTCACTTGGGACGGCGGCTGCAACCGCGCTGATTTTGGGCGCGGGAACGGCAATGGCGGACAACGTCATCACGGTGAATGCGACGCAAATTTTCGGTACAGTCGATCCTGCCAAGGTCAATGACTACACCGAGTATATGGCGGGCGTGAACCTATATGAGGGCCTGACCACACTGGACGGCACCGGCGCCATTCTGCCGCTTTTGGCCGAAAGCTGGACCGCGTCTGACGACGGACTGACATGGACTTTCACGCTCAAAGAAGGCGCGACGTTCCAGGACGATACACCGATTGAAGCCAAAGATGTCGTCTGGTCTGTGAACCGCTTGCTCGCCATCAATGAGGGTCCTGCCTATCTGTTTGAGGGTATCCTCGGCGAGGGGTCCGTTACCGAAGTGGATGCGCGCACGGTCCAGTTTCAACTGGCTCAAACCTACGCACCTTTCCTGACAACGACACCGATCTTGTTTATCGTCAATTCTGACCTTGCTACCGAAAATGCGACAGACGCGGACCCATGGGCACAGGACTATATTGCGAATAATTCTGCCGGTGCCGGTGCCTTCATGCTCGACAATTGGGAACGTGGCGCGGGGATGACGATCAAAGCCTATGAGGGGTATCATCTCGGTTGGGACGATGACAGTATAGATGAAGTACGCTTTGTCATCACAAACGAAGAAGCGACCGTCAAGGCGCTCGCGGTTGCAGGCACGTTGTCGATGTCAGCCGATTCACAAGCGCAAGAGACCTTCGACAGCATCGCAGCGCTGGACGATTATCGTGTCGACAGCTTCGCCACAGCGAGCAACTTTTACTTCAAACTCAACAACAATCGCGCGCCGACGGATGATGTAAACATTCGCAAGGCCATCGCCTATGCGACAGATTATGAAACGATCCGCGACGTTATCCTTCCCGGCGAGCCACTGACGGGTCCGATGCCACCGATCTTTGCAGATGCCTATCCCAATGACATTCCAGCACCGGTCTTTGACCTTGACAAAGCGCGGGAATACGTTGCGGCGTCCAGCTATGCCGGACAAGGCCCAATCGACATTGAAATCATGTATGTTGCGGGCCTCGCTTTCGAGGAAGAAATCGGTCTCTTGATGAAATCAATCCTCGATACAATTGGTTTCAACACAATCCTCAAACCAGAGCCGTGGAACCGCATGACCGAACTTGCGGGCGACGTCGAAACAACGCCCGGTATCAATCAGGTCTTTTACGGTGCGACCTATCCGTCACCTGACACATACTTTTTCCCGCAATATCACAGCCGTGCTGCTGGAACATGGGCGTCAATGGAATGGGTGCTGAGCGACGAAGTCGACGCGATGATCGATGAAGCGCGCGCAACAGCTGATGTTGCCCGGCAGAATGAGATCTATCAGGCGTTGCAACGCAAACTGGTTGATGATCAGGTTGGTGTCTTCCTGTTGACCCAAACAAGCCAGCAAGCGTTCCACAACTGCCTGCAAGGATTTGTGTGGGTGCCTATGCAGAGCTTCGAGTACAACTTCCACACAATGAAGTGGGTTTGCGACTGATCACTGCGCCAATCTAAAGAGCTAGGCAGGCATCATTCGTCTGCCTAGCTTTGCCGCTTGTTGTGATCCGGATGTCCAACTGACTGATTACCCAATTGCGGCGAATGTCCGAAAGGGCGGGCCACAAAACCGCATGCCAATCCGTCGATGAAGTGCAACAATAGGCCGATTTATCGGAAGTCCCTTTGTTGGTTTACCCGAACCGGACACTCGCTGCGACACAGAAAAATGGTAATAAGGGCTCGTTGCCGCCATTCGCCGCGCGATACACGAACGACCGTTATCGGAGTTTGGAGCTAAATTCGTAACTGCCCAGTATGACTGGATGAGCCTCTGGGGCGATCAGATATTCAGCCGAGGCGCAGTTGTGCGATCAACTGATCTGACGGTTTCATCAGGGTTTCGATGACAGACCAACCCTGCTTGCGGGCGGTGCATGTCACAGTGCGTAAGCAGCAGAAAATCTCGGCCCCCCTCACGGTGCGGAAACAGCCTGATACTTTTTGCCTGACTTTGCCCATACGCAAATCCCGTTCAGCTTCATTATTGGTGAAGGGCGCGTTGGGGTCGGTCAGAAAGCGGATGACCTCAGCTTTGCGCTTTTGCAGGCGCAGCGCGAGGTTGTGGCCGGTTCTGCGTTTCGGGCGACCCCGGCGTTTTCCAGCCTTGGAAATGGTTTGCAAGGGTGGTTGAGCTTCATGGAAATCCACCGCCTGGGTGAGTATTTCATCGTAGCGCTGCAGGAGCTCACCCATCACGCCGGCCCCAACTGTGCAATCATCGGTCCGGGTGTCTGCCATGGCTTTAGCTTCCAGCAAAAAGGTCTTCATGTCGGTGGCCCACGGCTCTTTCTCAATCACGATCAGGGCCTGGAGTTCGCGAAGATGATGGGCATTGCACAAGGCGTGTTGGACGCCTTCCATCTTGAAATACGGGGCCCAGTGATCGTGCACGACAAGCCCGCAGACCCCCGTCAGAAGATCGCCTCTGCGTGACGAGACGCGGAAGTGGCTCAGGAGGGGCGAACAGATCACATGCAGCCACTGTGTTTTGCCAGCCACGCGAAAGCCGGTCTCATCCAGATGCTTGACCGCCACTAGCGGCCCACTCAGCCCTTTGAATATAGCCTTCGCGAAGGGTTGAAGGCGATCAGCTGTGCGGCCGATAAGCCGGGCCAAGGTAGCTGGAACGGCTGAAAGGCCAAACAGATCAGACAACACCAGAGAAAGACGTTCCTCCGGGATGCAATGATAGGTTTGCAAGTAGCTGGCGATGCCGGCGATCCGAGGGCCGTATTGAACTGGCCCCGCAACACCCTCAGGGAAGCCCCCGCGCGTGACAGCATCACACTGGCCACACCGACACAGATGTACCCGGTGCTCGGTTACCTCTGGCGGCGGCGGAGCTGGCAAATCAACCACCTGACGCACCACAGTATTCTCTGTCGTGCTGGCTGAGAGTGCCGCGCCGCAAGCGTCACAAACCTGTGGGTAGTGATGGATGATATGGTCAGGCGTCGACGACTGTCGCAACGTCTTCCCCTTATGGCCGGGCTGACCGCCGGTTTTGCGGTCGGATTTACCCCTCAAGCTTTGCGTCCGCTTCTGGGCAGGTGGCTTCTTCAAGCCGTCACTCGACGGGGGCTGGCTGCTGGTCTTACTGTTGAGAGCCGCTTGCCGTTCCAGCGCGATGATCCGCTGCTCAAGCGCCTTGTTCACTTCGAGCTGCTTCAAATACGCAGCCTCAAAGTAGGCCGCGCGGCCAGCAATATCTGAAAAAGGGAAAAGCGGGAATTTTGATCCTTGAGACATGCATCCGTTGATTCATGATCGAGACGTTCAGTCAACCATATTCCTTGACCCAACATGCTGGGCAGTTACTTTTTTTTCACATTAAGGCCTTTGCTTTATAAACCGTGCCGCGAGAAACTCCCATTGCCTTTGCTATATTGGTTGGGGACGCCCCTTCACTCAATTTCATCTGGATTTCTTCCATATCAATTTTAGCGCGCCGCCCACGGTAAGCCCCACGCAGTTTTGCGGCTATAATGCCTTCAGCCTGACGCTCTCGTCGTAGATTTGTTTCAAATTCGGCGAAAACACCGAGCATATCAAAGAAGGCCTTGCCTGTGGCCGTCGATGTATCAACGGGCTGTTCTGTTGCGGCCAAATGCGCACCCTTGTTTTTGAGTGCGGTGACGATCGCCTGCAAATCGGCGAGAGACCGGGCCAATCTATCAATTCGTGTCACCACCAAAATTTCACCTGGATGAATAAACTCTAGAATGGTTTTCAATTCTGAACGCCCATCAAGGGTAGCCCCACTCTTTTGCTCTGTACGGATCATACCGCATCCAGCCACCTTGAGCGCCGCAATTTGGGCATCAAGATTCTGATCAGAGGTGGATGTGCGGGCATATCCGATTTTTGCGTGATATTTGTTCATTATGGGTGTGCCTGTGGCGTTTTGTGTTCATTAATACAAAACACACCCAAAGTGAACAAATATTTGTATGCTTTAGTGTTCACCGCGCTTGTTCTCTTAGGGTATACCCATAATGACGCTACTTACGCACCAATAAAGATGTCAGATTTTCAATCCAGTCGATGGCCCCAGGGGTTTGCTTCCACGTCGGACCAAAAATCTCTACATATCCCGATGCCTCATCTTGACCACCCATCGTGATATAGCCTTGAAGCTCTATGGTTGGAGTGCGCCCGGACAACATGCCTGGAACATACTGATTTGTCTCCCAGGCGATCTGGGCAATGGTCTCAGCGTCCTCAGCATCTTCAAAATAGGCGACTAAGGCGCGGGTGTACTGGATATCCGCAGAACCTTCATCCGCACACGTAGCGAGTAACAGCTTCAGCGTGTGTTCCTCAAGATGTCCATATATGCAGCTTTGGTCCAGTTAGGCCGGATTAGACTGTCCATCCGATCTCCTGGGGCACATCTCGCCTCTCGGATGGGCCCATATCCTCCTCACAGGCGAGTATAAGTGGAAAAAACGTAACTCCCAAGCACCCTCTCCGATACGGGGTGCGGGGGTTTGTGCCGTCAGAGCCGTGCGATGATCTGAGATGGTGGCAGGGTCAGGGTTTCCAGGATGTTGAGCCCG
>Ga0307939_1000620_pt1 | contig 19795 bp, 11 predicted proteins | sample OrgLakmetagen122_FD_201844 | JGI IMG/M metagenome (GOLD analysis project Ga0307939, IMG submission 201844) | Saline water microbial communities from Organic Lake, Antarctica - #122 | ecosystem: Environmental > Aquatic > Non-marine Saline and Alkaline > Saline | place: Antarctica: Organic Lake... | reverse complement strand
GTTCGCGGCAGAAATCGGCATGGAGCATAACCTCGGCCTGACTTGCGACCCCATCGGCGGGCTGGTGCAGATCCCCTGTATCGAGCGCAACGCGATGGGCAGCGTCAAAGCCATCAACGCCTCACGCCTGGCCATGAACAGCAAGGGCGCCCATTTCGTCTCCCTCGACAAAGTCATCAAGACCATGAAGTCCACAGGTCAGGACATGAAGACCAAATACAAGGAAACCTCACGGGGCGGCCTTGCTGTCAATGTGGTGGAGTGCTGATGACCCAAATAGCAGAACAAAACCCGCCGCAGACCTTGGTGCCTGCCCACTAACCTACCCGCACCTCTTTTATTTCAGTTTTTCAGCGTTCACCCATCAAACCCCCACCCGCAGATCCCGCGCACTCCACAGCGTCCCCGCCGCCGCTTTCGCATCGCCTCGCATCTTCCGAGCTCCATCCTTACGTTTCTCTGAAAACCGCTCTCGCGATGCCTCAAACACATCATTCACAAATCCCTTACTCCCTATCACCGCTCCATCCGTGAAATACCTCACCCGATGCCTCAGCATCCGCGCCATCTTCAGTTCCGGCAACACCGTCTGATTGTCACCACTCTCTAACGCCTCCGCGTCATTCTTGGTTATCTTCATCTGGCCTGAAGTCGCCACCTTCGCATTGAGTGCCTTCCGCTCCAGCGCCATTCCCATCAGCCGCCGATACGATCTCGACGCCTCCTTCCATTTCCTCGCATCAAATCCCTCCTCCGCATCCACCACTCGATCCGAGGTAATCGCCCTCACCAGCCCCTCACGCGCCTTCTTGCCATTCCCCTTCCGGCCTCCTCCAACCGCCTCTCCATAGCTGCTCCAGCGATAATCCGCCGGATCCTCCACCATCCCTGCTCGCACCGGGTTCAAATCAATATACGCCGCCATCGTACGCGCCGCCGTCCCACTCTCCACAATCACGCTCTTAAACCGATCCTCCCACAACGTCCCCGTCCGCTCATGCTTGCGGTTGAACCAACGCGTAAAGCGCTGCAGCAACGTCTTCATGTAGTGACTCAGGTTGTGCATACGCTTCGTGAAACGCTCATGAATCTCTTGAACGCGCTCAGGATTCCCGCCTTCCACACCACCTTCCGTCCGCGCTGCGATTAACTCCTCCTCAACCGATTTCACAAAACGCTCCCCGTAAATCGACCCTAGCCGCCGTAACAACTCCTCATCGGAAAGTCCTTTTTGCCCTGCCGCTCCAGAGCCATTCGCAAGCAACGGCATCGGCGGAACCTCAAGTAAAATATGGAAATGATTCGACATCACGCAGTATGAAAGCACCCGGCAACCCGTGAAATTCTCATACATACGCATGAACATCCGAAACGCCTCCCGCTCCTCATCACCAAATACAAAACGTCTATCTACCACCCGCGAAATGCAGTGGTAAATCGAAGGCTTCTCCAACGAATCCTTCCAAGGAGAAAGAAACCGCTTCCTAGTATTCGCGTATCCCATCTCCCCTTCTAACAACCTCCAATCCAAATACAACCAGAATTTCTGTCATTTTGTCTGGCAAGTGATAATAACGGGTCTGTCCCTTAGCGATATGTCCCTTAGCAATCGCAAACCTGACGGAGAGCCAATCAAATGGCATGACTTTTGACTAACCTTTTAAATTTCCGCGAGGATACCTAGTGCGACTGCAAATTCATCAACTTCGAGGTAGTACTGGATAGATTCATTATTTTTGAGTGTGTTTTTTTGGCACTTAAACTTATAGAAAAAATCATTATACCAGACTCCAATTACGCCACTTTTAAGAATCTCTGTTTTTCTAAAAACAATAATAAGGGTATTTTCTCTGGATTTTTCACTTTTGTCACTTATTAGCCCATAAGAATCTATCTCATCAACAGGAATTCTATTCCACGTAACTGTTTGATCGTCTTTTTTAATAACAGATAAAACCAAACCCTCGGGATTGACTTCCTCTGCCAATGATGAAATTACAAATAAAATGTATATGAATATAAATTTCATAGATTTATGGATTTTTACAAGTAGCTTCACATGCTTCATTGCATGTAACATTCACAGCAACTAGGGCAGCCAGACAAACTGGGTTTCCTCTACATGCTTTCCTTCCTTTTCCGAGCTTCACTCCACAGTTATCCCTACATTCCTTCCTACTACAATCCCCCCAATTTATGTCAGTTACACGTGTGGTCGTATCGTAAGAGTCTTTGCAAAGAGTACATAGCGTAGAATCTCCTTCATGCCAAATGTAAGGTTTAGGAATATCTGCGCAGTTAACTGGTATTCCACCGATTCCGATGAGTGGTTGTTCGCGGTCTTTACTTGTATCTTCCGTACATTGATATTCACAATCCGCTCCTAATCCTCCAATGCCAGATGGGGTTGATTTAACAAGTTCGCACTTTCCTTTTATTTTGCACAGGCCAAGATAATCAATACCGTAAACTGGATTATTCCATATAAATACATAGAGATTCACCCCCCCATCTTCCTCAATCGGATCTCTGGATGGCCATCTGCCGGATGCCGCGTCGTAGTGGCGGTATAAATACATATACAGGCCGCTGGCGGATTCGTAGCGGCGGGAGTTCCAGAGGATGTCGTTGTTGATGTTAGTGACGTTGAGGCGGACGCCGTTGGGGGCGTAGATTTCTGGCTCGCCGAAGGCGGTGTAGCGGTAGTGCTCTAGCAGATCGCCGTTGTCTGCGCTGACTGCCATGACGTGATCTAGGTAGTTTTTGTGGAAATACTGGATGTCGTATTTATGACCTTCCAGTGCGCGGGCGAAGATGGTGTTGAGAGCCTGCTCGGAGGGGTTGGCTTGGAGGTCGTTCTGGATGGTGGTTTGGCCGGCTTGGTGCTTGTGCTCGCTTTGCTCGGTATTGCCCCACCAGAGCAGGACTTCTTTTGTGGTGCCTTGTTTGCGGACGATTCTTCTGCCGAGCGCATCATAGCGGTATTCGATATCGGTGTAGCCGGTGGTTTTGGATTCTACTAGGCGGTTATCGATGTCCCAGGTGTAGTCGTTGTTGCGGTTGTCGCTGAGCTGGTTGCCGCGTGAATCATAGGTGAGGTTATCGCCATCGATGGATTGCAGCTCATCGCTCTGGCTGTGGGTGCGGTTCTTGGTATCGCCGTCGATGGTGGTGGAGTTCCAGTTTCCGGCGGGATCGTAGTTCCAAGATTGGTTTTCGCGCGCTCCGATGTAGGTGGCTTTGCGGTCGAAGTTGATGACGCGGTTTCCGGCATCGTAGGCGGCGGTGAAGGAAAGGTTTTCAAAAAGGCCGCCGGATTGGTTCTGGACTAGGACGTTTTTGTCTGGGGCGTAGCTGTAGCCAAATTCTAGCTCATCGATGGGACTGTTGCCATCGCGGACGGCATCTGCGGTGCGGAGGTTATCGAGGCGGTTGTAGGTGATGTCCCGCGTGAGGCCGTTGCCAAAGGCTTGTTGGGTGAGGCGGTAACCGGCGTCGTGGGACTGGGTGAGGACGAGATCTCCATCGTAGTTTGCGGAGGTGACTAGGTGGCGACTGTCGTAGGCCCAGGTCATGACTTTGTTGTCAGCGAAGGTCTGGGAGGTGACTAGGTTATCGGCATCGTAAGTTCTGGCTAGGGCGTAGGTGCGACCGTCCAGATCGAAGGTTTCGGAGAGCTGCTGACTGTCTGCGGCGTAGGTGCGGGTGACGGTGATGGCGTGGCGGCCTTTGGTGGCGGTGAGGAGGCGGGAGGCTCCATCATAGGTAAATGTATCGCTGGTGCTATCGCTGTAATCACGCTGGGTCATGCGACCGGCAAGGTCGTAGATCATGGTGATGGTGGAGGAGTCTTGCTGGGTTTTTACCGTGAGCCTGCCGAGGGCGTCGTAAGAATAAGAGCAGGTATCGGCAGGATCTGGCATGACTTTGGTGAGCTTGAGATTCCTTGTATCGTATGTCCAGCTGCGAGTTGCGCCTTTGGGATCGGTGAGGGTGAGGAGGTTGTTGTTGAGATCGTAGCCGTAGGTGGTGGTGATGTTGTTCGCATCGGTGCTGGTGAGCTGGCGGTCTCTGGCATCGTAGGTGATGCTGGAGGTGTTGCCTTCCGCATCGGTGCTGGTGAGGACGGCGTTGTGAGCGTTGTAGGTTTTGCTGCGGGTGGTGGCTTCGGCTTGTTCTTGGAGATCGGCACAGGTGGTGTCTCGGTTGAGGGCGTCGTAGGTGCAGTCTTGGCCGAGGCCGTTGGCATCGCGGGATTTTAGCATGTTGCTGTTGGCATCGTAGGCGGTGCCAGAAAGATTTCCGGCGGGGTCTTGGGTGACGAGGGTGCGGCCTGCGGCGTCTGCGAACTGTATGGTTTCATGGCCGTAAGGATCGGTGGAGGTGGTGAGGAGGAGGTCGCCAGCGACGGGGATGGCGGCGAGGTGTGCTGGGAGTGTGCCTGCGACGGGAAGGACTTCATCGTAGGTCATGGTGCTGATGTGTCCTTCTGGATTGATGGACATGACGGGGCGGCCCAGGCCATCGCGTATTTGAACGGTGGTTTCACCTTCGGGGTTGGTGGTGGCCACTGCGAAGCCGTTGGCATCGGCATTAAAGGTGGTGCCACGCGCGGCGAGCTGGACGAACTGGGCGGCGTAGGTGAGATCAAGGCCGATTCCATCGGTGAGGTCTTCATCGTATTCAAAGGTGGTGGTGAGGCCATCGGTGGCAGGGATGGTATCGAGTCCGGCGATGGGAACTCCGGTGGGATCGCCGAGAGTTACCCGAGCGGAGTCATCGACGGTGCCGAGTGGGACGAGCCAGCTGGTGCTGTGTGTGGGCCGACCGAGGCCATCGAAGCGGGTGGTGGTTTCTTGGAGGGTATCTGCGTCTACGGGATCGCTGTAGTTACTGAGAGGTGGGGTGCTGGTGGTGGCGGTGTGGGTGGCGTTGCCTTCGAAGTCGGTGTTGGAGATGCTGGTGGAGGTTCCATCGCGAGCGACGGTGGCTTGGAGGCGACCACAGCAAGCGCGCCAGTAGCTGCGGCTGAGGTTGCCGCGTGCATCGGTGTGTGTGGACGGTTTGCCATCGAGGAGGTAAGTCCAGGTTTGTGTGGCTTCCAGGGTCGGGTGGCCTGCGGCGATGGTGTGGCTGGCGCGGAGGTTGCGGCCGTTGTAGGTGTATTGCTCGACGGCGCGGATCGGAACTTGGGTGCCGGTGCCGTCATCTTCGGTTTCAGAAAAATAACGGGGCATGCGTGTTTCGACGAGGTTGGAGGCTTTATCGAAATCGCTTTCAGTGAGGCGTTCTTCGGGAAGCGTGATGGCCTCGAAGGAGCGAAGGACGCGACCGAGGACATCGTAGAGCATAAGGGATTCAATGCCGCGTGGGTCGGTGCTGGTGAGTGTCTGGCCTTCGGCATCGATGAGGCGGTCGGTGATGAGATAGGCGGCATTGGGCGCGAGATCGCGGGTGAGACTTTCTAAGAAGAGGTCGCGCGGGTCGGTGTAGGTGACGTCATGTATGCCAGCGAGCGTGACGGTTTCACCGTTGGTCAGGGTGATGTCGCGGGTGGTCTGGGTGGCAGTTTGGCTGGAGTCGTTCACGAAGTCTGGGACGGTGCCTAGACCGTTGGGAACAAGCTCGGTGACGGTGCGGGTGATGCTGTCATTCTCATCGTAGAGGTAGAAGGTGCGGCGTCCGTAGGCATCCGTGGTGGAACGGCGGCGGTCTAGGACGTCGTATTCCGTGGTGCTAGTGAGGGCGGTGGTGGAATTGGCGTGGCGCGTGGTGCTGATGCGGCGGTTCTGGTGATCGTAGCTGTGGGTGGTTTTTTCACCGCGCTTGGTGCAGGAGATTTCCAAATCACTGCCGATAAGAAAGGTGCAGAGCTCGGTGATTTCCTCGGGGAGTCCGGCGGCGGTGCGGGTGATGACTTTTCGATCCGCAAGGTCGTATTCGTATTCGGTGGTGATGCCGTTGCGGTTGGTTTTTGCGAGAACGAGGTTGGCGTCGTCTCCGGTGCCGTAGGTGATGAGATCGGTGGAGCCATCCGCGTAGAGAACTTCAATCGGGCGGCTGTGTGTATCGTAAGTAAAGGTGGTGACGGCGGCGCGTGGGTTGGTGATGGTGGCGATGCGTCCGGCGAAATCATAGGTGTAGGCGGTTTCCGGGCGGGTGCCGTCTGCGGTGTCTGCGGAGTAGATGATTTTTACGGGGAAGTTGTTGGCATCGTATTGATACTGGGTGTTGTGCAGATCTGGGAACGCTGGATCGTAGAGGGGATCGCGCTTTTCTGTGACGAGACCTTGGGCGTTGTAGATCCATTCTTCGGTGGCGGCGGAGGGATCGCCGAAGCCACGGGTTTCTTTGGTGAGGTTTCCGAAGGCGTCGAACTCGCGCTGGGTGACGCGGCCGAGGCGGTCGGTGATGGTGGCGGGGGTGGCGAAAGAGTTGTAAGCGATGTCTTTGGCGGTACCATCGGATTCCTCGACGCGTGTGATGTTCTTGCTGACCGGATCACTAGTCGGGAATAGCTGGGTTCTGCCTAAAGCATCAGTATTTTCCTTCTGTTGCCAGTCGTTGCCGTTGGTCAAATCAAACGCCTCGATAGTATTCAGATCGGCGGGATCAATGGTGAAAAAGTTGTTCTGCAGGGAGGCTCCGTTGGTGACTTCGGTGTATTTGCCGAGACCTTTGGAACTGCCGCTGATATCGACGATGAAGGCTTTGTTGCCACCCGCATACACAAAGCGGTCACCGTTATCGAGTGTGCGGTTGCCGTAGGTCATTTCCCCTTCCCCGTTGAGAACCATGCGTGTGAGTCCCGCAACGGTGGCGATGACGACGCCGTTATCGTCTGGGGCGGAGTTGGTGGAAATGAAGATCGTTTTGCGGCGTTTCCCAGGCTCACCTGTTGCCTCGAACATTTCTAATTCCCAGAAACCGGTGGCGTTATTTTTGTTCCATGTCTCAGTGCTCATGGAGCCGTCCGGATGGTCGACTTCGCTAATGACTTTTCCATAGAAACTCAGGTTGGTGTAGCGATATTCGGTGGATTCCGCATCTGGATGGATGATTTTCGAAACGACGTAATTACTTCCTTCCAAGGTGTATTCAAAGAGCAGCTCGCGGCCGTAGGGATCGGTGATCTTGGTGCGGCGGAAATACTCGCTGATTGTGCTGACATCGGTTCCAAAGGTGGGTTGAGCATCGACGTATTCGACGGTGGTGAGGTTGCCATTGCGGTCTGCAAAGGCGACTGGACGTCCGTAGACTTGGGTTCCTTTGCGGATGATTTCAAAGTGTATGCTATCGCCATCTGCTTTGAGAAACACGCCGGTATGCGCCAGTTCGCGATCTGCGAAAGTCGTCAACGGGCTGCCGGAGGTATCATAAAGAGTGAGTCCGAAGGCGGGGGTGCCGGAATTGATGGGCGCCCATGTCATGCGGCTCGCTTGCCAGTTTAATTGGGCGACGGAATTGATTTGTCCTGCCTCGTGCAAACTCATGATGCTTTCAAGATGTTCTTCCGGCCATTTCAGGCTGACATCATAACCTTTTAGGGCTGAAAGACGTCCGAAGGATGAAACGCCGTGACTATCGAGACGGCTTCTTAAGTAACGTTCCGCGCGGACGGCATGCAGTCCCTCACCGAGATCACCGCCGCTGCTGCAAGTGGCACAACCAGGAGTGCCGTCAGGTAGTTTGAAATCATGCGCCCATGCGTGATAATCCATACTGCCGTTGTGGACGAAGGATTTCGTGCAAGTGGTCATACCTGTTCCACTGGGACACGGGACTTGAGTGCCGTCTGCCTGACATGGCTGACAGGGTCCCGAAGGGCAGCCGCTGGGTGCGCTCGTATTGCAGTTGTTCACACATGAATGGTTTCCGCTTCCGGTCGGGTTTGCGAATCCGATAGCTGCGGTGGAGAGCAAAAGAAAAAGCAGTAGAAAAAATTGCTTGGCGAGTTTTTCGAGGCTGGAGTGGATCATATGAGTTTTCATGGCGGGGAGGGTGGAGCTTGGGGAAAATGGATAGTGAAAATCTATTAAGGACGAGGAATGGTCTTGGATTTCGAAATGAGTCGCGGTGCGACGCCGAGCGCTTTATCTGGGGCGGGTAAATTTTCAAAAATCGCGAGATTTGGGCTGACGACTTCGATCTGGATTTCTTGGCGTTCGATGGCGGCTTGCGAATAGATGGAGATGTCACATTTTCCGACAGATTCGCCGATGCTCACCCAAGTGGTGCTGGCGAGACCGTTTTCATCTGCTTGAAGTTCGATCATGGATAGGCCGTTGGAAAAGGCACCGCCGGTGGTTGAGACGAGATAGATTTTATCCTCTGGCTGGCTTTTCAAAACCAATGGCACGGGCAGATGGATGAGCGTAAACGTCAGGCCGGAGCTGATGAGCTGGACTGGCTTGGCGTCTTTACGATCGCCGAAGGTCATGTTTTCAATGGCATTTTCAATACGCTTCATCTCGGCGAGCTGCTGGCCACTGAGTTGGCGCGGCTGGAAAGGCGGATGATCGGATGGCGCGAGGTAGAGGCCGATTTGCTGGAGCATGCTGAGCAGTTTTGCTTCCACGGCTGGGCGCTCCGGATCGTGCGCGCTCAGGCTGTTGAGCGCATTCATCGTCTCATGCATCGAAAAGACGTCGGCTTGGATCTTCGGCCACTTCTCCGTGAGGTCCGTGTTCGGCTTAATTTCTCCAGAGGCAACTTTTTTGAGATACTCTGCCTGCTGCGCGTGCAGAGTTTTGATGCGCTCCCGGATAACATCCGTTTGCACATTTTCTCCCGGCGGAAGCTGTGGTGGCTCGGAATCAAGCTCCTCCGCATGTGCCAGAGCGACAAGATTCCCAACGCCCATGATCGCAAGGAGAACGCCCCCTTTGCCGGAAAAACCGTTTTTGATGCGGGAGGACTTCATGATTGGAAGCCCTCCGAGTTGCGATGCTCTATCGCCGTTGTGACTTGACTGCCGCCAGCCGGTTCTAACGAGCCTTTTGAGCGGCTGAGCGGCTGAGCGGCTGAGCGGGAGAGAGAAAGGGAGAGAGAAAACGCACGCTGCTGACTATCTGGCCGCTGCTAACAACGCAAGATTAAATGATATACCTGCGTGAAACTATTTTGTCACAGAGGAGAATTAACTGTCTTCAAGACGATTAATGACCGGGATTCCTTTTAAATTTAGAGCAGGTATGCGGAAGCCATTTCTGACGGATGCATGCGTGGCTGCGGACTGATTTTTCAGGGCTTTTTAGGCAAACAAATCGCTCACCGCTTTCCCCCCACCATCACGGGTTGCGTAAAACGGACGTTCTTCAATACCGAACTCTGTTTTCGGACTGATTCCCATGGCGGTGAAGATCGTCGCATGCAGATCCTCGATGGTGACGGGTTTGTCGTAAGCGAGACAAGGGCGCTCATCTGCGGTCGCTCCATAAAGCAGGCCCTTCTTCATCCCACCACCGAACATCACCACGGAAGAACCACCCGTGAAGTGGCGATGCAAACCATAGTGCTTCATTTCCTTAATGACATCGGTTCTCGCACGCGATTGATCCTTCGCCGTCGATCCCGGAACCCCTTCGATCATCATGTCTCTACTGAACTCACTGGCGATGATGACCAAGGTCCGGTCGAGCATTCCGCGTTCTTCAAGATCCTTGATCAATCGGGCGATGGGTCTGTCGACTTCCTTGTGCATGCGATCAGCGGTCGTGTGACCGTTCTCGTGGGTATCCCAATTTAGGAAAGGCACATACTCGGTCGTCACCTCGACGAAGCGGGCACCATTCTCAACCAACCGTCTCGCCAGCAAGCAACCTTGACCGAAGCGGCCGGTATCATACTCGTCCAAAACCTCTTTCCTTTCTTTGGTCAGGTCGAAGGCCTCGCGCTCTTTTGAACCAAGCAAACGATGCGCGTTATCCAGGGAACGCAACATGGACTCCTGATGGTAATCGCTCAACTCATGCGAACGTGGGGAGTTTTTCAGCAGGTTCTCAAGAGCCTTGTAGCGCTTTGCAAAGCGGTCCGGCGACATTCCTCCTGGCGGCTGGACTGCGCGGGTCGCATGTTCGGGATAGGGCAGATTCATCGGTCCGAACTCACTGCCGAAAAAACCTCCGGTGGTGAACGCTTTGAGCTCTTCGCTTTCGCCAATCCCTTCGAGCCGCTGCCCAATATTGATGAAAGGCGGCATGACATCATTCCGGCCTCCGAGAACTTTCGCCATCCATGCGCCGATGTGCGGTGCAGCCACGGTCTGCGGCGGAACGTAACCGGTGTGCCAGTGATACTGATGGCGCGAATGCAAAATGCTGCCCAGATCCTGTTGCACGTGGGAACGAATCAGGGTGGCTCTATCCATCACGCCGGCGATATTCTCGAGGCCTTTGCAGATCTTGATATTGTCGACCGCTGTATCGATGGCCGGGAAAGTGCTGATGATTTTCTCAACCGGTGTTCCAACCTCGTAAGGAAGATAGCTTTTCGGATCGAAAGTCTCCGGAGAAGCCATGCCACCTGCCATCCATAGGAGAATGCAGGAATCCGCAGTCGCTTCCGGATGTTTGATTCCTTTGGTTGCTCCCATCGCTTGCGGAGCGCCACCGAGGAATGTCGCGGCCGCACTACTGCCCAGTGCCGCGAGGAATTTTCGCCGAGTTTGCTGTGGAAGCGCTTCGTTGTACCAGGATTCGGTTTCCATAAGATCAGTTGATGTAGAGGAACTCGGGAAGCATGAAGATAGACCAGAGGAAGTCTTCGAGTTCCGAGGTTCCGGGGTTTTTACCGAGGATCTCGCGTGCGATTTGCATCTCTTCCGAGGACGGATTTCGTGTCAGTGACGACAGGAACACGCGCCTTATAAGATCATCCGGATCGGCCGGATCGCCAATTTTTTCTGCGCCAGCCTGAATCAGCTCTGAAAGTTCGGGACCATTGGCGAGGTTGATCGCAGCAAGCGTTGTTAATGAATCGGGTCGGGAAGAGACAATTTGTTCGCGGTTCGGCCGGCCCAATGCCGCCTGCAACGCATTCCGTTTGCCGAAAACCGTCCGGACTGGTCTGTCATCCCATTTTTCCCAACCGTGTGTGTTCATCACCACTTTGAGCTGCCCGCCTCCTCCTTTGGCGTTTTTGAAGGCGTCCTTGTCCGGCTCTGGCCAAACATCTGTCACCGTCCGGATCGCGTCGAGAAACTGCTCCGCAGTCATCCGTTTACGGACCGGGCCGTGGAACACATACGGCTGGCTCTCATCTTCACGAACCTCGGAACGCGCCTGATAGATTTTCGAAGTCACGATCAAACGGATCACCTGTTTCAGATCGTAACCGGAATCCACGAGATGATTCGCCAGAAAATCCAGAAGGTTCTCGCTCCATGGCTCCGAGTTCATCGCATCGACCGGATGAACGATTCCCCTGCCCATCATTTGATTCCAGAGCCGATTTACCATGGTCCGCTGCGTGCGGCCGTTTTCCGGGTGGGTAATGAGGTCCGCAAGCTCCTTGAGGCGCTGGTCACGTGGCTTCGAGGGATCCACCTGACCAAGCTCCGGATAAAGCCAGGACGCTTCAGCCATTTCCCCCGTCGGCTTGTCACAACGAGTCAGCTCAAGCGGCTTATCTGAATAAATCGCAGCAAGACCGTAGGCTTCCTTCAAGGTCCACCTGTCCACGAAACTGTCATGGCAGGACGCGCACTTCATGTTAATGCCGAGAAACACCTGCGAGACATTCTGGGAAAACTGGATGGCCGTGGTCTGGCTTGCGTTCACCTCACCACGCCACTCGATACCCTCGATGAAGCCTTTGGAAGAATCACCGGGTGCCACCAGCTCGCGGGTAAACTGATCAAAAGGTTTGTTTTCAACCAGCGCAGGATACAGCCATGAAGTGATTTGCTTGCGTCCTCCGGTGATAAAGCCGGTGCCGGCATACTCGTTTCTGAGGAGATCGTTCCAAAAGGTCATCCAATGTGCCGCGTATTCCTCCTCATTGGCGAGAAGCCGGTCAATCACACGGGTCTTGTCCACACTGGAGCTATTTGCGAGTTCCGCGATCCATTCAGCGGTCGGTGGCAGGCCGACGATGTCTTCACTGGCTCTGCGGAGAAACGTGGAGGTATCCGCAGGTTCGGGAAACTCCATGCCCTTTTCCTTGAAGAATTCAGCCACGATCAGGTCGATCGGATTAGCGTCTTCCGGACCTTCGGGGAGTTTCACCTTTCGCGGACGCAGAGGAGGCTCATACCGATCCGGAGCGAAAGTGAAGCCCTCCGTCCATGGCAAGCCCTCGGTAATCCAGCGCTTGATTACATCGATCTCGTCCGCATCCAATGCCTTCCTGCCATCGTCTGGTGGCGGCATCCTGAATTTGGGATCTTTCTCAAGTAGCAATTCAATCAATAGCGAGTCTTCCGGCTCCCCGAGCTCGACCACACTGGCATCCAGCATCAAAGCTCTGGTATTCATCGAGACTCCACCCTTCGACTCCTCCCCGCCGTGACATTCCACACAGTGCTTTTCCAGAATCGGCACCACTTCGTGTGCGAAGTCCACCGCCGCCCACGCCGGAGAGTTCGTGATCACGACCGCTATGAGGTATTTTTTAAGACAATGCATGGGAATCGGATTTTCCGCTCTTTTTGAAAACCTAGTTTAAGATTTATTTTACTACAACCCGCAGGATCATTATCTTTCAAAACCCAAGAAATCCGCGACCAAAAAATTCCGGCAGGTTTGAATTCTCCGAGTTAAAAAGCCCCTATCGGCCTTCGTCCGAATCCTCAAGAGGTGCCTTTGGCAACTTATCGACTTCTTCCAGTAGATTGACGATTTCAACGCCACGGACGGCGGAAGCATCATGCCTGAAGGTCAAAACCGGAGTGGACTTCAGTACAACACGTTTCATCACTGCTTTCTGAATAGAGCCGTGCGCTCGATTGAGCTTATCGATCACCGAGTCGGCTGAGCCACCGATCACACCGACCCAGACTTTCCCTTCCTTGAGGTCCTGCGTCACTTCTACAGCGCTGACAGTGACCATCTTGCCACTCCACTCATAGTCGTGTTGGATCACCGTTGAAATTTCACGGCGAAGTAGCTCGTTAACTCTATCGATGCGGCGGGACAAGGGATTGGAAGGTTCGGGATATGAGCGATTTCCTGCCTAATGCAAAAGACCGCTCGGAAAGCATTTCTAAACTCAAAGAGTCTGCGGAACTTTCACCAATGTGTAACATTCGATGATATCATTCTCTTGATACTCATTGAATTCACCGAGGCGAATACCACATTCGAAGTTGGTGCGGACTTCTTCCACTTCCTCGTGGAAGCGGCGAAGCGTGGACATCTTGCCATCGAAGACAGGAATACCATCGCGAATGACGCGGGCATGTGCTTTACGGTGGACTTTACCATCCGTGATCATGCAGCCGGCAGCCTTACCTTTATTGACCTTGAATACTTGGCGGCACTCAGCATGACCCATGACGGATTCACGCGTGAGCGGTTCAAGTAATCCGGCCATTGCATCGCGAACCTGATCGATCAATTCGTAAACGATGGAGTAGAGTTTGATCTCCACGACATTCGCTTTCGCTGCTTTGACCGCCTTGGCCTCCACTTTAACATTGAAGCCCATGATGATGGCGTCAGAGGATGCTGCGTAGGAAATGTCCGACTCTGTGATCGGACCTGCTGAAGCGGTAATAAACTGACAATCAACCTTATCAGAATCGATAGCTGAGATGGCTTTCTTAATGGCTTCAACTGATCCCTGAACATCGCATTTAAGGATGATCTTGAGTAGATTTTTGCCACCACCTTCGTTGACCATGGAAAACAAGTCTTCCATACGATTGCGATGCTGTGGTTTGAGGCGCTTGAGACGGAGCTCTTCCTGGCGCTCGGTAGCAAGTGATTTTGCTTCGCGCTCGCTTTTCATCTCGGTTAGATGATCACCCACATTGGGGATTTCCTCGAAGCCGATCACTTCAACAGGAGTCCCGGGAAGCGCTTGTTTCACGCTCTCACCAAGGTCGTTGATCAGGGACCGAACCTTACCGGCATACGGTCCGCAAATGAACGGCTTACCGACTTTGAGCGTGCCAGCTTCCACAATGACGGTAGCAGTTGTGCCACGACCGGGGACCACACAAGCTTCGATCACGCCAGCGCGAGTGGTTGCTTTAGGGTTGGCTTTCAGTTCAAGAACCTCTGCCTGAAGAATAATGAGATCGAGTAGATCACCCATGCCATCTCCTTTGAGCGCAGAAATACAAGCAAACTCGGTATCGCCACCGTAGTCCGTGGTCTGCAGGCCGCTCTCGGCAAGTTGCGATTTCACCCGATCGACGTTAGCTGATGGGAGGTCGCACTTGTTGATTGCAACGATGATCGTTTTCTTCGCCCGTTGAGCGTGCTCAATTGCCTCCTTCGTTTGCGGCATGATACCGTCATTGGCAGCAATCACGATCACCACGATGTCGGTAATCTCTGCGCCGCGGGCGCGCATGTCGGAGAAAATGGCGTGACCAGGAGTATCCAAAAAGGTGATCAGTTGCCCGTTATGATCGATCTGATAAGCACCAATGTGCTGTGTGATTCCACCTGCTTCTCCAGCAACCACTTTACTCTTACGGTAGTGGTCCAAAACGGAGGTCTTACCGTGGTCGACGTGACCCATGATGGTGACGATTGGTGGTCGATCTTTCAGTGAGTCTTCGGGTTCCTCAGCTGCAGCCTCAGGCTCCACGATGACTTCTTCAACCTTGTGGAAACCTTTGTCCTTATCACGTTTCTCACGTTCGAAGGTGAATCCGTGCATGTCACAAACTTGCGCTGCGATCTCTGGCTCGAGCGGTTGATTTGGCGCAGGGAAAACACCGATTTTGATCAGGTCTGCCATCACGTTGAATGGCTTCAGCCCGAGGCGTGCTGCGAGATCTGGAACAAGAATCGGTGGTTTGATAATGATCAGCTTTGGATCATCGGATTCTTCCGATTCATCGGAATCTTCTTCTACATCAGCAGGCTCAGGCGCCGGCATTTCTGCCTGACCCTGACCGGTGACCATGTTCAGATCCTTCTGCTCACCGTCACGAACCTTGGAAATACTTCCTAAGACGTTCTTGCCGGCAGCCGCTTTTTTCTTTGCCTTTGGCTTCTCATCTTCAGCAAACAGGTCAAGAGCATTTGCTTTTGCTGCTTCTACCTTACTAGGTGCTGCAGCGGTATCCGCTTCAACACGCTGCCGCTCCCTGCGGGATAGTTTTTTCTTATCGTCGTCATCGATAAGATCGAGAATTTTCTTAGGCTTGTCTGAGGACTTGTCGCTATTATTAGGCATTCGGCGTTCTATAAAGTGTGAGTGTGTAAGTTGTTGGTCTGGATTATTCGAGTTGCTGGAATCAGTCCTGTTTAGCCATATCGGAGTCGTTCGCCGATTGCTCAGCAACTTCCTCTTCTGGCGCCTCAGGGCTTTCCTCTGCCAAGTCTGCTGTATCAGCTACTGGCTCAACTACATCCTCAGCTACCCCTTGAGGTGCTGCGTTTTCTTCGACTAGTCCACGAGCGCGCTCCAAAATCGATTCGGCTTTCTCGGCATCAATTTCAAGCGATCCCATAAGGAAATCGACTGGCATATCGACAATCATTTCGGCGCTTACACCACCGAAAACAGTGAGTTTTTCTGCAAGCTCGTCACTAATTCCAAGTTGCTCACCGAGAGTGTGGGCAACCCCACCGATCTTCTCTTTGAACTGCTCTTCCTTAGTTTCGTCTCTGCGGACTTGGACATCCCAGCCCATGAGGCGGGAGGAGAGACGTGCATTTTGACCTTTCCGGCCAATGGCTTTGCTGAGGTCATCCTCGCTTACGGTTACGAGAACAACTTTCTCGGCTTCGTCTACGGAAATGGTGATCAGTTCGGCAGGCTTCAATGCTTCGCGGACGAGTTCGGACGGGTCCTCACTCCAGCGAATGATATCCACTTTCTCGTTATTGAGCTCGCGAACGATATTTTTGACTCGAGCACCACGCATACCGACACAAGCGCCTACAGGATCGACCTTGGGATCGTTGCTCCAGACAGCGACTTTGGTTCTGAAGCCAGACTCGCGTGCAATTGCACGGATTTCGACAGTGCGGTCGGAAATCTCATTCACTTCAGCTTCAAATAGGCGCCTCACAAAGTTAGGGTGGCTGCGGGAAAGAATGATTTCCGGGCCACGACCCTCATTCTCAACAGCAAGAACGTAACAGCGAATCCTATCGCCAATGTTGTAATCCTCGCCTTGAACTCGCTCGCGGTTCGGCATGATTCCTTCGAATTTTCCGAGGTCTACCATGACGTCGTTGCGCTCGAAGCGGCGAACGGTCCCGGAGACCACGTCTCCGGCTCGATCCTTGAACTCTTCGTAAATCATTTCCTTCTCCGCTTGGCGGAGGCGCTGCATCATCGTCTGCTTAGCAGTTTGAACAGCTATACGGCCGAAATCCTTTGGAGTGACGTTGAATTCTAGGGTGCTACCGATTTCAGCTTCCGGATCTTTCTTCTTCGCAAGAGCCAGAGGCACTTCGTTGAACTTGTCCTGATGATCATCGTCCGCAACTACGTTGAGCGAAGCGAAAATCTTGGTCGTCCCCTTTTTCGTATCGACGTCAGCGCGCAGAGTTTCGATGGAATCGGCTCCGTTGACCATTTTCCGGTAAGCGGAAACGAAAGAAAACTCGAGAGCGGAAATGATCTTTTCGCGTTCGATTCCTTTTTCTTTTTCGTAATATTCGATGAGAGCGACGATGTCGTTGGTCATGGCTGGCTATGGAGAGCTGGTATTTACAGGAAATTTCTTTCCCGTTGAGTTGGTGTGTTCTCTGGAGACGCAAAAGAGTGGGTGTAAGACCCACTCTCCATGTCACAGAGGTTGTTCGTGGGGAATGGTTATTCCCAAAAACAAGCGCTTGCAAGCTGAAAGTCTTGGCAGGACAACGCGAGAAAACCTTCGAGCCGGTGAAATGGAATCGCAGAAGTCTCTTGGCACCGGCTCAGTCCGAATAAATCGCCACAGGTCCCACGCCCCCGCCCTGGACTGACCGAAGTTTATTGGCTGATTTGATGACCAAGTCTGCGGCCTGCCTTGCTTCTTCCAGTGTATTCTCTCGAGAGAACCCAAATCTCAGACTGGTCTTCGCGCGCGCTGCGGAAATTCCCATCGCAAGCTGCACATGAGAGGGCTCACGTTTACCTGTCATGCACGCAGATCCGGCGGAACAAGCAACTCCTGCCTGGTCCAGTAAAATAAGCATACCTGCCGCATCACAGCCATCGAAGGACAAGTGGGAGGTATTGGGTAACCGAAGTTTTTCATCTCCATTTCGCACACATCCTTGTAATTCAGAGAGCAAGTGCGCTTCAAAAGCATCTCGTATTCCCGCAAGTTTGGAGGAAAGTCCCGAATCCAGCGCTTGTTTTGTCAACTCAGCCGCTTTTCCCATTGCGACGATAGCGGCAGTATTTTCGGTTCCGCTTCTGCGGCCAGCTTCTTGCCCACCTCCCGAAAGTAATGGTGAGAAATCCAACCCGCTGCGCACATAAAGCGCGCCGATACCCTTCATGCCATGAAACTTATGTGCGGACATCGAAAGCATATCGACTGGGATATCTTTCACCGAAACTCGAATTTTCCCAACTGCCTGAATCGCATCAGTATGAAATGGCAAACCTTTCTCACGAGAAATATCCAAGAGTTTATCGATAGGCTGGAGTACGCCAGTCTCGTTATTGGCCATCATCACAGAGGCGAAAGAGGCGCTCTCCGTAGCAGCCTTGAATGCGCCTAGGTCAATTCTTCCGGTGGAGTCGACATTGACGTGGGAAACGGGACGAGCAAACCGAGCCACGTATTTGAGCACAGCGCTGTGCTCAATAGCTGAGACAACAGCAGCACCTTCACCTGTGAGCTGATCAAGCGAATGCAGAGCGGTATTCACGCTTTCAGTTCCAGACCCCGTAAAGATAATTTCCTCAGGGGCTGCAGAAATCAGTTCAGCAACTTGAGCTCGCGCATCATCGATCGCTCTGCGTGCTAGCTTGCCTTCACGATAACTTGCCGAGGGATTGGCATGATGACCACTCAGCCACGGCATCATCGCCGCGACCACTTCCGGCAGCATGGCAGTTGTCGCATTAGCATCGAGATCGATCATTATGTTAGCTTTATGCTTCTACGCCGAAAGACAACCAGGAATCACCATTCAGAGGTATTCCGGTAAACGCTCAATCACTCGATCAATCCAGCGCCACGTCGTATCTCCCCAAGTCATTGCAGTAGCGAACCAAGAATAACCAAATTCGCGCAGACTCAGCAATGGACTAGCAGAGGAAAAGCAAAGCAAGCCGATCAGCACTACCAAGTTACCAAAGTAGATCAATACAAGGGAGAGAAACGTACCGTTATCGCTTAGATCGGGCTGATCACGCGGAATCATCCACAGAGTCCAAGCCAAATGGAATGTCCAGGTCGCACCCATCGTCGCGTAGAACACCAATATGCCAGCAGGCGGGATTTCCCAAAAGAAACTAGCGACCACGTAGAGTATCACAGTGACCACGCTCCAGAACGGAACAAAGTATGGAGATAATGAAATCACCCAATTGCTTTTATCCGTGGTGACGTATCCGCCATCCGCCCCCCACTCAATCTCAAGCACCTTACCTCCGTAGAGCTTCACAAAGGCGGCATGCGTCAGCTCATGCCCGAAGACGTATAGATAGAGAAAAAACGGTTGTGCCAGCTTGGAAAAAAACCAGCCGAGCATCACCACTGCGCCGACAGCGAAATACCAGAATTGCGAGCTTTGCCAAAACCCTTGCTCCAAAGTCGCGTGGGAAAACATGCGCAGGAAAGTCCAAGTCGTGACCCAACAGACGGGCAGCAGTATTAAGCCTAGGAGCCAACGAAATATTTGTGTGAGCAAACCGACCGGCATCTCTTCCTCGATATCACAATCATCATAAGCTACTGAGGCCCATATCGACTTCTCTCCCCGTCGGTTCATACGACGATTCTGGCCCAAGCGGTTCTCTGCCTTTTCATGAGCACGCCGGTTCACAGAGACAAGACCATCGTAGGCGGTCTTGCGCCCCCGCCTGCGATTTCCTGACCTTTTCAAGGTCGATTTCTTCTTACCGGAACTCATCGATTAGTTTCGCGAAGACATTATTTAAGAAAACTTAAAGAATCAAGCTCCGGCTTCGATGCCCCGTAGGAAGCTTTCTACCGTTCAATTTTGAGCCTGCGATTCTTTTAAGCTCTGAGCACCGCAGCGATCATGATACGAAAGCCTCATGAAATTTCTTTTGATGATGGCGGTGAGCTGCCTCCCTCTGAATGCCGAAACTCCACTCAAAAAAGAGCTGCCCAAAGACGATGCTTATCCGGCACTTGAGCGTTTTGTTAAAGTTCTCCAAGCCGTTCACACGCGCCATCCGGACATCAACAAGCTGGCCTACGATCGCCTGATCAACCAAGCACTGGATGGAATGCTATCCAGCCTCGATCCGCATTCCTCCTTCATTCACCCGGAAATGCGCCAACTCATCGACGAAAGTGGCACACTTAACAATGAGGTAAAAAGTCTGGGTCTCAGTGTTTCGGAAAATTCCGATCAGATCTACGTTTCAGCAATCGCCAAGGAGTCCCCCGCCGAGCAGTCAGGAATCCGCCCGGGAATGGAGATCCTTGAAATTGATACGCACAAAGCTGACGCCATTGATCTAAAAGTAGCTC
>Ga0307939_1000600_pt1 | contig 20248 bp, 16 predicted proteins | sample OrgLakmetagen122_FD_201844 | JGI IMG/M metagenome (GOLD analysis project Ga0307939, IMG submission 201844) | Saline water microbial communities from Organic Lake, Antarctica - #122 | ecosystem: Environmental > Aquatic > Non-marine Saline and Alkaline > Saline | place: Antarctica: Organic Lake... | reverse complement strand
ACGCTGGTCGAAACGGCGCGCAATCCAGCCGTCAATTCCATCACTGAGAGCCGCAATCGTGAATGCAGCAAGAGCCGCCCAGCGTAAGACTTCATTTGGTCGATCGCTCTGAAGTCCAAGGCTGTAGGAGATAGCGAAAAAGGAGAAGACGGGTACGAGGAACATCCTCAGAACCGTAATCTTCGTCGCAAATGTCATGCCCGTAGGCTAACAGCTGGGAGGGAAAAGAAAATCCCAATCGCTTATCCTAGCGAGCGGTTATTTAAGGCTTACCAGTCAGCGTTGTGACCCCTGGTGTCGACGTGTGTAAAGCTTGAGTAGCGCCCGACTCCACCTTTAAACACGCCGTTACCTCGGAGGCTTCGCGCAGTTGCTGCGACTTTTCTGGTTGATGTGGCAAACTGGACGTCGACTGCAACATTCGCTTGGTGCCAAGATTTACGTTTGGCCCCAGAACATCGAGCATTGTATTTCGGGCAACGATAGGCGGAAACAATTTCCGTAACCGGAGAATTCATCGATGACGCCATACGATCCACCACACCGAGTGTCTTACTCATGCGTGGCCACCACTGGCTCGGTGGAAGCCTATTCCAAACATGACCGCGCTGCTTCGCATGGGATGCGATAACGTGATGGATGTGAACGTTACGAAGTTTCAGGGAATGGAGATAGGAGATGTATTTTTTGAGATCCCGACCTTGTAGGTTGACCCATTCGCTTGGCAGTGTGGCGATGATGTCGTCGGTGCGCTCAGGGTGCTTATCGCCAAAACCAGATTTAACTTCGACGACTTTAATGTCATCGTCTTTCGACCAAAACCAGCCAGCGGATGCTTGAAGAGAGCCGGCCATGAGAGCTGCTCCGGAGATGCCAAGCTTTTGAATGACCCCGCGGCGGCTGAGCAAAGGCTCCGATGATCTCGTGAGAATTGACGATTCGTGATCTTGGTTTCGGGGCTCGGGCATGGGAAGTAGTTGGAAATTCTTAAAGTGACTCTAGAAGAGCGGAACTCGTGCCAAAACTTGTCTGAAAGAAATCAGAAGATTTTGAACGGCCAGGAGAGCCAAACATTTCGAAAAGTTGTAACAAGTAAAAAGCACAGCCTTATAACAAAGGCTCGTGCTTTTTAAGGTCGCGAATCGTTTTGGAGACAGCGTTCGAGCAGGTTTTCTTTTTGAGCTTTTGTTGGCTTTGGTAAGTGTTTCCTAAAGCGTATTGAGAAGGCGAAGGCGGTTGTAGCAATAATGAGTATGCCCCAGTCGCCGATAATAGCGTAGAGGGACAGGCTGGGTTGGAGGGGGATTTTGAGTTTCACCAGCAGGCTGTCACGGAGGAAGGAGCTGCCGGACTTATCGAGGATGGCCTGGGGTGCGCCGGTTTCTGGATTAGCAATGGAGCCGATGGTATCGATTGCGGCGGAGACTCCAGTATTGGCGCAGCGCAGCATGGGGCGCCGGAATTCGATCGCGCGGAACTTTGCGTTGGCAAAATGTTGCGCGGCGGCGGGTGAGGTTTTGAACCAGCCGTCGTTTGTGAGGTTGACGATTACTTGTGGGGCATTGCGGATGAATTGGCGTGTCAGCCGTGGAACCGTGTCTTCAAAGCAAACAGCTGGAATGATCTGGATTTTCGTTCCTTTGAGCTCCACTTCCATCGGCTCGAGTAAATCGCCTGCCGAGAAGGAGCCGTTGTAAGTCTGCCCGGATTGTTGTTCGTAGATTTTTTTCAGGAACGGAAATGTGTCGATTAGTGGAATGGTTTCTCCAAAAATAACCAGGTGGTGTTTACGGAAAGTTTGTAGATCACCATCGGGGGATTCGATTGCGATGGAGTTGTAGATGTTCGGGTCTGCCTTCTGATACAGGCCGTCTTCGCGCGCCTCGCCCTCGATCTCCACTGCGCCGTAGATCAGATCGAAGTTCCCCGGGCCTTTGCGTATGCGTGAGATGGTTTCGAGGTTCTCCCGCCAAGCGCCCCATTGGCCGTCGTCGGTGCGGATGATGCGGCCGGTGAGCGCTGTTTCCGGCCAGATGACCCAGTCGGGAGAGCTGAGCTCGATCTGCCCTTGCTTGGATTCCGAGATCGCGCTTTGGAGGTTTTTCTCATCTTGTTCGGCTAAAGACTCGAGCGCCTTGAGAGTATCGTCTTCATAGGCCATGTGCACTTTTTCTGCTGGCCATAGCACGCGCGCTCCTTCGTGCGGAATGTTGAGCTGAACCAGCAGGGCTTTTACGGAAACGGATTCCTTGTCGCGCTCCATTGAGATCCTGAGAATGCCGTAGGCGAGGATCACGCCAACTGCGAGGGCGGCGATCCCGAAGTCCCAGCGTGGCTTCCGCGCGCCGCTGCCCGCGTTTTTGAACAGGCGGTGCCCGACTTGCACGAGAACCGCTTGGAAAAAGACTAGCATCAGCGATAGGCCGGCGACACCTAGGAGATCGGCGGCTTGAGAGATGGCGATGGTTTCGTGAAAGGCGACACCGAGTCCGTTCCAGCCAAAGCCGGTGAACACCCAGCCACGCCCGACTTCCAGTCCTGCGAAGATGGCGGCGTGAGTGAAAGCGTGGAAGAGGCTGCGTCCCGGGGTTCCTGAAACACCTTTCTTCTGGTGCCAAGGGCTTCCGAGGGTGGCGGCAAACGCGCCGAAAATGCCCCAGTAAATCGCGAGGTAGCCCGCGAGTACGATCGGGCCCAGCCAAGAGACAGTGGACAACCATGAGACTTGGATGCCGAAGCTGATAGCCCCGGCTAGGTAACCAATGAGAAATCCCTTTTTTGCGCGATGCCGGCCACGAACGCTCCAGAGAGCGATCAACATGGGAACGATGCAAACCCATGCGAACATGGAGATAGAGTAGGGAGGAAACAGTCCGGCGACCATCAGGCCGGTGGCGATGATGGCGATCAGCCTTAGGTAAAACGCGCGGCCGAACATTTTTAGATCTTGGCGGGATTTTTACCGAGTGCGAGGAGAAGTAGGAGAATTCGCCAGATTTTCTCAGATGGTGTTTTCCATGCGCGCGTCGGACGCAAGATGGCCCAGCTATTTTTTTCTGCCAATGCTGTTAGAGTTTCGCCTGGGTTTACCACGGTGGCGACATCACAGATCTCCAGCATTGGGAGATCCGCGGTGCTGTCGGTGTAGCCGTGCGAGTTTGTTAATTTGCCTTCTCGGAAATACGATGAAGGTAGTAGTTTCTGTAAGCGAGTGACTTTACTGGCGCCTTTATGATTGCTGAGATCGGGGAAGCATCCGTTGCTTTCCAGCACAGTTCCGAGTGAGAGATCGAAGCCGAGGAGTTTGCCGACCTCGGTAACGTAGCATTGCGGGCTCGCAGAACTGAGGATGGTGAGATCGCCGGACTGTTGGTGTTTCTCCAATGCGGTCTTGAGCTCCGAGTAGATGTGGGGAAGGAGTTTTTTGGCGAAGCTACGTGAGAATTCTTCCAAGCGTTGTGGTGGCATTCTCCACAGGAAGCAGTGGAATACACGCTTCATGTTTTCTGTTCCGAGTATTCCAGCAAATGGCAGGAAAACTAGAAACACGGGCACGGAAAAAGCGCGTAACGGTTCTTCACGAATCACATGATGCCGGAACAGCAATTGGCAATCCCACGCTAGAAGGGTGCCGTCCATGTCGAACAATGCGATCCCGGGGGGAGATTTTTCCGGAAGATTCATTTTCTAGTCCGATTTTCTAAAGTCCGGAGGAATGCCGGCGTTCCGACTAAATATAATGAAGCGCTTTGGCGCGTTCTTCGATCGCCGGACCGTTTTCGATGAGCTCCAGAATCGGGTCCCAGCGGCCGGTGATGAGAGCGTCGTGAGCGGAGGCTGGCATGTTCACCGAGAATTCGAGGCCTGCTGATGTGCTGACTTTTAGCTCTTCGACATTGATGGTGATTTCAGTCGTCGGATCCTTTTCAACCTGCGCGCGAAGTGCGGTGATGTTCTCCGCGGAAGCCATCACGCAGGGCATGGCGAGCGTGGTGGAGTTTCCGTAAAAGATCTCCGCGAAGGATTCCGCGATCACCGCATTGAAGCCGTATTTCTTGAGTGACTGAGGCGCGTGTTCACGTGATGAGCCGCAGCCGAAGTTCACTCCGGCGATCAGGATGGAGGCATTCTTGAAGCGCTCGTCGTTGAGCGGGTGCTTGGTTTTATCACCTGTTTCCGAATCGAAACGCACATCGTAGAAGGCGTATTCGCCGAGACCGTCGAAGGTCACGCATTTCATGAAGCGTGCTGGGATGATGCGGTCGGTATCGATATCTGCGCCGGGGACGAATACTCCGGTGCCTGAGACTTGTTTGACGGGTTCGAGGGCCATGGTTGGGTAAAAGCTGAAATTTTAAAAAACTGAAATACTGAAACTTACGCGACGGCGGAGGCGCCTTCGAGATCGAAGAGTTCGCGTGCGTCGGTGACGGAGCCTTTGATCGCGGCGGCTGCTACCATGACGGGAGACATCAGGATGGTGCGGCCGGTCGGGGAGCCTTGGCGGCCCTTGAAGTTACGGTTGGAGGAGGATGCGCAGAGCTGATCGCCGATGAGTTTGTCGGGGTTCATCGCGAGGCACATGGAGCAACCGGCGGCGCGCCATTCGAAGCCGGCTTCGCGGAAAATTTCCGGGATACCTTCCTGTTCGCATTGGATCGCGACGATTTGTGAACCGGGAACCGCGATCGCCTGAACATTAGCCGCGACCTTGTGACCTTTGATGTATTTGGCGACTTCACGGAAATCCGAGATGCGGCCGTTGGTGCAGGAACCGATGAATGCGACGTCGATTTTCACGCCTTGGATCGGAGTCCCTGCAGGGAGCTTCATGTAAGCGAGAGCTTCCTCGATATTTGCTTTCTGCTCCGGAGAAGATGCTTTGAGCGGGTCCGGGATGTTCTCGGTGATGGAGATACCTGCGTCTGGGGAAATGCCCCAAGTGACGGTAGGCTCGATGTCCTCGGCGGAGATTTTCACGATGTCATCGAAATGCGCATCGGCATCCGAGGCGAAGGAGAGCCAGCGCTCGGCGGTTTCGTCGAAATTGTCGTTGTCCACGTATGGACGGCCTTTGAGGTATTCGACGGTTTTGGCGTCGGGATTGACGTAGCCGCAGCGGGCGCCACCTTCGATGGACATGTTGCAGACGGTCATGCGCTCTTCCATGGACATGCGCTCGAAGACATCGCCAGCGTATTCGTAGGCGTAGCCGATGCCACCGTTGGCGCCGAGCTGACGGATGATGTGGAGGATCACGTCCTTGGCGTAAACGCCGGGGCGAAGATCGCCGTTCACCTCGATGCGGCGGACTTTCATTTCCTGCAGCGCGATGGTCTGAGTGGCGAGGACGTCGCGGACCTGGCTGGTGCCGATACCGAAGGCGATCGCTCCGAAGGCGCCGTGGGTGGCGGTGTGGGAATCGCCGCAGGCAATGGTGGTGCCTGGTTGGGTGATGCCTTGCTCAGGGCCGACGACGTGGACGATGCCTTGTTTGCCGGATTTGAGGTCGAAATAGGTGACGCCAAAGTCATCGCAGTTCTTGCGGATCGCATCGATCATTTCCGCTGCCAATGGGTCGGCTGGCTGATCCTGATTGATGGTTGGGACGATGTGGTCGATGGTCGCGAAGGTGCGTTGCGGGAATTTTACCGTGAGATCGAGATCCCGGAGCATGCCGAAAGCCTGTGGCGAAGTGACCTCGTGAATGAGGTGTGTGCCGATGAAGAGTTGCGTGCGTCCGTCGCCGAGCGTGCCGACGCGGTGTGAATCCCAGACTTTTTGAAACAGACTTTTTCCCATTGCTTTGTGCCGCCGTGGTTTGCGGCGGGGCGGGAATGTGGATAGGTGAGGGGAAAACTTCAACACTCAACTCTCAAATTTCAGAATAACGTCATTGTATTGGGTGAATTCTAAGGCTTTTTAGCCTTGGCGAACTTAGCGCCTTGGCAGTTCAGCCCTCTTCCACGAAACGCTGTGAATAGACCAGAAAGCTCGGATAACTGGTGATTTTTGAGAATTGAATTTTGAAGTTTGGGATTTCTCGGTAGAAGATTGGGCGTGGTCGCGAAAAAGAAGACATCAACTGCCAATTCCAAGGTCCGTGTGATCGTGGGCACGGATGATGGGTTGGTGAGAGAGGAGGCGTTGGTGCTTTATAATGAGCTGACGGGTGGGAATGATGACGGCTTCACGCACGAGACGATTGATGGGAATGCGGATAATGCGGAGGGGGCATACGAGCTTTGTTCTAGCGCGGCACAATCGCTGATGACTATGCCGATGTTCGGCGGTGATAAGGTGGTGTGGTTGCGGAATGTGAATTTCCTAGGTGATGATGTGATGGGCCGTGCGCAGCGAACTGAGGCAGGAACCGAGCGGCTTCGAGAGATTATGGAAAATGGGCTGCCCGATGGGATTCAGTTCATCATTTCCGCGGACAAGATCGATAAGCGCCGCGCATTCTGGAAGTTCCTGCAGAAAAATGCTGCGGTGCAGAGCTTTGATAAAATCGATGTCAGCCGCGATGGCTGGCAGGATCAGGTTGGTATCCTGGTGCAAGGCCGAGCGAAGGAGCTCGGGCTGGATTTCGAGCACGACGCATTGGAGCTGTTCGTGATGCTTGCTGGAGAGCAGTCAAAGCAGATTGCCAATGAACTGGAAAAGCTCGATCTCTACCTTGGCAAGGAACGCCGCGTGGTCACCGAGGAAGATGTGCGGTGCTTGGTTCCGTTGAGCCGGGCGGCGGTGGTGTTTGAAACCGGAAAAGCGATCCAGACAGGGAACGTCGCGCGTGCGATCCAACTGGTTGACGAGCAACTCGCCGCCGAGGAATCCGCCATCGGCATCATGCGTGCCTCGATTATCAATGTGGTCCGCAACCTGTTCATGGCGAAGCTGATCTTGGAGAAATTTAGAATTTCCGCAGGAAACTATTCAGGGTTCGCCGGAGCTCTAAATAAGCTTCCCGAAGCAGACCGTGCGTGGTTGCCGCAGAAGAAGGATGGCTCGGGTGTGAACGTGTTTCCGATTTTCCTAGCCCTGCCGAATGCGCGGAATTTTGATTTGGATGGATTGCAGCATGTGATGGAGCAGACCCAGAAAGCGGACCAGGCATTGGTGACGACGGGGTTGGATCACCGGTTGATACTGCATCGACTGATCGCGGAGATCGCGGCGGCGAGGAAGAGAAAGTAACCGCCAATGCACGCGAATTTTCGCGAATGAGGAATGGCGGGGAGAGTGCGCGTTGGACCGTGGCGCTATGGTAGCCTTTCCATCGACCTGTCGTGGGGAATGCGGAGGAAGATGACCGCGAAGGTCGCGCCGATGAGGGCGCAGAACATATCGCTCTGGGTGTCCCAGTTGTCGCCTTGGGTGCCGAGGAAAGCTTCGGAGGCTTCGGCGGAGACTAGGGCTGTGGCCCATTCTAGGAGCTCGTAGATGGCGCTGACGGCCATGCAGAAACAGACAACGAGAAAGGCGAGCCAGCCGCGTTTTTGGATAACGTGGTTACGGATGAAAATTTCGCGGCTGATGATGGCGGGGGCGAGGCCCTGCATGATGTGGCCGAGGCGGTCGTAGTGGTTGCGTGAAAAGCCGAAGGCGTCTTTTGCCCACTCGCCGAGTGGGACGAGGGCGTAGGTGTAGCGGCCGCCGACCATGAGGACGACCATGTGGAGCCCGATCAGAATAAGTGCGAAATTGGAAAGTCGCCAACTCTTCGCTTGGGCGATGAAGATGGCGATGAATCCGATGAAGACCGGGCAAACCTCGAGCCACCAGGTCGTGCGGTCGTAGGGGTTCACTCCGGACCAGATCAGCACCGGGAGCATGGCGGCGAGGAGGATGAGGTTTGGGTTTTTGGAGCTAGGTGGGAGGGGAGTCCTCCGCGAGCCCGCAGCGGCGGAGTTTCTGGCGTAGGGTTGCGCGGTTCATGCGGAGGGCTGTGGCGAGGTGGGTGGGACGGTTTTCGAAACGTTCCAGGAGATGGCGCAGCATTGATGCTTCGATTTCTTCGAGGAAGGTGTCGTATTGCCAGGATTCCTCGGGGACGATCTGCAATCGCGAATCGATCCAGCGGGCGACAGCGGTTTCCAGTTCTCCCGAGACGATTTTTCCACCGGAGCTGCGTAGCGCATCGGCGACGTGCGGGGGGAGGTGGCCGGGGAGTATGGGTTCGCCGCGGCTGATGGCCCATGCGTGTTCGAGGACGTGTTGCAATTCGCGGATATTTCCGGGCCATGCGTATGCCTGTAAGGCGTAAAGGGCGGAGGGTGTGATTTCGAAGGACGGGCGGGAGGGGTTGCTGTGGAGGCCGTGGAAGAAACGGCTTAGGGCTGCGATGTCTCCGGAGCGGTCTTTAAGTGGAGGCATTTCGATGGAAAGGGAGCTGAAGGCGTAGAATACGTCCGGTCGTAGGGAGTCGGTGCGGCCGGGTTCTCGTGGGTCGCCGTTCATCGTTGCGATGAGTCTCGGGAGGGTGTTTGGAGATTGGCCGATGGTCTCGGCGAGAGCGGCTTGGAGAGCGGGAGGGAGAGCGTCGATACCCTCTAGGACCAGGGTGCCGGATGGGTCGGCGAGGTAGGTTTGGAGGACTGAGATTTGTTGGATCGTTGCGCATTCGACGCGTCGTAGTGGATAGCTGCTGCGGGCGCTGTTGGTGTGGATCACGCGTGCGGCGAGGGTTTTTCCCGATCCGGAGGGGCCGTGGATCAGCACTGGCATTTCGCCGCTGCATGCGCGGGCGATTCCGAGAAAGACCCGATGCATGCCGGGGGCTGCGCCGATCAGGGAGGTGGCGGTTGGCTCGGTGGGTTCGGTGATCAGGATGCTTTTTGAGACGAGAGAGGAGATGACTTCTTCGAAGCGCTGGAGGTCGAGGGGTTTGATCAGATAGTCGGCGATTCCGAGTTTCTGAGAGGTGATCGCATGGTCGAGGGTCGCGTGGGCAGTGATGACGACGACTGGAACTTTGGAGCCGGAGTCACGGATTTTCCCAAGGACTTCGAGGCCGTTGATATCCGGCAGGCCGATGTCGAGAACGATGGCTTCGAAGGTTTGTTTCGAGATTTTTTCCAAAGCTGCGGCACCGCTGGCCGCGAGCGTGGGGGTGTGGCCGAGGCGGTGAACCGCGAGGGAGAGGGCACCGCCTAGAGCGTGTTCGTCTTCGATGATCAGGATGGTAGCCATGATTTCAGGTGGTGGGTTGTGGCCATGTGATGCGGACTCTTGCGCCTTTGTCGGGCAGGTTTTCCGCGATGATGGAGGCTCCGTGGGATTCGATGATTTCTTTGGAAACCGCCAGTCCGAGTCCCATGCCGCCTTCGCGCTCCGAGTGAAATGGTTCGCCGAAATGTTCGATGGCACCGGTGCTGAAGCCGGTGCCTTGGTCTTCGACTTCCATTGAGCCAGGGAGGATACGGAGGGTGACGGTGCCGCCGGTGGGCATGCTTTGGATGGCGTTTAGGAGCAGATTGCAAAGGACCTGGCGGAGGCGTTCGCGGTCGCCTTTTACGGGATGGGTGTTCCACTCGGGATCGATTTCTTTTTGGATGGTGACAGCGGAGTGCTTGGCTTGTGGGCCGAGGCTATGGGTTGCCTCTTCCGCAAGGGTTGGGAGATCGACCGGAGCCATGACCACGGGTTCGGGCTTCGCGTAGCGCAGCCATTGGTTGACGAGGGATTCGATGCGGCTGGCTTCGGCGACGATCAGGCTAGCGGATGATTTTTCGTCGGGAGCGCAAACCCGCTCTAACAACTGCGCGTGCAAACGGATTGCCGAGACGGGATTGCGGACTTCGTGGGCTAGGCTGGTGGCCATCCTGCCGAGTAGGGCGAGCCGTTCCGCGTGTCGGCGTTTGTCACGCTCCTCGATGATGGAGGTGTGGGTGGAGCGCAGGGTGGTGGCGAGGCTGATAATTTCCCGAGGTCCGGAATCGGGCAGGTTTTGGAGTGGTTTTTCCCCGCCGATATCGGGGAGGGCTGCGGCGAGTTTAGCCAAAGGTCGGGTGACTTTGCGGCCGAGCCACAGCGAGAAAAGCAGGGAAAAGGTCCAGAAGCAGCCGAGAGCGAGGCGTGCGTCGAGCCGCTTCCATACGGACCGGGCGCCGGGGTAGGTGACGTCTCGGGAAAACCAGACTTCCCGGCCATTTTCGAGAGGGAAGCCGACCCGGATCAAGTCGCCGGTGCGTGTGGCTTTGGCGTCCGCGGGTTTTGAGGAAGGCTGTAAGAATTTGACCTCGGCTCCCATTACGCGCCCGAGTTGATCGGCCATGTGTTGGCTTTGCGGTAAATTACTTTGATCGAGGAAAAGCGCGTTGGTGCGGCCAAGTGATTCCAGTGCGACGAGCTCCTCAACCCTGCTGAGGTGTTGGAAAAATCCCATCATTGCGACCGATCCGACCAGTATGAAGGTGCCGAAACCTGTCGCCAGCCAGACGGCAAGCGAGCGGGGCTTGAGGAATAACGGGCGGTTTTTGTCCATGAGCAATTTAAGTGCGATTGGGCGCTTTCACAAATAGATATCAAATATGTATCTGATGACAAGATCAATTTGTGATCGTGATTTTCTTGGATGGATAATTTTTGACCATCATTGGATCTTGTTGGGATGATGTATTGATCCTAATAACTTTGCGGTCGCTTGATCTAACTACCCACATTTTATGAAAATACACATTCCGCTTATCTTGTTGTTCGCCGCAATTCCTATTTCTGCTCAAGATTTTCTCGATCCGTTGGTCGTGACCGCGACTCGGACTGGGATGAGTGCGGAGGATTCGCCGTATGCGATCGAGCTGTTGGATTCGGATTTCATTCGTGAAAGCGCACGGCGGACGATTCCGGACGCATTGCAATACACGCCGGGTGTGTTGGTGCAGAAGACGGCACACGGGCATGGCTCGCCCTTCATTCGTGGATTCACCGGGCGTCAGAATTTATTGATGGTGGATGGTGTGAGGATCAATAACTCCACTTTCCGTGGCGGTCCGGTGCAGTATTGGAATACGGTGGATCCATTGGCGATTGACCGTATCGAGCTGATTCGCAGCCAAGGCTCTGTGCTCTATGGCTCGGACGCGGTGGGAGGCACACTCAATGCGTTCACCAAGTCATCGGATTTCCGGTCAAGGGAGGAAGGCGAGGTTTACTCCGGCGGTGCGGCCTCCTACGAATACAGAACGAATGGCAGTGGTAGTCATGTGGGGCGCTTGGAAATGGAAACGGGGATTGGTAAAAAGCTTGGTGTTTGGCTGGGGCTTTCTTCCAAGGAGTTCGGCGATATTAAGGATTCGTCGGTGGGTTTGATGCGTGGCACTGGTCATCCGGAGGAAAATCTGGATTTCCGTTTAGACTGGGCGCTGGGACCTGAATCGACCCTGACGTTTGCGCATCAGTATGTGAATCAAGACAGTATTTCCCGCTGGCACCGGACGTTGGAAAATCCCGGTTGGACGCACGGTAGTCATGTGGCGGCTCCTGGGAAATGGACGGCGAATACTTATGATCAAGAGCGATCGCTTACTTATCTGCGCTACGCAGGAACCGATCCGCGTGTGGATGCTCCAATCAAAAGCTGGAGTGCGACGCTCTCCTATCAGGATGTGACGGATTCGGAATTTCAAAACCGTAATCCGGACAGTGACTCAATACGCCGTTCCAACATCGATCTCCGGACGATTGGAATCGACCTCACTCTCGAGTCGGAAGTAGGTCCGGGAAATTTGGTTTATGGCTTCGACTATTATCGGGACGATGTGAACTCCTCCGGATCGAGAAACAATACGGCTGGGACAGCTTTCAGAGAAAGTCTGCCGGTGGCGGATGATTCGAGCTACGATTTGTTCGGTATTTATTCTCAGTATCAGTGGAATGTTAGTGATCGTCTGGAAATTACTCCTGGCGTGCGCTACACCTACGCTCGCGCAAAACTCGGGCGTTTCACGGATAGCACTGGGGCGGCGAGAGCTAACGAATCGGAGAGTTGGGATTCCTTGGTAGGATCCTTACGCATGTTGTATCGCATTGACGATCACTGGAGTTTATTTGGTGGGATTTCTCAAGCATTCCGTTCGCCGAATCTGGACGATCTTTCCGGGAACCTTGCTTCAAAGTCGGGTGCCACAGCTGTGGGTTCGACCAACGTGGAGCCGGAGGAATTCATCACTTATGAAATCGGTGCCCGCAGGAGTGCCGAGGAGGTCTCGGTGCAGGCAGCGGTTTTCTATACGGACATTAAGGATGTGATCACTGGAGTGCCAGACGCGGCACCGGGCACGGCGACGATCACGACCAATGGTGGAGATGGCTATGTCTATGGCGTGGAACTCGAGAGTGTTTGGAGATTTCGTCCACAATGGACCTTGAGCGGCTTCGCTGCCTGGCAGGAGGGTCGCTCGGAAACTCCAAGTTTCATCGGCGGGCCAACCACCGAGAGTCCGATGACACGTCAGCTTCCTCTCACTGGATCGCTTGCTCTGCGCTGGACGGCGGAATCGGGTGATTACTGGGTTGAAGGACGTGTGCTCGGCGCGACCAATGAGGGGCGGATTACTGCTGCGGACCAAGCGAGAGATGATCAACGCATCCCGACCGGTGGGACTCCAGGTTATGTGGTCACTTCCCTACGAGCTGGCTGGCAGGTAAATGAGCGTTTGGACCTGACCTGTGGAATTGAGAATATGACGGATGAGGACTATCGCAACCACGGCTCCGGCCAGAATGAAGCGGGCCTGAATGTGATTCTTGGTGCGCGTGTTTCTTGGTGAGCTAGAGTGTGCGAGCAGAGTCTTGCTCTCCCATGGCGAGGCCGGCGAGGCGACCTCCCGTCCAAGCTGCTTGGAAGTTAAAACCGCCGGTGATACCGTCGATATCGAGGCATTCGCCTGCGAAGTGCAGGTTAGGGACGAGGCGGCTTTGCATGGTTTGAAAATCGATTTCTTTCAGGCGCACGCCACCGCAGGTGACGAATTCATCCTTGTTGGTGGTTTTTCCGGTTACCTGAAAACGGCCGTCGGTGAGCTCGCGGACGAGAGCGGTCTCGAGTGTTTTTGCGAGCTGTGACCATTGGGTTTCTGGAGTGATCTCGGTATGTTGTAGTAGGCGTTCCCAGAGGCGGCGTGGGAGTCCTTCGGGGGTTTTGGTTTTGACCAAGGATTTTCCTGAGTTAAGGCGGTGTTGCTGGAAGGTTTCGCGGAGTTGTGTCTCGGAAGTGGTGCCTAGCCAGTTGATCGCGATTTCCATGTCGTAATCGTTTTCATGGAAACGTCGCGCCTCCCATGCGGAGAGGCGGAGGATGGCTGGGCCGCTGAGGCCGCGATGAGTGATTAGGACGGGGCCGGTTTGTATTGGGCTTTTAGGGATTGTCTTCACGCTCGCGGACTGGACCGAGAGTCCGGACAAGCCTTCAAGCCTTGGATCGTTTACATTGAATGCGAAAAGCGAGGGGACGAGTGGCTCGATGGAGTGCCCGAGAGCCTCGACCGCGCGTGTGAGGGGGGAGGCTTTGAGCGAGCCGGCGGTGATGCAGAGTTTGGAGGCAGAGGTTTCGGAGCCGTCGCTGAGTGTGAGATGGAAAGTGCCGTTGGGCTGGGGCTGGATTTCCTTCAGGCCGATGCCGATCTTTAGAATAACCCCCGCTTTTTTTGCGGCCTGCATGAAACAATCGATAATGGTCTGTGAGCTATCGGTGTCAGGAAACATCCGGCCATCGGGCTCGGTTTTGAGCGTTACTCCCCGCTGGGCGAACCACTCGATCGTGTCGCTTGATTGCCAGCGGTGAAATGCGCCGCGCAACTCACGCGAGCCACGCGGGTAATGCTTGGCGAGCTCTTTGGGGTCGAAGCACGAATGGGTGACGTTGCAGCGCCCACCGCCGGAAATTTTCACCTTAGTGAGAAATGAATTTCCCTTTTCGTAAATTGTGACCCTGGCGGAAGGGCTCGTCTCCGCTGCGGTGATAGCTGCGAAAAATCCCGCAGCACCACCGCCGATGATGGCAATCTCGTCTGAAGATGGGTTGTCGGGAGATGGAGAGTTCGCTGTGATGGGATGTTGTGTTCTAGAGCTTCGGTTTTGGAAACCGAAGAGTTAGTGAGCTGGCGTAGGTTTCGCCTGGGTGGAGGATTGAGGAGGGGAAACCGGGTTGATTTGGAGAGTCGGGAAATTTCTGTGGTTCTAGGCAGAGCGCGTTGTGTTTCCCGTCCAGTTGGGAGCTGAGGTAAAACTGGAGGCCGGGTTGGTCAGTGAAAAGTTCCATGCGGCGGCCGGATGCTGGATCGTAGTAAGTGGCGTTTGGCGCCTTGCCTCTCGGGTTGAGCACGAAGTTGTGATCGAAGCCTTGGGGAGTTATTTGCAGGTTTTTGGCGATGCGTGTGGGAAGCCGGAAATCGAACCCTGTACAGTCGACGGGTTCCAGCTCGCCGGTTGGGATTTGTGATTGATCGACGGGCAGGTAGTGGTCTGCAAAAATTTCGAGTTCGTGATCGAGGACGGATGGGTGAGTTTTCCCAGAGAGATTAAAGTAACCGTGGCTGGCGAGGTTGACTGGGGTGGTCTGATCACAAGTAGCGGTGGCTTCCCAAGTGAGCGAGTTCTCGCCGAGCACGTAAGCGATGCTGACTTGGAGGTTTCCCGGATAACCTTCTTCTCCGTCCGGGGAAAGGCGGCTGAGGCGGATCGCTTGCTCGGAAATTTTTGTCGCCCCCCAGATAACTTTGTCGAAGCCGAGATCGCCTCCGTGCAGATGGTTTCCTCCTTGGTTTTTCGCAAGCTGGTAGGTTTTTCCTTTGAGCTCGAAGCGTCCCTTGGCGATGCGGTTTGCATAACGCCCGACGGTCACACCAAAGAACGAGGTGTTTTTAAGCCATTGCTCCTCATTTTCAAAGCCCACCAGGATGTTTTCCATACGCCCTTGCCGGTCCGGAACTAAGAGCCTGCGAAGAGTCGCGCCGAGTGTGCTGACAGTGGCGGTGATTCCTGATGGGTGTGTGAGTTGGAAGCTTTGCACGAATGGCTTTGGGATGGGTGGATGTTGTGGGGGAATGGGAATATTTGTCACGGGGTTTCGATCCCGAGTCCCTGGTGAACTGAAGGCGACTCTCCGTTCTTGCGGTGTGCTGAAACTTAGGCAACATTCATGCCATGCAAGCAGTGACCGATAAATTAAGGAATTTTCTACAGTTCGTAGCTGTGAAGTTGATTGATAAGCCGGAGGAGGCGCAGCTGAAAGTTGCGGAACTCGGGCCGAATCGTTTGCGCTTCAAGCTGGTTTTAAGTCGCGAAGACGTCGCGATGCTGATCGGCCGTAACGGTTTTACCGCTTCGGCGATTCGTAGCGTGCTGAAAGCTGCGGCCGAGAAAGAAAACGTGCAGGTGAGCCTGCAAATTCATTCTCACGAAGAGGAAGCCGAGATGCTTGCCCGAGAGGCTTGAGAATTTTCGTAAAAGCAGACCGTGATTTTAAGAATCCGCTTATCTTACTAGGCGAACTTAGCGGTTAAATCTTGCGGAAGCGCCAAGAATTCCAGCCCAGCCTTTTCTCAGTATATACCCGCTGAACAGCAGCCTGCGTTTTTTTGCTGTATTTCCCTCTGTTTCGTGCGATCCATCCCGCGCGCGGCGAGCTTTTTGAATGATTCAGGAAGCCTCCGGCCTAGATCCTTCCTTCCATGTCTGTCGAGCTGACCCGCAATTTCTCAATCATCGCCCATATCGATCACGGAAAGACCACGCTTTCGGACCGGCTGATGGAGAGCACTAGCACGGTCACGATGCGCGAATCTTCTGCCCAGCAGCTCGATTCCATGGACTTGGAGCGGGAAAAGGGAATCACGATTAAATCCCATCCAGTGACCATGGCTTACAAGGCCAAGGACGGGAAAACCTATAAGCTCAATCTACTCGATACGCCGGGTCACGTGGATTTTTCCTACGAGGTCTCCCGCGCGCTCGCTGCCTGTGAAGGCGCGATACTCATGGTCGATGCAGCGCAGGGAGTGGAAGCGCAAACCGTTGCCAATCTTCACCTTGCCGAGCAGCAGAATCTAAAAATCATCCCGGTTCTCAATAAGATCGACCTACCAGCAGCAGACGTTCCGAAGTGCGAACGACAGCTTGAGGATATTCTCTGTATTCCCAAGGAAGATTGTATTCCAGCTTCGGCGAAAGCAGGGATCGGCATTGAGGATATTCTTGAAGCCATCATCGCGAAAGTTCCGCATCCGGTGGAGAATCCTGATAAGCTCCTGCGTGCTACGGTTTTCGATTCGCTCTACGATACTTACCGTGGAGTTGTTTCTTATGTCCGGGTGTTTTCCGGAACGATCAAGCGAGGTCAGCGAGTGAAGCTTTTCGCGACATCCAAGACCTACGAAATCAAAGAGGTTGGAATATTTACGCCGAAGATGACCGCTCGCGACATCCTTGAGCCGGGCGATGTCGGTTACGTGATCGCGAACATGAAGGCGGCCAGTGAGGTGAAAATCGGCGATACGATGACTGACTCGACACATCCGTGCCCTGAGGCGCTGCCGGGTTACAAAGAGATTCAACCGATGGTTTTTTCTGGAATTTACCCGGTGGACTCCTCGGACTACGAAGCGCTGAAAACCGCGATGGGCAAGCTCCAGATCAACGATCCGGCGTTCACATTTGCTCAGGAAAGTTCCATGGCGCTGGGCTTCGGTTTCCGCTGCGGATTTCTCGGGCTCCTGCACATGGAAATTATCCAGGAGCGCCTGCGCCGTGAGTTCGATATGGACGTGATTTCGACTTATCCGTCGGTTATTTACAAAGTCGACCTCACCGATGGCACCCACGTGATCGTCGATAATCCGACCCTTTTTCCTGAAGCGCAGATCATCCAGGAAGTGCACGAACCTGTCGTGAATGTTTACATCATGGTGCCGGGAGAATACATCGGCGACATGATGCAGCTGGTCATGGAGAAGCGCGGTGAGGTTACCAATACGGAGACCATCGATGACCTGCGCGTGATGCTTTCCTGTGTCCTGCCTCTGGCGGAAATCCTCGTTGATTTTAATGATAGATTGAAATCTCAGACCAAGGGTTACGGCTCGATGGATTACGAGCACGCCGGATATCGCACTGCGAAACTAGTCAAAATGGACATGCTTATTGCTGGTGATCCGGTGGAGGCATTCTCGACCATCGTCCACCGCGATAAGGCAGAGTCCTATGGACGTCGTCTCGCGGAGCGCTTGAAGGAGGTGATTCCCTCGCACCTCTTTGTGGTCGCGATTCAGGCCGCAGTTGGCGGAAAAGTCGTCGCCCGCGAATCCATTTCCGCGATGCGCAAGAACGTCACTGCCAAATGTTACGGCGGTGATATTTCCCGGAAACGCAAACTTCTTGAAAAACAGAAAGAGGGTAAGAAGAAGATGAAGATGTTCGGTAAAGTGAATATCCCGCAGGATGCTTTCATCAAGGTTCTAAAGAGCGGAGACTGATTTTTCTGAGTTTTTCTATCCCGATTCTTTTCAAACTCGATGCTCAGAGTTGCATCGGGTGTTCATGTGATTCATGCTTCTCACTGTGGCTGGGAAGCAAGTGAAAGACAGGTTGGTGAAGACTCCGCTTGAGGCGTTGAAGGAGCATTTTGGTTTCTCCAAATTTCTCGATGGGCAGGAGGAGGTGATTTCAGAAATTGTTTCTGGGAAAGACGGGTTGGTGGTAATGCCAACGGGTGGGGGTAAATCGCTGTGCTTCCAGATTCCCGCGCTGTGCTTTCCAGGAGTGACCTTGGTGGTCTCGCCGCTTATTGCGTTGATGAAAGATCAGGTGGATGCTCTGGAGGCGCGGGGCATTGGGGCGACGGTGATCAACTCAACTTTGTCGTGGCCGGAGCAAAAAGAGCGGCTCGACGGGATGCGGCGTGGGGATTTTAAGCTGGTCTATATTGCGCCAGAGCGGTTTCGCGCGGAGAGTTTTTTACGAGCTCTGGATGGTGTTGAGATTTCTCTTTTTGCAATCGATGAGGCCCACTGCCTTTCGCAATGGGGTCATGATTTCCGGCCTGATTACATGCGTTTGGGAAAGGCGCTGGAGAATATTGGTAAGCCGCAATGCGTAGCCTTGACGGCAACTGCGACCCCTGTGGTGCGCGAGGATATTCTTAAGGTCCTGCAGCTCCGAGATCCTTTCGAGCGAGTGAGTGGGTTCTCCCGCCCCAATCTCTCCCTCACAATCACTGCTGTGGATAAAGCTGCTCAAAAAGATGTGCGCATCAAGGAGGTCGTGGCGGCGCACAAGACCGGGATCATTTACTGCGCGACGCGTAAGAAAGTGGATCTGGTTTCTGAGACCTTGGCGAGCTGGGGCGTCAAATGCGTTTCTTACCACGGAGGCATGTCCGATCAGGAACGGGTTCAGGCGCAGGATGTTTTCATTTCTAAAAAAGTTGATATCGCAGTGGCGACCAATGCGTTCGGGATGGGTATCGACCGTGGTGATGTCCGTTTCGTAATTCATTACGAAATACCCGGAAGTGTGGAAGCCTACTACCAGGAGGCCGGGCGTGCTGGGCGTGATGGCGAGGCTGCGGTCTGCGAGCTGTTGTTCAACTACGCGGATACGCGGACTCAGGAATTTTTCATTGATGGCGCGAATCCCTCCGCGACAACGGTGCGGCAGATCTATCAATATCTTCTCAATGAAGCAGATGGGAATCACGAGGTTTTCCGGACACTGGATGACATTGCAGAGAATGCAGACGTCAGAAACACCATGGCAGTGGGTAGCGCGCTTGGTTTATTGGCGCGCGGGCGCTTCATCGAGCGCTTCGACGTGCAGGGTAAACGCATGCGGGGCACGCGCCTACTAAAACCGGACATGCTGACGCGTGATTTGGCTATCGATGAGGAAGCGATGGAAAAAAAGGATGCGCGTGATCGCGAAAAGCTCAAAGCGATGGTGGAGATGAGCTACGCGCGGACCTGCCGCCAGCAATGGATTCTCCGCTACTTCGGCGAGCCGAATGCAGGCACCTGCGGGAATTGCGATATCTGCCGCGACCGCAGCGCAGGGGATTTCCGCAAACCCACTGCGGAGGAGGCGCTTATTGTAAAGAAAGCGCTGGCGGGGGTCGCGCGCATGTCGCAGCGGGGTTCCGGTGGTTGGGTAGGGCGTTACGGCAGGGGGCGTATCATCCAGATGCTTTCCGGGAGTAAGTCTCAGGAAATTCTCGGTAACCAGCTTGATCAACTCACCACCTACGGGATTTTGGGTGATAAGACGACGGGTTATCTAAACGCCCTTTTTCGCTCGCTGGCGGAGGACGGTCTGGTGATCACGCAAACTGGAGATTATCCGTTGATGACCTTGTCGGACCGGGGCGAGGCGGTGATGCTAGGAACCGAGCAATATGAATTGCGCTGGCCGGATGAAGTGGCGAAGCCGAAAGGGCTGGAGGAGCAGGACTTCGATCCGCAGTTATTCACCATGCTCAAGGATCTGCGTTTTAAGATAGCGAAGAAGGCGGGGGTTCCGCAGTATATTGTTTTCACAAATAAGGTCTTGGAGTCGTTGACCCAATACATGCCTGCCAATGCGGAGGAGGCGATGCAGATCCCAGGAATCGGAGAAGGCAAGGCGGAGAACTACCTACCTCCGTTCCTAGAAATGATACGCACTTTTCGAGCGATGAAATAGGTTACGCTTCTTTCATAAGCCGATTCTCCTTAGAATCTATCAAAGGTATTCCGATGCGACGCTGGAACTTCACTCACAAGTCAGGGTGAAGAATGCGGTAAGAAATTTCGCTATCCTGCGAAGAATGGCTCACAATATCCTTAAATCGGATCGTTTTTTACTACTTACCAGACAATATAACGGGATTTGCGACCATCATTTAGATTTAATAATTCTTATATGATTCTTATATGATTCTTATATGGTGACAGACAATATGTATAGATTGCTCTTGCTAGGTGACTTGAAGCGGCTAGAAAGGGGATATGAGACGGGCGAGATGGTTGGCTCCTTGGAAGGATTCGTTGGATAAGCCTTCGATTTATCACTGCATTTCGCGGGTGGTGGATCGGAGGTTTGTGTTTGGCGATGAGGAGCGGGAGGCGTTTCGGATGTTCATGCGTATGTATGAGAATTTCACGGGATGCCGGGTGCTTTCATACTGCGTGATGTCGAACCATTTCCATATTCTACTTGAGGTTCCACCGGCGCCGAAGGATGGGCTTTCGGATAGGGAGTTGTTGCGGCGGTTGCGGGC
>Ga0307939_1000591_pt1 | contig 20547 bp, 17 predicted proteins | sample OrgLakmetagen122_FD_201844 | JGI IMG/M metagenome (GOLD analysis project Ga0307939, IMG submission 201844) | Saline water microbial communities from Organic Lake, Antarctica - #122 | ecosystem: Environmental > Aquatic > Non-marine Saline and Alkaline > Saline | place: Antarctica: Organic Lake... | reverse complement strand
ATAACATGTATCCACGTAAAGTATGGCCGACAGCGAAGCGAACGATAGTGAATTTCTGGATACCTCCACGTGGTTAGCGCAACGACTCGAGGCGTCGCCGCAGTTGTTGCCGCCATCAGCAATCAAAAAGAAGAACGCCGATAAAGACAGGAGCTGTTCAAGGAGCTGGAGAACATCGCTGCGGCGGTCGAACACGTTCACGGCAGGGTAGTACAATACTTCTGGGGAGCTCGTGATATCGGACAATATGCGAGTTTTCCGAAGGGTGGTAACTGCCGAAATATACAGGAAATCAGACAAATGAGTCGATGTATGATTTTCCCCGGAACTATTGTACTACCCTGGTAAGAAACGCCGGTGGAGCAATAAACTTTTGTCACCGATATTACTTACAGCCGATTTCATTTTCGACATCGGACATTTCGTGGTAAGGAATTGATTTTTTTTTTCAGTTTTTTTTCAGTTTTCGTAATGTAATGTATCTTGGCGCACGCCGCCGCGAGACGTGTCGAGAGAAAAAATGAGTTCTGGAACGAATTACAAATACAAAGTTACAAAGTTGATACATCTATAGACGAAACAGGGTTCATTTCTAATGATTTACCCCGAAAAGGGTATGGTCCTATCAGAAAACGGTGTGAAGTATGTGTGTATGACGACGAGATAAAGCGCGCCTGAAGATGAGTGATGCAGATATCCAATGGAGGTGAGGTGATGTATCTCACGCGAGACATTGTGACGAGAGGTGGTGCGTCGAATCGAACCATAAAGTTATCACGCAGATTGTAATTCAGTATCGGTCAGAGAGATCGACGCAGATCACATCCGTGCGAACGCCACCCGCCGCGACAACATGGAGAACGACCGCGACAGTCATAACAACATCGGTAGTGAACTCCTGATCAACCCCAAACGCAAAAACTCCGGGGCCGTCTCCTCGGCCTCTTCGGTGATGAGCATGGGAAAAGGAAGCGGCGTAGCGCCCGTTCCCACGGCCACGGATCGCTCGACGACCGTAGGGAACATAATGGGCAGCAGGCGCAGCGTCAGAGGAGGAGGAGGAGATCGTTCGAGTGTAGGGACCGCCGCAGACGATTTAGAAGACGATGCCATAAGCGAGATCGTTTCCCGAAGATCCGGGAGGAGTTTCGCCGCTGATCCTCCTCCACATAGTTCGAAATATCTCGGGAATGGCGGCGGAGGAGGAGGAGCGCTGTCCTCGCACAGGTCCTTCATCGTCCGAGGCGGAAACAACGACGGTGGGGGTAGGCCTGCCGCGCCACATTATAGACACGAAAAGCGCGCGAGGACGCCTCCCTCGGAACGATCGTACAGAAGTATGACGACTGCCAGTGGAGGCGGACCGCTATCTCATCACTACAGCCAGAGGCACGCGAAGCGCGCAGCACCGCGGATCATGACGGAGGAGGAGATCCGTTTGGCCAAGCAGGACATCCTGCACGCCTTCCACAACTTGGAGGTCAACAAGGGGTACCGGATGATGCGCAAATTTTCGTTGGACTCTTCGTTGGAAGAGATGCAGGCCGAGCTCAATCGAATCCAGAAGGACAAGAGTGTCTGCAACAGCGTGAAGTTCCAGAGGAACTTTTTGATGATGTGCGTGAACAGCGTGGAGTACCTGAATAACCGCTTCGATCCGTTCAACATCGAGCTCGAGGGCTGGTCCATGAGCGTGAGCGACAGTCTCGAAAAAGATTATGACGAGATATTCGAAAAGCTCCACGAGAAATACGGAGGTACGTCCAACATGGCGCCCGAGTTGCAGCTCATGTTCACGCTGGGCGGCAGCGCCATGATGTTCCACATCGAGAACAAGCTGTACAAAAAGATGAGCTCTTCTTTCGGAGGAGGAGGCGGCGCGGAACAGCCGTCACATCAGCAGGCGTCACGGAAGCCCACCACATCTGGTGGCGGAGGAGGAGGAGGAGGAGGTGGGATCATGGGCATGATCGGTAACCTGTTCGGGGGCATGGGGGGCGCCGGAAACACCAATAACAATAACGGCGGCAACAGATCACCGCCGCCTCCTCCACAGCAGAGACGTCCTCGTGAGAGATACGATGATGAAGATGAAGTCGTCCTCAAAGGACCCATGAACGATGACATCCTGCGCGAAATTCAACAGAACGCATTCCGCCAAGACAACAACGAGCGAATAGAAATGGTGTCCAACGGCGGAGGGGATTCCGATATCGACGAGATCAGGGATGAAGCGGGTATGAGCATGTTCACGGAAGCCACCGATAACTTAGCCAGGGACGACGTTCAACAGCAGCAGACGCAGTCAACGATTAACCCGTCTTCGACCACCAGAGCACGAAGGGGGGGAGGAGGCACGACAGGTGGTCGTGGAAAAGGGGGGAAGCGCGGTGGAGCCGCCGGGGGGGCAGCAGGAGGTGGTCGAACCCTCGTCATGTAGAAAAGGATGATGAGAGTGAGCAAAAAAACATTGAAGACGAGAGAACCTGATACAAACATCAATCATTTTCATTATTCACAAATTCAACGAAATAAAACCACCGACATGGAGGACGAGAAGAAGATATACTACAACCTTTTAGATGACTTCAGCCACGAATTTACAGGTCTTATATCGATTGGAAACTTGGCATTGTTCGGTCACTTCATGTGCCCATTACCCGTTCTTGTACGATGTTTGTCCGTCTTTCAGGGACGAAAACCAGTAATGGAACATCTGATCGAGAGGGTACAGTCTCTCGCATATGAACAAAACTTACCGATTGACCCCAAACTATCATGCCTATATGACGCGTTAGACGTTCGCGGAAACGCGATCGTATCGTCTATGGAGACCGCGCGTCGATTTCTCACCTTTGTGGGAGATGGTAGTGAAACATCGTTCATTAGGTCCGAGTACATGAGGTCTGGGTTCATTCATGGGCCTGACTACGCAGAGCAGGGCGATGACCGCACGTACGTTACGTACATCAAGCAATCATATGAACTGACCGCACCCCCCCGGTATAAAAACGAACACGCTTTCCACGCATTCATCCAAGACAATGAGCACCATGATGAATGGGTGTACGCGAAGCTCGTGGGAGTCGTGTGGTCTCCCTTGTTCGAGTCCCGTGTAGACGCCTGGTACTGGTACGTGTTTCGCTCGATGCGCGTGGAAAAATACAGCGCCGAGGATTACGCACGGCTCACGGACATTGAGGACGAACAGCAACGCGAATATCTCTCCTTCAGCGTGTTTGTCGACAAAGATTACGTGAACGGCCGAAGCGTCGACCCGTTGCCTTCTGTGGGCGAAGGAGGCAGCAGCGATCCCGTAGATCTCGTCGATATCGCGGACTTTTCAGGATTCGGTGCTGATGCCACGTCTGTGCATCACGATCCCTCTGTCACCAGTACGTTGACACGCGACATACAGCTGGAGCTCCCCTGCAGACAAAACGACGTAGACTTGACCACTAGAGAAGGTGAGCTAGCCAGGAGGAACGTCGTCTATATCCGGTTGAGAGATTACGTGAATTGCGACGACATAAAATCCATGTCAGATTTTGAACGAGTCTTACCTGTCGTCCTCCAGTATGCGGCGGCAAAACACGGCTTTCTCCTGGACCTGACCCGGGTCAGGGAGCTGAAGCTCGTTTGCTCATCGGACACCCTATGTGCGAGGGTGTCATTCGTCGGAGTCCACTGTCCGACACCGTTCTTTCTCGAGGATCAATTCGGTGATATCAATGATATCGGGATGTATGTCGATAATCGTTTGACGCACTCATGGCATATGGCGAGCGGCCAGGTTCGTCACTTGATGGTGGAGCTTGACGAAAGCATGCGCACATCGACTATGACTACGTCAGGCTTACCCTTATCTATCGTTTCAGACGAACTGAAGAAAGCGATACAGGAATTGGATGGACTCCGGTGTATGTTGAGTACGGCGGTCTCGGCTGATGTATTCGCTCCATATCTCGTTCGAAAACTTGACGAAGGCTCTGCTGAATCGTGTCACGTCGTCAGATATCCGCGGTTCCAGCATCTGTTGTGGCCGTACGCATACACTCGTTAGTTAATTTACCGACGTAGGCTATTTTTCGAACCCCGTCCCCGTCTCTCTCTGGTGCCACTGCACGCCCTGATATAACACCAGGCCCGCGTACGGACCAGGGTAGTACAATACTTCCGGTGAGTTCGTGATATCAGACAATTCGCGAGTTTTCCAAAGGGTGGTTGGTACCTGCCGGAAAATAAAGGAAATCGTACAAATGAGTCGGTTTACGACTTTCCCCGAAACTATTGTACTACCCTGGTACGGACTGTCTGACTGGATAAATCACGCACGAAACGCTGCTACGGAATTAATTTCTCCGCGTCGTCGTCGTCAGTAAACGTCTTGTGTAAACCTCGACTATGTTTGACCTCGCGATCCGTCATTAACTGAAATTCTTGAAATAACCTGAAAAGACGAGATCGTGTAGTACTGTACATTCCGAATTGCTGCTTCCTGAGCAGTTACTCGAATCGCTCAAGACCCTGGAATGCTCTTCTTGTGACCGGTTTAGAACTCGTTTCTGCTTTACATCATCAGGTGGTTGAAATTTCGTATTATGCAGAACAACCTGTTGGGAGGTGAAACGAAAGTACGTTTTTCGTTGTTCCTTGTGCGAGAGGTCACGGTGGGAAGAGAGTCTTTACTCATCATCGGAAATCAGATATGGATGAGGGGACCGATGGACGGGTTGCATGGGTTGGGTCGTCAACCGTCGTCTTCAGAGGTCGAACCGGAACAAACATCGTCGCCGCTCGTCGACGAAGTGGCAGCGTGCGCGTTCGTGTGGTTCCAGGATACGACCACACGCACCTCAGAATCGTCCGCCGCGATTCCTAAATCGGAGGTGTTCGAAGGCAACATGTCCATGCGGATTTCTAGATGCTCCCGCTCCCACAAGGGAGACTTGACCGTGAGGACGTAGTGGACGCCGCTCGTCCGCAGCAGTTTGAGGATATGGCAATCGCGGTCGCGGTGAGGGAGCGTTCTAGAGCGAGATCCGTCGCCTTCGGACGCTGTGTCGTCTCTGTCGCTTCTGCACCAAGAGGGAACGTCTTCTTGACCGAAGCAATCGTATCCGTACGTCTTGACGATGCTGTAGATGAGGAGGTTGCGAACGACGCAACAGCGACGGTCGTCGCTTTCGAACGCGGGATGCGTCAGCGTCTGGCGCACCTCTGAAACATCCGCCAGCAACCAGCGCACGCGGTCGTGCATGGGCATTCCACTGATTGCTCCGAAGCATCCGATGTTGAGGAGGTCGCCGTCATCAAACGAAAACGCGTCACACCCGCCGCAGAGACGCTGCGTCCCTTCTCTGCTCTCCCCTCCTAAGACGCGCAGCAACCAGTGTTCTTGCTCTCCTTCTGGATGAGCTCCGTTTTGCCACGACGTGCCCTGCGCTCCCGAGGTCATAAGCAGCAATCGTCGGATTGATTTCAACGGGTCGGCGGACCACCACTTTCGCGACGTCATACGAAGCCCATCGTTTTTTCTCCGTTGTTTTTCCGAGAGGAGCGCTTCCGCGAATTCCCATGGCGGAACGTACAGTCTTCTCGCGCCCAAACACAAGCGACACACGGCGTCCGGGTCGCGGCCATCGAAATAGTCCGTGTTGTCGTTCGGGGGCAGAGCGCCTCCGTCGTAGCCGTAACCGTAGTAAACGCTCCAAGGTATTTGGGGGGATTCTAAAGTCGTCATCGACGGCGGGAAGGGGTCATCGTCAGCAAAAGCGAACGCGCCGAGGCGGTGCACTTCTTGGAAGTTGATGGGCGTCCAAACGAAACCGTAGATGACGAGCCAGTCCTTCCTGATGGCGTAGTCGGTGATAAACCCGTCGTACATGCGATTCTTCTTGTTCCTTCCCTCGTTCATGTCGCCCACGCCCCGACGGAGGATGGGCACACCCCAGCCGCTTTCGTCTACGCGGCGTTCGGACGGCTCTACTCCGTACACACCGATGCTCGCGTGATCATCGTTGATCAACAAGCGAACTCGTTTGCCGCCTTTTTCGTCGTTAATTCCGCGCGTGTCAGAAGTAAAAGAAGAAGAGGCGACAAAACAGACCATCGTGCGTATGACTTGGCGCTTGTAGCTGTTGTGAAGCGCGCGGTACAGCAACGACGTGCGCCCCGTCTCCAGGTCGCGTTCGTACACGTCTACGTAAGGCAGGGTCTCGGTCCCGTCCCAAATCGCGGTATAACGTCCGCAAGGAGACTGCGCTCGGGACACACACGCGCCGCTGCTTTCCGCGAGCTTCGATCTGTGATCGCTATCCGCCAGCTCGGATAAGCGAAGCGGATCATCCCGCCACCGGAACGCTTCCACGTCAAAAACAGACGTGTGACCGGTGCTCCATTCGACCTCTACGACCGTGCCCCCCGCGTCGTTTTTCTCATCCGTGTTTTTATTTGGACGGGGTCGTAAGTCGCGAACGCGCGCCGGCACATGTATCGCCTCGCCAGTCCGGGTCATGGTGCATAGCTCGCGGGGATTATCGACGCGAACGTGCGGTGTGGTGCCGTCGTGACCATCTTCCTCTTCGTCGATCGCCTCTACTGATTCGTACGCGCACCTGAAACCGTGCAACGCCATCCGGCGATCGCCGTTGCGGTCGTCGTCCTCGAAGGGATGCGCTCTCGCTTTTAGGATTTCGAGAAACGGAAACAGATCGGTCGCTGAAGTCGAATGTACAAAAAGGACCTCTTCTTCTGTCGGCGTGTTTTTGTTGGAGGTGGATTCCGATGACGAACGCCGGAGGGGTATCACCACGACGTCGGACGGCAAGCCGTACGGCCCGCTCCTGAAAGAGCTGGCCCTGCAACACCAAGGTCTGCCGCCGAAAGCCGGCGTGACGAACTTGACGGGCCATCCGTAGTGAAGCTCTCCGTACACATTTACCTGATCCTTGTATCCTTTTTCGCGGACGCTCTCCAAGCGCCAAACTCTGTGTGGCAAGGCATCATCTCCGTCCGTCGCGGCCATATTTATTGCTTCCCCCTTTACACTGATGTCCGTATGTTCTTTTTATATTTTCCATCAATTTTCAGCGGCGTAACATTCATCATAGACGATTCTCTCGCCCTCCATAGTACTCGTGCTGAAGGATCCACAACGTGTTACGCGCGCCCTGGACGTCTCTGTCTCTGCTGTTGGTTCGCATAGTTAATTTTTTCGAGCGACGTTCAATTTCTTCATCAAACCGCCCACCTACTTCGATTCATGAATAGTGCCGCGGAAGACGAAGTCTCAGTGTCATCATGATGATGGTCGTCAGCGAGTGATTTTCCACCTTCAAGTCGAGGGGTGACGCGGTCGTCCCCTCGTCCTCCGCCGTTTTCCGCGGTATTATCTACGGTGGTCGTGTTGTATTTGTCGGACGGAGGATGAGATGTCGGGACGAAAGGTGACGGACCGGCAGAGGAGGCGACGGAGGAATCGATATGCAATTTTTGTAGGTTCATCAAGAGGTCGATAGTCTGCCTCTGTCCGATGACCACCTGCTCGAGTAACATCATGCGGTGCTCTAGCTCGTGCATACGCAATACGATGAAGTTCTGAGTCGTCGCGGCGGCTTGTTGCTGTTGCTGTCCTTCGTGACTCGCAACGAAAGCAGATTGTTGCTGCTGACTCGGGAGATGGACAGCGGTATGAGCGACACGGGGGAACCCGCTGCTGTATTGCTGCGGCGGATGCTGCTGGTGGGAGGAGGAGGGAGTGGCCTGCATGATCACGTGTCGTTTACACTCCCTATTGAAAAAAATGGAACGATTTAACGACAACGTGGTTTGCAGTTCAGACATCGGGCACATTTTCGCTGACTTACTCCGCCGATACCTCGTCTTCCTAGTTCATGCCCACGGCTTCCTTTACTTGTAAGATAAAATCCACTCAACCGAGCGTACGACGGATGTGCACAGAACGTACAGCGGACAAAATTCAATCGAATGTTGAATCAAAAATCATATGGCACGCTACCTATCCCTAACACCGTCATACAAAACAATTTCAAAGCATTCTAGTTAGACGACGATGGCGAACACCGTCAGCATCGTCGACGCAGGAGCGTTCGTTCGCGTCAGTGAATCCACCTCTGACGGCTACGTCCTGTTTAACAAAAACAATTTGCGCATCGAAAAAACGAACGATCAGTACTTGACCCTGCGCGATGGCGAGAGTCGAAAGTACATCGTGTATGCCGAGGTCACTCAACCCGTGACATCATCTGTGGACGACCTTGTCACGACGGTTTCGAACTTCGTAGCGTCTTCACAGAACGACACGTCTCAAAACGAGGGACCGCAGGAGGAGTCATTGTCTCAACCACAGAAGGATTTATTCGGAGATTTAAGGATCGTTCAAAAAAAAACGACGATCGACGTCAAGAGCACGTTCGGTATCTCCGTGTTACGCGACGTGGTGTCCGTAGAAGGCACCGGGTCGGTCACGAATCCGGTGGGCAACCCTGAATACGCGATAGAAGTGACGGGGCAGGGCGCGGCCACGCTTCAGACCGTCGAGCGCGGTAGGTACGTGGCCGGCACGTCCGCTGAAATCGGTATCGGCATGCGCATGTCGACTACTTCGTTCTCAGGCAACCAACGCGCGACGTGGGGCTACACGGACGGATCGGACGGCTTCTTCTTCTACTATACGTCCGGGGGGGTGGGTGTCGCGGTGTTGCGCGACGGCGTGGAAACCGCGATCGACAGATCCGCGTGGAACGTGGACCGGATGGACGGCTCCGGTCCGAGCGGAAAAGTGTACGACCCGACTCAGGGCGTCATTTACCAGGTGATGTACTCTTGGTACGGGTACGGCCAGATCGCGTTCCGCATCGTCGTTACTGACATGGGCAAGCAGTTCGTGCAGACTGTGCACCGATTCGTGCCTAACGGTCAGACATCTGTCAAGAATCCCAATCTACCGATTTCCATAACGGTCGAGAATCCGGTCCAGGAAGACGCTGCCAACGAGCAGCCCATCATGTTATACGTAGCGGGACGCCAGTATTCCATCCTCGGTGACGTGATCAACATAAGCTCGCGCCTCACCAATTCATACGTCTTAGACGTACCCGTCAGCAGCGACGGCCTTTTCTCTTCCGTGCTCAACATTCGACGCAAATCCAACTACCTGGGCAACCCGATCCGCATCAACGGGATCGACATCATCACCAACGCGATCTGCATCTTTCAGTTGCGCATCAACGGCGTAAACATCGGTGTAGGTGACGAGTTCGGGATAATATCAGACACGCTCGAATCCGAGACCGCCCTCGAACAGAACACGACGGCGCGTACCACCAATACTTCCGGGCTCATCCTGTACTCCGGCTTCGCGTTTGGAAATGCCGGGAACGGCAACAAACCTGACGCGATCGACGTGGCCAATCGCTCTTTCGATTACGTAATCGAAGAGAACCAGGTCATCAGCATGTGCATCCGCGCTCTCAATGAGGATCTGACGTGTTCCGTCATCATTCGCTTTACCGAGGGTTGGTGAGCGGGCCTTGCCAAACCACCCGGACTTGTACGCTTCTGTACTGCCTTACGATACGAAAGGATAAATCATGCATCACAATCAGTTGATGCTCGTTGCCGTTCCAACAGTCTACGAAGAATCCATGCATCGACCAGTGGTGGATTCACGACATAACTTTAGAGAGTGTACGATATAGGGATACTGACGTCTCGAATATACCTCAGTATGTCCATCGGATGATAGCACTCTCCAGTACTTCCCGATATAGCTGCAGAAAGACGTACCTGATCTAGCATGCAGCGTAGGATGTTTGATCTCGACAAGGACGGGATCAGGAAGGCTCGTACGTCAGTGAGGGATTCAGTGATATGTACTCGCGCTTGCTGCTAATCCAAAGTCGTTCATAATTACACGAAAGGGCGATGCCGCGATAGTGCACTGGTCTGTCCTCCTCCTCACCGTATTTGGTCCAGGTCCAGGTGACGTCGTCAATAATCGTGATGAAGTCTGGTACGTCGATTTTCAATCCTACGGCACGTAGACTAAATTTGACGTGATTATCGATAGGTTCACAAGACAGAAAGAGGCCTTCGCAGCGCAGGCAGGGCAGAGGGGGCCACGCTACCTGTTGCAGCAGGTGCAGCAGAGGGAGCACGGTGTGGTCTAGTACATCCTCCCGGGGGTACAACGATGAAGTTTCAAAGTCGAACGCCTCCGCGACCGGAGGCGGAAATAAGCACACCGTCTCAGGCGGATATAACGCTCGGATGCGATCTCGGATCTTGCGACCAGAACAAGAAGGGTTGCACTCGAAGTACCTCCTCCCTCTATTGAACACCGAACATAGTTCGTCTAACTGAACATCTCCCGGACTCCCACAAGAATTGCAAAAGTTCATGTAGACCACCGTTGACCGTTGGAATCTGACATGTCGTCCAATATGTGTACCGTTTATACTTACAAATTACGGCCGGCGGAGAAGGTTGACGAGACCGACTGTGCCGTCAAACAGGCGTAGGGAGGATTCGTGTCGTTTTTACAGACCAATTATCGAATTAAAGGACTCGATGAAACGATTGTTGTCTACTGTCGTGACGTAAGCCAGATGGTACGGCGCCGCGTGTGTCAATGTAGCTCGTGGACGACGTGTCTGTCGTGACACGAACTGTGCTGTTCCGCTATTTGGACGGAACCGTGCAACTTCGTAACGATGCCGTATACCTTGCGCACGTCGGGGGAAATCGCCAGGGTGCTAGCCACGATTCGAGAGGCGTCCTGGAACGCTCCCCGCCCATCGGGCGCAGTGGCGGTGTTCAAATATGACCTCGTGCGACCGCTGATGTTCTTCTTATCGTTTGCGAACATGACCACGGCCACTTTGTCTTGGATCTCGCACGAGACAGGGAACGTGAACGGCTGTTCCACTTTGGGAAACCGGAGGGAGACGTACTTCCTGGTGAGAACCCGTGGCGAAGATTCCGGAGCTGGAGCCGGAGGGTCGACCACTTCCATGTTGTAGCCACGTGTTCGTTACGAGTATTACTTCTTCGTGTGCTGACTATCCTTATGTAAAAAAGAAACGCAGTGTACAACCTCGAACGAGGACGCGCATTACACTTTGTCGAGCAACTAAAACGATGGACCAATTTCGACACCACATTACATGGGAAATTATTATTTTGCGCAGAAAACGGGTGGGGACGTCAGGACACGAGCAAACTCCAGAGAGAGTCCCGTTCACAGTCCATGACTTTTCTATTCTACTTCGTCTCCGTCATCAGCACTATCATCGTCTTGAAACGTACTCCCCAAGATGTTATCCTTGGTCACGGCCTCTTTTTCGAACCAGGCGCGGGCGAGGGGTTTGAGATTCTGCCAAGCCAATTTTACGACGGCCTCCTCTTCCTCCTGGACGTCGCGGGTGTCTTCCAGAGGAACGGTCGTTTCGAAATATTTCGTCCTATCATTGCGCAGACATCTGACTTCGAAGGCCACGACACGGAAGGTCGGGTCGGTCTTGGGGTACAGGTTGAAACGCACCACCTTGATGGACGTCTCTCGACTGAACGATGCTGTCGAAGTCTTGTCGGTAGAGGACATGTTCGTTTTGTACGATATGCTGCGAAACTTATTTGCTCTCGAACGGCGCGCGTCAGGGAGGGGCGGCGACGCTGATCATGACCGCCACGCTCGCTCTCCCCGGCCACCCTCCTCTTCCTCTTCCATCGGATGAAACAGAGCACAGGGCCACCGTCAGGGACGAGGCCGTTTGTTCGAGGATGGTGGCCGCCAAGCAACAGCAGCAGTCATTTTTGTACTCGTTATTCGTTGCTGTTTCTGTTTCTTCCCATTTCAGAAGGTGAGGAGTCAAGATCGCGTGATAAGGCGCGTTGTCATCGGTAATCACTCCCTTTTCGCGGATTATATGGTCGGGTAATCGGAACGTCTTGATTTTTTGCGGAAAGTCTCGGTTCTCTTCATAATCGACGGAGAAGAACCAGGAGCGGCAGGGAGGAGGAGGCGGAGGCGACGGAGACAGCGGTGGTGGTCGTTCGATGTTCGCGAGTTCTTTTATGGCTTCGATCAGTAGAGCCGTCAGGTCTCCGTATGCCACACCGTACGAGTCTTTGTTATGGACCACCGCCTCCGGAAGCACACGACACACCTCCTGTGCGAGCACACCCGCGTGTCTTCCCCTACTGTTTCCGACATTATCGACGTTCTCTGTCGACGATACGTTATCATCTCTAAGTCCGAACGTATACCCACCGATGTTCCTCAGTTTGTCGAGCGCGCCGGTGATTGGACGGATGTCGCTCTTGAGGTTGCAGTCCGACGCCTGAATATAGCCCTGCGTCGCGTATATTTCACCCACGACGTGAAGGTTCGCCTCGGGGGTCTTGGTTCCGATTCCCAATCGTCCGTCAGCGTCGAGCCGCATGAGCTCCAGGTCTGCACCTTCCTGCGTGTTCGCAAAGAAACGGACGTTGCTGGCCCCGGGTCGCGCGGAAGCGGACAGACGCAGTCCCGCGCTGTCATTAGAGATGCCGCGCGTGTCGAACAGGATGTCGTCCGTCCTCGACACGTACGCGTTACTGAGACCGGCGAGATCATCTTTCGTGTCCAGAAACGCGTCGCGTAGGTCAGCGAGAGCGTTCGATCGTGCGAACCTTGCGTCGCTCGCGGCCTTGTCGTAAAAGTTGGCGTCGACGAACGCCTCGCGCGTCTCGAAGTTGCTCCGAGAGGCGAACGCGCCCAGGCTCGCGTCTTCCGTCAGGTAATCCCGCACCAACATGTTGCTGAGCCCCCTGAAGTACACGGCGCCGGCATACTTGGTGTCCGTCGTGTCACGATCGTAATAATTTACCGATAAATTATTCGACAGTGCCGCGTGTACGTCCACGTGCGTGAACCGAGCGTCGCTGGACGATTTCGTGTAATGCTCGTCGCTGATGAAGTTACTGTACCCCTGGAACTCGGACAAGGTGTAGAACAGGGCGTCCGCCTCCACCTTGTCGTAGTACATGGTCTCGAGCTCCTGTCCCAAATCGCTGAGCGAAGTTATCGTGGCGAACAAGGCGTCCGCCTCTTGCTTGTCGTAAAAATCCTCCTGCACCACGTTCGACAGGTCGTCGTGGCGCTCCACCTGCGCTGCCAGGTCCGCGTTCACCTGATCGACGGCGTCCTCTATGCGGACGGATTCGTTGCTCGAGAAATCGACGCGACCCACCACATAGTTCGAAAAGTCCGCCAGGTCGTTCGAGGTATCGTTTTCGACCGCCTCGATCTTGGTGTCCACCTCCTCCCGCACGTAATACTCGTCCCTCACCAGGTTCGAAAACGTCTGATACAGGGGGAAGCTCAGGAAGCCGTCGTCCACCTCGTACCGCCGATAGAAGTTGGACGCCAGGTGCGCCTCCACATCAGCCACGCGGGCCTCCGCGGCGTCCACGGCCGCTTCTCGCACCACGTCGACGTACACGTCTAAGCCGCCGGAGCTCAAAAAACGGTCGTCGCTCTGCAGTTTGGTGTAGTAATCGTCGAGGACCAGGTTGCCGATGCCCGGCGGGAGCACGTTGGTCGAAAACAGGTCAGCCCGCACGTTCCCCGGCGGGTCGAATTTCATGAGCACGACGGCATTTTTCGGAGTCCCTGTGCCGGAGGAGTTAGACAGAGCGACCCCGGCTCCGACCCTCCGGGTCGATTTCCATACCAGTCGCGTGAAGAGCTCCGTCTTGGGCGTCGAGACCCCGGGCTTCGAAAAGTCATAGTCGTCGAACCCGGAGTACCACGCGTCGATCGCCTTGATCACGACGTCCGTGACGTTGCCCTCAAACGTCGAAAATACCAGGACGTTCGTGCCTTCCGTGCGCGGGACGGCCTCGGATGTTCCGGAGGCCAGCAGGCGCTCCGCCTCCGCCTGCGCGATCGCGGCCTGGCCGGGGTGGTACGCCACCGGGGGCGAGTTGTGGATCTGGCGGTAAGTGTTGACCTTCCGGCGCACCACGTCCGTGTCGGGTTCCGGGAGGGGCATATAATCGGCAGGTGAATCAGTGTCGTGTCCGCGAAATGCGCGCCCTTTGTCTTACGTGACACAAAATTGCAGCTTGACATTTTGAACAGCTGCTGATTTGAATTCACGTTCAAGTCAGGCCTGTGTGAGTTTTTCTATGTTTTCTCTCGCTCGCCTCGTGACCGACGTGCAGCTCATGTACAATGACAGTAGCAAGGGCTTTGACTACGATACCCAGCAGATATTCGAGTTGGCAAAAGGTGTATCATCACATGGTTCTCAGGTTTTCCTGTCCGGTGTGCCGTTCAAGAGCAACGTTCGCCTGGAAAACACCTTCCTCGACGATGAAGTCGAGTGCCGCATCCAGGCGCGGCTCAAGATGTTCAGATCGCCCGAACAACACGAGAGACTCGGCACTCCGCGCACTCTCAGCATCCTTTTGTACGGCCCGCCCGGCACCGGCAAGACGTCCGTGATTAAGGCGATGGCCAACGAAACACGTCGGCACGTCATCCGCGTCAACCTCGCCGTAGTCAGAAACCGTGGCGATCTGATGAGTCTTTTCCATCCCGATCGTATTACTGTTATTCTCAAGAACTGGGGAGTAGAGACCATCTTCATGCCCATGAACTCGCGCCTGTATGTGTTCGAGGAACTGGACGAACAGACTCCGATCGTGTTATGTCGAAAGGGTATGCGCCCTCCCGACATTCTCGAGGACTCGACGCCCGTCGAGGTACCGGATGATATGGCGGCCGTCAAACAGGACGACGCCCACTTGGCGTCCAGTCTGGAGGCCCTTCGCCAAGAGGTGGCACAGATGCGCGCGGAAGCGGAAGAGCAGTGCCCCCAATCTTTCAGAAGCCGTGTATGGAACGCCTCTGCCGCCGCCAACTTATCGAAGGAATCCAATACGCACATCAACGGCGGCAGCCTGACGTTGGGAGACGCCCTCGAGGTGTTGGACGGCCTGATCGAGATGGACGGCAGGTTCATCATCTTCACAACCAACCGTCTGGAGGCTCTGGACCCCGCAATCGTCCGTCCGGGGCGCATGGACATCAAGGTGCGCCTGGGCGAAATGGGCGCGTCCGCGCTCGAACGCATGGCCAGGCGTTTTTTCGGTGACGAAGCTTCTTCCGAGGTCTTCCTGCCGCACGTCCAGACGTTGTCCGGCGTCCTCACACCCGCGGAAATAGGGGGGTGTATGATGGAGGCCAAGACAACCGACGGTGACCACGCCGCAGCGCGCGGCGCGATCTCCCGCATGTTCGGCTTGTATGAACGAAAGCGCCAATCGTGGCGCACGTCCATCTCGACTCAGATGGACGCGCTCCGGGGCGCCAGAGAGGGCCTGGTGCACAAGATCGCCGCGCAACGCGCTCTGGCAGATGCGATCGCGGTCGGAGACATGAAAGCGCATGAAAATGCGCTCTCTGTCTTGGGAGTCGCCGAACCCCTCACCCCAAAGAAGAAAAAGAAGGTGGACGCGAAGCAAAAGACGAGGAAGAAAGACGGTCACAAGAAGCACGATAGTGATGATGCTGATGATAAATCGTCTTATGATTCTGATGCTTCATCCGCGACGAATAAATCATCTTAAGACCATGCGATGGACGTTCAAAAAAGAAATAAATACAAGAAAAAGCTAAAAAGGGCGCACACGAGGAAGAGACAACAAAGAGACTGACATTGGTCTATGAAATGCATCGCCGCGGTCGTGTCCGTAGACTGATCAGACTGTTCTAGTCGTAATGCACACCGCCCCTGTTCTTCATCGTATGACCTTTCTCGCGTCATCGAACCTTGAAACTCTATCAAGACGTCTTGAGATCGATGGAAGCCGTTGATCATCGCGAGATCCGGTGCGGGCAAGGGGTGTCGACACAGAGGGCACGTCGGGGATCTGTCACCAATTGTACTATCGGTCGTCCAAATCGACAGACAACGACTGTGAAATACGTGTCCACAGAGCGATAGCTTGGAGACTTGGTCAGGCGATGCGTTCGACGTACTTTCCAGGCATATGCAACACACGGCGCCGCTGTCACCTATCAAAGACATGCTGCTTTTTTGAGACATTATTAATTATCGCTTAAGTGCGAATCTTTATTTAATTTATTTTGTCGTCAAAGCTTACGATAATCGAACATTTTCCTTTACCGATTTTTTTTCCTTCGTCATTCGAGCCGTAGGAAATGTGCCTGGCTGGACCTCGTCTGTCGACGGCGGTGTCCCCTGCGAAGTGACTCTCGTTGTAGACGCGCAGCCTGTACCCGCGCTGTATCTCGAGGCTCATGACCCCCTTACCGAACCCTTTCTTTCCCGCCGTGTCCGTGTCTTTCGACAGCTCCACTTCCGCGTACCTTCCCAGAGTGAAGCACTTGTAGCTGCCGCGAAAGTCGCGCTTGTCCGTCATGATCACGGGGCATCCAATCGCGATGCGATGCGCGTCTCTGGCACAAGGCGAGGAGCGTAGCTGCGCGCCGCGGCGGTACTTTTTCACGATCAGGAAAATAAATACCGATAATATTACGATACTCGCTATGAGAAATAGGGTCGGTAACAACGGTACTGATGACAGCATCATGTTTGTTCACTGATGATATAGCACTTATAATAGCATGGCATTACAATACCGGCAGTGAAAAAATGTGTGGGCACGATTCTGACTACAGGATACGAGAGTTTTATACGTAAGCACGATCGACAAATTCATCGCGAATGGAAAAAGAACTGCTGTCACGACTTATGCTGTACGATGCTGCTTCATAGTCCGCTTCTGTCCCGTGGTCAACTTGCTCTCAGGAGCGTCAATGTCGTCCAAATACCCCTCGAACAACGCGCCGTCCTCTGTGATGCACCGCACCCGGAGGCGATACCGCACGATGACTTCGCGGCAGCGCACACACGGCACGGAACACCCGAGACTTCCGTCTGATCTCGGACGCACCACGGTCACCGTCCCCCCGGTCTTGCGGTGCAACCAGGCGGCCGTAGCGTGCGAGGCGACGCCGTGTCTTCTGGCCCGTGTGGTCCATTCGTCCAATAGCCTCCTCTCGGCACACATCGTATGCGTGTTAGACGCCAGGCCCTCTTTTTTCACACGAGTCAAAGAACGTAGCGGTCACGTTCTTCGACGACGATGGGCTGCCATTGATCGTCATAAGACGGTTTAGATTTCGGTGCACAGGAGTGGCCGCGATCTCTGCTGGAGCAGCGGTATTCGTATCCGCATCAGTGTACTTTCGGTGCATGGTTCCGAAGATATATATCTATAAATATACTTAGTGTATGCTCTCAACCTTTTTCTTTGAGAATGGTGCAGCTTACACCACATTGACGGCCCTTACGCCATCACAACATAAAAACACACGATGTGGGAATGACACTCCGTCGCCGTACTGCCATGCTCATCCGACACTGTATCGCGAAGAGAACGAGACGGGGTGATGACGACGTCAGCGCCACTGTTTCGTCTAAAAAAAACAACAGAGGCAGAACCGGAAAACCTCAAGTGCCGTGGCACGTTCTCGTATCGTTTATAGTCAATCGGGTCGACCCGTTGTTCACGCTTCAGTCCCGCGTCGAGCTGTTGAGAGGGCTGGCGTGTGTGGACCGAGACCTGGCCCGTGAAGTGACGACTCTCGCGTGGAAGGGCCTGGCCGCGTCTTGTGGAGACTGGATCGATCGAAAGGTGAAACGCATCGAACTATCGGACTTCGAGTTATGTTCAGACGCGACAGTTCGTATGATGATGATCGATGTTCGAGGAAGAGAAGAATGGAACGAAATGTTGCCACCGCAGCAGCAACAGAAGCGTCAGTACCTTCTGCGCGAGGACATCGTGCGGACGCTGCGCGCCGCGCGCGCCAAACCGCATATGCTGTCCGTCCTCCGCGTGCAGATGATGCTCAACTCAGCGAGTTCAGAGTCCCTGTGCATCAAGGATGCGTGCTCGAGGTTCTGTCTTCGGACGAGCGACGTGAGCCACCTGCCGCGCGTGTCCAAGAGGACGCGCGTCCGGCTGGTGGACGTCCTGGACGTGTGCAGAGAAAAGCACGCGACCATGGAGATCCTGGAGCTCAGGCGCGCCAGGTTGTGTCGCATCAGTCGCAAACGCGCCGAGACGACCCGCGCAAGGGCCGACGAAAGGAACGCCAGGTTGGAGGGAGCTTTCAAAGACATCGTGGGCTCTACCCTGCGTTCCGTCGTAGGGGAGATCATTCAAACGGCCGACGGTTTTCGACAGGGCGGCACGTTTTCAGTCGGTACCAACCCCACCGGCGTCGAATTTATCTCGCAGGTGTTGGAAAATGACGTCACCCTGCGATCGCGATTCGGAATAGATCGCGATCGCGACAGTTGGCGCATGTTTGTTCGATCCGGGAATAATATGTACGAAGAGGAGACGGTAGACGCGTTTACGAGGTGGTCGAGCGACTCGATCGACAGATGGAGGTCTTTCCTGAAAAAGGGCTGCGGAATGTCGGGAGAGGATCGACGCCGTATAGCGGAGCAGCAATGGTCTTCCGACCAATGGATCATGAAGGCCATACTCCACCTTTTTTACTCGCCCGCGTTTGACGAGTCCTAGGCGAAGACGAGGAGGAGGAGGCGACTTCTCCTCCTTTTCCTCTCCCGCCGCCCTTCACTTTTTCGACGACGAAAGAACTGTGACCCCTGACGTCGACACCGTCTGTCGCGAGCTCGGCTCCTGGGGAGCCGTCGATGGACTTCGAGAGATCGTGCACGGCGCCTTCCAAATTTGGCGGGTTTATCCCGTACAGCATCACGCGCATTCTCGTCCTCCTGGTTTTTTTGCCCTGCTTAATCGTTTTGTTGTCAAACACCCCTTTCCCGTCATCCTCTGCCACGGTGTCGATCCACACGTACATGAGATCGTGTTTTTCGGTCATGGCGCGGAAATTTACACCCACGCGCCCGACCAGCTTTCTTACGACGGACTCGTCCTGTACGAAAAAGTCGACGTTCCGCCAGTAATAGTTTGCGTACTTTTCTCGGGTGGAGTGGGATATGTCGTTCCTTTTGAACACCTGGTCGATCATCGCGGCCAGCTCAGACGGTCGGGGCCAACGGCACAGCACGTCTTTCATCGCGGACAGGCCGGCGTACGTCAGCAGGCCGTCGAGGCTGGAAGGCCACCTGTAATCGATCGCACCGCTATCATCGTACACCCCCAACGCTGACAAGTCGCCGTCCTTCTCGAGGTGGTCGAGCAATTTGGCGGTCTGGCGCGGGGTGAGGTCCCGGTCCGGATCGACATCAATCGTGGACAGCCCCAGTCGCCTGCGCACGTCCGCCGCGTTGATCAGACAATCTTCGAACTCTGACGTCCAAGCAGTAGACCGCATCACGAATACACAGAAGTAGTGACATAACAGTATTTACGAAAAGAAACAAAACGACGAAAATATTACGTCAGACATGTCGTGCGCTACAGCACCAAACACACGAGCGGTAAGCGTGTATTCGTGCGAATGAACTTGCATGCACAGATGCAAACGCCTTATTGTAGGGCACACCCACATGTAGGAGGGGAGGGTGAAGGAGCCTCCAGCACCATGTTCAAGTGTCGCTCCTCTCTCATGAGCTTGTTCTTGAGACACTTCAATTTTACCGAGTGTAAATCAAGGGAATATCTTTGTAGGGTTCGATTGGACAACTCACTCGAGGAGAAAGAGAAATCTCAGTAGTCGATCGTCGATCAGTCTGATTCCACGACACGTAACATTTCGCGCACCACGACAGTGGCGTATAGGGTCCAAAACATGGGGTACACCGCCACCTGAATCGTCTTGGCGAACGCGGAACTGGGTTTATACTCGTCCTTTTTTCTGGTGTTCACGGTCTTCTTCTGGACGACTGTCAGGTTGTAGATCACCACGACGGCCAGGAGGGCCAGGAGCACTAAAAGGTGCACTCCCCACATCCGCACGGACAGAAAGCCGAAGGTTACGCCGGGGCTCGTGATCCAGTCCATCGTGCCCATCGCTCGCTGTATGGAGGGCATGCGCAACCAGTACGCACTCCCGCGAAATAACGCGTCCAGACCTACGTGTAACACCGTCAGGCCACCGTACATCATCATCACGATGAATATCATGATCATGTAATACATCGTCATCATGTAGAACGCAAGGGTGAGGTTTACGATGCGTTTGTGCCCGATGGTGTTTGGTTTACGCCGTGTCTTGTCTTGTTCGTCCAGTTCAAAGGCGATACGCATCGCCCTTGACAAACCCAGTGCCAGACTCACGGCGGAAAAGAACGCGAAAACCGTCCATATGAAAATAACCTCAGACACGCTGCTCGGAGCACCGTCCATGGACATCGAGAAAGTGGTTCCGTGGTTCCTGTACTTGTATTACTCCGCATATTTTTCAGAGGCGGAAGCACGGGAAGGTGTAAAAACAAAACATTGTCTAAAAGACGACTCTTATTACGATATCTGATATTCTGAGCCGGAGTACATCTTGGTCGATTA
>Ga0307939_1000573_pt1 | contig 20906 bp, 7 predicted proteins | sample OrgLakmetagen122_FD_201844 | JGI IMG/M metagenome (GOLD analysis project Ga0307939, IMG submission 201844) | Saline water microbial communities from Organic Lake, Antarctica - #122 | ecosystem: Environmental > Aquatic > Non-marine Saline and Alkaline > Saline | place: Antarctica: Organic Lake... | reverse complement strand
GGCTCGGGCAATGGGCCGCATTGCTTGGCGGCACGGTCAATCCCGGCCGTAACGCGATCGAGTTCAGCGACGGACAGTTAACGGGGGCGGTCGGCCTGCGAGTCGAGACCTCCTCGGGTGGAGGTCTAATGATCACTCCATGGCTTGGGGGTGCGTTGCGCCCTCAGTCTGGAGCCGAAGTCAAAGCCAGCATTGACCTGCTGATCCTCGAGACCCTGACTTCGTCTGTCACGGCCGTGCCCGGGCTATCCTTATTGGCGGTCTTTGGGCAGGCGGCAGGCATGGGTTCCGGGCTTCTCTCGGGTGATCCGGGTCTTGGCTCGGTAAAGGCCGGTCTCGTCCTGTCAGGTGGCAGACCGGCTTTTTCGCTGACCGCGCACGATGTCACTTTGGGGGGCGTGAGTCACGAGGTGCTGGATCTTGCTAGTCCTGATGCCGCACTTGACGCCGCTGGCGACGTGGTTAATGACGCCCTGATTGCCGCGCTGAACGGTCTGGGAAGGCCCGGAGAAATCTCTGCCTTGCTGTTAGGCCTTGATCCGCCAGCCGGCATTAGCGGGTCATCTGCCAGCGAACTGCTTACCGACCCACTGGGGAAGACATCCGCTTACTGGAACGCCCTGCTGGGATCACCGGCATCAATGAACATTTTTTTAACTGCAATACAGGAACTTATAACAGGTTCCTCATCTTCTGTATCAGGTGATGGTACCTCAGGAATTCCCTGGCGAATCGCTATTGATCCGGTAGATATACTTGTCTTTCTGGAGGGCGACTGGCTTTATTTTGACCTTCAGGCGTCTGTAGAGCAGGGCGTATTCGAGGGCAAAATGGCAGATGTGTTCGTCGAAGCACGCCTGCTCAAGGTGAATTGCAGTAATCCGGCGGTTGAATTTTTCAGCCGGATCAAGGCGGGCACCCGCCTGCGGGAACCGGGAGGTGATGACCTCAGGCTGGACCTCGGGCCGATGGACCTGATCGCCCGCTCGCTGGGGGTAACAGTTGGCTGGAGTGCTTCTGCGGGGATGGCCATCGCGGTGGAGGCGCCAGAACTTCACATTGAGCTTGAGGCCGTTGACGACTCGGGCAGTTTGACGGTTTCAGTACCGGTTCCGCTCCCGGAGTTTCATAACGACGGGAGCCTGACCTTTGCACCGGACTGGGCTGCCATAGAACAGGCCATCGCTGCGCTGCTGCAGCGGATGGAATCACCCGTAATTGATGCCTGCCTTGAGCTGACCGGCTGGTCGGGTGCGGGCACCCGCCTGTCTCTTGCGGCATTGATTGCCGACCCCAGATCTGCCCTGGAGTCCTGGCTGGGAGAGCTTGTTCTCCACTGCGACCACGTGCGCGATGCGATGAGTCCTTTGTCGTATCTTTTGAGTGGATTCAGGCAATGGGCGCCTCTGGGAACAGGCAATGAGAGAACCCCATTCCGGGCGGCCATAGCTGCCGAGCCACTGGCTCCGGGGTTTGCAGCATGGGTGGACCCTGGTTGCGCAATTCCGCGTGGGCGTTATGAACCCGCCGCTGGATATTTTGATTACAGCGAGCCCCCAGAGCCCGAGACCATGGCGGCCGCACTCAGATCCGCCGGCACCGCGCTGCCTGATCTGGATGACCTGATGACTGGCAGGAGCGGTCTGGCTGAGGGTTTTCAGTCGTTGCTGGATCGTCTGACGGGAACCGATGGCCTGCTTGGCAGGCCGGCATCACTCCCCGATGGAGTCGACGGCGTCGATGTGACCGGGCTCAGTTATCGCGAACTGATGGCTTACGGTATTCTGAACCTGTTGCCCCAGGAGACGGCCGGTATTGCTCCGGATTCCGTCCTCTATGTTGGTTGCGAGAACACCTGGGCGGACTGTTTCGGAGCAGACAGTTTTGATGTCCGCATCAGCAGCGGGAACCTGGCTATTCCTGCCTCGGCTCAGGGTCGCTGGTCGGTTTGCATCCCCAGCCCTGCGGCTGCCGCAGCAGCGAGACCCGATCGAGGATCCGTCGAGGAGCAGGCGCAACGGCTGGTTGCCGTTCTTGAGAATCGTGCTGCTCCAGTCACCGTGGTTGCATTCGGTGCCGCGGGCGCCGCAGCGCTCAGGGCCGCAAACACGATAGCGAGCGTCGAACACGTGATCACCGTTGGCACGCCCTGGAGCCCGGTTTCACTGAATGGCCTGACCTCAGGGCTTAGTGGCGACGCGCTGAGGCTGATTGAGCTGATTCGGCGACTCAATGAAGACACCCTGACAGAAGAAGAAATTGCATGTGAATCAGGGCCGACGCTGCAGTTCGGGTATGTGATTGACCGAGCGGTCGCGGCCGCAGGGTTTGCAGTGGAACAGCTGGGTGAACTGCCGCGAGCGGATGAGCAGCCTCGCCGCCCGGGAATGCCCGTGCACGCAGCGTTTGGGTCGCTTGACGCGGATACGCTGGGAGCCGGACTGGCGGCATTGATCACTGGCGCTATTGAAAACCGTTACGAACAGTTTGAACCACCCGAGACACCACCCCAAAAGCTCCACCTTGGTGTCGATCTACCGGTCTTTGATGCTGATCTCGGCGGTGTGCTCGTCGGCGCGGGGGTAATTCTGGAACTTGCCACCTGTGATAGGGGAGCGAGCGGTGAAGGATTTGCGGTACAGACGGATCGCCAGCTGATTGTTGACCTGCATTTCGGCGTTCACGACGGCTGGTTGATAGGCGGGCCTGGGGCGGAACAGAACGATATTGAGGTACGCTGGGTTTCCGTCCGGCTGTATTTGCCGCTTCAGGGCAGTAGAAGGGTTTCCGGCGCCCGGATCACGCTTCATGAGGCCAATTGCTTCGGCATCCGCAAAGAGCGGTGGGTGATTGAAAACGGAGCAGAGTTTGCAGGTTCCATCCTGCCAACGCCCGAGATCCACCTGATCATGGCCGAAGTTGTCTCAAGACTGGCGACAGCATCACCCACACTGACTCAACTGCTGGCCGATATAGGCCTGGTGCAGGCCGGGGGCTATAACCCCGAGGGTCTTGACGAGCTTATTCTCGACGCGAATGCGGCGATGTCGGCCGCCCTCGGCAGTTCTGCCGAGTCGATTGCTGGTGTCGTGCGCGCGCTTGGTGGTTTTTCCGGCACCGGGAGTGAAATTTCCTGGGTCATCGATGCCGCCAGCGTCACCATAAATCTGGCAGACCGACACCTGGGTGTGAGTGTAGAGCACACAGCTGTGGATTTATCACCAGTGGCTTTGTCGGTTGAGGTTTCTGTTGCTTCAGCATCGGTCTCCGCGAGTATTGGACAGATTCTGGAAGACGCCGGGGGACTTCGCTTAACTGGCGGTGCCCAGACCGGGGCCGGTCCTGCGAGCCTGGGGATTGAATGGCGATTGCCGGGCTCGCCTGCTACCAAAACCATTAGCCTGCTTGCACCCGCACAGCTTGACGACCTCGCAAAACTGGGCGCCTCGCTGATACCCGCTGCACTGCTTGCCGGACTGGCGGACCATCTTCGCAATCACGCGTCTGAAGACGCCCGGCAAGCGATTGAGGCCTTGCTGGACAGTCTCGGTTTGCTGATGCCGGCATCTGAACGTGCTAACCGACGAATTCTGCTGCCATGGGCGCTGTTCCGTGATCCGGTCGGCTGGCTGAAGTTTGGAACGCGGCAATGGGCGCAGGACCCCTTCGGCCGGTCGGTCCAGACCCTGAATGCCGTGGGGCAATTATTAATCCCGGGATTCTCAGGTGATGGTTTCGAGATCAGCAATGAAATCTCTGTGGATTACGGTATCAATGGTGGTCGACTGGAGGTTGCGGTCAATATCGAAACCAGCCATTCGCTGGGGTCGACACCGGTGAGCTTTGCCGTTGCGGGTGGCTTATCGATTACGACATCCGGAGCCGTTACGCCAGTAATGGCAACTATCGTTACTTTTGACGGAAAGGGTCTGTCACTCACGGTGTCACCGGACATTCGTATTGACCTGATTCGCGGGGCTCCCGCAGCGCCAATGCCTGTCTATCCGTCGGGGCCCGGAATAGGTGCTCTGCTTGCAACGGGTTCGGGCATGGCCATTCCTGTGGTCCTGAACGCGCTGATAGCCGAGCGTGGCAGCCCGGCGCCGTCGCTGAAAAAAGATGTGGGCATTGCCATTTATGAATTGGGCAGCGCGCTGGACCTGCTTGAGGCGGATCAATTTGCCGATGCCAAAATACAGACTTTCGCCGGTGACCCGGCGAGTAGTCTGCTCGCCCGATTGCCGGATCTGGTGGTGTCTTCCATCAGTCAACTGGCGAATGCCCTTGACCCTTCAGGCACTCTGGTCAACACAACGGCAGTGGGGCCAGGCATCACCAGGTTGACTCTGGGCAGCTCAGATCCCGTCGAAATCACCCTTGATGCAAGCAGCTCGGGCCCCGCCATTGAAGTCTCGGCAGCACTTTCGATTGTCGACGTTGGAACAATCGGGTTTGAAAAGATCCGACTGACGGAATCAGGGGTCCAGGTTTCTGTTTCCTATAACGCATCGGGTTTTGACACAGGCAACGGCCTGTTGCTGCGCCCCGTTGCACGGATTGACGCGGGCATTTCCGGTGCCGGCTTTCAGAGAATGGCGGGCATTGGTCTGATGACCGACAGCGGCGGCGACCAATCTGTGCAATTTCGCTGGGCGCTCAATGATACGCCCCCCAGAATTGCGCTGGTTGAGTCAGGTCTGTCCGGCAACACCGAGAACACAGATCCCGCCCAGGTGGGATTGGCGCTTCTTTCGCAGGCGATATCCATGGCGGCCAGCGTCACACTCGATGCTTTGGGAGATTTGGGCACCGATGTGGTCGCTGCCTTGCAGAATGTGCTGTTTACCCCGGGCTCCGCCACCCTGGATTCAAAGCTTTTTGAGGACTTTTCAGACCCTGAAGCCCTGCTGAATCGGCTGTTCCAGCTTGGCTTCAACCTGGCCGATAACAATCTGAAGCTCACCATCGACAATAAGGTCGACATCGGATTCACCCTTAATGGCAATCTGGCGGGCATTTTCATCTCCCTGCCTGAGGGTGAGCGCATCGCACTGACCAGCAGTGACCCCACCGTGGACATTGAGGTGGTGGCAAACTGGATCAACTCACCGGGTATTGCGCCGGGACTATCGATATTGCTGGTGGAAAAGGTGGGTGACAGCTTTGCACTCAATGCGGGCTTTTCACTTTCCGGTCTTGGTGTCCGGGTTGGCAAAAATGCTGGTCCGCTCCTGAACCTGGGAATCATGAGCATTGATGCCATCGGGGTCCACGTCTATGGCGAGGCAGTTCCCGCAGGACTGGGCGGTGGGGTTCAGGTACAGCTTGACGGGCTTGCCATTGTTCCCTCGGCAGCCGGCGGCGATAACGCCGTTGCCAACAACATCATGAGCGATGCGGGTAATGATGCGTCGCCCTCCGCCCGTCCGGCCTTCAGTCCTTCACTGGCTATTCAGAAAGTGCCGGGGCAGGACCTCGGGATTTCCCTTCGCGCCGGAGACCCTCCCGGGCCATGGTGGCTGGCCATTCAGCGACAACTCGGACCGCTCTACCTGGAGCAGTTCGGATTTGACGTAACCGAGTTGGATGGCAATATAACCGGTATTTCGCTGCTATTTGATGCAAGGATCTCCCTGTTCGGCATGACAGCCTCGGTGGACGAACTCGGGCTGCACTGGCTGGGCGGGGATCTGTTTGAGCTTAACAACTGGGCAGTAGACCTTCAGGGACTGGGAGTGTCGGGAGAATTTTCCGGCCTGTCGATCGCCGGTGGGCTTCTGAAAACCAGCCTGGACGGGAAAATAGGCTACGTGGGCATGCTGACAGGCCGTTTCGGGGTCTATGGGCTGTCACTGTTCGGCGGCTACAACGAGTCCAATGGCTTGCCTTCTTTTTTTGTGTTTGGCGCCATTCAGGGACCGATTGGCGGACCGCCCGCATTTTTCCTCACAGGTATTGGCGGAGGTCTGGGGATAAAACGGGGATTGCGTGTGCCGGATGACCTGTCCCGGTTCGGTGAATATCCCTTTATCAAGGCGCTCGATCCGGCCGCCAGCGTATCCAGCGACCCCCTGGAACAATTACGGCAACTGGCTGCCTATTTCCCGCCCGAGCCAGGGAATTTCTGGTTTGCGGCCGGCATCAGCTTCACCAGTTTTTCCCTGGTGGACGGCGTTGCGGTGCTTTCAGTGTCCATTGGCAATGGTCTGGAACTGAACCTGTTTGGCCTGGCGAGAATGGCGCTGCCCAGGCCGCAGGCGGCTCTGGTCTCGATCGAGCTTGGACTGCTAGCCCGGTTTTCCTCATCGGAAGGGCTTTTCCTGATTCAGGCACAGCTGACCGACAACAGCTGGCTGCTGTATCCGGAAGTGCGCCTGACAGGCGGTTTTGCCTTTGCAACCTGGTGGCTGGGGCCAAACGCCGGCCAGTTTGTACTGACCCTGGGAGGCTACCACCCCAGCTTCCATCGCGAGGGTTATCCGGTGGTTCCCCGGCTCGGGCTCCAGTGGCGGGTGTCCGGTGCCATAGTCATCAAGGGTGAATCCTACTTTGCACTGACCTCCGAGGCACTGATGGCCGGTGTCGACATCGAGGTCAGTGCGGATTTCGGTTTCGCCTGGGCGCGCATCGCTTTCGGGGCCAATGCGATTGTCTATTTCGATCCTTTCTATTTCATGGCGGATGCCTACGCGCGGATAGCAGCCGGGGTCAGAATAAAGACCTTTTTCGGCACCATCCGGATCAGCATCAGTATGGGCGCCCGAATTGAAGTGGAAGGCCCGGACTTCCGTGGCAAGGCGACTCTCGAAATCGGACCGTGCGACATTACGGTCAGGTTCGGAAACTCCCGGGAAATTCGAGGCATTTTTGTCGATTGGGACGCTTTTGTGCCCAAGTATCTCGAAGAGACCGGGCCGGGCAGGGCACGGACACTGTCCGGCGCTGCCGGCAAGGGCAGCCTGCCTGCCTCGACCAATGGCGATACTTCAGCGCCCTCAAGCGACGGCAGTCGGGAAAAGCCATTTGAGGTCTTTGCCGAATTTGAAGTCTCGGTTGTGTCAACGGCTCCGGTCACCAAATTTGATTTTGGTGATGCTGAAATCGATAAAAACATAACGCCAAAACTGCCCGATGGAAGGTCCGTTTCCATGGGGCTCAGCCCGATGAATGCCTCCGGACTATCCGGTACCCTGAAGCTGACGCTTGAAAGATGGACCGGAGGCCGTTGGGTCGATCGCACCGTGGATCTGCGTCCCCTGGTCGAGGGGATGGTTAACGAAAAAGACGCTGAAGAGGGCCCTACCTTCGGTCTGGAGGCCTTCCCTATTGGTGTGTGGGGGCCACCCGAAGACCCGGACCAACCCTCAAGCCCTCTCCCAAAAGGCGACGTCATATTCGCAGGCAGCCGGCTTAAACTCGTCGCTGCAGCCGACATGAGCAGTTTGACCGGCCCTGAAATCAATTACTACACGGTCATGACCGGCCGCCGGCCTCTGCCCTTGTCAGCTACCGGCAGTGGCCGCCTCGACAACCTTAACCGCGCCGCTGCCATGGGGCTACCGGCCGTCGCCGCCTCAGTGCCCGAAGCGTTCAGTGTGGCCAGGCAATATCTGTTTGCAGGGCAGACGGGAGACCTGCCCGATGGTTTATTGGCCGCCGGCTCACGGGGCGCGAAGGCTCAAGCCATTTATGAAAACTCCAGAACGGCGCCGCCTCTGTTTGGCACCCTGATGGATGGGCTTGAACCGGTGAACGCTGAGAGTGCCACTGTAAGCGAGATGGCACCGGTTACGCCCACTGAGGTCCGTCAGCCTGGCAAGCCATTTGTGACAGGCTTCATGACCAGCGGCGCCGGGGTAGCGTCAAGGGTCGCAACCACCTCTGTCTCAGACGGTCGAATCAAGCGCCGGCCTGCACCTTCAACCGAATCAGTGCGGGGGCGCCTGGGCCGGAGTTTACCGATCAAACTCAACCTGACCAATGCGCCTTCGCGGATCAGCGACGATACCGTTGTGCTCAGAGGTTCGGTGCCTCGCACCAATGTCGCGGGCCTTGCACGATCCTATCTTGGCGGGCGCGTAGGCCCAGGCGTGGGAAACGCTTTTGTCAGGGGTCTCTCGTCCGGTCCTTCGCCACAGGCGCCGCAATCAAGCCTGCGTCCGGGCGACTTTGTGACTCTGAGATGCCCGGATGCAGCGACGGATACCGGTGCCGACCGACCCAGGCTGCGTATTTCCGGTCTCGCCCGGGTGGTCCTGCTGCTGGGTAATGGCGCCGTGATTCATGACTCGCCACTCAGAGATGCGACGCTCGACGTGCCGATGCACACCGCCCTGATTGCAGTTCAGGCCAGTGGTGGTGGTGATGGTCGCGAGACCGGAGTGCAGGTGGAAGGTTGGCATGACCAATCACGTCTGATCCGGTTGACCGGCCGTTCTGCCCTGGGGGCGGGCTGCGTGCTGGCACTCAACGGTTCCAATACCCGGCCCCGGGTGGGTTGGCATACAGCGCAGGATCTTGCTCGCGGTGCCGCATCGGTATCGACCCGATTCTGTTCACCGATCACTTGTGTTGGCCTGGTCCTGAAGGGCGCCCCCGCCCGCTCGGCGAGCGATGTCGAGATTGAGCTGTATGGTGCGACCCATCGAAGTGATCCGGTCAGACCCATAGTGGTTCAGGCCGGTTCCAGATCCATTCTCCTGTTCGATGTCATACCGAATGTGGGTAGTTCAGGCATTTCTGTAAGGGCTGTTCAGGGTGGGGCAAGAGAGATCGCCGGCATGATTGCTGCGGTTTCTGATGCAGATTCCCTTGCGGAACTTGTTGCAGAAAAGGGGTTAACAGACACGGTATCGCGCTTGCGAGCAGTTTCGGGCGAGAGCTGTGACATCGAGTGGATTCCGGTACCGGAACAGTAAGACCGGATTTTGCCGTGCAGACAGAAGGAATAGCAATCTATGGCTGTTGGTGAAGGAAAATTCAGGCTCTACTCTAAACTGACGCCGCCGCTGGAAGCTGGCCTGTGGCGACTGCGAGCCGATCAGCATCTTGAGGCACACACGCCGGAAACAGGACTGGACGAGAATGATCTGCGGGTGGATCAGGAAAATGTACATCTGCGCATACGGTCACCCCGCTATCTTCTGCCACCGGATCAGATTCTGTCTACCTATCCACCGGCCAACTCTTTCGGCAGCTACGGCAGCCGGCTACCCCAGGTTGTGATCAAACGCCGGACGTTACCCTGGGAGCGGCGTCTTGATGGGGCGTCGGACCAAACACCCTGGTTGGCTCTGGTTCTGATTGCCGAGGGGGAAGCAAAACTGGAAACCTCGGTGAACGTGGAAAACTGCGTAACAGAAGGAGTGGACCTGGAGGGCATTAAAGAGGTCGCCAGGGGCAACTGTCTGGTTGCGAAAAAATCAATGATCGACCGGGTTTTCCCCACCAAAAACGACATTAATCTGCTGGCTCATGCCCGGGAAGTGGACATCCATGACACTGAGTTGATGATGGGTGACGATGACGGGTTCCTTGCGGTGGTGATCAGCAACCGTCTGCCGCTGCCGGGGAAAGACGAGGAAGGCAATGACGCTCCGGTGAAGTACCTGGCGTGCCTGATCAACCTGGAAGGCCAGTACGATGTGTTGCTGGACCGTTCACCGGACCCGGCACCTTCCTTTGCAACGCAGTTCCTGACCAAAAATCTTGTGGTCCAGGAGCAGGCTGCACTGGATGACCATCTGGTTATGGGAACAGCGCTTGCGCCCGGGCGAGCTGGCATTAACCCAGCCGATCTGGGTGAACTGACAAATCCGGTTCCGTTGGCGGCCAGCAGCAAGGGTTCCCGCACCACCGGGTACCAGTCCGGCACTGCCGGGGGCAAGGGGGCCAGGCCCTACGCTGGTAGCCGGCAATGGGGGACATCCTCAAGATCCAAGACTACCTCGGCGCAGGTTTCTCTGCAGATGGCCGAGTCTTTTCGAATTGTCCAGGGATATGAAACACTGCCTTACGACTCGGAACATCGCTTCCCGGTTCTTTTGCACTGGAGTTTTACCACTACGGGCAAGACCACCTTCCGCTCACTGATGACCAACCTCGATTCCCGATTGCTGGGCGATGTCGGTAAAACCGGCAAACCTTTAAGTGGCCGGCTTCCCCTTGAAGTTGTTGCGAGCGGTCATATTGGGCTGGGGCACCAGACCCGGGAAGGATATCGGGTCCGCGCCTGGTATCGGGGGCCGCTGGTTCCCCATCCCACTAAAAGTGCCGGATCTGACCGGCTCAAGCTCGCCCACAGCTCGGATCAGCTCCGGGTCGTTATTCCTGATGGCAGGGAAGACCTCTCACTGGCAACCGCCTTCGAAACCGGGCGGCTGCTGACCCTCTCGCAACCATCCATCATTGCGGCACTCATGCGCTGGCGTCAGGAGGACTACCACGCGGCACGACTGCGTTCGCTTCTGGTCAGCAACCGGAACCTCTGGGAAGAAGTGCTCGGTGTCGGCTTCGAAGAAATTGAACTTCACAAACTGGGCCCCTTGGTAGGCCGCTTTCTGGCCGATGCCATCGTCAGGAACCCGCAACGTTTTCTCGGTAATCCACGCCCTCGCGTTACCCCCGGCCGGCCACTGGAGTTCGAGGGGTCATCAACGACTTTGCTGGCGCGCGGGCTTGGCCTGGAGCCGGCTCTTTTCAAGGGAGAGCTGACCAGGGTGTTCAACAGTCTGCGAAATGTCCAGGTTCCAAGAGATGATTTACGGGTAAGCGAGCTTGGGCGGGTCGATATTCGGGAAACCCTCGAAACCGATCTGGACAGGCAACGCATCGACCTGGTGTCTAACGCGCTTTCAAACAAGCTGCTGAACGAAAGTTTGACGGGTCCGGCATTCCCGGTAACAGATCGGATCAGGTTGGACCTTTCGGATGACAATCTGGACATGATCCTACGAGACACCGGACGTCTCGATTTCACGGATGAGGACGAATCATGATAAACAAAAACGCCGATGTGCTGGAACATCTTGGCCATGAATTTGAAAAGGCAGCGCGATCTCCCTTCACGGAATTCAAACAGGATGAAAAGACGGCCATGCCTGCAGCACTCAGGAACTGGCTGGTGCGGCTGCGGCTTCTGGAAGGCGTCCCCTTCGCCAACCTGGTCGCAGACAGCGAGCTGCTTCCGCCGGAATCGATTCGCTGGTTTTACCTGGACCGCCGGTGGTCTGACGCTCTGGTACAGGGCGCCCTGAGCGTCGGAACCGTGAACAGTGACGACCGGATACAACTCGATGCCCAATATACCGCCATCCGCGCGGAACTGGACACCGAGGAACGCAACGTCCGCAGAAGAAAAGGCGTGGCCAGGCTCATGGGACAGCCAGGGCCCGTCACTGGTTTCCTGCTGCGCTCGGCTGCTGTTTCCGGTTGGCCAGGCCTCCACGTCCGGGCGTTCAATGTGGATCCGGAAGAGGGCGATGACTTCCAGTTCACCGAGGATGACCCTCGCCGGGTAAGGCTTCTGCGCCTGGAACGTCTGGCCCCTGCGGTTCTGCTTTGCCTGTTTGACAGCATACCCAAGGTCGTCCACATCGAAGAGCCGAGGCAGGGCGTCCAGTTCGGTTTCATGCACCAGGACAACGGTAATCAACGCTCTGCGAGCCTGCGACCCCGTAACAAAGACAACTTTGAATACCTGGCTGACGATGGCAGCAAGGATGTGGACGTGCCTTTTCGGGTCGGGTCTTCTGGCGTCGTGGATATTCGCCGTCTGTCCGAGGCCCTCGAAGCCCATCCTGACACCGGTGCCGGGGATGGCCTCGACAGTGCGGAGTACGCCCTCCAGCTGGTTACATTTCCGTGGCGGCAGGTATTTGGTGAAGTCCAGGTGCCGCCGATCAGTGCCATGTTCCGGGCTACCATCGAGTACGAAACGATGGTCAACGCCACGTTCAAGCTATGAGGCCCGACATGTTCAAGCATCTGCTTAAAAAGAAAACGCTCAGCAAGGCGGTCTTCAATGAGCGCTGGGCATGGTTGGTCAGGGCGGACACCGACCTGGGCTCTGTCACAACCTGGGATCCGGATCTGCGTCGAAACAAACGCATACTGGTGCCCGTGGATGTTCAGGCCTACGTGGCCCACGAGTCCAACCCGGAACCGCTGGTTCCGGTTACCGGAAGTCGCGGCGACCCGCTGCCTTTTGCCGAGGGCAGCATTCCTGAGACCGGCGTGCACCTGCACTGGGCGCTGCCCGATGCGTTGCTCAGGGGCGCGGAGTCGTCAGCCGGTGGCGAACTTGAGATGACCGAACTCCCCGATCACTGGGTGGTTATCCGTTCGCTGTTTCCCGTGGGTATCAAACGACCGATGCTCAGGGGGTGGGTGGTTGATGCAAAGAAAGGCTCACAAACGCCGCTTGATCTGTATCGGGGGGTGACCGGCGAGAACGTGGAAAAACCGACCTACGACCGGCTCGACGGAACCGTTGGGGGCTCACCACTCTGGACGGCATGCTACCATGCCAGTGCCGGGCGTTTCGGCTTCCACGACAGATTTGAAGATCTGCCGGGGCTGAAAAAAGTCGCCAAGGATGGCTTTGAGAGCAATGCCGCCACCTATGTGGTCGCAGGCTGGTATACCGATATCGACAAAGATCCTCTGGGCGTCAGTGCGAAAGTGGATCTTTTAGAGGTCATGGCGGAGCTTGGCTGGCATCTTGACCCTGAGGCCGAACCCCCAAGCAATGAGCCGGACCTTGCTGTACTCGAACGCTTACGTGCCAGGGGCCAGTTCAAGCAACCGCTTGAATCAACGCCCACAAAAATCGTCGCCCGCGGCAGGGAAGAAGCTTTTACCTACTCGGATATTGCCCCGGAGATGCCTTTACCCGTCGATAAAGCGGCCAAAGTCCTGATTGCCCAGAAGCCACCAACATTCATGTCGCTCTTCCACGGAATGATTACGGGTGTGCCTTTTGATACGGCGCTGCCAGGCTCTGATGAGCGGCCCCGGAGTGAAGCGCTTTCTGTGTCCGCAGGTTTTGATACGGATGATCTGGTGACCGGCCTTGGCGCCGAGACTCTGGGTTCCAGCCTGTCCGATAGAAGGGCTGCCGAAATGCTGTCTGCCGCCTTCACCAGCGACCTGATCGACCGGGTTGGAACACAGGATGGCCTCCGGGATATCGCCGAGCGTGAACACAATGACATGTTCAGCTCGCTGCCTGGCAAGCCACTGCTTTCAGCAATGCTTGATCATCTCAGGGTTGAGGATTCTGCCTCGGTGAACGCCACCACAGTCGGCCGCAAGGGCAGGGCCAAACTTGCCAGGCAGAGCAAGGGTGACAGTCTGAACCCGCAGGTGAAGTGGCGCGACAAGGTGATTTTCAGCGCACAGGACAAGGCTCCCAGGGCAGCTGAATTGAATATCGAGGAAAAAGTCGTAAAAACGGCACTTAAAGATCGTCGCACCCTGGAAAGGCCTGCGCCCAGGATATTTATCCCACAGCCGCCATCCATTGCCATCAAGGGCGCCCGGCCGAGCCTGCGACATCACTTCGACGGGTTATACGATGACGAGGGCCGCCTGCGATGCCGCTATCCGAATGAAGCAGTAAAAGGCATCAAGGGCGTTATCAAGGCTCGCGACCTTGTACCGACGCTGGGGTCGGGTGCTGTTCCTCCGGAGGTTCTGACGGTCGTGCGCGAGGCCATGGTGCTCAATCCCTACTGCAGCCGATGGCTGGCCAATGCAGCCGCGGAGAAAGAAGAAACACGGCCGCAGTACCAGCGTCGCATCGATGGCGAAATGCTCAGGCTGTTTTCCAGCGATGGCCGTTACGACGGCAGCGGCGAGTACACGCTGTCCGAAAGTGCGCTTGGTCCTCAGGCACCGGATCAGGACAACTGGCTTTCCATGGCATTTTCCGCAACATCGATCAGGAAACAGGTGGCCGCAGAACTCGCCCGAGCTTCCTACCTTGAAGGCTATAACCCAAGCCCCCTGGGCGTAACGGCGTGGCGACAGCCATGGGTCCCACTCTGGCTGGAGTGGCGGGTTGAACTGGAAGGCTCAACCCGGATAAGCGACTGGGACCTGGATGAACTCGAACTGGTTCGCCGTACAGACACAGCTGACGTTCAGATGATTGAAATCAGTGGCCGCAGCCCCATCAGCAGGGGACTCGGTACTGCTCTTCATACCGGTATCGAACGCTGGATCAAAGCCGAACAGGAACGGGAGGCCACCGGTGACTCACTCACGGCGTCGCAACAGAGTTCGCTGGAGTCACTCGCCGATTTTCTGGAACCACTGGACCTTGCCTCAGCGTCTCTGGATGGCATCCGTGAACAGCTTCTGGGGCTGGATTATCGCGGCGGCTTTTTCTCGGCACCCGAGGCCGATGATCGTCCGGAAGTGATCGCTGATCCCCTGACCCTTTTCGGTGGCACCCTGACCTTCAGTGCACTTCGATTGGTCGACGCGTTTGGGCGGGTACTTGATGTGCCCACGGATAACATCCGCACGACCACACCGCTGGAAATCAGTAAGACCCCGTCAGCCATGAAAATGGCCGCGAGGATTCAGGCTGGTGCGCGCTGGCTGTTCCGTCTGGTTGATCCGGCCTACCAGGGAGAGCCTTCCCGGGCACCCGAAGCGTTTGTCAATCAGTTGGAGCCTGAACTGGCCGTTAACCCTGTCGCCGGTTTCCTGCTTCCCGATCACATTGATGAGTCACTGGAGGCCTTCGATAACCAGGGCAATCCCCTGGGGCAGATCACTCATCATGAGCTAACCGGTGCCGTCCGTTGGGAGCCCGCGCCGGGGCGCCCACTGCCGCCGGGAGCGGGCCCCATGGCGGAGTTGCCCGCCAGTGCCACGCCGCTGGGCAACCTGGTGACCGGCGTCATCCGGTCCGATGTCCGCCAGCGAGACGGCAAGCTCCCTGAAGTCGAGAGTTCATTGACCACGCTTCTCCGCGCAATCGACACAACCCTCTGGACAGTCGACACCTACAGTGCGCTTGGATCGGGAAACATTGCCGGGCTGGTCGGCCGCCCCATCGCCGTGGTGAAGGCGACCCTCAGGCTGGATATTCCCGATGATCTTGATGAGGTAAAGGTCGATTCTGAACAGACGGCTGAAGCCCGACTAGCCGCCTTCGACGCCCTGCGGGATGAGTCTTTCCCGGTGCGCCTGGGCGACCTGCAGAGAAGCGACGATTCCCTGCTGGGCTATTTCATCGATGATGATTACCAGTACTTCCATCTGGTGGATAAATCCATCGCTGCCCTGGCTCGCGACTCGGGCCGCCGCCGTGGCCAGCTTGGCCTTCTGGGCCAGGTTAATATCCCCGGTGTTCGACCACTGGAGCATCCTTACCTGTCCGGCCAGGACATACTGTACATAAAGCCGGGACAGTCCTATCGGGTGACCTTGCTGATGCTGCCTGCAGGCAGGGTAAACCTGACTTCCGGCATATTGCCCAGAAAGTCCCTGACGTTGAATGATGCATGGACCAATCGGGGGCTGAAACGGGTCATTCCCTCAGTGAGGGTAGGCCCTGTGTTGGTAGATCCGGAGGAAATCAGGTTGCCCAAGGTGAACCTGCTCGGGGAGAAACAACAGTTCACGCGACGCACCGGACCGCTGACATGGCGGGATGACCCCATCGTGGCAGCCAGTCAATCCGCTCTGCTGCCACGGATGCCTCATGAATTCCAGGAAGGCTGGATCCGGATAATCGAGGAGGATGAGTCATGACTGATACATCGGCTGATCTTCGCGTTGCAGCGGAAAAAGCCTGGGAACGCAGACGAGAAAGAAAGGCGAAAAAACAAAAGAATTCAGCAGCTCGCGACGCCTTTCTCGATGAAAGCTCAGGTTTTGTAGACCACGAAGCTCTGTCGGCTTCCCTGAGCGCGCTCATGACGAGCGAGGGAATTGGCGAATTCGGCGAGCCGGGTCCGGGCGCAACACCAATGGCAGCACCCGCACCCATGGCGTTTGCTGCCAATAACACCAATCGTTGGGTGCCTATCGGCCCATCGGTTGTCAGGCAGGGTCAGGCGGATGGGCGCCCCAGAGTGTCCGGACGGGTACGTGACCTGGCTGTCAGCGCCAATGGCCAAAGGGTCTACGCGGCTACGGCCAAAGGCGGCGTTTGGTACACCGGCGATGGCGGCGCAACCTGGGAACCACTTGGTGGCTGGGCCAACGAGCCCCGGCGGGCAGGCGGTAACACCAGTGCCTTTGCAAGCGGTTGCCTGATGGTGTCATTTGGCGCCAATGCGGCGGCTGATTTTGTCATGGTGGGCACGGGAGAAATCGGTGCCACCCAGCGGGCGACCGGGCACTCACCGGCACGCGGCCTGGGTATACTCGTGGCACAGGGTTCTGCTGATGCGGCCCTGAATGCAGACCCCTGGGAAGCGGCAACCGGTATCGGCGTTCTGGAAGGTGTATCGGTCGCGCGCATGGTGAGAGTCCCCGGCTCTCCGGTGGGTGCAGACGGAGACCAGGTCATTGCGGCGACCTCCGGTGGCCTGTTCCGCGGTGTCCGCTCCCTGGTTGCGGGTAAACTGGCTTTCAGCTGGACGCCACTGCAGTTTCCGCCGGGTTCAACAGTGCCGCCTGCAAGAGGAGTAGCGATCAAGTTCAGTGACCCCACAGACCTTTGCTACGTCGGTAACCGGCTATTTGTCTGCTTCAGACATACAGGCGTTGCCTTTTCTGATGACAACGGCAACAGCTTTGTCTGGGCCGCGATGAATTTTCTGCCTGCTCCGACAGTGCCCGCAGGCAGTCGTCTGATCGGCCGAATGAGCATGGCGGTTAATGATGACAACACCCGGGTCTATGTATTGGGCGAGGTGGACACGAACCCTTCTGATAACAAGGCGCCCCTTGTCGCTCACGTCTGGCGGATTGCGAACCCTGGTGCGATTGCGACGGACGTGCCTGCAGTGCCTACTGCCAATCCACTCAATAACGTCCCCAGCGCCGCCAATCTCTGGCCCGGACAGCGGGACTATGACCAGGCCATCGTGGTGACGACCCGAACAACCGCAGCGGGCCCGCCTCCGGTCAGAACCGACTGTGTGTACATCGGCGGTTCGCTTTTCTGGCTGGCAAACTGGAACGCCTCAATCTGGGCCTTCGACGTCAGTGGAAACAATCTGGTTCCTTCGCCCGGTATTTCTGATCAACCAGTTGGAACAACCCATGGAGCCAGCACGCAGGGCCTGATAGGTAATGCGGTGCATCCCGACGTACACAGCCTGCGCAAGGCCAATAATCCGGATGGTTCGAATCAGATCTGGGTGGGCTGCGACGGGGGAGTGTTTGCTTCCCTGCGTAACGGTCAAACCAACACCTTTGCTGCAAAGAACGTCGGACTTGCAGCCATCGAGTCGGTATTCTGTGCAAATCACCCGACCTCCAGCCACTTCGCCATGCTGGGCTGTCAGGATAATGGCCGACAGGTGAGGGTGGGCAGTACAGTCTGGGAAATGAAAACCAGCATGCAGGGAGACGGCGGCGGGGTGGTTTTCCACCCGGTGCAGTCACACTATGTGATGGGGCAGTTTATTAGAGCAAACTGGGCCTGTGATCCCTCCGCTCGCTATGTGCAGCCGTGCAACGTGATAACGAACGACGCAGAGTCCGACGCCAGCAATTTCTATTCGGGAATCGCCGCCATACGCCGTGCATCGGGAAGCCTTGGACGAATTGCCCTGGGCACCAACCGGGTCTGGATCACGGACAATCTGGGAACCCGCAATCCAAATACCTGGAGGGTTCTGCCAGTCACGGCCGCCGGTGTCTTTGTGCAGGCCAGGGACCCCCGTCCAGGCACACGGGTTCCCAGCACAGACGCCAATATGGCTTTTGGAGTGCCAGCAGGCGGGCTCGGATCCGTTGTGACCGTAAAGTGGGCAGATGAACGAACTGTGCTGGCGCTTTTCAATCAGGGCGTCGTTCAGTACCAGGAGAGCGCTGCCAATCCCGGCCGCTGGACCTCGACGACCTTGCTGTCTCCCGGAATGGCTGCCCCGGTTCCGCCTCTGGTAACGCCAAAAGCAACATTTCTGACGGATATTGAGCCGGTGCCAGGTACCAGCGATTTCTACCTGACAGGAACCGGCCAGACCAGCCAGTGGAGACCCGCAGTTCCCGCTTCGCCCCCCAATCCAGCCGTGGCAGCGGTGCCGCCCGTTCCAGCGTAGGACACCTGCTACTACTTTGATAGCGCCGCAGGGGGATTTCGTCTGACCGGGCTAGGGCAGACCCTGCCCCCGGTGCCTCCGTCTCCCAGCAGCCCAATTGACCCGGCTTACTCAGTGGTTGTCGATCCGGTGAACGCAAACGCCGTTTATGTAGGCACCGCATCAGCCGTTTGGCGCGCCAACAGGATAGCCGGCAATACCCACAGCGCCTGGCAGTTATTTGTAAATGGCCTGCCTGAATCCACCGTTCAGGACCTGACTGTCTGGGCTGACCCGGCCGGCGCCGCAGACTCTCCACGCCTGCTTCGTGCGGCGCTGCAATCCCGGGGAGTATGGGAAGTCAATCTGGCGACCGCCGAACCGACCCGCACTTATCTGCGGGTGCATGCCCGGGACGACCGGCGGATTTTTCCGACGCCCATGCAGAATCCGCGGCGCTCACCAGGAGCGACTCCGGAACCGTTTTTTGCCAGTCCCGACATTTGCATCCGACCTGAAGCACCGGTTGCCAACCCGCCCGCGTTCCGTGGCTCCAGTCTCCGCAACGGCAATCTTCGCTACCAGCTTTGGACATTCCAGACGGCTTTCCGCTGGATCTACCCCAGTGTTATTGCTGATGGCCAATGGAGTGACCAGTTTGGTGATCTCATAGAGAGGCACCGCAGATTGCTTGCGCTTCCAGCCCCCGGGTCCCGTCAGGTGGATGCCACGCTATGGAACGCGGTGATGGCGGCGGCACAGGATGAGGCCGGGGCTCCCGGTGTCTATCGGGCTCCCTGGCAAAACGCGGCAGCGCCCAGCCTTCCCGGTTCGGAAATCGATCTGATGGAGGCGGTGGTGCCGCTTCGAAATATCAGCAATGTTTGGCGGGCTTACCAGGAGCGAAGTACCGTAGACGTACTTCTGCATCACCGTGACACCCGTGCAGTGGCTGCAAACGGCGCGTTCGTTGTGCTTTTGTGGCGTTCCGATGCCTCCCAGAATGCCTTGTTGGGAACCGATTGCACCGACCTTGTCACTTTCGCCAGAAGTCTGACAGGCGGGGTGCCACAACCAACACCGGCGGGCTGGAATGCTCCAGTGGCCACTGACGGCACACCCCTACACCGGTTGTCAGTTCCCCTGGCGGCTCGCATGCCAAGGGCTGTTGCTATCAATATTGATCTTTCAGCCGTCCCCAATGGGCACCGCGTTCTGCTTGTTGCAATCGGCGGCTCAACCGCGGATCAATTTTCCGCGGCCCCCGCAGGCTCGCTGAATGGGGTGGAAGGACTCGTCCGGCATTGGCCGCACGCAGCAGCTCGTTTGATCAGTGTCTGTCGCAGGCCCGGAACTCAACTTTTCCCCTAAGCAAGGAAGCCACTCATGGAATTTGATGCGTTAACTGTCGTTATTCTTGCGCTGGTCATTCCGGCGTCATTTGTGTTGTCTGCGGCTGCAGGACTTGGCGGTTCGCTGATCCTGGTTCCGGGCCTGATGCTGGCTATCGGCACCCGGGAGGGGATTGCCGTGGCTGCATTGCTTCTGGCCTGCAACAACATCGCTAAAGTCGTCGTTTACAGAAAAACGTTACCCTGGGGCGCGTCGGCATTAATTGCCTCCGCCGTAATCGCTGGAAGCGCCCTGGGCGCCACGCTGATGCTGCAAATGCCAGAGGTCTGGGTTCGATACACGGTTGCCATCATGCTGCTGCTCACCCTCGCAGGGGATTTTTTTGCCCACGGACCAGTGCGCAGGGTCTGGGCTGTTTTTCTGGCCTTCCTTTCCGGCGGCACATCCGGTTTTTCCGGTACGTCCGGGCCTTTGAAAGGCATTGCTATCCGGAGCCTTCAGTTGGAGCGTTTCTACTTTGTTGGTGCTGCCTCACTGGTGTCAATGGTAGGCGATATGACCAAGGCACTGGTGTTCACTCAGTCGGGGCTGATTTCCATGAACCATCTTTTACTGGCAGGAGCCTTGGTCCCGGTTATGGCCGTGTGCACTCTTGTGGGAAGAAAGATCAACCGTGAGGTAGGGGAGAAGTGGTACAGCGTCTTGTTCTGGACGGTAATGGGCGGGTATCTGACCCGTTTGATGGTGGCCTGAATGGCGGCCAAGAGGGAAAAACGAGGCGTGGGACATGTGCATACGACCAGTGCCCAGGAGCCAGAGTGCCAGGATAAGAAAGGGCATTGCCCGGATGAACATGACGCCTGCAAGCCAGACTTTGACGAGAAAGACTCCAAAATCTCACCCCACAGAAAAGCCCCGGGGCCGGACAAGGCACCCCGTAACCAGTCACCAGCTTCAGAGGAAAAGCCGCCAGAACCAGCCCCCGTTGGGACGGCCCGAAGGCCACCTGAGGCAAGCATTGAGGAAGACCTGCCTCCCGAATCGGAGAGCTGATCATGACAACCATCGTCGACCGTTTCGAGCTCGACTTCGCAGCGACCGGTGGCCAGGCCGGCACCATTACTGAACCCAGCATTGCAAGCTCTGGGAAACGGATAATAATGACCGGCAACTGGTTTTGCTCACGTTCAACAACCGGAGGCAAAACCTGGACGTTTATGGGGTTCTGGGGACATTCCGTCCTAATGTAACACTTATCGCTACAGCCCAACTGTCATAAGGCATCCAGAGGCATCTTGATTTTCAAAATCGCTGTAATATCCAGTTTATAGTAGTATTTCA
>Ga0307939_1000546_pt1 | contig 21667 bp, 18 predicted proteins | sample OrgLakmetagen122_FD_201844 | JGI IMG/M metagenome (GOLD analysis project Ga0307939, IMG submission 201844) | Saline water microbial communities from Organic Lake, Antarctica - #122 | ecosystem: Environmental > Aquatic > Non-marine Saline and Alkaline > Saline | place: Antarctica: Organic Lake... | reverse complement strand
AATCGCCGGTCTGGATCGCCCATTGCGTCGGGTCGTCCATCAGCCCCATGAGTTCGTCGTTTGCGTGTGCCATCGAGGCGGCGCAAATGGCGATCCCAGAGGTCAAAAGCGGAAGCTTTTTCATTTTGATTCCTCCCTGAAAGCGGCAGGATTGCCGCAATTGTCACGACCGGTCCGTTGTCGGATAGCCGTCTTCGTTGCCCTTGGCGCCCGGTCTTTACCTCCGAGGGATAAGGGGGATGTTTCGCGATCGAGACCCCTCTTACAAGGGTCTCACGGGCACCTTCAGTATTCGATCACGGCGCGGATCGACTCGCCCTTGTGCATCAGATCGAACCCGTGATTGATCTCGTCGAGGGTCAGCTTGTGGGTGATCATCGGGTCGATCTCGATCTTGCCCTGCATGTACCAGTCGACGATCTTCGGCACATCCGTGCGCCCGCGCGCGCCGCCGAACGCCGTGCCGCGCCACGACCGCCCCGTCACCAGCTGGAACGGCCGGGTCGAGATCTCGGCGCCGGCCGGCGCCACGCCGATGATGATGCTCTCGCCCCAGCCCTTGTGCGCGGCCTCGAGCGCGGCACGCATCACGCCCACATTGCCCGTGGCGTCGAACGTATAATCGCCGCCGCCGCCCGTCAGTTCCACCAGATGCGGGACGATATCGCCCTTCACATCCTTGGGGTTCACGAAATCGGTCATGCCGAAATACCGCCCCATCTCTTCCTTCTCGGGGTTGAGATCGACGCCCACGATCTGAGACGCGCCGGCCATCCGCAGCCCCTGGATCACGTTCAGCCCGATGCCGCCCAGCCCGAACACGATCGCGGTCGAGCCGATCTCGACCTTGGCGGTGTTGATCACCGCACCGATCCCGGTGGTCACGCCGCAACCGATATAGCAGATCTTGTCGAAGGGGGCGTCGCGGCGCACCTTGGCAAGCGCGATCTCGGGCATCACGGTGTGATTGGCGAAGGTCGAGCAGCCCATGTAGTGATGGATCGGCGTGCCGTCGAGCATCGCAAACCGCGTCGTGCCATCGGGCAGCAGGCCCTGACCTTGCGTCGCGCGCACCGCCTGGCACAGGTTCGTCTTGGGATGCAGGCAATAGTCGCATTCACGGCATTCCGGCGTGTAAAGCGGGATCACGTGATCGCCCACCTCGAGGCTGGTCACGCCTTCGCCAAGCTCGACGACGACGCCCGCGCCCTCATGGCCGAGGATCGCGGGAAAGATCCCCTCGGGATCACCGCCCGACCGCGTGAACTCGTCGGTGTGACACAGCCCCGTGGCCTTGATCTCCACCAGAACCTCGCCCGCCCTCGGGCCGTCCAGCTCCACATCCATGACCTCGAGCGGTTTCCCGGCCTCCACCGCGACGGCAGCACGTGTGCGCATGCAACTTCCTTTTCACTTCCAACGTCCGCTTGCACAATTCGCTACTCTTCGAATTGCACGGCTTGAGGTTCACTATGCGTGCCGTCTGTCGGTCCGGACAATTACTACATTGGTGGGTATTGGGTTCGGCGTCCGGCGCGCGCATGGTCATCGGGACGATCAAGACAGGTCACGAGATAGCGAAAGCGGGACATATGCAACGTTCGAAAACACTGGGATACGCCCTCGGCCTGGCGCTATTGGCGGTTCCGCTGCAGGCAGCCGATTTTTCCGATCCGACATGGCCGTGCATCCAGCGCAAGGTAGATGAGTTGTCGCTCGGGCTGATGTGGACGCACCCCGTGCCCGAAGAGACCGCCTCGGACGCCGACACACGCCGCGAGGTCAACAGGCTGGCTGCCAAGCTGGCGCTGCGTCGGCTGGAGGTCGAGGAACTTCGCCCCGAGATAGAGAGCTTCGCCGCCCGGCATGACGGATCGCCCGACGCGCTTGGCCGTGTGTTCGCGCGCGTGTTCAAAACGTTATCCACACGGCGCACCAGGGTCATATCGGGTATCGAGAATTTCTCGCTGAACCAGATCGACCTCAGCCAACGGATCGAGGCCGCGCAGACCGAGATGGTCATGGAGATGGACTCCGACGCGCCAGACCAAGAGCGCATCGGTGCGCTCGAGGAGCAGCTCGAGTGGGATCAGCTTATCTACTCGGACCGGCAGAGCACGATTACCTATCTGTGCGAAACTCCCACGCTGATCGAACAACGGCTCTATTCCCTGTCGCAGATCTTACGCCAGCAGATCACCGAATCGGGCTGAGCGTCGGGTTGAGCCGCCTTACTCCCATTCCATCTCGGTGAAGGCCACCGTGACGTTGCGCGGGTTGTATACGTCGAAAAGCGCCCAATCCGCCGCCGCGCCCCGTGCCACGCTGCCTAATGCATCAGATAGCCGCGCACCCGCGTCGAGCGCGTCGCGCGTGTCACGTTCCAGCATGTCCAGATAGCGCATGAGCGGTTCCGCACCCTCGGGCCATGGAAGCGTTGAGGCGCCATGGCCGGGAACCACGCTCGCGAAATCCATGCCTTGCAGATCCGCCAGCACCGCGCGCCAGCCGCGCAGACTGCCATCTAGAGCCGGCACGTGGCGGTCGAATACGAGATCGCCTGCAAACAGTGTTCGCGTCTGGCGGTCCACCACCGTCAGGTCATTTCCGGTATGCGCTACCGGCCATGCGCGCAACGCCAGCACCCGCCCTCCAAGGTCGATCTCGGCCCGCTCGGTGACAGCATCGGTCAGACGTGGCACAGCGACATCCACGAAGGCTGCACCATCGATGGCCGCACGCAGGCTTTCAAGGTAATCGGACTGACGATCTGCCAACGCACGCGGCAGGCCCGCATGCCCCCAGATCCGCGCACCGGCGCGAGCGAACACGCCCGTGCCGAAGACATGATCGGGGTGCATATGCGTCAGGATCACATGTCGCACCGGCAGATCGGTGCGCGCCCGGATCGCCCGCCAGAGCGCCTCGCCGATCCACGGTGCCGTGCCGGTATCTATCACCGCCACACCCGCATCGCCGATCACGAAGCCCAGGTTGCTGATATCGCCGCAATTCTCCGCATCAGGCTCGGCGATCTGGCCCTCATGCGCGAAGACGCCGGACGCGACCTCGACCATCTCCAGCGCCGCCGCAACCGGCTGGCAGACCGGAGGGGACGCGACCAGATGGTCCGGGATGGCCTTTGCGTCCGGCGGAGCGTCGCGCAATGCGGCGCGGCAGGCATCCTCGGTCGGGTGCTCGTATCCCGGCAGCAACCGGTCGCGGCACGTCTCGGGCGATGCCGCGAGGCAAAGTGTGAGAATTGCTTCGAACATGGCCTGTTTCCCCGGCGGATAGTCGTCGCAGAATCCGCCGACACGCAGGCGAGATCCACACCAACCATGGTCGCACTGCGCAGCCCCGCCTTTCCGTGCTATGGTGCGGCAATTCCATGGGAGGAGGAAAGACACCATGGCCGGAAAACTCTGGACCGTCACCGCGCTTGTCGGCGCACTGGCGCTGCCCGCCATCGCGGACGACACAGTCAGGAACCCGCTGACCGACGGCGAGACTTGGGACATATTGCGCGAGAATGTGGTGGGTGACGCGCAGGTCGCCGATGGCAGCACCCTGTTCACGGTCGATGCCCCTTACCGCGCCAATGACGCAGCAACGGTTCCGGTGCGGATCAGGCAGACCGATCCCGACGCCTTCATCCGCGCGGCGACCGTGGTGATCGACGAGAACCCCGCGCCGGTCGCCGCCGAATTGACCTTTTCCCAGGCTATGGCCCCGCTCGATTTCGAGATGCGGGTGCGGGTGGAACGGTATTCCAATGTCCGAGTGATTGCCGGGACCGACGACGGGCTGTCCATGACGGGGCGGTTCGTGAAGGCCTCTGGCGGGTGCGCGGCCCCGGCCAGCCGCGACCCCGAGGTGGCGCTGGCCTCGATGGGCGAGATGAAGATGCGGCTCTTTCCAAACGACGCCCGAATGTCCACGCCCCGCCGAGAGGCGCAGATCATGATCCGCCACCCGAACTACTCGGGTTTGCAACGCGATCAGGTCACGCAGTTGTTCATATCGGCGCATTTCATCGACCACATGACGGTTTGGCAGGGCGAGGATCTGCTTTTCACGCTGGATGGCGGCATCTCGATCTCGGAAAATCCGGTCTTCCGATTTTCCTACACCGATAACGGGGCCACTGCATTTCGGGTGATGGCCACAGACACGGACGGAAACACGTTCGAGCGTGTTCTGCCAAAGGCAGCGGATAGCTGAGCTGATCTACGGCCCTGTTGCGCGCCGGGTCAGAGCCGGCTCAGAAGCAGATGATCTCTGCCTCGGCCTGGGCCCGGCGCAGATCGGCAACGTAGTCCTGCGCCTCTGGCGCGCCCTGGAAATAACTCATGCGCTGTCCAGAGGCACGGCGCATCGATAAAACCGTCTCGGCTTGCAGATATTTCTCGTACGGCAAGATCGCCGCGATCTCGTCGATGGAACAGGAACAGCGCCGCAGCACGTCAGCGCCCTGCCCGTTCGTCGCCATGCAGGCAAAGACGTAATCGGCCCGCACCTCGGTCGGATAGTCGTTGAATTGCTCGGCCACATCCTGGGCGACGACCATGCCGGCGGCCCCTGCCAGAGCGGCCGCCAAGGTCCATTTTCCAATCATTGCACTGGCTCCATTCCTTCGAATGTCATGCTGGATCTGTAGATCAGACCATCGCCATCCGGCGCCGGGGCTTCGGCAACCAGTGACACATACCAGCCGGGCACGGAATGGGACATGGTCACACTCAGTTCCAGCGCGCCAAAGCCCATCATCCGGTCCGCATTGGGGTCGCCCTCGAACGGGTTCAGCCGAATAGTCTGGATCTCGATCTCTGCGCCGTCCACGGTCGCCGTACCCGCCTCGACCTCGGTCGGCTGGATCAACGACTCCTTGACGCGGTTGCGGATGTAGAACTGGCTGCCGCCAGCGGTTTCGGCCATGTCCCGCACGACCGATTCGTAGAACACCATGATCATCGGGTTCCCGACACTCGCCGGGAACGACCCCATGGCGCGATGCTTGCCGTCCCGACGGAATCCGAGCTGCGCCATTTCCATGTCCGCCTGCTCGATCCTCAGCGAGATCTCGCCGGTGTCGCGCATCGCCGCCTCGGGCTTGAGCGTGTTGGTCACCTCGCGGCGATAGATCAGGGCCCGGTCGCGATCCACGCCGTCGAGCGTGCCATCGCGAAAGAGCAGATCATAGGTCGCCTCGCCATCTGCTGATGCTGCAAGGCCCGGACCCGCCGCGATCATAAGGGCCAGACCCCAGGCCAAAACTGCGCGTTTCATCATTCGAGATCCTCCTGAAAGCGCAGCCTATGCGATCTGCACGCCCTGTCATAACCCGACTTTTGTCGGTACGCGGATGCGGTGTCAGCCACCCTGTCCGCCTCCCCGATGCCTCTGTATGGCCCAGTCGATGAGGGGGCGCAGCCGCGACAGCTTCACCGGCTTGGAGATCACCGAAACATCCTCGCGCGCGGCCATGCGGCGCAGCAATTCGGACCGGTCGGCGGTGATCAGGATCGCCGGCAGGTGATGGCCCGTGCCGTCGCGCAATGCGGCCACCGCCGCAAGGCCGGTATCGTCCCCGTCGAGGTGATAATCGGCCAGCACGATATCCGGCACCACGCCGGTCTCGTCAAGGGTCCAGCACGCCTCGGGCGTCGAGGGCACGCCCAGCACCCGCGCGCCCCAGCGTTCCAGCCGCTGCCGCGTGGCAAAAAGCACCTCGGCGTCGTTTTCGATGACCAGAACGGTGTGGTCGAAGGCGGTATCGGCCTTGCCCTGACCCCGCGTCGCGGGATCGGCCCGCGCGGTGCCGTTGCCCGCGCGCTCCAGCTCGATACTGAAAACCGAGCCACGGCCCGGTGCCGAGCGCAGGCTGAGCGCGTGCCCGAGGTGGCGACAGGTGCGATCCACCACCGAAAGACCCAAGCCCATGCCGGTGCCGAACACGGCATTCTCTGCGCGGGCAAATTCCTCGAAAATGCGTTTCTGGTCGACATGATCGATACCTATGCCGGTATCGCGGACCTCCAGCACCACCTTTGATCCACGGCGCCGCGCGCCCAGCAGAACGCGCCCGCCCGCCTCGGTGTACTGGATCGCGTTCACCACGAGGTTCTGGACGGAGCGATGAAGATAGACCGGATCGGATCGCACCACGACGCGACAGGGCACCACGTCGAGCCGCACCTCGCGAAATTCCGACAACGGCAGCTGGTCGGCAAACACCCCTTCCATCAGCGCCCCGAGATCGACCTCGGTGGGTGTCACCGCATCCGGATCCGAACTGGACAGCCGCGAGATGTCCAGCAGCGCATGCAGGAGCTGCTCGGTGGAGGTAAAGGCGCGGTGCAGCCGGTCGACCATCGGCAAGAGATGCGAGCCCTGCGCGGCCTCCTGCAGCGTCGAGATCAAAAGCTTGGCGGCATTGATCGGTTGCAAGAGGTCATGGCTCGCCGCCGCCAGAAATCGGGTCTTCGAGGACACCGCCGCCTCGGCGCGCTCCTTGGCAAGGCGCAGCTCTTCCTCGACGCGGGCCTTCTCCTCGAACTGCTCGGTCAGCCGCTCGTTGGCGCGCGTCAGCTCGGCGGTACGTTCCAGCACCCGGTTTTCGAGCAATTCGGTCGCCCGGCTTTCCAGCGTGACATCCTTCACCTCAACAAGGAACCCGCCATCGGCCAGGCCGTTGACCTGCACGTCGAGCATCCGCCCCCGGCCATGCCGCACCCGTCGCAGCCAGCCGCCCTGCGTCAATTGCTGCTGCCAGTTGGCGATCTCCAGAAACGCGTCATCGCGCACCAGACCGTGCGCCTGCATGAAGGCCAGCAACCGCTCCAGCGTGGTGCCGGGCTGCAATTCGGCAAGCGGCACCCCGAGAAGCTGCCGGAACTGCCGATTCTGCATCATCACCGTGCCTTGGGGCGAAAACGTGCAGACGCCCGATGTCATGGTCTCGAACACCGCCTGCAGGTAATCGGCCTGCTGGTCGATGAGGGTCTTCTTTTCCGAACGGTTCTGCCGCACGATCGGCGTGACCTCGGTCAGCAGCAGCACGACATTGTCGGGCGAGGTGCGCTGCAGACCGAGCTGGTACCAGATATCGCCCGCAAGCTCGATCATCAGCGACATGGCCATCGCGCCATCCGGCGTTTTCTTCAGTTGAGAGGCAGGGTGATGGATCTTGTGATCCGTCGACACCAGGTGACGGCTGCGCACCATCAGATCGAAGTACCCGTCAAGCGTGAGCCCCGCGACGATCTCGCCCGCGATATCGGGCAAGACGGTGCGGAAAAGCTGGTTGCACACATTCAGATGGCCATCGGTAAACAGCGCGAAGCCCTCCTGCATCACCGACAGCGCATCATGCAGGTTGCGCTGCGTGCGCGCGCGGTCGCCGCGCACGGTCTCGAGCTCGGTCGCGACCTCCTCCAGATCACGTGTCTTGGCGGCGACCTGGGCCTGCAACTCTATGGCCGACTGAAAGGCGCCGTAGGCCGAGAGGTTCATCTCGTCCCGCCGGTCGGCGCGGCGCATCAGGGCGGCGATAATACGCTCTTGTCGCGCGATCCGGACATCTGTCGGCTCGTCGGGGTCGATCAGGTTCATCACGCCTTCCCATCCTCAGGACCAAAAAAGGCGACCCCCACGAAGGTCTGGTTCATGTGGACGCCGCGATGCTGCTCGCCGTACGTGTTGAACCCCAGCACCCGGGCCTCGCGAAAGATCTCCGACACGGGGCGGCAAAGCTGTTTCTGCTCGACCTCCAGCCGGCGCAGTACGCAATCGAAACCGAGGATGAAATCGGGCCGTTCGCCCGCGGCGCTTTCGCGCGCCAGGCCCGTGCGCAGGCTGTCGATCATCTCCTCACCGCATCCCAGCGTCATGATCACCCCGTCATCGATCGCCGCCATGAACGACAGCGCGTCATCTTCGGTCGCATCGGCGACGGCGCGCACGAAATAGTTGCCCTCGTGATGCACGAGGATGGGGTTTTCGGCAAAGACCTCTGGCGACAACGCCTCGCGCGCGCACCCCACGAGGCGCGCGTATTCCTGCGCGGCGGGGGCGCCGTTGATCTCGAAGACCAGCCGCTCCTCGGGATCGGCCCGGGTGATGATCAACTGCTGCCCGGTCGGCTGAAAGTGGTCGAAACTGAACCCCTGCACGTCGAGCGACGTCTCGATCATCAAAAGGACCGCGGCATCGGTATGAAACCGCCCGTCCTGCAGCACGAAGGTCTCGGCGAAATCCAGCCCGTCACCGGCCGACCCGCCAAATACCGGAATGTCGGGCAGCACCGTCGCCAGCGTCGAGACCAGCAGATCCTCCTGTTTCGACAGCCCATCGGTGAACAGAAGCGCCAACCGGTTCCACCCGGCGCATGGCCGGAACCCGGCTTGCGTCTCTTCCACGGCTGTCGCGATGGCGGAAAACGAGAACGGGCGCAGCCCCTCTATTAGCACCGAGGCACAGCGAAACCGGCTTTTCGGAAAGGCCATGAGCAAAAGCGCATCCGAGGTATACCCGTCTTGGGTGATCTGCCCAGCCGAGGTGCAGCCAAAGACCGGCACATCGCCAAGCTGCGCGCCGAGCGCGCGCGCGACGTCATCCAGCACCAGCGCGTTGGGCACAAATACCAGAACGAAGGCCGTGCCGGCCGGATCGACAGCAGATGCCACATCCGCCACCGCGACGCTGGCCTCGACAGCGCATGACTGCGCCACGCTTACATGGCGCGGCGCTGTCATACCGTCGCGCATGGCCTCAACCGCTCAGGAACGCGCGCGCCTCGGGATCGCCGGCATCACTGGCCATCACGTTCTTGACCAGCACCGCAGCCTGCGTGCGGTTCTTGACCCCCAGACGCCCCATCAACCCGGTGATATGCGCCTTGACGGTCGCCTCGGCCAGCGACAGCTCGTAGGCGATCTGCTTGTTGGCCTTGCCCGCACAGATCAGCGCCATGATCTTTTTTTGCTGCGGGGTCAGCGCGGCCATAGTGGGATGCTCGTCACCGCGGCGCTCCGCCGCACAGGGCGTGTACTCGGCATAAGCCCTTGGCAGATATTTCTTGCCGCCGCTCACCCTGGCGATCACGTGCCTCAATTCCTGCGTCGAGGTCTCCTTGGGCAGAAATCCGGCCGCCCCCTCTTCCATCAGCTTGCGCACCAGCTCGTGCGAGGTCAGCGCCGAGATGACAAGGATCGGCACACCGGCCAGCTTGTCGCGCATGGCGATGAACCCCGAGATACCCGATACGTCCGGCAGCTTGAGATCGAATATCACCATGGATGGCGAGAATCCGTCCTCCAGCCGCGCCAGCGCCTCGGTCAGGCTTGCGGATTGCTGGACGACACATCCCGGGAACACGACCGAGATCGCCGCAGCGAGCGCATCGCAGTAAAGCGGATGATCGTCGACGATCAACACCGATGCGACCTGCTGTCTCGGACGTAAGTCCACTCTGCAATTCATGATTATTCCTCCACAGTCTACTGCGTCTGCCATCTTTTGCAAGGGTCACGGTCAAATTCCGGGCGTGCCGCCTGTCTCTTGGGCGCGCGAACAAGACAAAGCCTGCGCGCCGTGGCGTTCGATGGGAAAGCAGCCGCGTGGCTGCCACGACAACTCCCACGCGGAGTGAAAGATTCGGGGGCATTGCTCAATCAGGGCGGTTGGCACAGGTCAGACACTGCCAACCGGTACAGAAAAATTGCTCCGGCAGATCTTGGTGAACGGCTTCTTGCCCACGGCTGGGATTTGCGTGCCGATGAGGGGGCCACGGTAAAATTTGGTGAACTCGTCCACCTCCGTTTGACTAAGGTCTGTTGACGTTTGGGGATTCCCAAATCTGGTTCTGACTGATTCAAGAATACCAAATGGGAGGTAACCTTGATCCGCATGACGTTGACCGAGACGCAATGGGCAATCATTGCCCCACACTGCCTTGGCCGGGACTGTGATCCCGGTCGCACCGGCGCTGACGATCGGCTGTTCGTCGAGGCGGTGCTCTGGATCGCGCGAACCGGCTGCCCATGGCGCGACCTTCCGTCGGAACTCGGCAAGTGGAACTCTGTGTTCAAGCGCGTCCGCAGGTGGGTGAAAGCCGACGCATTTCACCATATGTTCAGAGCCTTGGTAGAAGATGCGGATTTCGAATACGCCATGATCGACGGCAGTATCGTCAAGGTTCATCGCCACGGACAGCGCGCAGAAGGGGGCTCAAGATCAGGCCATCGGGCGCTCACGCGGCGGTGTGACGACCAGGATCATGGCGCTGGCCGACGCGCTCGGCAACCTGACCGACTTTCGCCTGCCGCCCGGGCAGGCTCAAGGAATACAGGGGAATCGCCATGCGGTGTTACAAGACAGACAAAAGCTACAGCGCTTTCATCACCATCGCCATCGCCGCAACCGTCATTCGGCTGAGGTGAACGTCAACAGAGCCTAGGCGGATTTCGGATACCCGCATGTCGATCTTGATGGTGCGCCATCCTGGGCCACGGTGCGCGATGGTGCGCGATGGTGCGCGATACAGTTAGGTAAGCGCGTGCCTGACGGGGAGCGACGGAATGACATCGCATCACGGCAATCTTCTGTCTCGGCTCGGCGCGTTCTGGCGCATACTCAACACGTGCGGCGTGCTCGTGCTCGCGCTGCTCCTGGGTGGCTTGGGGCTTTCGGCGCAGGAGCGGCAGGCAACCGCGCCCGCGCCCGCGATGGTGCTGGAGTTTGACGGGGCGGTCAGCCCGGCCTCGGCGGATTACATCACGCGCCCTGTCGGATGCGGCCGAGCGGGACCTGCCGATTGTCGTTCTGCGAATGAACACGCCCGGGGGCCTCGATGCGCAAGATCATCAGCGCGATCCTTGCATCGCCGGTGCCGGTGGCAAGCTATGTCAGCCCGTTCGGCGCGCGCCGCCAGTGCCGGCACTTCTATCATGTATGCCAGTCACGTGGCCGCAATGGCCCCGGCGACGAATCTTGGCGCGGCCACGCCGGTTTCGCTTGCCGGCGCGGGGGATGGTGATGGCGGCCCGACGCCCGTGCAATGCACACCGGCGAGACGCCGCAGACCGGCGCATCCGGCGACGAGGGTATCGAGGACGGCGATGCCGGGACCGAAGAGGAGGCCGATGCGTCCTCTGCGCCCGGTTCCGCGTCCGAGGCCAAGGCGATCAACGACGCGGTGGCCTTTATCCGCGGGCTGGCCGAGCTGCGCGACCGCAATGCCGACTGGGCCGAACGCGCCGCCCAGAGCCCGAGCGCCCGAGAGGCTGCCGAGCGGGGCGTGATCGATTTCGTGGCCACCAGTGTCGAGGATCTGCTCGCGCAGGCCGATGGCATGGTGGTCGAGATGTCGGACGGCACCGAGCGGACGCTGGCCACCGAGGGTCTGTCGATCGAGCATGTCGAGCCGGACTGGCGCACCGCATTGCTGGCGACCATCACCAACCCCAATGTCGCTTTGATCCTGATGCTTGTGGGGGTCTGCGGGCTGATCTTCGAGTTTCTCAATCCCGGCGCGCTGGTGCCCGGCACCATCGGCGGCATCAGCCTGATCATGGGGCTTTATTCGCTGGCGCTGCTGCCGTTCGACTGGGCCGGGATCGGTCTGATCCTGCTGGGGCTGGCGCTTATCGTCGCCGAGGCCTTTGCGCCCTCCTTCGGGATCCTGGCATCGGGGGCACCGTGGCGCTGGTGATCGGCGCCGTGATTCTCGTGGACACGGATGCCGAGGCGTTTGCGATCTCCGAGCCGCTGATCGCGGCAACGGCGGTCGTCGGTGCCGTGGTGACCTATCTCATCGTCTATCTGACGCGCGGCTCATTCCGTGCTCGGGTCGTGAGCGGGCAAGAGAAACTGGTCGATGCCAAGGCCAGGGTGATCGACTGGCATGACGGCGATGGCGATGTCTGGCTGCATGGCGAACGGTGGAAAGCCGAGGAGCCACGCGACCTGGGGCCTGACGATCAGGTGCGGGTGCGCGAAGTGACCGGGCTCGTGGTGAGGGTGGACCCGCTGCCGAAGAACGATTGACACGCCACCCCCACGCAGAAAAATGGAGAGCATCATGACCATACTGGCAGATTTCGGCTTCTATGCCGTCCTCGCGATCTTCCTGATCGCGTTTCTCGCATCGGCCATCAGGATCCTGCGCGAATACGAGCGTGCGGTGATCTTCACGCTTGGTCGTTATACCGGCACCAAGGGGCCGGGCCTGATTCTGCTGATCCCGGTCATCCAGAAGATGGTGCGGGTGGACATGCGCACCATCGTGCTGGACGTGCCCAAGCAGGACGTGATTTCCAAGGACAACGTGTCGGTCAATGTCTCGGCGGCGCTCTATTTCCAGGTGATCGACGCCGAGCGGTCCACGATCCAGGTCGAGAGCTTCATGGACGCCACCAGCGAGCTTGCGCAGACCACCTTGCGCGCGGTGCTGGGCAAGCACGAGCTCGACGAGATGCTGGCCGATCGCGACAAGCTCAATGACGACATCCAGAAGACCCTCGACAGCCAGACAGAGGCCTGGGGGATCAAGGTCGCGAATGTCGAGATCAAGCATATCGACATCGCCGAATCGATGATCCGCGCCATCGCGCGGCAGGCCGAGGGCGAGCGCGAGCGCCGCGCCAAGGTCATCAACGCCGAGGGCGAGCAGCAGGCGGCGCAGAAGCTTCTGGAAGCGGCCGAGATCATGGCCAAGGAACCCGGTGCCATGCAGCTGCGCTGTCTCAGTTCGCTCAACTTCATCGCCGGTGACAAGAGCTCGACCATCGTCTTTCCATTTCCCATGGACCCGGCAAGCATGGTCCCCGGCATGAAAAAGGACGGTTGACCCCTCTCATGGCCTCTGGCTTCCGGTCGTCCGGGACACCCCGTTTCCCGGACGGGACAGACGGGGTGTCGCCCCGCGCGGCATCTGTGGCAAAGGACGAAACCCTGCGCGGAAGCGGCATGACATCTGCGGCAGGTGTCCAAACATGTCGTTGGATCGAAACGAGGCCGATTTTGGCTCTGGCTCTCCCGGCAAGACACTGTCACCTTGGCCCCTGCGGTCACAGTCACGCTGCGGCGTCATCCTCGGGATGATGTCCTTTCCCTCACTCCCTTGGACCCTGGCCCCATGAGCACCCCCCAGATCCTGATCTTTTCGATAATCGCGGCGATGCTGCTGCTGTTTCTCTGGGGGCGGTTGCGGCATGACTTCGTCGCGCTGGCCGCGCTGATGGCCTGCGTGATCGCCGGGCTTGTGCCCGCGGATCAGGCCTTTGCCGGGTTTGGTCACCCGGCGGTGATCACCGTGGCCTGCGTGCTCATCCTCAGCCGCGGATTGCAGGATACCGGCGCGGTGGACTGGCTCGCCCGGCGGGTGATCCCGCGCGAGGCGGGGCGCCTGATCAGCATGGCGACGCTGCTGGGGGTGGGCGCGGCGCTGTCCGGCTTCATGAACAATGTGGGCGCGATGGCGCTGTTGATGCCGGTCGCCATAAAGATGTCGCACCGGCTGGACCTGACGCCGGGACAGGTGCTGATGCCGCTCGCCTTCGGCACCATCCTCGGCGGCATGACAACGCTGATCGGCACGCCGCCGAACCTGATCGTGTCGAGCTTTCGCGACGATGCGGGCTTCGGGCATTTCGGCATGTTCGACTTTGCTCCGGTCGGCGTGGCGGTCGCGCTGGTCGGGGTGGTGTTCATCGCCCTTCTCGGCTGGCGGCTTGTGCCGGCGCGCGAGGGATCGGGCGGGGACAGCTTCGATCCGGGCGCATACCTGACCGAGGTGCGGGTGCCCGCCGACAGCAAGGCCGTGGGCCTGACGCTGCGCGGCTTCGAGGCGGAACTGCGCGACAGCCATGCGCAGGTCGTCGCGCTTGTGCGCAACGATGTGCGGATGATGGCCCCGCATGGCGGACGCCGCCTGAAGGAAAACGATGTCCTCGTGCTGGAGGCCGAGATCGAGGCCCTGACCGAGGCGCTGGCGGTCTTCGGGATCAGGCTGGAGGAACGGCGCGACGCCGATGACGACACGCCCGACACCGACAGCGCCGACACGCCCGCCGACGGCAAGACGCGGTCGGGCTCCACCGCGCTCGAAAAACTTGGCGGCGGTCGGCAGGACGACGGCAAGGAAGATGCCGACAGCCGCCCGCGCAAGGACGACGACATTGTGCTGCGCGAACTGGCGGTGCTGCCGGGATCGACCATCGGCGGCCAGTCCGCCAGCGATCTGCACCTGCGGACCCGCTACGGGCTGAACCTGCTGGCGGTGGCGCGCGAAGGCCGGCCGCCGCAGGCCCGGCTGCGGCAACTCAAGCTGCGATCGGGCGATCTTCTGCTGATGCACGGCCCGTCCGAGGCGCTGTTCGAGTTCGTCAACGAAACCGGCTGCGTCCCCCTGGGCGAGCGCGCCTTGCGGATGCCCGATCCGCGGCTGGCCATCTTTTCGGTGCTGATCCTGCTGGGCGCGATCGGGCTGGTGACCTCGGGGCTGTTGCCGGCGGCGGCGGCCTTCACCCTTGGTGTGGTCGCGACGATGGCGGCGCGCACCGTGCCGATGCGCCAGATCTATTCCAGCATCGACTGGCCTGTGATCGTGCTGTTGGCGGCGCTGATGCCGATCGCGGGGGCGATGCAGAGCACCGAGGCGGCGGATTTGATGGCGCATTTCCTTGTCGCGACGATCGCCCAGGGCCATGCCGTCGCGGCCCTCACCGTGATCATGGTCACCACCATGATCCTGTCGAGCGTCATGAACAACGCGGCCACCGCAGCCGTCCTCTGCCCGATCGCGATCGGCATCGCGGCCGACCTGAACGTCAACCCCGACAGCTTCCTGATGGCGGTGGCGATCGGTGCCTCCTGCGCGTTCCTGACGCCGATCGGCCACCAGAACGCCACCCTGATCCTTGGCCCCGGCGGCTTCCGGTTCGGCGATTACTGGAAACTGGGCCTGCCGCTCGAGGCGCTGGTGGTTGCCGTCAGCATCCCGGTTCTGCTGATCGTCTGGCCGCTCTGAAATGGTGCCATGCATCGGCCATTCCAGTCGCGGAAAGCGTGGATGTGACGCCGACGAACGCCGTCATGGCCTTCGCGGCTGGCTGGGCGCCGCGCGGGGCCTGTTCGCCCCTCACCGCTACGACGCTGTTGGTCAACTCCTTGGCAGGCATCAGCGCGCCGCGCGCCGGATGGGCAGAAACGCCGTCTAAAGGCTGGTCTGCGGTGTGATTGACGCCTTCGCGGTTTGACAGTGCCAAGCTGCAATGCGGCGTGATGATGTGGCGCCGCTGTGCGACTGTCTTGCGGGCGTTGTGGAGACACGCAGCCGTCCAGTCGAGGGTGGATCATCGCGAGACGTATAACGCTGCGGACCTCGCCGCGTGTTCGTTTGATGAAGGAGATCCATCGTAAATTCGATAACACACGCCCCTCACTGTTCTTGTCTGGCTCGCCAACCCGGCATTGGCGATAGTGCCCCGGGAAGTGGTTTAGGAACCCGAGGTTTCAGCCGAGACGAGAGCACATGGCGCATCAGGGGTTTCTGCCCTGACGTCCGGGGCCTCGCCGCCACCAAACGGATCGTGCAGCTGCAGCGAACAGCAGGTACGTCCCGCAAAGCGTGAATTGACCTTGTTTCAAACGCTGCGCGACACGCGAATGGTCGCAAAGCGAAAGCTGCACGGCGGCGACGGTTGACCTGATGTGTGGCCGGTATGGGCCGAAAGCACCGGGCAGCTCGTCAGATCTACCGATGGCCGACCCATCCGCGATCATCGGTGAAGGCGCGCGCGTCGGAGATTTGCGTGGGGCCGTAGCCGTCTGGCAAACTGTCCAGACGCTCGAGCGGCCGAAAGGATGCCGCGAGGAGGATATTGGCTCGGCCCCGCGCGTTCACCTGGCCCTGAACGGCCTCGACGTTCGGATAAAGCTCGCGCAGGATCGCATGGACGCCGCGCGCGAGGCGGCCATCGGGGGCATCCAGAAGGTTCACATAGACCGGGCCATCGACGATCTCGCGCAGGCGGGCGAAGGTCTCGCGCGTGACCAGATGCGCCGGGACCGAACCGGAGGAGAACGCATCCATCACGGCGGCGTCAAACCGTTGCTCCGTTTCGTTCAGGTAGACCCGCCCGTCGGCATGAACGATGCCGAGCCGGCCGTCGGCGCGGTCATCTTCGGATGCGTCATAGCCGGTCTGCGCGATCATTTCCGCGGCGCCCGGCATGTGCACGCGCACCACCTTCGTCACCAGTGGGTCGATCTCGACGGCCACCGCCTGTGCCTTGGGCCGCGAGGCAAGCAGCTTTGTCGGCAGCGTGTACCCGCCGCCGCCGACGAACAGAACCGAGGCCTCCGGCCCCAGATCGCGATCCATGCGCGCCCAGAGCCACTCGGTATAGCTCAGGACAAGCTCGACCGTGCCACCTTCGGCCTCTGCCGGCGTGACCCGCTCGGCGGCTTGCACCGTGCCGTCCGAGACAAGGCGCACCTCCGGCCCCCGCTGGACGACATGCAAGCAGGACAGACCGGATTCGTATTGGCAGGCCGGGGATCCGGCGAAGCCTGCAAAGCCAACAAAACCCGCGGCGGCGATGATCACGCCGGGGTTTCCCCGATCGCCACCGCGTATCAGGGGCAGGCAGAGCAGCGCCACGGCCCCGCAGGCTGCGAAGGTCGCCGTCGAGCCGATCAGGGGCAAGGTCACGAACCCGGCGAGGATGGCCCCGAAGATCGCCCCGACCGAGCCCGCGGCCAGCACGAACCCCAGCGACGACCCCTCGCGACCCGGCCGCGCCTCGATCGCGAGTTTCGCAAGCAGCGGCGACGGCAGGGTCACACAGACAGACGCCGGAAAGAACACGAGGAGCACGCTGAGTATCATGCCACCCGTGCCGCGCGCGCCCCAGGCATGCACGAGGCCGAGCAGCGTCGGCGACACGGCCATCAGGACCGCCGTCGCGACAAGCGCGCTGCGCACGTTGCGCAAGGCGACGGCGCGCGGCCGTTCTGCCACGATCCCGCCAAGGGCGCTGCCCAGGGAAAACCCGCCCAGAACCGTCGCGATCACGGTCGTCCAGGTCAGCAACGAGGTGCCGAAAAAGGGCGCGAGCACACGGCCCGCGGCGATCTCGTAGGTCAGCCCCACGGCCGACAGCACGAGGATGAGGGTGATGGTGACTGAAAAGCGGATGGCAGTCTCCTTGTGGTTTTCAGCGGCAGCTGAGCGGTACTGCCCCAAATGAACCCATGAAATAGCGGGCATTTCCCGGAAATCATACCTTCCGCGAACAGAGGGACCGACAGGCTTTTTGCCGGCGTGCAGACGGGCATAGCACCAACCTGCAGGCGCTCGTCATGAAGGAGGAGGCCGTAGGGGGCAGGTCACGAGGAATAGAGGAAACGGTGTGTCCCCTCCTGGCAACCTCTCCGCGATCTGTGAGTTCATCTGGCGTCAGATATCGCGCGCGCAGCGAATGGCGGTAAAGCAGGTGGCGGTGGCTGCATCTTGCAGGCAGGCTAAAGGTCCGGTACGGGCCGTTGTTCCCGGTCACAGTAAAATCTTTCTTGAATCAACCTTGGCGTGCATCCTGATGATGTTGAGAAAGTCTGATGGGAGCGCGCCATGATCTGCAGACCATTTCTTCTCTTGCTCTGCATCGGATTTCCGGTCGCGACCGCACCCAATGTCGATGCCAGCCGCGATACCCCGCTTCATGGCCATAGCGAAGCGGATCAGGAGGTCTTCAACCGGGCAGCGGTCAACGCGGCGGAGTTCCTCGATGCCGAATATGGGGTTAGCTATCCACAGCCTCTGACCGAGTTCCAGCATTCGGTCGAGCAGTCGACCTACCTCGAATGGGTCAACAGCAGGTATTACGAAGATGGAACCGCGCAGGCCTGCCAGAACTGCCACATGAAAAGAGGCTTCCGAAGCGCGGACGGCAGCATTGCGTATTCCGGAGGATCCGCCCACCCATTCCGACAACATCCGCCCACTCATTCCGGGGTATTCGCCCACCTGTGACGCGTTGCCGTGAGGCAGCGTGTTTTGGGTATCAGGTTTGAGGGGTTTCGTCATCCATTTTGGCGACCGTCTTGCGCATGGACTGCCCTTCGAGCTGGAGGCGGTAAGGCCATGCTTCCGGCACAACTCCGCCATCGGCAAAACGCCTCCTGCTCTTTGATCATCCCGATAATCTGCGCTTCGGTGAAACGGCTTTTTTCATCTCGTCTGCTCCTTCAGGTTGGGCAGACTCTACATCAGACTGAGGGAACTTCCGGGGGGGCAGGTCATTTGCCAGATCGACCCCGATCATCATATCCTTCATCTCGCCGTCCTCCTCGTTGTTGGCTGTTAACACCACGACCTTGGTACGTTGCGATGAGGCCGCACTGCGCGCCACGGCAGTCTTGCCGGACTTGATCGCGACGATGCCCTTGCCCGCAGCCCGCGCCGCGTCGGCCAGTGCCGCGAACTCTGCGGTGTCGCCGAAGCCTTCGATGTAAAGCCCAAGGGCCGTCACACGCTCATCCGCCAACAGCGCCCGGGCCAGTGTCGTCAGCCCGACCTGAGCGCCATTGCCCAGACAGGTGACTAGGCCACGGGCAGCCCGCGCGCCTGCATTGTCAGGTTGATCGCGATGTTCGACGACTGGCTGAGAAGCGCCACCCGTCGCCCGCCATGCTGATCCGGCCAGAGCAGGGCCCCGTCGAGATAGTTGATCAGCCCGTAGCAATTCGGCCCCAGAATCGGCATCGTGCCGGCTTTCTCGACCAGCCGGTCCTGCAGATCGCCATCGCCGGTCTCGCGCCAGCCGGAGGCAAAGCAGATCGCCCCCCCGGCCCCCATCGCGGCAAGCTCTTCGACGACATCCAGCGTGGCATGGCGGTTCACACCGATGAAGGTGGCGTCGGGCGCGGCGGGGAGATCGGCCAGCGTCGGCACGCAGGGCAACCCGCCGATCTGCGCGCGGACGGGATGCACGGGCCAGACCGGGCCGTCAAAACCCATGCGCCGGCATTGCTCGACGACATTGCCCGCCCAGCCGGAGCCAAGCACCGCGATCGAGCGCGGGCGCAGCAGCCGGGAAAGATCCATCACGCCCCCAGCGGTCTGAGCAAGGCGCGGCTGATGATATGGCGCTGGATCTCGCTGGTGCCTTCCCAGATCCGTTCCAGCCGCGCGTCCCGCCAGATACGCTCCAGCGGCAGGTCCTCCATCAGGCCCATGCCGCCATGGATCTGGATCGCCTCGTCGGCGACCATGGCCAGCATTTCGGTGGATTTGAGCTTGGCCATGGCCATGTCGGCATCGGTGACGCTGCCCTGATCCAGCTTCCAGCCGGCCTCCCATGTCAGAAGCTCGGCGGCGCGCAACTCCATCGCCATATCCGCGAGCTTGAAGCTGATGCCCTGAAACTTGCCGATCTGCTGGCCGAACTGGCGGCGTTCGGCGGCATAGCTTGTGGCATGGCCAAGCGCGCGATCCGCGCGGCCAAGGCATGTGGCGGCGACCTGCAGACGGGTCGCGCCAAGCCACGCGTTGGCGACATCGAACCCCTTGTGCACCTCGCCGAGGACATTTTCGCCCGGAATGCGGCAATTGTCGAAATCCAGCACCGCGTTGGTATAGCCGCGATGGCTGACATTGCGGTAGCCGTCGCGCACCGCAAACCCCGGCGTGCCCTTGTCGACGAAAAAGGCGGTGATCTTTTTCTTCTTGCCGCGCGGCGTGTCCTCTTCGCCGGTGGCCATGAAGACGATGGCAAAGCCCGCGATATCGGCATGGCTGATGAAATGCTTGGTTCCGTTGAGCACCCAGGCGCCGCCATCGAGGCGGGCGCTGGCCTGCATGCCGCGCAAGTCAGAGCCCGCGCCCGGTCGGTCATGGCCAGACAATCCCATGTCTCGCCGCGCATGCAGGGCTCGAGGTATTTCTGTCGCTGCGCCTCGGTGCCGGCCAGCAGGATGTTCGACGGGCGCGCCACGCAGGTCCAGTGCAGCGCGTAATTGGCGCGGCCAAGCTCGCGCTCGTAAAGCAGCCAACTGAGCGTATCAAGACCTGCGCCGCCCACATCCTCGGGCATGTTGGCGGCGTAAAGCCCGGCCTCGATGGCTTTTTGCTGGATCTCGCGGATCAGCTCCATCGGCAGGTGACCGGTGCGTTCCACCAAAGCCTCATGCGGATAGAGCTCGGCCTCGACAAAGGCGCGGGTCGTGTCGACGATCATGCGTTGTTCATCGGTCAGGGCGAAATGCATCAGGATTTCCTTTGTCCGACATGGCGGGCTGTGGCCGCGGGCCGGGGCAGGGCCGCATGCGCGTCGCGGATCGGCATGAGCCGAGCCAGCACATGCGACGCCGCAGGGCAGGTGCGGCCCGCGCCCATGTCCACATGCAGCATCATCTGCTCCAGCGTGGCCACAGGCGCGCCCTCGCGTTCGATGCGGATGAAGACATGCAGCCGTTTTTCATCCGCCTCCAGTACCTGGAGCGAGCCGGTCAGCCGTTCGCCCAAGCGCGCCTCGCCCAAGTGCATGATATGGGTCTCGGCGGTGTAATAGCTGTGCCCGCCCGCCACATAGTCCATGCCGGCCCCGATGAGGCGCAGGAACGCGTCCGAGGTTTCCGAGGCCGCGAACAGGTAGCGGCTTTCGGTCATGTGGCCGTTGTAATCGATCCAGCCCGGCAGGACCTGCAAATTGGCCAGCGTCAAAGGTCCATCGGCACTGTCAGCCGCGGTGACAACCGCGTCGCGTCGGCGCGTGTCATGTTCGTTCAGCACCCGGCCCGCACCCCAGTCACGGTCCTTGAGCGCGCGCAGAAAGCCCACGAGGTTTGAATCGCGGATGCGTTCCAACTCGCGGATGGAATGGTGGCCCGATTGTGCGTCGGATTGTCCGGCGATCAGATCGATCAGTGCATCGTCGAAGTCGGGCACATGCATCAGTTTCGTCCAGGGCTCGGTCAGACAGGGGCCGAACTGTTCCAGAAAATGCCGCATCCCGGCCTCGCCGCCGGCGATGCGGTAGGTCTCGAACAGGCCCATCTGGCCCCATCGCAGGCCAAAGCCCAAGCGGATCGCCTCGTCGATCTCTCCGGTCGTGGCGATCCCGTCCTTGACCAGCCACAGCGCCTCGCGCCAGACGGCTTCGAGGAAGCGGTCGGCGATATGCGCGTCGATCTCCTTGCGGACCTGCAGGGGATACATGCCGATGCCGCGCAGGATGTCGCTGGCGGTCTCGATCAGGTCAGGGTCACTTGCGGGGCTGGGGACAACCTCGACCAGCGGCAGCAGATAGACCGGGTTGAACGGATGCGCGACGAAGATCGCGGCGGGGGTGATCGCCCCGTCCTGCAATTGCGAGGGTTTGTAGCCCGAGGTCGAAGAGCCCAAGGGCGCATCGGGCGCGGTCTTCTGGATCTCGGCATAAACGCGATGTTTCAGATCCAGCCGTTCCGAGACGGATTCCTGAATGTAATCGGCACCCTGCACCGCCTCGGCCATGGTGGCGGCAAAGCTCAGCCTGCCCATGGCGGGCATCGGCATGTCCGACAGCGCGGGCAGCGACGCGCGGGCATTCGCCAGCACCTCGTCGAGCTTGCGCGGGGCCTCCGGGTCAGGATCGAACAGCGCGACATCCCAGCCATTGAG